>Ga0306923_10000607_pt1 | contig 28516 bp, 19 predicted proteins | sample sta12Can44000108_FD_203841 | JGI IMG/M metagenome (GOLD analysis project Ga0306923, IMG submission 203841) | Lab enrichment of tropical soil microbial communities from Luquillo Experimental Forest, Puerto Rico - statanox.12C.anox.44.000.108 (v2)... | ecosystem: Environmental > Terrestrial >... | reverse complement strand
AGATCCTCGAAGAACGCTTGATCGCGTCGAAAGAACTGGATGTGAATTCGACCCCGACCTTCTTCATAAACGGCACGAAATTCACCGGCGCACCGACAGTCGAAGAGTTCGACAAAGTGTTGTCGGGACTCTCCGCGAAATCGTGAACAGACGACGGGACGTGGCTGGGTAATGCAGGTCTGTCGGCTGCGCCTGATCGGGTTCAAGTCGTTCGTCGACGCCACCGAGCTGGCAATCGAGCCCGGCCTCACCGGGATCGTCGGACCCAACGGTTGCGGCAAGTCCAATCTGGTCGAGGCGCTGCGCTGGGTTATGGGCGAGAACTCGGCCAGGCGGATGCGCGGCAGCGAGATGGATGACGTCATCTTCGCCGGGACTTTGGCCCGGCCGGCACGCAACAACGCCGAAGTCGCGCTGACGATCGACAACAGCAGCCGCGATGCCCCCTCTGCGTTCAACGATCGCGAGGAGATCGAGGTCATCCGTCAAATCGAGCGCAGCGGCGGCTCGACCTACCGCGTAAACGGCCGCGAAGTGCGGGCGCGCGACGTGCAGCTGCTGTTCGCCGACGCCGCCAGCGGCGCGCACTCCGGCGCGATGGTCAGCCAGGGCCGGATCACCGGGCTGATCGAGGCAAAGCCGGCGGAACGGCGGCTGCTGCTGGAAGAAGCAGCGGGCACCGCGGGGCTTCACGCGCGCCGCCGCGAAACCGAGCTCAAGCTCGATGCCGCCGAGGAGAACCTCACCCGTCTCGACGACGTCGTTGCGACGATCGAGGCACAGTTCGAGAGTTTGAAGAAACAGGCGCGTCAGGCGCAGCGCTATCGCCGGCTCGCGGAGCATATCCGACGGACCGAGGCGCTGCTGTTCCGTGCCCGCTGGATTGCGGCCGAAGCCGATGCCGAGCGCAGCTCCGCCGGGCTTCGCGAGGCAGAGCGTAACGTGGCCGAGGCAACGGAGGGCGCGCTCTCCGCAAGACGCGCGTTCGAGATGGCCGACGAGGCCTTGCCGCCCCTCCGTGCCGAAGACACGCGGGCGGCCGGCGAGCTGCAGCAACTCACCCACAGCCGAAGCGGGTTGGAGCAGGAATTACAGCGTGTCCTAGCGGCGCGCGGGGAAGCCGAACGTCGGCTGGTGCAGCTCGCCGCCGACCTAGAGCGCGAGGAGGCGCTGCTCGGCGAGGCGGAGGGGGCCGTCGGGCATTTGTCGGAAGAGCGCGAAGCAGTCACGCAGACTGAGGCCGAGAGCGGCCCGGTTGTGGAGCTGGCGAGGAAGCGGCTGCAAGAGGAGGGGGTACGGCTAACCGAAGCGGAAGCAGCTCTACAAAACCAGACTGAAGCCGGCGCCGACGCCGATGCCCGCCGCGCCGGGCTCGAACGCCGCCGCGCGGAACTCGCCGAACGTCTCGCTCGCCTCGCAGCGCAGCGGGACACCGCAGAGCAGCAGCGCGCAACACTAGCCACTGCGCTCATCGCACCCGAGGCGGTGGCCGCAGCGGTAACGGAAGTGGCCGATGCCGAGCGCCGTTTAGAGGGCTGCCGCGCTATCGTAGAAAGGGCTGCAGAAGAAATCGAAAAACACCTCGCCGATGAACAAGCCGCTCTTGATGCGGCCCGCGAGGTCGAGACGCGGCTCGCTCGGCTGAGGGCGGAGGTCGAGGGGCTGAGAGCAATCCTCGCCCCGGCGCCCGAGGCGAGCGCGGCGCCGCCAATCCTTGCCGCGGTGCAGGTCGCGCCGGGCTTCGAGGCGGCGGTCGGTGCGGTGTTCGAAGACGAGCTGCTAGCGCCGCTTGCCGATGGCGAAAGCCCAGCCGCGCCCCGTTTCTGGGTAGCCCTCAACGGAATCGAGATCGGCGCGCGCCTACCGGAGGGCGCCCTCCCGCTGAGCGAAGCCGTAACTGCTCCTCCCGCTCTCTCGCGCAGTCTCGCTCAGGCCGGCTGGGTCGAGGATGCGGAAACCGGACGCTGCCTGCAGCCGCAGCTGGCGCCGGGTCAGCGGCTGGTCGATCGCGAGGGGCGGTTGTGGCGTTGGGACGGATTCACGTCAGTAAAACCCGGCCCTTCCCTGGCCGCCCAGCATTTGCGTCACAGCAACCGCCTCGCCGCGCTCGAAACCGAGATCGCGACTGTAGAATCGGCAAGGCCGGGGGCCGAGCAGCGCGCCGCCGACGCCCGGGCACAACGACAGCGAGCAAGCGATGCTGATCGCTCCACGCGCCAGCGACTGCGCAAAGCCGAGGCGGCTCTCGCCGACGCCCGTACCGCGGAAGCCGAACTCACCCGCCGCGCGCTGACCACGCAGGCGCGCCTCGCCGCCGTGATCGAGACACTCGAGAGGATCGGCGCCGATCTCGCCGAAACCCGGGCGCAGGCGAACCAGGCGGAGAGCGATCTCGCGGCCCTTCCGGACCCGGGACTGGCCCGCGTCGAGCTCGATCGGGCGCGCGGCGCGGCGATCGACGCCCGCCGGCGCGAGGCGGAGGTGCGCGCCGCGATCGACCGGCTGACCAGCGAGGCGGCTCGCCGGCTCGAGCGCCTTTCCTCGATCGATCTCGAAGAGCGCTCCTGGCGCAAACGCGCCGAAAGCGCGGCCGCGCAACGAGCAGCGCTGATCGAGCGGCAGAACGCGCTCGCCGTGGAAATCAGCGGCTTGGCGGCGCGCCCGGCAGAGATCGCCGCCGAGAGCGAGGTCCTCGGCGCCGCGATTGGCGAGGCGGCCGCGATGTGCCGCCATACGGCCGATGCGCTCGCGCTGGGCGATACGCAGCTGCGCGAAGCGGTCGAACGCTCGCGCCTTGCCGATCAGTGCCTGGCGGAGGCGCGTGAGCGCCTCGCGCGGGCCGAGGTGGTGCGGGACGGCGCTGCGGAGGGACTGGGGCGGCTCGCTCGCGAGATCAGTGAGCGGCTCGACGTCACACCCGAGGCACTCGGTGAGCTTGCCGGGCTCGCAGACGGTGAAGCTCTGCCGCAACCGTCAGAGACGGCTGCCCGGCTCGACCGGCTGCTGCGTGAGCGCGAGGGGATGGGACCGGTCAATCTGATGGCTGAAGGCGAGGCCGCCGAGGTCGAGGCGCGGATTACCGGGCTGCAGCGTGAACGCGCCGAGCTCACCGAAGCCATTGCGCGGCTGCGCGGCGGCATCAGGGCGCTGGACCAGGAGGTGCGTCGGCGCCTCGTGGCGGCATTCGAGGAGCTCAACCGCCATTTTGCCGAGCTGTTCACGCGCCTGTTCGACGGCGGCAAGGCGCATTTGGCCTTGGTGGAGAGTGATGATCCCCTCGAAGCTGGGCTCGAGATCATGGCGAGCCCGCCGGGCAAGAAGCTGCAGTCCCTGTCGCTGTTGTCGGGCGGTGAGCAGGCGTTGACCGCGCTGGCTCTGCTCTTCGCGGTCTTCCTGACCAAGCCGACGCCGGTTTGCATATTGGACGAGGTCGACGCCGCGCTCGATGACGCCAATGTCGACCGGTTCTGCAGTCTCGTCGAGGAGATAGCCGACGCCACCAGCACGCGGTTTCTCGTGGTAACGCATCACCGCATCACAATGGCGCGCGTCGACCGGCTGTTTGGCGTGACGATGATCGAGCGCGGAATATCGCGCCTCGTCTCGGTCGATCTTGCCCGCGCCGCCCGCCTGCGCCAAACGGCCTAACGGGGAAAATCTTCGCAATGAAGGTGCTGCTGTTTGTTTGCTCCGGAAATCGCGGTCGCAGCCCGGCCGCGCAGTACCTGGCGCAGGAATCTGCCGATCGGCAGAACCTTCCGATCGAGGTGCAATCCTGCGGTACCAATGTGAGAGATCACGCGACGCCGGATATCCAGCTGTTGACGGCGCTTCCGGCGGCAAAATCCCACGTGCCGACGGGCCTGGACGAGAAAATCATCCAGCGCGCCGATTTGATCCTGACGATGAACCGCCAGCATATGCAGATCGTGACCACGATGGTCCCGAGCGCGACGAACAAAACCTATTGTCTATACGAATACGTCGAGGGCACGGCAAAAGCCGTCATCGACCCCGGTGATTTTGGCCAAGAAGATTATGAAGAGTTTCTCGAGGAAATGAAACGTCTCGTGCAGCTCTCGCTAAACAAGTTCACGAGGGCATAAACCCGCTAACCGAGTACGGCAATTCGACGGTGCCGGCAATGCGCATTCCGACGGCGTGTTGGTTGCGGCAAGGCAGCGCTGCCGGGGCGGCACAACGGTGCCGAGTTTTATTCGGCGGCGGCGAGGGTCGGGGTTTGCGCCGTGGCGAGCACGGCGGCGGCCTGCTTAGCGACCCGCGTCCCCTCGAAGAATTTCGGGTTCTGGGTGCCCCACAGCTTGACCACGTTCGAAAAGGTGAAGGCGCGGAAATCGTCCGACGTGATGTGGCCGTCCTCGACCAGTTCGTAGGCCTCCGGCACCGGGTGGCGCATGTCGATCACGTCGAAATGCCCGATGTCGGAACTGAAGATCGCGTTGAGTTTGGCGCCGAACGGGTTGTTGCGGCCAAACGCGGTGGCGTTCATGCGGTCGTCCGCCTCGCAGCCGAAAAAGTAGGGCTTGGCGTAGAGCTCGACCCAGTCCTCCTTCTTAGTGATCTTGCAGGCCGAGAAATCGTCGATGTTCTCGATGTTGCCGGTGAGATAAGCCTGCTCGGGGTCGGGCAGACCGCCGCGCTCGCGCAATGCCGCGGCAATGTCGTCATAGCCGTATTTCTCGACGAGGCTCATCAATTTAGCGCGGTCGAGCCTGTCGGGATGCATGCGCTCCAATGCCTTGGCGCTGCGCCGCTCCCAATGCTCGATCAGATCGCCGAACAGTTGGCTGGCCCAGCCGACGCCGCCCTCGAGAAACGCAAAGCGCAATTCCGGGAACCGCCGCGTGACGCCGCCCAAAAAGATCGCCTTGGCGGTCGCATGCCCGGCGGCGGCGAAATGGCCGATGTGGCTGTAGGTGAAATTGGTCGGCGACAGTCGCAGACCCTGATTGAGGCTGGCACTGTGGAAGGTGGGTGCGATGCCCAATTCGACGCATTCCGCCCAGACCGGGTCGTAATCGTACTCGCTGTCGAGGCCAAGCACGTCGTACCACACCGCAAAACGCGCCGTGTCGGGGTCGTTGGCCGCCGACGCCGGCACCTTGCGCGCCATGTTGCTGCCGAACATGCCGACCTTCGAGCCCAATTGCTTGGTGACGAATTCGAGCTCCTCGATCGCCTCGTCGGGGGTGTGCATCGGGATGATTGCCGCCGGGGTCAGCCGGTCGCCGAGGCCGCTGAAATAATCGGCCGAAACGATGTTGTAGGCGCGGATTACGGCGCGCCGGGTCGCGTCGTCCTGGATGCGCGGAAAGCGCAATCCGGCGGTCGGGTAGACGACGACAAAGTCGAGGCCCAGTTCGTCGAGGCGGTCGTACAACAGCTTCGGCATCATCGCGGTGGCGCGGTCGAGCGTGTTTTCCGCCTGGCGCGCCCAAAAGGCCTGCTGACCGACGCGCTTGTGGCGGCGTTCGGCGACCGACATCGAGAGGTTCTCGCGGGTCAGGCCCATCGCCTTCAGAAACCCCTCCGCGGCAAGGTCGCCGCCGACCTTGCGCATCCTGTCGCTGAACACCGGATCGTATTCGACCCAATGCCCGTCGCCATCGACGATCGGATGGTCGATTTTGGACCGGACTTGCTCGGGGGTCATGTGCGCGCTCATGATCTGCTCCAAAGAAGTCATGAAATGACATCACGGATTCTGAGGGTAGTGCCGGCGCAGCGCCACAAGCGATCTCCGCCAAGCCCTGCGCTGAGCGCAAGGCCGCCCCTCATCTGAGCCGGGTCCGGATCTCCCTGGGTTGGTCGAGGACCAGGCGCGCGGCACCCTCGCTGGCGATGATGACAACGCGCCGGTCTCATGCCACTGTCGTATACGATTACCTGACCGTTAGCAGCGGTCCCGCCGCAAGGAGGCCGAAGCCAATGACAATCACAGGTCTCATCATCTTCTTGGTGATCGGTGCTGTCGCCGGCTGGCTCGCCGGGCTGATCATGAAAGGAGGCGGGTACGGCCTTATCGGGGACATAATCGTCGGCGTTGTCGGCTCCTTGATCGGCGGGTGGTTGTTCGGCCTATTGGGCATTGCGGTTGGCGGACTGATCGGATCGATCATCGCGGCGGTGATCGGCGCGATCATCCTCATCGCCGTTGTCCGGCTGATCAAGCGCGCGTAACCGCCGCTCCGGCACCACCCATTTCGGGGCTACGCGAACGCCACCTCGCGGCCGCCGTCTGAAGCTTCCTTGATCGCATCGACCAGGCGATGCAGCTCGACCGCGGTCGCGAAGGTAGGCAGCTGGCTTGCACCGTCGCGGATTGCCCGAGCGAACAATGTGTACATTTGACCGACATTGAGGGCTTCACCCGGCGGAGTGCCGGGCGCTGTGACGGTGAAACGCTCCGGCACTCGCATCAACGCCAGCCGATTGCCGCTCTTCGCGCCGTGCAGAGAAACCTCGCTCAACTGCGGCGAATCCTTGCCGGTTGCGACCAGCGTACCGTCGCGGCCATAGATTTCCATGCGATAGCCGCTGCCGGCGAACGGAATGGCGCCGATATGCGCGGACACGACAGCGTCATTCACCAGCCGGCCGCTGGTCAGCACGTTATCCGGCGCGGTGACGTCCATTAGCGTGTTGGTACCGGTGTCGAGCCATTGCCTGGCCTGGGTTGCTACAACCGCGGAGAGCCGCCGGAAATCACCGCTCACAAAGCGCATCGCGTCGACAGTGTGGCCATTGGCTATGGTCAGCGTATTGGCGCCGAGCTCGGCGTCGCGCTGCCAGGTGCGGTGCGACGGCCGCGACAAGACGCCCTCTCGCAAGAGACTGACATGGACGGCCATCACCTCGCCGGTGAAACCGCCCTCGACCAGTTCCTTCATGTGCATCACGGCGGGATTGACGCGGGCTTGCAGGCCGACCGCGGTCACCAGCCCCTTCGCATTTGCCAGCGCCGCCAACTCCACCGCCTCCGCCGTCGTCCGCCCCAGCGGCCATTCGCAATAAACGTGCTTGCCCGCCTCCAGTGCCGCCTTGGTCGGCGCGTAGTGCGACGGGACACGCACGACAACAGCGACTGCCTCGATCTCGGGCGAGGCGACCATTTTGCGCCAATCGTCGAACGCCAATTTCGCACCCCAGGCCCGGCGCGCCGCCTCGGCGCTCTCGGCCTTGGTGGTGCAGACCGCCGTCAACTCCACATCCGAACTGGCCTGCACGGCCGGCAGGTGGGCACGCGCCGACCACGTACCCGTGACACTGGCGCCTATCAATCCCAGCCGAATCTTGTCCGCCATTTCTCTTTCTCCCCGGAAACTCCAAATGGTCACCGTTTATCTCGGCACCTTCACCACTTCCGGAAACCTCTCTTCGGCAACTGAGAACCCCGTGGGACTGAACCGGCGCGAGATCGGCTTTGATGTCGGAGAGGCGCCAAAAAATTCGCTCTTTGTGAAGCACCTCACACTGCTAACGGCTCATCGATGGCTATTATCATTTTTCGCGCACGTTTGACCGCGGGCGCGTTCAAATTCCCGGTAGAGGAAGGACCTTGTCATGGAAACGCTGCTCTCCCCACAGCCGTTGTTTTCGGCGATAGCGTTGTCGGCAGTAGTTGCTGTGATCGCTTATGGCCTGGTTCGCTCCCTCCCGCGAGCTCGAGCCCGCATGTCGAGGCAACAGCCCATCACGGGGCTCACTCGAACAGACAATCCCTATGACGCCATCCTGGCAAAAGCGGAACTTCTTTTAACGTACGCAGCAGATAACGGTATGGAAGTGGGCGAGACCGAAAGGCGCGCGATCTACAACTTCCGCCTGACTGATAAGAAGGATCAAAACGCGGATACTGTAGATGCCTTATATCTGGCATACACGAAGCTGTCCAGGGCCGTTACACCTCGGACTGCCGAAAGCATCAATGAGACCTCGCGGGAGCGGAACCGAGGAGTTCAAAAATACAGAAAGATCGCTCTTGTTTTATCGCTGTTCGTTATACCATTCTCGGTTTTATCATTCGTTTCAGCAGCAATGTCAGACAAGATAGGGAAAGAAATTGATAATGGTAATAGTTTGATATTACAATTGCGGGACGGATTGGGACCGAATTTCGCTGGGGACAAGGGAAAACTCAATGATTATGATGTAATTATGAAGACGCAGCAATTATCGACAACGATGAGGGCGCTTCACGAAACCGGGATACAGATCAGCTACACTCTATTTGGCCTGATGCCTCCCACTCCACCAGACCCCAAGCCGATATCGCCCGGACTTGCGAACATACCGGAAACCATCACCAAAATGATCCCGGATTTCCAGAGCCTGCGACAGTTTGGACAGACTGGACGCGACTTGGTAGCGGTCATCTATGGGGCGATTTCGACGTGCATACTTCCGGTCTTCTACGCGCTATTGGGCGTGTGTGCAAAGCTTCTCGGACAATTCGAGCAGCAGATCAGAACACGAACCTACGTTCAATCGGAAGCCAATTCGGCACATTTCGTGGTCGCCGCAATTGCCGGTGGGGTCGTGGGTCTGTTCAATAACTTCACGCTTGGACAATCCGCTTCGATATCTCCGCTGGCAATTGCGTTCCTGATCGGATTTTCCGTCGACGTCTTCCTGTCATTCCTCGACACTCTTTCACAGTCCTTTCTGAGGCGTTCGGACACGGAACCCCGATCGAAGCCAGTGCCGGCGAACGCATAGGTTCCCCTCGTCCTGCCTTCCGGCAGGCAAACACGGTCCTCGGCAATTCCAAGCTTCGATGCGGTAGCCTGGGTCCCGCGCTGCGGCCGGAAAATCGCCGTAATCGCGGGATATAGATATGAAATAGGAGTCGACCGAACGACGCAACCGACGGCAACCGTAACGGGAATTTGCTGCTGATTCGCTGCAGATAGCAAAATGTGAATCATTGCATGCAATTATTGATTGCAGCGGCTTCGCTCGTGACGGAGCCGCATTCGCACTGGCACCGCTATGAGCCGCTGCGGCACCGTCATCCGCATTACCCCGACCTGCTTCACCGACACCGCCATGGGCGGCTCGGCGAAGTTCGGGCAATCGCCCTCGCCGCGCCACGGCTTGACCCGAGATCTCCGACCCGCCATGTCCCCGGGCGGGCTGAGCTTTTCGGATGAAACTCTTATCTTACCTCTCCGCCGATGGCGGCGGACTGCCGCAACCGGCCGACGAGCGCCGGCTTGCCGTTGGCTCCGAGGCCTGGAGCGAGGCGCTGGCCTCGGCGGGAGGCGACCCGCTTTCCGACCGCGCGCGGCAGTGGAGCACGACACCTACCGGCGACCGCCTGCTCGCGGCAATTTTCGGCAACAGCCCCTATCTGAGCAGCGCCGCGATCAAGGAATGGCCTTTCTTGACCAGCCTGGTCGAGGTCGGTCCCGACCGCCTCCTCTCCGAAATCGCCGCAGATATCGAAAGCACCGAAGATCGAGGTGAGGATACGCCGACACTGATGCGCCGATTGCGGGTCGCCAAGCGCCGCGTCGCGCTCCTCGCCGCCGTGGCCGAGCTTGCCGGCGTCTGGGCGCTCGAGCAACAAACCGGTGCCCTCAGTCGCCTTGCCGAGGCGGTGCTGGGCGCGGCGCTGCGCCACCTGCTGCGCGAGGCCGCTCGCAAGCAGCTCATCCTCCTTCCCGCATCGAGCGAGCCCGAGCAGGGCAGCGGGCTCATCGTAATCGGCATGGGCAAGCTTGGCGCGCATGAGCTCAATTACTCGAGCGATATCGATCTGATCGTGCTTTACGACCCGGTGGTGGCGCGGGTGACAGCGCGAGCCGGTATCCAATCCTTCTTTGTTCGTCTTACGCGCGACCTCGTGAGAATCCTCGAGGAGCACACCGCGGAGGGATATCTGTTCCGGACCGACCTTCGGCTTCGCCCGGACCCGGCTGCGACGCCGCTGGCGATCTCGGTCGTCGCAGCCCTCGGCTACTATGAGAGCGTCGGACAGAATTGGGAGCGTGCTGCGCTGATCAAGGCGCGCCCGGTCGCCGGCGATCGAGTCGCCAGTGAACGCTTTTTGCGCGAGCTGCGACCGTTTCTTTGGCGAAAGAACCTCGACTTCGCGGCCATCCAGGACATCCATTCGATCAAGCGCCAGATCAACGCGCATCGTGGCGGGGCGCGGATCGCGGTTGAAGGTCACGACATCAAGACCGGCCGCGGCGGGATCCGCGAGATCGAGTTCTTTGCCCAGACCCAGCAGCTGATTTGGGGCGGCCGGTTACCGGCGCTGCGCGTCGCCCCGACCTGCGAGGCGCTGCGCCGCCTCGCAGCCGCCGGCCGCATCGATCCTGCCACCGCCACGCAGCTGACCGAGGATTACCGTTTCCTGCGTCGCCTGGAACACCGGCTGCAGATGATCAATGATGCGCAGACGCATGCGCTCCCTCCGGACCGCGCCGGGATCAGGCACATCGCGCTGTTCCTCGGCTATGCCACGCCGGAAGCCTTCGTCGCCGAGCTGCGCGCTCACCTCATCTCGGTCGAAAGCCATTACGCCGAACTCTTCGAGCAGGCCCCCACTCTCGCCGAGCCGGGTAATCTCGTCTTTACCGGCACCGACGACGATCCCGAGACACTGAACACTCTGTCGCGGCTCGGCTTCGGCGAACCGGTCTTCGTGTCGGCGTTGGTGCGCAGCTGGCACCACGGCAGGCTGCGCGCCACCCGCAGTCAGCGGGTGCGTGAGATCCTCACCGAACTGGTACCCGAACTGTTGCGCATCTTCGGCGCAACCCCCCATCCCGATGTTGCACTCCGAAGGTTCGATCAGTTCCTGTCGCGCCTTCCAGCAGGAGTGCAGCTCTTCTCACTGTTCCACGTCAATTCCGGCCTCCTCGCGCTGGTCGCCGAAATCATGGCGGGCGCGCCGCGGCTGGCCGAGCATCTCGCGCACCGGCCGGCTCTTCTCGACGCGGTGCTGACCGAAGGATTTTTCGCTCCACTGCCGGACCGTCCCGGTCTCGCTGCCGATCTCGAGCAACTCGTGGCCGGCGCGCGGGATTTCGAAGATATCCTCGACGTGATGCGCCGGTGGGCCGGCGAGCGGCGCTTTCAAGTCGGGGTTCAGCTGCTTCGTGGCGGCCTTGATGGCGCCGCGGCCGGGGCCGCCCTCGCCGATATTGCGGAAACCGCGCTTGCGTCACTGCTGCCGCGCGTGGAAGCGGAGTTCGCGCGCCGCCATGGCCGGGTGCCCGGAGGTTCGTTCGCGGTGATCGGGATGGGACGGCTCGGGAGCCGCGAGATGACCCTCGCCTCCGACCTCGACCTCATCCTGATTTACGACACTCCGTCCGACAGCGAGATATCGGACGGCTCCCAGCCGTTGCCGGTCGCCACTTACTACGCGCGGCTGAGCCAACGGCTGATAGGCGCGATCACCGCGCCGACCGCGGAGGGGCGGCTTTACGAGGTCGACATGCGGCTGCGCCCGTCCGGAGCCTCAGGCCCGATCGCCATCCAATTCACCGGCTTTGCGCGATACCAACGGGAATCGGCGTGGACCTGGGAGCACATGGCTCTGACCCGGGGACGCCCGATCGCCGGTGATACTGCCCTGTGCAACCGGATCTCCGAGGCGCTCACCACCATCCTGCGCATGCCGCGCGATGCAAACAAGCTCGTCATCGACGTCGCCGACATGCGCCGGCGCATTGCCAAGGAGAACCCGAACCCATCGCGCTGTGACATGAGGAACCGGCGCGGCGGGCTCATCGATCTCGATTTTATCGTCCAATATTTGATGTTGCGGCACGCCGTCTCGACACCGCAAATCCGGCACCGCGGCGCCGGCGAAGCGCTGCAGGCGCTCGGAGAGGCAGGTGCGCTGCCGCCGCGGGCGCGAGATGAGCTCGGTAGGGCTGCGGCGCTATTTCGCAACGTGCAAACGGTACTCACCTTGCTGAGTGATGGTCTGCCGGCGACCATCGATCTGGCTGCATCCGATGGCGACACCCTCGCGCGATGCGTCGGCGCGGTTGACTCGGCTCAGCTAGATTCGGATATCACCGACGCCGCGGCGCGGGTGCGCAGCTGGTATGATCGGCTGATCGACAAGCCGGCGCGCCGCGCCGCGGCAGGAAGAGGAGAGGGTGCGCGATGAGTATCAAAATCGGCGACCAGGCCCCGGACTTCACGCTGCCCACCGACGGCAACGGCACTGTCACGTTATCGAAGCTCAACGGCAAAAAGGTGGTCCTCTATTTCTACCCCAAGGACGATACCTCCGGCTGCACCGCCGAAGCGTGCGGGTTTCGCGACGCCTTTCCCGATTATGGCGGGGCAGACGCGGTGGTCATCGGGATCTCGAAAGATCCCGTCGCCTCGCATGACAAGTTCAAAAAAAAGCACAACCTGCCGTTTGCTCTCGCTTCCGATGCGGGCTCGGATGTCTGCGAGAAATACGGTACCTGGGTCGAAAAGAGCATGTACGGACGCAAGTATATGGGGATCGACCGCTCGACTTTTCTCATCGATCGAAACGGCATCGTGCGCGGCGCGTGGCGGAAGGTGCGGGTGCCGGGCCACGTCGCCGAGGTCCTCAAAGCGGCGCGCGCGCTCTGACAGAATTCAGCACACTTATCGTCGGGGCGGTCGCGATCCTCGAGACCGCCGAGCCCGCGGCGAAAGTCGCGGCCAGTCGCCGGCTGGCCGAAAGGTGGCGGATGGGGGCCCTCGAGATCGGAAGTGCCACGCCCCCACGACGGCCTGCGCGGCCTTCGGGACCATTGCTGCGCCCACCCAAGGAGATGCCGAAGCGGCGGGCGTTCGGCTCGCCGGCGGGGCGTATCGCGCTGCTCCATGCCCTCGCGCATATCGAGCTCAACGCGATCGATCTCGCCTGGGACCTCATAGCGCGGTTCCACGGCGAACCTCGATCCCGCGCATTTTTCGACGATTGGGTTGAGGTAGCCGCGGAAGAAGCCGAGCATTTCCAATTGCTGGACCGGCGCCTGAGCGATTTCGGAGTGCGATACGGCGATCTACCGGCTCACGACGGGCTATGGGAATCGGCCGCGGCAACTGCCGACGACCTGCTCGCCCGACTTGCCGTCGTGCCGCTCGTGCTCGAGGCGCGCGGGCTCGATGTGACGCCGGGAATGATCGCGCAGCTCGAGCGCGTCGGCGATTCACAAAGCGCCTCTATCCTGCGGCGGATCTACTGCGACGAGATCAATCATGTGGCTGCAGGCATGCGTTGGTTCGACTGTCTCTGCCGCCGGTGCGGCCTGGCGCCGGATGCAATTTTTCAGAATCGCGTCCGGCGCCTTTTCAGAGGCGAGTTGAAATCGCCCTTCAATCGCGAGGCCCGCGCCGCCGCGGGCTTCCTGCCACATTATTACGAGCCGCTCGTCGCCGGGCGTGCTAGCCAGCCGCGAGCCGGCGGTCCGCTTCCTCATGGATAATTCTGGCGAGATCGGGCTGGCGGCCGAGAAGCTCGCGAAAATCGACAATGTCCAGGGCCAGAAGCGTGCATGACTGCGTCGCGACGATGGTCGCGTTGCGCGGACTGCCCGTCAACAATGACATCTCACCAAAGAATGCGCCCGGCCCCAGCATAACGGCCGCGGGCTGGAGCTGAACCTCGACTTCGCCGGAAACGACAAAGTACATGCAGTCGCCAAGCTGGCCACGACGCACGATGACGGCGCCGGCGGGAAACTCGTGGGGCCGCAGCAGGCGCGCGACATCGGCAATGACGGCGGCGCCGATGTCGTGGAAGAACGGCACCTTGGCGACGAGATCCCATGTACGCAGGAACTCGCGCCGCCGCGTTTCTTCGGCAAAGCCGGTCGCGAGAATGCCGGCCCACAGCGCGAAGAGGATGATGCCGCTGACCATGACGACACCGGCCAACACGCGCCCGGGCGCCGTCATCGGGACGACATCACCGTAGCCTGTTGTGGTCAAGGTCACGATCGCCCACCACAACGCCGCTGGGATCGAGCCGAAGACCCGCGGTTGGGCCCCGCGTTCGAGCAAATAGGCAAGGCTTGCAGCAACAAGCATAACGATACCGAACCCGAGCAGGACCGACAGAAGCGCGTGGCGGGAATCGCTGATCACCTGCTGCAGGCTGGCGAGGGCCGGGGCGTAGCGGACGAGCTTGAAGGCCCAAACAAATCCGGCGAGGCTCGCATTGCGGGGGCCAAATATGATGGTGAGGACAGCGGGCAAAGTTCCCGCCAGGTCGCAGATGCCGCCGATCGAGACGGCCCAGCTCAGCTGCGTGCGCCATGCGCCCGAATCCTCGGCTCGCTGTGCGCCCGATGCCGCGAGCAGCCGCAGGATGTATTCGGCGACGAAGAAGCCGCACACGGTTTGGAACCCGATATCGAGAGCGGCCGCCGCACCCTGCCGCCACGCGGGCTCGGTGTTGGCAAACATGATGCCAATACCGAGGGCGAGCATGACATGATGCGCGCCCTGAAACACCCGCGCGCCGGTGTCGGTGGCCTCGGGATCAAGAATTCGAGAGAGGCACTCGGTCCGCATCTCACATTCTAGGCGCCGCCGGCCTCCGCCGGAATAGGCCGTGGCGACGCGTGGCGTTTCCCGCCCCGCTCTATTGCTGTATAGAGAGCCGATTACCAGGGGGATGGCGACAATTTTTCCGAATAACCGGCGAGCTCTCCTCGCCTTCCTGCACGACGTCATTATGGCGGCAGTATCGTTCGTCGCCGCCCTATATTTGCGGCTCGGCGACCGCATTGTCGATTACGAGCCGCGGCTGACCGCGATCTACGTTGCCGGCTTTACGCTGATCGCCGCGAGCGTTTTTTTGCTGACCGGGCTCTATCGCGGCATCTGGCGCTACGCCTCGCTGCCCGATCTGTTCAACATCGCTCGCGCGGTGAGTTTGGCGGTGCTGCTTTTTTTCCCGATGATGTTCGTGCTCACGCGCCTGGAGGCATTGCCGCGCTCGACCTTGCTGATCGACTGGTTCGTGCTGATCGCGCTGTTGGGCGGGCCTCGGCTGACCTATCGCCTGTTCAAGGATCGCGGCCTCGACCATGTTCTCGAACGCGTCAAGCACCAGAGCGTCCCCGTGCTGCTGATCAGCACCAAGGACGGCGCCGATACCTTCATCCGCGAAATGCGGCGCGACCCGAGCGCGGTCTACAACGTCGTCGGTGTTCTCGCCGATACCCCCTCCCGCGTCGGCCGGGAGATCTATCGCGTCCCGGTTCTCGGTCTGATCGACGAGCTCGAGGCAGTCGTCGAGCGGCTCGATCGACGCGGCAAGCGTCCGCAAAAGCTAATCATTACAGCGCAAAACTTGCCCGGTGCTCGAGTGCGGTGGTTGCTCGAACGCGCCGACGCATTGGCAATACCGCTCGCACGCCTACCGCGACTCACCAATTTCCAGCGCAATCTCGACAATCCCGAGCGCGCACTCGAGCCGATTGCTCTCGAGGATTTGCTCGGCCGCCCCCAGGCGGTGCTCGACCGCGACGGCATGAGGTGGCTCATCAGCGGGCGCCGCGTCCTCGTCACCGGCGCCGGCGGCACCATCGGCGCGGAGCTCGCCCGGCAGATTGCGGGCTATTCGCCCGCTCGGCTAGTGCTGCTCGACAACAGCGAGTTCGCGCTTTACGGCGTCGACACCGAACTGCGCGAGCGTTTTCCGGGCCTCACAGGCCTGCCTCTGCTGCGCGATGTGCGCGAGCGGACGCAGATCGGCGAGGTGATCGCCGCCGAGAGGCCGGAAATCGTATTCCATGCTGCGGCGCTCAAGCATTTGCCGATGGTCGAGGCCAATCCGATCGAAGGCGTATTGACCAACATCATCGGTACCCGCAACGTCGCAGAGGCGGCGCGGGGGTTTGGTGCTTCGCTGGTCGTGATGATTTCGACCGATAAGGCGGTCAATCCGACGAGCGTGATGGGTGCCAGCAAGCGCATTGCCGAGAGTTTCTGCCAAGCGCTCGATCTTTATGAAGCGCGGCGGAGTGCTCCCGACTGCGGGACGCGCTATGTCACCGTGCGCTTCGGCAACGTGCTGGGCTCGACCGGGTCGGTCGTGCCGCTGTTTCAACGGCAGCTCGCTGCCGGCGGACCGCTGACCGTTACCGACCCCGAGGCCTCCCGCTTTTTCATGACCGTCCGCGAGGCTGTCGAACTCGTGCTGCAGGCCTCTGCTTTGACGCCCGAGGGCACGGTGGCCGATCCTCGCGGGAAGATCTTCGTTCTGGATATGGGCGAGCCGGTCAAGATCGTCGATCTTGCCCATCAGATGATCCGCCTCGCCGGGCTACGGCCCGGCCACGATATCGCAATCGATTTCGTCGGGCTGCGGCCAGGCGAAAAGCTGCACGAAGAGCTGTTCCACCCGGCCGAACCACTGATTCCCACCGAGAATCCAGCGATTCGCCTGGCGGCGCCGCGCACTGCCGATTACGCGATGCTTGCCCGCTCGATCGACGAACTCGAGGAGGTTGCCCGCTCGCGCCGCGAAGAGCGCGTGCTCCAGCTCCTTGAGCGGCTGGCCCCCGAATACCGCCGCGGCGCAGTCGGTCCGCGCGCCGCCGTCGCATCGGGCGGGTGATCTGGGCGCCCTCGAGCTTATGTCAGCAGCTTTTCGAGCGCCTCGACAGTGTCGGCTTCACGGACCGGCTTGTCCCAGCGGATGCGGTGGATGCGCGGAAAGCGCATCGCGACGCCTGAGCGGTGGCGGGTCGAGCGGTGTACGCTGTCGAAGGCGACTTCGAGAACGATCTGCGCCCGCACTTCGCGCACCGGTCCCCAGCGCTTGACGGTGTTGTTGCGCACCCATAGGTCGAGGCGCCGCAATTCCTCGTCGGTAAAGCCGGAATAGGCCTTGCCGACCGGAACCAGTTCGTCGCCGCGCCAAGCGCCGAAAGTATAATCCGAATAGAACGAAGAGCGTTTGCCGTGGCCGCGCTGGGCGTACATCAAAACTGTGTCGAGGGTCAGCGCGCCGCGCTTCCATTTGAACCACGGGCCCTTTGGCCGGCCGGCGACATAGAGCGAATCCGCCCGCTTCAGCATCAGCCCTTCGATGCCGCGCTCGCGCGCCCCGTCGCGCAAATCGGCGAGTTCCTCCCAGCTGGTAAAGGGTACCAGCGGCGACAGGTCGAGAGCGGGACGCGGCGCCCGGGCATACCACGCCTCGAGCCGGCGCCGGCGCTCGGCGAAGGACAGTCCGCGCAGATCTTCCGGCCCCTCGCGCAGCATGTCGTAGAGCCGCACCCCGGCGGGAAGATCGCGCAGCAGTTTCGCCACGGGGGTCTTTCGGTTGAGGCGTTGCTGCAAATGGTTGAAAGATGCAACTTCACCATTGCGGATGACCAGAAGTTCGCCGTCGAGCGTCACATCCGGCGCCATTACTGCGCAGATGTCCGGAAAGGCCGCGCCGATCTCGTCGCCGGAGCGCGAATAGAGACGCTTTTCGCCGCCGCGCGAAACCAGCTGCACGCGGATCCCGTCCCACTTCCATTCGGCCAGATAGTCGCGCGGGTGGAGGTCGGCGATCTCGGCATCATCGAGCGGCTGCGCTAGCATCAAGGGGCAGAACGTCGGCAGATCGCCGATCTCAGGGGGCGGGCGGCGGCCTTCCAGCCAATCGAACAGCGGCTGATAGGGGGGCGGAAGACCGTGCCAGATCTCTTCGATGCGATCGATCGCGACGCCGCCCCATTCCGCTAGAGCGCTCTTCGCAAGTCGCGCCGACACGCCAATCCGCAACTCACCGGTCACGAGCTTTAGCAGAGCCCAGCGTCCGGTGGCGTCGAGCGCGTCAAGCCATGGCTCGATCAGCCGCGCGACCTCGGCGCGGCTCGCCCCTTTCAGTCGCTCGACGATTTCGGGGAGGGTTGGAACATGGCCTTCTCCGCCTGGCGCTTCCGGCCAGATCAGCGACACGGTCTCGGCTAGATCGCCAACAAAATCATAAGACCAGCCCAACAGCTCGGGATCGACCCGTGCCGCGGCCAGTGCGCGAACCTGGTTCGGTTTGGCCGCGTCGAAGACGAGCTCGCCGGTCAGCGCGGCCAATGCCCAACCGCGCTCGGGGTCTGCCGCAGTCGCAAAATATTCCTGCATCAACCGCAATTTGCCATTACGGGATGGGGTGAAAAGGAGTGCGTCGAGCAGCGCGGCGAAGCGGTTCACTCGTCTTCCTCGAAGCCGGTGAGAGCCAGCGAGCGAGCGCGATAGCCTTTTCGGGTTGCGTAGTAGACGAGCGCTTCCTCTCGGCCGTGCGTCACCCACACCTCCTCGGCGGCGACCTCGTCGATCGTCGCCGTCAGCTCGTCCCAGTCGGCGTGATCGGAGATGACGAGGGGAAGTTCCACGCCACGCGCCTTGGCGCGCTGCCGCACCCGCATCCATCCCGACGCGATTGCGACCAGCGGATCAGGCAGCCGTCGCGACCAGCGATCCGTGGTCGCAGCAGGCGGGGCCAGCACAATGCGCCCTTTGAGCGCCTCGCGCGGCGCATCAGTCCACGGCAGCACTGGCCCGAGCGACACGCCAAGGTTTTCATAAAGCTCGGTCAAGCCGATCAAAGCGCCGTGTAGATAGACCGGCTCGTCGTATCCGGCGCGCCGCAGCAGCGCTAGAACGCGCTGGCATTTGCCGAGCGCATAGACCCCGACGACGTGACAGCGCTCCCGGAACAGCGAGAGCGAATGCAACAGCTTGTCGATCTCGATCCGGTCGGGCGGATGCCGGAACACCGGCAAACCAAACGTCGCCTCGGTAATGAACAGATCGCAGTTGCACGGCTCAAAGGGCTCGCAAGTGGGGTCCGGCCGACGCTTATAGTCGCCCGAAACCACGGCCCTGGTACCGTGGTAATCGAGTACGACTTGCGCGCTGCCGAGCACGTGCCCCGCCGGCACGAGCCGCACTGTCACATCGCCGCTCGTTATGGTTTCGCCATAATCGAGCGGTTGCAGCGAGCCGCCGGCCAGTTCGGCGTAGCGCAGCCGCATGATCGCAATAGTGCCCGGCGTGGCCAGTACCCTCTCATTCCCCGGACGAGCGTGATCGCCATGGCCGTGGGTTATGAGGGCGCGCGGGACCGGAACCAGCGGATCGATATGAAAGTCACCGGGCTCGCAATAGAGCCCGGCCGGAGTTGCCTTTATCCAGGTTTCGGGCCGCAAAGCGGAGGAGGGCATCAACTATCGAGCGGTGGTCTGAGCCCTCCGATATAGGCGGTACGTCTAGCTCAGATAAGGCGCTCGATGGCTTCGACGTTGCGGATCATAATCGAGCCCTTGCTGATGTCGATGAGGCCCTGGCGATGCCAGTTCTGGAGGATCTTGTTCACGCTCTCCCGGCTGCCGCCCGCCATGCTGCCGAGTTCGCGCTGCGAGACGTGCAATTCCACAGAAGGGCTGTTAAGCGCGCGTAGGCCGACCCTCTCGACGAGCTGCAGCAATACCTTGGCGACACGCGACTCAAGGTGCCGAAAGACTACATCCTCGACCTGCTCACTCGTTTGTCGCAGGCGGTGGCATAGGACCTTGAGAAGAATCATGCAGAGATCGGCTCGCCTCTCAAGAAGCGGTAAGATATCTCTGCGGCTCAACACCAGAAGTTCGCAGTCTGTCATCGCGGTGGCATCTGCGCTGCGCTCTCCGCCGTCGAGAACCGACATATCGCCAAAAATGTCACCGGCATTGTAGATCGCAAAAACAACTTCTTTACCGCCCGCAGAAAGCGAGCTGATCTTTACACTACCGCTCAGGACCGCCATCAAACTCTGTCCTGGCGAGCCTTTCGCGAAAATCTCGCGGCCGATACTATACCGCGCAACCCGCGCATAGCTTATCAGCGTGTCAATTTCATTGGGGCTCAGTTTGCCGAATAGAAAATGGCGCTGAAAGATCTGCCGTTTTTCTTCATGCGTTGGGGAGCTCATGGCGGTTCTCTCCGTACGCAGTGACGCCGAAACCGTTAATGCGCCATCATAGACGCGTTGCCGTTAACCGTCGCCAGTTTTTTGTTACCGCGGGTTGTCCTGGGAGATAGGATAGGTCGGTTGGGGAGAGTGTAAGCTGGTTCACACATAGGTTAAAAATTTTAACTTAAATTGGTCCGGTTGATCGCCCGACCGACGTGAGCCGGTGTGCAGGCGCCCGACAGATACGTGGCGGCTTTCCGCGGAGGCGCGGCACGCTGTAAATCGCCAACCAGCTCGTCGTCCCGACCGCCGCCGCCTATTTTTTCATGCCGTCGATTTCGGCGTTGCGCACAATGCTGACCTGACCGGCCTTTCACGTTACCCTCCACTGAGCGGAGGAGCGAGATGAAGCAGAGCACGGAACGGATATTGACGACCCATGTCGGCAGCCTGCCGCGGCCGCCGGATCTGTTGGAGATGATCCAAGCGAAGGAACAGGGCCAGCCGTTCAACGCCGCAGGCCTTGCCGGTCGCGTCAAGAGCGCGGTTGACGAGGTCGTGCGAAAACAGGCCGCGGCCGGTATCGACATCCTTGCCGACGGCGAGATGGGGCGGTTCGGGTTCATCCCCTATGTCAACGAGCGCCTCACCGGCCTTGAAGCGCGCCCCAATCCGGGGCGCGAAGGCACGTGGGCTCGCTCGCGCGAGCATCTGGCGTTTCCCGAATATTACGCGTGGGCGGCGAATATGCCCGGTGCGGCCGGCGGCGCGCAGCGCAACCAGTGGGTGTGCACCGGCCCGATCACCTATAAGGGACAGGCGGCGCTGGCCCGCGACATCGACAATCTGAAGCTTGCCCTTGCGCAAGTGCCCTACGAGGAAGCGTTCATGCCGGCGGTGTCGCCAGCCCAACTCGCCGGTTGGAACAAGAACGAGTACTACAAGACTGAGGAGGAGTTCCGGGTCGTAATCGCTGATGCGCTGCGCGAGGAATATCGGGCGATCATCGATGCCGGCCTCGTGTTGCAAATCGACGACCCGCAGCTGGCGAGCCACTACACGACACATCCGGAACTCGACATCGCGCAGTGCCGCAATTGGGCGAATACGACGGTGGAGCTGTTGAACCACGCGCTCGCCGGTGTCCCGCCCGAGCGGGTGCGCTATCACACCTGCTACGGCATCAATATGGGTCCGCGGGTACACGACCTCGAACTCAGGCACATCGTCGACATCATGTTGCGGATCAATGCCGGCGCCTATTCCTTCGAGGCCGGCAACCCGCGGCACGAGCACGAGTGGCGAGTGTGGGAGCAGGTCAGGCTGCCGGAGGGGAAGGCGTTGATCCCCGGCGTCATCACCCATGGCTCGAACTTCGTCGAGCACCCCGAGGCGATCGCGCAGCGCATCGGGCGGTTCGCGCAGGTTGTCGGGCGCGAGCGCGTCATCGCTGGCGCCGATTGCGGCTTCGCCAGCTTCTCGACGACCTGCGAGGTGCATCCCACCATCGTGTGGGCCAAGCTCGCAGCCTTGGCCGAAGGCGCGCGCCTGGCGACTAAAGAGCTGTGGCGTCGGGCATGAGGTGGCGCCGCTGACCGGCCGAGCAGCGATTGGCGCAGCGTAGACCACGATGAGGTGTGCACAGTGTGGCGCCGACAGCCCGGCAGGTATGAAGTTCTGCGGGCAATGCGGCGCCGCGCTCGCTTCAGCCTGTCCGTCATGCGGCGCCGCCAACCCGCCTGAGTACAAATTCTGCGGGCAGTGCGGCAAGCCGCTTGACCTGCCGGGCTCCGAGGCATCGGCTGCACCGAAGCGCGAATATCGGGAGCCGCAAACCGCCGGGACAATGAGCACGCTACCCGGCGAGATGAAGCAAGTTACCGTTCTTTTTTGCGATATCGTCAACTCCACCCCGCTCACCGAACGGCTCGGGCCGGAAGGGATGCGCGATCTCGTCCGTGCATTCCTCGACTCGAGCCTCGCCGAGGTGTGTCGCTACGGAGGCACGGCGCCGCAGTTCACCGGCGACGGGTTCATGGCCCTGTTCGGCGCGCCGCTGACCCACGAAGACCATGTCCGCCGCGCCCTTTTGGCAGCTCTTGCGGTACAGCGGGTGCTCCACGAAGGCGGCGCGACGGCTGATCTCGAGCTCGACGAACTTCAGGTGCGCATCGGCATTCACACCGGCCCCGTCGTCTTCGGTCCGGTCGCCGATAATCTGTCGATGGATTACACGGTAATCGGAGATACCGCGAATGTCGCCGCCCGCCTCCAGCAAGTTGCCGAGCCCGGAACGATCCTCCTGAGCGAGGTGACCCGCGCATCGGCGGAGGGCTATGCGCGGGTCGAGCCAGTCGGGCCCCTCATTCTCAGGGGCAAGGCTGAACCGATTTCGGCTTATCGTTTGCACAGCGTCTCCCATCGCCGCTCGGGACTGCGCGAGGCGCCGTCGCCGCGTACCGCGGTCTTTGTCGATCGCGAGAGCGAGCTGGCGATTTTGAACAATTTCCTTCGGCAGGTCGAAAACGGCCATGGCCAGGCCGTCGGCCTTGTCGGCGAGCCCGGTATCGGCAAGTCTCGCCTCCTCGCCGAATTTCGCCGGCAGGTTGCTGACCGGCGCGCGAACTGGGTCGAGGGGAGATGCCTCTCCTACGGCACCGCGATTCCGTACCTGCTTGCTCTCGACCTGTTGCGCAGCGACTGTGGGATTGTCGAGACCGACACCCGTGAGATTGTCGCCGGCAAGATTCATGACGGCCTTCGCGAGGTCGGGATGGATCCGGACGAGGATGGTCCGGTCCTGCTTCATCTCCTCGAAATCAAGGACGTCGCCGACTCGCCAGCCTTGTCGAACCCCGAGGCGGTCAAGAGCAAGGCTTTCGAGACGCTACGCCAGCTGACAATCAAACGCAGCGAGCGACGTCCTCTGATCCTGGTGCTCGAGGATCTCCATTGGGTCGACAGGATCTCCGAAGAGTTTCTCGGATTCCTGGCAGAGAGCCTCCGTGATGCGCGGGTTCTTCTCCTCGCCACCTACCGTCCGGGTTACCGGCCGCCTTGGATCGACAAATCCTACGCCGGGCAGACGCCGCTGCAACCGTTGTCGCAGGACGACAGCATCCGGATGGTCCGCTCGGTGCTGAGGGTCGAGCAGCTCGTCGATCAGGTGACACAGGAAATCGTCGCCAAGGCAGATGGCAACCCGTTCTTTCTCGAGCAATTGGCCCTGCACGCCGGCGAGGCGAGGGACTTGCGAACTGACCTGATGGTGCCGAACACGATCCACGACGTGGTGATGGCACGCATCGACCGGTTGCCGGGACAGACCAAGCAGCTCCTGCAAATTGCGGCGGTGATCGGCCGCGAATTCCCGCTGCGCCTGCTCAGCGCCGTGTGGAAGGGCCCAGAACCGATCGAAGAACAGCTGCGCGAGTTGGCCCGTCTCGAATTCGTTTACGAGCGCGCCGAGACCGAAGGCTCCGTTTATGTCTTTCGGCATGCGCTGACCCAGGAGACCGCCTATGGCAGCCTGCTCGAACGGCACCGCCGCATCTATCACAGCGCGGTCGGGCACGCGCTCGAGGACCTGTATAGCGGTCATGCCGATGACGTCGCCGAATTGCTGGCGCTGCACTTCGGTCGCAGCGACGAGGCCGAAAAATCGGTCGATTGTGCGATCTTGGCGGGAGAGAAGTCGCAGCGCCGCTGGGCCAATAACGAGGCGTTGACCTATTTCAACGACGCACTCCACCGTCTCGACCTGCTGCCCGACACCGAGGCCAACCGGCTGCGCCGCATCGACGCCGTGATCAACCAAGCCGAGGTCAAGTTCGCGCTCGGCCGGCACGCCGAACACATTGGGGCGCTCGACCAGATTGCCGGACTTGTTGACCAGGCCGATGACCCACGCCGGCGTGCCACCTGGCATTACTGGCGCGGTTTCTTGGGCGTACTGACCGGGGGGCAGCCCGACATCGCGATCGATCATTGCAACGACGCTGCGAGGCTCGCAACAGAGACCGGCTTGGACGAAATTAAGGCCTTTGCTGAATCGTGTCTCACTCAAGTCTACCTGTTTCTCGGCAGGCTGCGCGAAGCGATCGAAACGGGCGAGCGCGCCCTAGCCAGCTGCGAGGCCCTCGGCAATCTCTGGTGGGCCTGCCGCACGATCTGGCAATTGCAGCCGACGGCCATGGCGCTAGGCGAATGGGATCGGAGCCTGGAGTATTGCCGTCGTGCCCTCGACTATGGCGAGGTTCTCAAGGATCACCGGATCAAAGTGGTTGGTTTGTGGCGAACCGGCGCAGTGCACGTTCGCCGTGGCGATGCGGAGCGCGGCGTGCAGTATTGCAACGAAGCTCTGGTACTGGGGGCACTGCCGTTTGATGCGGCAATGGCGAAGGCGGTGCGGGGCTACGGGCAAATCAAGATGGGTGAGCTTGATGCCGGTATCGCCGATCTCGATGAAGCGGTTGCTTGGCTCGCCAATCTTCGGTTGCGCTACACCTATGCGCTATACGGCGTGTGGCTTGCCGAGGGCCACCTTCGCCGCGGCGATCGCAGCGTCGCGCGGGACATGATCGAAGAGGTGCTGCGGACGACGCACAGCACGGGTTACCGGCAGCTGGAGGGAATGGCATGCTGGCTGATGGGCGAATGTCTCGCAGCCGAAGCCCCCACCGCCGCCGAACCCCATGTGGTGAAGGCGATGGAGATCCTTGCGCGCATCGGCGCGCGCAACGATCTCGCGCGGGCGATGGTGACGCGGGCCGCGCTGCGCCACGCCGCCGGCGACACCCCGGCGGCGCACCGACTGCTCGACGAAGCTCAGGCGATTTTCAAAACGCTCGGCACGCTCGACGAACCCGCCCGCGTCGAAGCCGCTCGCGCCGCCCTCGCCCGCGGCGAGCCAATCGGCTTGTCGCTCTCCGCATCGTAACTCTGCGGCGGACTCCATTGCGTCAATGGAAGAGCGATAGACTAGATGCCGGCCGACGGTATGGGGTCTGTGGTGGGCTCAAGCGCGAGATGAAGAAGCCCTTTTCGGGAACCGCGATGTTCAATGCGTCGTGGCAAAAACGCTAGAAGTGGCGAGCGCCGCTTTGCTAAGCTACTCAGAGTTGAGGTCTAGGTGAATGGCGGAGCCTACTGGGCTCAACCAATTTCGATCGCGATTGCGGGGAAACATTAATGAGACTTGGCGCCCCGATCTGCTGTATCGGGAGCTGTATCGGTTCTTGGAGCGGGATGCGGGCCGATCTCGAACCAGCCCTCGGTGGGCGGGGCGGCGCCTGTAGCCATCCCGATCGCGACCTGCGATCGCACCTCCAGCGGCACGGATTTCGTCACCGCAAAAGTATCGAAGCTCTCGGCGAGCTTTGACCCCACAAAAGGGATGCCACCTATCTCAGAGGGATATCCTGGGACCCGTCACGTCGGCAGATCCATATTGGACCGATCTCGTCGCCACCTTCACCGCGGCGACTCCTGCCTCCAAAGATAAGCTCTGCAGCCTAGATGGACTTTTCATCGTTCAGAGCACCTGCGATCAGGGCGCTTGTCAAATCAATGACGTAGTCACTCATTCCTGGGGATTTCGGCAGCAAGTTTCGCCACCAACGCGATATAGCGCCACATCGGCGACACTTTGGCAGGGGGATCGGCCCCGAGGTTTCTTGCCTACGAAAACCTCCAGCTCCAGGCCGTGCTGCAGGCGCTCGTTAATGGAGTGAACTGATTCAAACTGAGCAACCTACAGCCTCAATTTCAGTCGGCGTCACCCCGATAATTCTGCCATGACCTTACTCGCCGTCTTGTCTGATGAATATGGTCATGTTCTCTGGTATGACGAATTCGTCGAGAATCCGGATGGCACACCCAACCCGGGTGGTGCCACCTATATTCAACCGAATAGCCCGGCGCTATTTTGCAAGGGAGCATTTTACACGTCAAATTCATAGGGTAAGGGTAACAGCAGCATCAACGTGCCTTCCACAAGATGGATCTTATTCGGCCAGCGCTTCGCCAATCAAATTCACAACCCTGATCTTTCGGGTAACCTTCTGGCGGACTTGTCGCAGGGTAACTTTGGCGCGGCAGGAAGTGACTTGAGTAAAATATTTCTTAACGGAGATTTGGCGGGGGTGTTGGCGTCATTTTCGGCCATTGAAGACTTTGTCAAGACCTATGAATGGTTTCAGCTTATAAATGCCACGCCACCGTTGACGCAATTGACAATCCAGATCGACGGCTTCCCTCAGGTTAACATCGTGCGATGGATCGCCAGCAAGCCAGGGGCGACAAGGAAGATGAGCGGTTTTTCTGTATAAATCTTTTTATCATCTCGGATAGATTAGGTCGGTGTCGTCGGTTTCCAAAGCAGGCGTAGGTCACCCGGTCTCTGTCGTTGGTGTTGAACGAAAAGTTGATCGTCGTGCCGAGCCCGCCATCAGGTCGAATTCTTGGATTCTGACTTCCCCAGTAAGCTGGTCGGGTATTTGCCGCGCGCGAGCGGGCCTTTGACGACAATGACGACGTGCCCATGGGTGTCCCCTAAGGCCCGAGACGTCATGCCGCCGACGACCAACGCGCCGTTTGCCGCGGCGGCGCTCGCCTTCACCCCGTCGTGGCCCAGTTGCTCCCAGGGAGAACTGGTGATCTCCCGCATGATCTGATCGGCGTTTCCGCTTAGCGTAACCCCGCACCTCGACGCCACGGCGTTCACAAACTCGTTGCAACTGGCGGCATTCGCCGGCACGGCTCGCACCTCCCGGCACACTTCGATGATCTCATCGGGATTGCGCATGTCACCCTCCGGTGGTTCGGCGGTTGTCGCCGAGAGCGTAACAGAAGCTCACCCCGCGATCGAGGCACGCTTGCCAAGATCGGTGCCCACCCGACATTTGACCCAAGAGAGTGTGGAATTGACACCAAGCCGCGTCGGAACTACGTTCGAGCGGCACTTCGGAGAGAGGGAAGCGAATTGCTCCCGGGAGGCGGCCCGGGACCGTCAGTCCGCGAGTTTCGCGCACTGGCGCTCTTGTCGTCGCTGCCGAGATTGAGGATGGAATGTTCGACAGCCTGACAGATCGCCTCGGCGAGGTGTTCGATCGGCTGCGCCGTCACGGCGCGCTGACCGAGGCCGATGTGGGCGCCGCCTTGCGTGAAATCCGCATCGCTCTGCTCGAGGCCGACGCGGCGTTGCCAGTGGTTAGGGATTTTGTCACGGCGGTTCGCGAGAAGGCGCTCGGGCAGGAGGTGCTGCGCTCGGTGACCCCGGCGCAGATGGTGGTCAAAATCGTCCACGACCACCTCGTCGAGGTGCTCGGCGGCGATGAAGCTGGGGCCAGTGCCAATGGTATCGACCTGAATGCGCCACCGCCCGTCATCGTCATGCTGGTTGGGCTACAGGGCTCGGGCAAGACGACGACTGCGGCCAAGATCGCCAATCGGCTAAAGCAGCAAAACCGCAAGAAAACATTGCTGGTTTCGCTCGATGTGCAACGGCCGGCGGCGCAGGAGCAGTTGGCGCAATTGAGCCGCCAAATCGGCGTGACGATGTTGCCGGTCGTTCCGGGTGAGCGGCCGGTCGCGATCACGCGGCGGGCACTGCAGACTGGGCGGACCGAGGGTTACGACGTTGTTATCCTCGACACCGCCGGGCGGCTCCACGTCAACGAGGAGCTAATGCTCGAAGTCGCGGCGGTGCGCGAGGTCGCGAACCCGCATGAGATCCTGCTCGTCGCCGATGCGATGACCGGTCAGGACGCGGTCAATGTCGCCAAAGCCTTCGGCGAGCGGGCGGGGATCACCGGGATCGTGCTGACGCGGGTCGATGGCGACGCCCGCGGTGGTGCGGCCTTGTCGATGCGCACGATCACCGGCAAGCCGATTGTGCTCATAGGGGTCGGCGAGCGCATCGGGGCGCTCGAACCGTTCCACCCCGAGCGCATCGCCGGGCGCATTCTCGGCATGGGCGATGTCGTCAGCCTGGTCGAGAAAGCGGCCGAAACGGTCGACCAAGACGAAGCCGAAAAGCTTGCCGCCAAGCTTGAAAAAGGGCGGTTCGACCTCGACGACCTCGCCGCTCAGCTGCGGCAAATCCGCCGCATGGGCGGGATGGGCGGAATGCTGTCGCTGCTGCCGGGGGTGGCCAAGCTCAAAAAGCAGCTGGGAGAGGCAAATATCGACGAGGGGATTATTAAGCGCCAGGAAGCAATCATCTCGTCGATGACCAAAAGCGAACGGCGCAACCCAAAGCTGCTGAACGGCTCCCGCCGCCGGCGCATCGCCAGCGGGTCCGGCACGTCGGTGCCGGAGATCAATCGGCTCCTCAAGCAGTATCAGGACATGGCGGACATCACGAGGCGTATGAAGAAGCTGGGCGCCAAGGGCATGGCGCGGCACGGCCTTGCCGGGCTCATGCCCGGTGCGTTCCGCCATTAGAGAGAAGGTGAGAGCATGTCGTTGAAGATCCGCTTGGCGCGCGGCGGCGCGAAAAAGCGCCCCTATTACAGCATCGTCGTAGCGGATTCGCGCAGCCCGCGTGACGGCCGCTTTATCGAAAAGCTTGGGACCTACAACCCG
>Ga0306923_10000604_pt1 | contig 28676 bp, 26 predicted proteins | sample sta12Can44000108_FD_203841 | JGI IMG/M metagenome (GOLD analysis project Ga0306923, IMG submission 203841) | Lab enrichment of tropical soil microbial communities from Luquillo Experimental Forest, Puerto Rico - statanox.12C.anox.44.000.108 (v2)... | ecosystem: Environmental > Terrestrial >... | reverse complement strand
CCGAAGAGCCCGGCCGGGCTCGCGCTCTCCTGCCTGCTGGCCATCGGCGGGCTGTTCGCCCTCGGGCTGCTCATCGCCGCGCTGGCGCCGACCGCGAACAGCGTGAACGCCATCGGCCGGCTGGCGTTCATCCCGCTGATGTTCTTCGCCGGCCTGTGGCTGCCGCGCGCCCTCATGCCGGCCGTCCTTCAGCAGATCAGCAACTACACCCCGCTCGGCGCGGCGGTGCAGGCGATCCAGGGCTCGATGCAAACCGGCTTCCCCCCAGTCTTCGGGTCCGCGCCGCTGCTGGTGCTGGCGGCGTACACGCTGGTCTTCGCCTTCCTGGCGCGCCGCTTCTTCCGCTGGGAGTAACGTCCGCTCGAAGCCCGGCGCCGCTTCACCCTCGATTGAGACCACGATGCGTATTTTCCGGCCGGTGTGCCTTCTCTGTACAGATATCAGGAGTGGGGAGGGCCATGACACACGAGGCTGAGGGCCACGTCAGATCGGTCATCGTCGGGGACCTGAAGCTGCCGCCGGAAGGCACGGCGGGTCCGGAACGCGCGCGGGTCGACCCGGACGCGAAGGTTCCCATGCTCATCGAGCTCAACTTGCGTTACCCCGGTGGCCTGGCCGCGGTCCGGCGGGACTTTTACCAGCTGTGGGCGGACTACGTCGACAGGGCCGAAGGTTCGTGGCCAGCCGAACCGGAGACGGCCGGCCCGGTCCAGCCCGCCATCCCCGCACGGCTCGCGCTGATCGCGCCCAAGCTCTATCAGTGCGTCCTGTCCCGGGCCGATGCGCGGGACATGGTGTGGCAAGACCGCCGGTCCGCCGAGCAGAACCGCCGCCCTCCGGTGATCTTCCGGGTCTGGCCGGACTACACCCTGCACCCCCAGATCGACCGTTCGGCGCCGACCGTGAAGGCCGACGCGGCCTGGCGCTCGTACGACGCCCGCGGCCACGGGATCGTCTGGGCCGTCATCGACAGCGGGATCGACGCCTGCCATCCGCACTTTTCAGCGCTTGAACTGGCCGCGGAGGGCCGCGGAGACGTGCAGCAGCAGGGCCTGAGCAGTCAGCTCCACCGCGATTTCAGCTACCTGGTCAACCCGGGCACCCCGGCGGCGGCCGCTCCTGGCACGGGCCTGTCCGACGACAGCGGGCACGGCACCCACGTGGCCGGCATCATCGCCGGCTGTTCGCCCGATGGCCTGGATCCGCGGGTCGCGGATTCCAATGAGGTGGCGGACGGCGGGTACGTCCAGCGGGCCCGGGTCGGCCAGCTGTCCGGCATGGCACCGGCCTGCGAGCTGGTGAGCCTGAAGGTCATGCGGCGCAGCCCGCAGGGCACCTGGATCACCTCCTCGAGCGCCGTCATCCGGGCCCTGACCTACCTGCGCTCGGAGGTCAACGTCGACCCCGGGCTGCTGCGCGTGCACGGAGTCAACATGAGCCTGGGCTGCGAGTGGCGCCCGGACCAGTACGCCGCGGGCCAGTCCCCGTTGTGCCAGGCCGTGAACCAGCTGGTCGCCTCCGGTGTCGTCGTGGTGGTGTCGGCGGGAAACTACGGTGCCAGCACGACCCGGGGTGATTCGGCCAACACCTCGGCCATCATGGGATCGATCACCGAGCCCGCGCACGCGCAGGAGTGCATCGCGGTGGGGTCGACGCACCGAGAGGCGCCGCACGCCTTCGGTGTCACCTGGACCTCCGGCAAGGGCCCGACGCTGGACGGCAGGATGAAGCCCGACGTGGTGGCGCCGGGCGAGTGGATCGCCTCGGCCGCCACCGGCCAGGTCCGCGCGGCCGCCGGACTGGACCCGCCGCCCGGCGCCGCGCTCCCGGCGGGCCTGCTGACCTACGCCGAGCAGTCCGGCACGTCGATGGCCGCGCCGCACGTGTCCGGCGTCATCGCCGCGTTCTTGTCCGCCCGGCCGGAGTTCATCGGCCGTCCGGATCAGGTCAAGAACCTTCTCACGCAGAGCGCTACCGACCTGGGCCGGGAACGGTACGCACAGGGCGCCGGCCTGGTCGACCTGATGCGCATGCTCGCGAACGTCTGACAGAAAGGAACGGCCATGCGAACGCTACCGACCGGCGAACCGGTTTGGGATCTTCAGTTCAACGAGGACGGACAGCTGACATCGCCCGGTCAGGGCGACTTCCTGGCTGAGGTGGCCGCCGCGGGCGTCACCGACCTGTTCGCCTTCAGCCACGGGTGGGGCACGGCGCAGGACGCTGCTCGCCGGCTGTACGACCAGATGTTCCCGATGATCCGCGCTGCCGCGCAAGGGCAGGCCGGCCTGGGGAAGCTGGGCTTCGCCGGCATCTACTGGCCGTCGCTGTGGTTCCCGCCGACCCAGGCCACGCCGCCGTCGGCGGCCGGCGCTCAGCAGGCGGACAGCGGTGCCCTGGTGGGTCTCAGCGCCGGGACCGCGGCGCTGTCCGGAGCCGACATCGCGGCGGCGCTGCGGCCGGGCTTCGCCGATCCGGCGCAGCAGGACGCCATCACGCAGATCGGCCGGCTGATCGACGAGGGGGAGACGGCGGCCGGCTCGGCCGAGTCCGACGCCGCGAAGCAACAGCGGCTGCAGCAGATCGACCAGCTGATCAAGTCGCTGGTGCCGCCGCCTCCGGACGGCGAGTTCGAGGATTCCGGCGAGACCGCGCTGCTGCTGGGCGATGATCCCGCGGCGGATTACCAGGCCGCCGCCGACGCCTTCGGTACCGCCGCGCCGGCCGGGGCGCAGCAGGGCATCGGCGACTGGTTCGGCAAGGCCATCAACGGCGCCAAGGACGTGCTGCGGGTGTTCTCCTACAACACCATGAAGGCCCGCGCCGGGACCGTCGGCCGGAACGGCGTCGGGCCGCTGCTCGCCGCGCTGCACGCCCAGTCGCCCGGCGTCCGGGTGCACCTGCTCGGGCACAGCTTCGGCGCCCGGCTGGTTTCCTTCGCGCTCGCCGGCGTCGGCGCGCCCGCCAGCAGCCCGGTCGCCTCGCTCCTGCTCCTGCAGGGAGCGTTCTCGCACTGGTCCTTCGCCCACGCCCAGGACAACCCCTTCGGCAGCCCCGGGGCCCTGAACGCCTACGCCGACCGGGTGCACGGCCCGATGGTGGCCACCCACACCGTCTACGACTGGGCCGTCGGCGTGTGGTATCCCAAGGCCTCCTTCCTGGCCCGTCAGGACGCGGAGGCCGTCGTCGCGGACCGCTGGGGCGGCATGGGTGCCGACGGCTTCCAGGCCGTCAAACCCTCCGAAGACCGGGCCATGCCCGCCCAGGGCGGCACCAGCTACGGCTTCGTGCCCGGCAATTTCTACCGGGTCGACGCCGCCAGCGTCATCAACGACACCAACGGCGAACCGTTCTCCGGAGCGCACTCCGACATCAAGAAGACCCCGGTAGCGCAGCTAGCCGCGGCCGCCGCGGCCGCCCACGCCTAGCCGCCCCAGCCAGGTCGCTGCCTGTCTCCGCCATAATGAGCTCTATCCTGCGGTATATCAGGTAGCGAGCCGGTGCTCTCCGGTTAAGAGAGGGAACCGTCACCATCGAGGCGCAGATGAGGGCTGAAGGCGAGTCGGCCGGGGCTGGCCGTGCGTGACGACCCGACGGTCGTCGCGCTCGTCACCCGTGCGGCCGGAAGCGACCAGGGTGCGTGGTACGAGATCGTGGAGCGGTACGCGCCACTGGTGTGGTCGATCTGCACCGGGTTCCGGCTGAGCAACCACGACGTCGAGGACGTGGCGCAGAACGTCTGGCTGCTGCTGGTCGGACAGCTCGGGACGCTGCGGGAGCCTGCCGCGCTGCCCGGGTGGCTGGCCACCACCACGCGCCGTGAGTGCCTCCGGGTGGTGACGGCGGGCCGCAAGTCGGAGCGGCTGGGGACGGAGCTGGACGAGGCAGCGCAGTTCGTGGCCGATACGGTGGTCGACGAGGAGCTCCTCGTGGCCGAGCGGAACGCGGCGCTGCGGGCGGCGTTCGCCGAGCTCCCGCAGCGCTGCCAGCAGCTGCTGAGCATGCTGCTGCGCGATCCGCCGTACCCGTACGGGACGATCAGCACGACGCTGGATATCCCGATCGGAAGCATCGGCCCGCAGCGAGCCCGCTGCCTGGGGCGGATGCGAAAGTCCGGCGCCCTCCTTGGTCTGGTCGAGGTTGGCGTCAACTCCCCGGGAGGCGATCCGGATGCGTAACGGCTGGGACGACGAGCAACTCCTGGAGGCACTGCGCGAGGCGTTGCGAGCCCGGGAGGACGTGCCCGCGTGGTTCATCGAGACGGGCAAGAACGTCTACGCCTGGCATAACATCGATGCCGAGCTCGCGCAGCTCACCTACGACTCGCTGACCGATACGGACCAGCTGGCGTTCGTGAGATCGGAAACCGCCTCGATCCGGGCCCTGACCTTCACCTCGGCCCGCCTGTCGGTAGAGCTCGAGGTGGTCGAGGGCTCGCTGCTCGGCCAGGTCATCCCGCCGCAGGCCGGGACGCTGGAGACGTACACCAGGACGGGCCTGGCCACCTTGCCGGTGGATGAGAGTGGCTATTTCGCCGTGGAGCCCATCCCGGCCAGCCCGTTCCGGTTGCGGTTCCGTACCGGCGGCGGCGCTGACGTGGTGACGGGGTGGATCACGCTCTGACGGCCAGGCTCAGGGCCGCACCCAGCGTGATCATGGACAGCGCGGTGGCTGGGGATTCTGGTTAACCCCCCGGCCCGGTTATGGCGACCTTCACCATCAAGACTCGCGCTGGCCTCATGGAAATGCCGCCAGGCCGGGAGCAGGCTCTCAGGTAGAGCCCCGGCAGGCCCGGGACCGCCGAGCCGATCAGGGAGGCCGACCATGTACCCCCGTAGCGTCCACGCCCTCCAGGCCGATGCCTTGTTCGCGTCGGCGGTGCAGCGCCGCGATGACCTCAGCATCGGCCAGATCCGGCGGGCCGTCGCCGTGGCCCTCGATGCGTACGGCGATGCGGGCTGCGCCGGCCGGGTCGCGCAGGAGTTCGGCGACCACCCGGAGACCGCGGCCGTCCGGATGCGCTGGGCTCGTGCCACGGTGGCGGTCCTGGAGGGTCAGCCCACGCCGGGGACACGACGGCTTGCCGCCCCAGGCCGTTCCGCCCTGGACCGGAATCCGGCGGCGTAGTCCTCGCCACTGCGGCGCAGGGCGGGCTAACTGACACGAGCGGGCGACGGCCCGGTGACGCCAGCATGGCCCACCGCGTGGCAGGAGGAGCGGAAGGCCGAGCGGGTCGGCGTCGGCGGCTGCGGCTGCCGGGGGCGCTGACCGCTCGCCGCCAGGGATCAAGCGGCCTGGAGGGCGGGGGCGACGGGGGCGTCCCAGTCGATGCGGTAGTCGAACATCCAGGCCATTTTCTCCGGCTTGGCCAGCTTGGTGAATATCGTCATGGCCAGTGCGAATATGACCCGGCCGACCGGGCCGGCTGTCTTGCTGCTGTTCTTCCTGGTGGTCTCCTTGATGACCCTCTCCACCCGGCGACGGCGGAGGATCTCGTAGGCAGCCAGGGCCTGGTGGCAAGGGAGGTCGCGGAGGCACCGGGCGAGGACGATGGCGCTCTCGATGGCGAGCGAGGCGCCCTGTCCGGAGCTGGAGGACGGGGCGTGCGCGGAGTCGCCGACCAGGACCATCCGGCCCCGGCTCCATACCGGAACGCGGGGCATGTTCTCCATCGACCCCACGATCAGCAGGTCTGCCGGGTCGGTACGGCTGATCAGCTGCGCGGCCGGCGTACGATCCTCAGCGAACTTCGCCGCGAGCAGCGGCAGCCACTCTGAGGCCGGTGTCTGCCGCGCCTCGGCGGCGGAGAGCGGCTCGGCGTGCGGCAGGTTCACGAACCAGATCGCCGAGGTTTCGTCGAGGACCTGGTAGCCGAAGAAGGCGTGCTTGCCGAAGCTCATCGGCATCTTGCCTTCGGTGGAGGGTACGCCCGGGTTGGCGACCCTGGCGCCGAAGCTGATCAGGCCGGTATAGCTCGGGTCGGGAGCGCTGGCGTCGATGAGCCTGCGCACGGTGGAGCGGATGCCGTCGGCGCCGATGAGGATGTCGCCGGTCGCCTCGGTTCCGTCGTCGAAGCGAGCGGTCACCCCGTCCGCCGTCTCTGCCGCGCCGACCAGCCGCTTCCCGTGTTCGATGCGGATACCCCGCCGCCCGGCCTCCTCGTGCAGCACCCGGTAGAGGTCGCTGCGGTAGAAGAACTGCATCGGCGGCACACCGGGTGGGTTGCCGAACTCCCCGAGCCGCTTGCCCTTCCAGTCCTGCATGACGATGCTGGTCGTGGGTGTGCCGGCCGGCCGCACCAAGTCGCCCAGGCCGATCACGTCCAGGGCGTCCAGGCCGTTGGGCGCCAGCGTCAGGCCGCCGCCGGCGCCGTCGGCCTGCGAGGGGTACGCCTCGTAAACCACGGCGTCGATGCCGGCCTTCTGCAACGCCATCGCGGCCACCGGGCCGGCGATGCCTCCACCGATCACAAGAGCAGTACGGATCATTTCTGTTACCTCTCACTAGCGACGGCCTGGTGGCGCGGCGCACTTCCTTCAGCCGGGGCAGCGGCTGTCGCGGGCGTTTCCCTGCAGGCGAATGTGGCTGCTGTCGCGGGCCGTGAAGCGATGTCGATGTCCCGCCGATCCTCTTCTTAGATAATAGTTACATTGATACTAGATACATGTCAACTAGTTATGGTGAGTCTAGTTCCTGGGTGAATAGCAGCAGGCCGCAGCAGGAGCCATCAAAGGGGAGGGGCGGCGCACGTCCGGGCGGCGCCGAAAGCGCCGGTCACCATGCCTTCAGGTAAGTCAGGCAGTTCGCTCGAACAGGCGACGCGGGTTGGCGGTCAGCATGGTGGCGATCTGCTCCTCGGTCACCCCGTGCTCGCGGGCGTACGGCAGGACCTCGTCGTGGATGTGCAGGTAGTGCCATTGCGGCAGGAACGCCAGGACGTTCGGGTCGATCCAGTCGATATAGCAGGCCGCGTCCTGGGACAGCACCATGCGCTCGGCGTAGCCGCGGCGGCACATCTCCACCAGCGTGTCCGCCCGCGCCTCGAACGTGACCTCCAGGTTGATCCCGAACCGGTCCATGCCCAGCGTGAACCCGGCGTCGGCCAGGTCCGCCAGATGGTCGCAGTCGGTGGTGTCGCCGCTGTGGCCGAGCACCACCTGGCCCGGATCGACCCCGGCGGAGTCGCACAGCACCCGCTTCACCTCCAGCCCGGTCCGCGACCCGGGGTGGGTGTGCACCGTGACCGGCACGCCGGTCTGGTGGTGGGCCGCGGCGACCGCGCGCATCACCCGCTCGACGCCCGGGGTCATGCCCTCCTCGTCGACGGCGCACTTGAGCATGCCCGCCCTGACCCCGGTGCCGGTGATGCCCTCGGTGATGTCGCCGACGAACATCTCCACCATCGGGTCGGGCACCTCGGCGCCGACCGCCTCGTTCAGCGCGGGGCCGCGGTGGCGGAAGAAGAACGGCACGCTGTCGTAGGTGTACAGGCCGGTGGCGACGACGATGTTGAGCTCGGGCACCTGTTCGGCGACCCGCAGGATCCGCGGCACGCTGCGGCCCAGGCCGACCACGGTCGGGTCGACGATCGTACGGACGCCCTGGGCGGCCAGCGCGCGCAGCTTGGTCACCGCGTCCGCGATCCGCTCGTCCTCGCTGCCCCACTCGCCGGGGTAATTTTGCTGCACATCCGCGGTGAGCACGAAGATGTGCTCATGCATGTAGGTCGGCCCGAGGTCGACGGTGTCCACTGGGCCGCGGACAGTAGAGACCTGGCTCATGATGCTCCTGTTACGAGTGGGCAACTAACTCTATGACGGCGCCGCGCTGCCGCGCGACCGGAGATTATGCCAGGCCCAGGCTCCCGGCCACGCCGCTGCACCCGATTCAACGCCCCGAAGCACCTGATCCAACGCCCGAGCCACCTGATTCAAACGTCCCGAGCCACCTGTGCAACGCCCCGAGGCAGATGAGCGTCCAAGACCAGTTCACTTTCCTCTCACAACGCACTCTGATACCAACTCTCCCAAGACATAAAGCGTGGATGCCACATCCACGTCGTATCAACAGCATGGCTGGGACATCCACGCCTTATGACCCGGCCAGACCGTGGCGGCGGGCACGTATCACCAGTAACGGCAGCATGCCAGGAGCGCAACAACACCAGCAGCAAGGACAGCGCACGCGCCGCCCGCCCAATCCGCTGCGTCGAGGGGCGTCGCGCGGGGCGGCTCGCGTCGTGCTGCCCTACGTGGCCGGCGTCCCCGCCAGCCGGTAACCCTGCCGGTGGCTTACAGGACGCCGAACCGGTCGTAGGCGGCTCGCAGCGTGCTCCCCGCCTCCAGGGCGTCCCGCAGACCGTGCTCCTTGGACGCCTTGGCCAATGCCCGGCGGATGGTCTCATCGGTCAGCTCAGCCGGGACGACGACACCCCCGTCGTCATCGGCCACCACCAGGTCCCCGGGGCGGACCCGCAGACCGCCGACGACGGCGGGCTGCCGCCACGCTGTGACGGCGGTCCGGCCCTTGCAGTCCAGCGGCAGCGTCCCCCGGCACCACACCGGGTAGCCGAGGGCAACTATGCTGCGCGCGTCGCGGCAGTACCCGTCGACCAGGGTGCCGCGGGCACCGCGGGCGCGCGCCGCCGTGGAGAACAGCTCGCCCCAGCAGGCGGCGCGGGCCGATCCGCCCGCGGCCACGAGGATGACTTCTCCCGGCCGGATGTCGTCGAGCGCGCCGATCTCGCCGGTGTAGGGCTCGGCGGGAATCTGGTGGACCTCGGTGACCAGGAACGGGTTGGCGGGGCCCGCGATCACCTCACCGTGCGCGAGCGGGCGGATGGCGGGGTCAAGGGTGTGGTCGCGGTGCCCGAGGTCGTCGAGGATGTCGGATACGACCGCCGAATACAGCCGGCTCATCACCGGATCAGGCAGCCCGCCGCCGGCGCTCATCCGGCCGCTCCCACCAGGATCTTGAGGTGCTTTTCCGGTTCGTCCCGCAGCAGGGTGAGGCCGCCCGTCACCGCCGCACCGAGCGGGATGCGGTCGGTGATCAACGGCGCCGCCTGCACCGCCCCGCTGCCCAGCAGCCGCAACGCCTCCCGGAAGTCCTCGTCCCAGACGTGGGACAGGGAGCCGATCAGGGATTTTTCGCCGCGGACGAGATCCATCGGCGCGATCGGCGCCGATTCGGTGACGATGCCGAGCAGCACGGCCCGCCCGCCGGACCGCAGCGCCTGCAGCGCGGTGTGGATGGCGTTCGGGGTCCCCGCGCACTCGACGGCGACATCGGCCTCCAGCGTCCGGGCATCGCCGGGTGGCACAGCGTGGTCGGCACCGAGGCGGATGGCGAGGGCCCGGCGCTCTGGCAGCGGTTCGGCCACGGCCACGCGGCCGGCTCCGAACGCGGCCGCCGCCTGTACCGCCATCAGCCCGACCGTGCCCGCCCCCACCACCGCGACTCGCTCACCTGGCCGCAGGCCGCCCCGGCGCAGCGCCCGGACGGCCACCGCCAGCGGTTCGGCCAGTGCCGCCTCGTCGTCGGCCACCGTGTCAGGGACCGGCAGGCACATGCGCGCCGGCGCGTTGCACAGTTCCGCGAGCCCGCCGTCGCCATGCAGGCCGAGCGCGCCCAGCGCCGGGCAACGGGTCACCTCACCACGCCGGCACCAATGACAGCTGCCGCACGAGACGATCGTGTCGACCGCAACCCGCTGACCCAGCCCGAGCCCGGTGACGCCGGCGCCGACCGCGGCGACCACGCCGGCGAATTCGTGTCCGAGGACGAGCGGCGCTCGCGCTCCGGTGAGCGGGTGCGGCACGGCGGCCGGGATGAACACCGGCCCGCTCAGCCATTCCTCGAGATCGGTACCACAGATACCGCACCACCTCACCCGGAGCTGCAGCTCGCCCGGTCCCGGCGGCGTAGGCGGCGGCACCTCCTCCACCCGCACGTCACCTCGGGCATGCCACCGTACAGCCAGCATCTCAGCCGCCCCTCCGATCCGGTGATCACGAACATTACGCGGCAGCGGCTAACCGTCCGGCCTCCGGTTACGGCGGGCGTGCATCACCAGCCCTTCGAACTCGGCCCATGTCTTGCTCCACTCGGCCAGCGGGCCGAGGATCCCCTCCAGCGTCGCAAGCTGCTCGTCGAACGCGGTCAGCTGGGCTTGCAGCGCCGCGATGCTGGCTCGCTGGGCGGCGAGGGCGCTGGAGATCGCGTTCAGCTGCGCCGCGGAAATAGCGCCGGGCAGCGGCAGGTCCTGCAGCGAGGGTACGGGCTGCGCGAACAGAGACTCGCTGAGCCCGGTCATTCCCGCGAGTTCCTCGGTGATCTGGCGCAGCCGGGCGGTCCACGGCTGGATGAGGCCGGGAAAGCCGGCAGGTGTGCTGTGCTCATCGGTCATCGGGTTCGTCCTTTCGCATGCGCTGCGGGTCGCGGGCGTCCTTATCGCCATCCCCGCCCACACGCCGGGCAAAGCTTCCAGTGGCCGGCTTCGTCATCGCCCCAGCCCCTTCCTCAAGCCAATCGCTAGCTAGACGTTACTTGTCAAGTAATCAAATGAATATTTGCCAATCCTGGCTGAAGGTCCGATCATGGGACGATGAGCGACCGGGCGGCCAAGGACGCGCTGTTCGACGCCTTCGCCGAGGTGGCGAAGGCGCTGGCCAGCGGGCGGCGGGCGGAGATCGCCGATCTGCTGGCTCAGGGTGAGCGGCCGGTCGAGGAGATCGCCGCGGAGATCGGCCAGAGCGTGGCGAACACCTCCCATCACCTGCGGGCGATGGCCCGGGCGGGCCTGGTGATGACCCGCCGCGACGGGACCCGCATCTTCTACCGGCTGGCCAGTGACCGGGTGGGGGAGTTGTGGGCGGCGATGCGGGACGTGGCGGCCGGGCATGTGGCCGGCCTGGAACGCCTGGCCCTCGCCTACCGTGGCGAGCAGGACGGCATCGAGGTCGTCGGCCGCGAGGAACTGGCGGCGCGGCTCAGCCGCGGCGAGGTCGTGGTGCTCGACGTCCGCCCGTCAGCGGAGTACGAGTCCGGGCACATCGCCGGGGCGCGCTCGACGCCCGTCGGCGAGCTCCGCCGTCACCTGCGCGCCCTGCCGCCCGGCATGGACGTCGTCGCCTACTGCCGGGGTCCGTATTGCGTGTATGCCGACGAGGCGGTGCGCGAGCTGAACCGCCAGGGTTTCCGCGCCTGGCGCTTGATCGACGGGTTCCCGGAGTGGAAGCAGGCCGGCCTGCCGGTCGCCGCGTCGGGCGGGACGGAGAGGAGCTAGCCGTGGCCGGAACGCTGGTCGTGCCCGTGGTGGACGAGGGGCTGGGGAACTCGGCTTACCTGGTGGGCCTGGGAGAAGGCCGGGCGCTGGCGGTCGACGCGCCGCGAGACCTGCGGGCGGTGCGGGCCGCCGCCGGTCGGTACGGCCTGAGCCTTGCGTTCGCCGCGGACACGCACCTGCACGCCGACTTCTTGTCGGGGGCCCGGCAGCTGGCCGCCGACGCCGGCGCGCAGATCCTGGCTCCCGCCGCCGGAGCCCGGGCCTTCGATCACCGGGGGCTGGCCGACGGGGACGAGGCCGACCTGGGCGGCCTGACGCTGCGGGCCTGGGCGACGCCCGGTCATACCGCCGATCACGTTGTCTACGTGCTGCTGGACGGCCCGCAGGCACTGGGAGTGTTCACCGGAGGGTCGCTGCTGGTCGGCGCGGTGGCGCGCACCGACCTGGCCGGCCCGGAGCAGACCGAGCCACTGGCCCGGGCGCAGTACGGGTCCCTTCGGCGGCTCCTGGCCTTGCCCGACCCGACGCCGGTGTACCCCACGCACGGGGCGGGGTCGTTCTGCTCGGCCCCGCCGGGCGCCGAGCGCACCACCACCATCGGCCGGGAGAAGGAGGCCAACCCGCTGCTGGCCGTCCCCGACGAGGACACGTTCGTCAAGGTCCTGCTGTCCAGCCTGGGCACCTTCCCCGCGTATTTCCTGCGGCTGGCCGAGGAAAACCGGCGCGGCCCGGCCATCGTGGCCTCCGCCCCGGTCCTGGCCTCGCTGAGCGCGGATCAGGTCCGAACGCTCCGGGACGAGGGCGCCCTGGTCATCGACGTGCGCCCGGTGACGGACTTTGCGCACGGTCACATCCCTGGCTCGCTGGCCATCCCGCTGCGGGACGCCTTCGCGACCTGGCTGGGCTGGCTCGTCCCCGACCCCGCCACCCCGCTCGTCGTCGTCGGCGGCCCCGGTCAGGACCCCGGCGAGGCCACCTGGCAGGCGCTGAAGATCGGGTACGACAACCTCGCCGGGACCCTGGCCGGCGGCGTGCCCGCCTGGGGAGCCGCCGGGAACCCGGTCGCGGTCACCCCGCTGCTGACCCCCGGGCAGGTGAACCCCGCCGCCGTCGTCGACGTCCGGCAGGCCGTCGAGTACGCCGGCGGGCATCTGCCCGGCGCCCGCAACGTCGAACTCGGCGCCCTGATCCGTCAGGCCCCTGGCCTGGCGGGGCGGCCGGTGGTGACCATGTGCGAGCACGGCGAGCGGGCCACCACCGCCGCCAGCGTGCTGGAGCGGGCCGGGCACACCGGGGTGGCGGTCCTGACCGGCGGCCCGCCGGAGTGGTCGGCCGCGACCGGCGTGGCGCTGGAGGGCAACGCGTGACCGCTCCGGCCGCGCCCGGCGCCGGGGTGCGGCTGGGCCTGCGGGCCAACCTGGCCCAGTTCAGCCTGCTGGTCGTGGTCAACGCGCTGGTCGGCGGCACGCTGGGGCAAGAGCGCACGGTGGTTCCGCTGCTGGCCAGCCGCACCTTCCACCTGGCCGCGTTCACCGCCGCCCTCACCTTCATCCTGGCGTTCGGCGCGGTCAAGGCGATCACCAACTTCTTCGCCGGGACGCTATCGGACCGGTTCGGCCGCAAGCCGGTGCTGGTCGCCGGGTGGCTGGTCGCGCTGCCGATCCCGCCGCTGCTGATCTGGGCGCCGGACTGGGGCTGGGTGGTCGCCGCGAACGTGCTGCTGGGCGTCAACCAGGGCCTGACCTGGTCCACCACCGTGATCATGAAGATCGACCTGGTCGGGCCGGCCCGCCGCGGCCTGGCCATGGGCCTGAACGAGGCCGCCGGGTACGGTGCCGTCGCGATCACCGCCCTGGTCACCGGGTACCTGGCCGAGGCCTATGGCCTGCGCCCGGCCCCGTTCCTGCTCGGTGCCGCCTACATCGCGCTCGGCCTTGGCCTGTCGGCCGCCGCGGTCCGCGAGACCCGCGGCCACGCCCGGTTCGAGGCCACCCGGCACGTGGCGGCCGCGGATCATCTGGGCGGGCACCTCACCACCTGGCAGGTGGCCCGGCTCACCAGCTTCTCCGAGCCGGCGCTGTCGGCCGCCTGCCAGGCGGGAATGGTCAACAACCTCAACGACGGGCTCGCCTGGGGCGTGTTCCCGATCCTGTTCGCCCGGTACGGGCTGAACGTCGGCCAGATCGGCATCCTCGCCGCGCTGTACCCGGCGGTCTGGGGTGCCGGGCAGCTCGTCACCGGCGCGCTGTCGGATCGGCTCGGCCGCAAGTGGCTGATCGCCGCCGGGATGCTGGTCCAGGCGGCAGCGATCAGCCTGGTGGCCCTCGGCACCACCTTCAGCTCGTGGGCAGTAGCCGCGGTCCTGCTCGGTGCGGGCACCGCGATGGTCTACCCGACCTTGCTCGCCGCCGTCGGCGACGTCGCGCACCCCGCCTGGCGGGCCCGCTCGGTCGGGGTCTACCGGCTGTGGCGCGACGGCGGGTTCGCGGTCGGCGCCCTGCTGGCCGGCGCGGTCGCCGACGCGTTCGGGATCCAGGCCGCGATCTGGGTCGTCGCCGCGCTGACCGCGGCCTCGGGCCTGGTTGTCGCCGTCCGCATGTACGAGACCCTGCCGCATCCGCCCGGGGCCGGGGAGGGCTGACGGACCAGCGGCCGGCGGCCCGGGGAATGACCGGCCGTCGGGGCTTTGCTGATGCTGGCGGAGGCTACGAAGCATCATGAACACACAGGAAGATACCCAGGCGCCGGTCAGGCGGTGGCGGGAGCTGCTGGCCAGCGAGCGGGACGCCGCGGCGCTGTACTCGCGGCTGGCCGAGGCGGAGACCGGCGAGCGTCAGCAGATCTTCCGCGACCTGGCGGCGATCGAGCTCAAGCACGCCGCCCACTGGGAAGCCAAGCTCCGGTCGGCAGGTGCCCAGGTGCCGGCTCCCGGCCGGCCGAGCCTGCGGACCCGGCTGCTCGGCGCGGCCGCGGGCAGGCTGTCGGTGCAGGCCGTGCTGCCGCTGGTCGAGCGGGCCGAACGAGCCGACGCAGGCACGTATGATCACGAGCCTGACGCCCTGCCGGGGATGGCGGCGGACGAGCGGGCGCACGCTCGCACGCTCGCGCACCTGATGGACGGCGGCAAGCCCGACCCGGTCAAGCAGATCGCGCGGCGCGAGCCCTGGCACCGCGGCGACCGCTCCGGCGCGCTGCGCGCCGGGGTGTTCGGGGTCAGCGACGGGCTGGTGTCCAACACTGCGCTGGTCATGGGCTTCGCCGGTTCCGGGACCTCGCGCACGCTGACCTTGCTGGCCGGCGTCGCGGGCCTGCTGGCCGGATCGTTCTCGATGGCGGCGGGGGAGTACATCTCCATGTCGAGCCAGCGCGAGATGTACCAGCGGGAGATCTCGCTGGAACAAGCCGAGCTCGAGGAGAAGCCGGATGAGGAGCGCGCCGAGCTGGTGCTGATCTACCGGGCCAAGGGCCTGTCCCGCCCGGACGCGGAGCGGCTGGCCGACAAGATCATGACCGACCGCGAGGTGGCGCTGGACACGCTGGCCCGGGAGGAGCTCGGCCTGGATCCGGCCCAGCTCGGCTCGCCCTGGGTGGCGGCGATCTCCAGCCTGCTGGCCTTCGCGATCGGGGCGTTCGTCGTGGTGGTGCCCTACCTGATCGGCGGCGGCACCGCCGCGCTGGTGACCGCGATCGGCCTGGCGCTGGCCGCCATGTTCGGCGTCGGTGCCACCATCGGCGCGCTGAACGGCCGCTCGGCCGTCCGGATGGGGCTGCGCCAGATGTTCGTCGGCGCGCTGGCCGCCGCGGTGACGTACGGTGTCGGCCACCTTATCGGCGCGCACGTGTCCTGACCTGCCCGGCTGCGTCAGGTCCGCTGGACGCGCAGGTCAAGGAAGTGGGCGGCGCAGGAGATGCACGGGTCGTAGCTGCGCACGGCCTGCTCGCATTCCCAGGTGAGCTGCTCGTGCGGAAGCTCGAGCCGGTCGGCGACGAACGCGCGGAGGTCGGCTTCGATGATCCGCTGGTTCTGCGATGTGGGCGGGACGATCTTCGCGTCGGCGATGGTGCCGTCGGCGTTGATGCGGTAGCGATGGTAAATCAGGCCGCGCGGCGCCTCGGTGCAGCCGAAGCCGGCTGCCTCACGCGGCGGGACCTCGATGTACGGGGGATCGGGCGGCTCGTAGTCGCCGATCAGGCGGAGTGCTTCGTCGCAAGCGTAGAGGATCTCGACGCCGCGGACGATGATGCTGCGGAACGGGTTGGTGCACGCGGGCCCGAGTCCGGCGTCGCGGGCCGCGTCGGCGGCCGGCCCGGACAGGAGGTCATGGTTCAGGCTGTAGCGGGCCATGGGCCCGACCAGGTAGGTTCCACCGTCGGTGAGCTGTGAGTGCAGGGCGGTGGAGTGCGGCACCTGCAGTTCGGTGAAGTGCTGGTCGTAGTCCCCGACCGCGATGTCGAGGCCCTGGCTGGAGACGATGCGCCCGCGGGTGATCGGGTACTCGGCGGGATGACGGAGCGAGACGAAGTTGTAGTCGTGGCCGAAGTCGGGGAACGGGAAGGTGGCCACCCAGCGGACGGTGTCCAGGGCGTCCTGACGGGCCTGTTCCAGCTCCGCGACGAGGGCGCGCAGCTCGCTGCGTGCCGGTGCGCGGTAGAAGCCGCCGAGCCGGACGTTGATGGGGTGGACGGACCGGCCGCCGATGACGTCCATCAGCCGGTTGCCGGCCTTCTTCAGCCGCAGCCCGCGCTGGATCAGGTCGGGGCGGTCGCGCGCCATGTGCAGGCCGCTTTCGTAGCCGAGGAAGTCGGGGGCGTGCAGCAGGTAGACGTGCAGCGTATGGCTCTCGATCCACTCGCCGCAGTAGATGAGCCGCCGCAGCGCGGCGATCGGCTCGGGGACCTGCGTGCCGCAGGCGTCCTCGATGGCCGCACACGCGCTCATCTGGTAGGCGATCGGGCAGATGCCGCAGATCCGCGCGGTGATGTCGGGCGGTTCGGTGTGCCGTCGCCCGCGCAACAGCGCCTCGAAGAACCGGGGTGGCTCGTAGATGTTGAGCCTCGCCTCGGTGACCTGGCCGTCGTGCACGACAACTTCCAGGCCGCCCTCGCCCTCGACCCTGGCCAGGGCGGGTACGGTGACCGACCGGCCGCCGCGCGTCTTACCGTGGGTCATGCGCTTCGGCCTCCTCGCGGAACGCGGCGGCGTTGGCGTTGAACGTGCGGAACACCCGGGCCAGGTCGGGATGGTCGACGCCGAGCCGCTGCCACCAGGCCGCCAGCGCGGCGGTGTTGGGTGTCTCCATCGGCCCGAAGCAGCCGTAGCAGCCGCGTGCGTACGACGGGCACAGCGCGCCGCACCCGGCGTGCGTCACCGGGCCGAGGCAGGGCGTGCCGTGCGCGACCATCACGCAGGTGATCCCGGCGCGCTTGCACTCGATGCACACGCTGTGCCCGCGGACGTTCGGCCTGCGGCCGTGCAGGAACGCCGCCACCACGTCGAGCAGCTGGCGGCGGTCGATGGGGCAGCCCCGCAGCTCGAAGTCGACATGCACGTGGTCGGCGATCGCGGTGGAGGTCGACAGCGTGGCGATGTAATCCGGGCGGGCGTACACGATACGGCTGAACTCCTCCACGTCGCCGAAGTTCCGCAGCGCCTGGATGCCGCCCGCGGTGGCGCAGGCGCCGATGGTGACCAGGAAACGCGAGGCCTCGCGGACCTCGCGGATCCGCTGGGCGTCGGCCGGGGTGGTGATCGATCCCTCGACCAGCGACAGGTCGTAGGGGCCCGCGATCACCTCCCGGGACGCCTCGGGAAACGACGCGACGTGGACCGACGCGGCGACCTCGAGCAGCTGGTCCTCGCAGTTCAGCAGGGTGAGCTGGCAGCCGTCGCAGGAGGCGAACTTCCACACCGCCAGCGTCGGCCTGCGCGGACCCGGCCGTGCGTCGTCTGTGTCGTCTGGATTGGCCATCACACCTCCCGCAGGCGCAGCCACGGGGCCAGCGACCGGTGGCAGAAGACCGGGCCGTCCCGGCACACCAGGAACGGGCCCAGCTGGCAGTGCCCGCACATCGCCGCCGCGCACTGCATGTTGCGTTCCATCGACAGGAAGATCCGGTCCTCGGGCACGCCGGCCGACAGCAGGGCCCGGACGGTGAACCGCATCATGATCTCGGGGCCGACCATGAATGCCGTCGCGGTGGCCGGATCGAACCGTGTCGTGGCGATCAGGTCCGGCACGACCCCGACGTCCCCTTGCCAGCCGCCGGCCGCCGCGTCGACGGTGACCTGCACGTCAACGTCGAACCGGCTCCGCCAGCCGGCCAGCTCGTCGGTGAACAGCAAATCGGAGGGAGTGCGGGCGCCGTACAGCAGCACGACCCGCTGGTAGCGGTCGCGGTGCGCGAGCAGGTGGTAAACCGCGGGGCGCACCGGGGGCAATCCGATGCCTCCGGCGATGATCACCACGTCCGCGCCCTCGGCCGCCTCCAGCGGCCAGCTGGTGCCGTAAGGCCCGCGCACGCCGACGGGATCTCCTGGTTCCAGGGCGCACAACGCGCGGGTGGCCATCCCGACGTCGCGGATGGTATGCAGCACCTGGCCGCCCGCGGCCGGGTCGCCGCTGATCGAGATCGGCACCTCGCCGACGCCGAACGCGCCGAGCATGTTGAACTGCCCCGGCCGGAAGGCGAAATCCTCTTCCGCGGGCGGCTCGAGCTCCAGCGTGACGGTGTCGGCTGATTCCCGCCGGGCGGCGGTCACCCGCCAGGGGGCCGGCACCGTCCACGGGGCGGACATCGCGGGCTCAGCCAGCGGATGCATGGACGTTCCCGTACACGTCGAGCAGCCGCAGCCGGGTGGCCTGCAGCCGCCGGATGGCGAGGCGGGCGAACAGCTGCGTCAGCTCGAATCCCAGCCGCGGGTCATCGGCGCATTTCCCGCGCAGGCAGGTCCCGTCCAGGGCGATCGCGCGCACCGGCTCGATGGCCCGGCCGTCGAACTGCCACTGGTGCGGTTCCAGCAGCCACGAGAACCCGGTCACGTCACCGGCGCCCAGGGTCTGCACGATGATGGAGCCGCGGCCGGGCGCGGCGATCTCCAGCGATATCTTGCCCTCGCGGATCAGGAAGCACTGACCGGCCGCGTCGCCCTCGCGGAACAGGAACGAGCCCGCGCCGAACCGGACGTTCATGGCGCACCCGGCCAGCAGGGCCTGGTGCTCCGGCTCCAGGTCCTTGAGGAACGGGTGATCGCGCAGTAGCGGCTCAAGCGTCACCGGGCTGCCCCCCCTCGGCCTGGTCCGGAGGTTCCGCGCGGATCGCGGCGACCTCCTCGGTGATGTCGATGCCGACCGGGCACCAGGTGATGCAGCGCCCGCAGCCGACGCACCCCGAGGTGCCGAACTGGTCGATCCAGGTGGCGAGCTTGTGCGTCATCCACTGCCGGTAGCGGGAGCGGTTGGTGACCCGCACTGCGCCGCCGTGCAGGTAGGAGTGGTCCATGGTGAAGCACGAATCCCAGGACCGGTGCAACTCCGCCTGCGTCCCGGTCAGGTCGGAGACGTTCTCGACGCTGAAGCAGAAGCACGTCGGGCAGGCCATCGTGCAGTTCCCGCAGGCCAGGCACCGCCCGGCCACCTCCTCCCAACGGGGATGCTCGAAATTCTCGTACAGCAGGTCCTTGATCCCGCCGGTGTCCATCTGCCGCCCCATGGACGCCGCGGTGCGCTGGATGATCTGGTCAGCCGCCGCCACGTCCGCCGTCGGCGCGGCCCGGCACGCGACCTCGCTCATGACCTCCGCGCCGCGGGCGGTGCCGATCTCCACCAGGAAGTCGTGCCGGCCGTCGTCGAGGAGTTCGGTCAGCGCGAGGTCGAAGCCGGACTGCGCGCGCGGGCCGGTCTGCATCGACACGCAAAAGCACGTCCCGCCGGCCTGGCCGCAGTTCACCGCCACGATGAACGCGCCTTCACGGCGGTCCGCGTAGACCGGGTCCACGTGCCGGCCGCCGAGGAAGACCCGGTCCTGGATCGCGATCGCGTGCAGCTCGCAGGACCGCACGCCGATGAAGGCCATCGGGGCCGCCTGCTGCCCGCCCGCGGCCGCGAAGGAAAGGCCATCGTCGCTCCGCGCCCGCGACAGCAGGCTGGACGGCGGGAACAGGTGACGCTTCCACGACTGGGGGCCCACGTTGTACCCGAACAGCGCGTCGTCATCGCGGCTGCGGAGGCGGTACGTCCCGCCGTCTTGCTCATCGGTCCAGCCAGCGGGCAGGTCGGCCGATGAAGATATCTCGTCGTAGACGATCGCACCATCGCGGACCGTCGGCCCGATGAGCCGGAAGCCCCGCCGGGTGATCGCCTCCAGCATCCGATCGAGGTGGCCGCGGGCCATCACCAGCTGGCCTTCCCCGTCGGCAGGCGCCTGCGTCATCGCTCCCTCCCCGCGTCGACCCTCGCCCTCCGGTCCTCAGGCACCCCCAGTCTGCCGCGAGCCAGCCGGAAAGAAAAGAACGCCCGGGACCTTCGGCCCCGGAGAGAGGGCGCGGTCCGCCGCGGATCACCCCTCGGCAAGCTCGCCTCGATATGCAAGAAGCGGCAGGTGGACATGGATCGTCCCGCGGTCGCCGAGCTGATGGCCGATGTCGCGGCTGCGGTGGGTCGCCGGGTCGCCGCGGTGAGCGAAGATGTCTACGAGGTGATTCTCCGGGAGATCCCGGAGCTACGGAACTCCTGCGGGCCTGGGTGCTCAGCACGCTGGGTAGCCTGGCCGCTGACGATGAGCACCACGCCCGGCTGCGCGACACCCTGCTGGTCTTCCTGCAAAACGGGGGCAGCTACAAGGCGACCGCTGAACAGCTGATACTGCACAAGAACACGGTTCAGTACCGGGTCCGGAAGGCGGAGGAGAGCCTCGGCCGGCCGGTCGGCGATAACCGCCAGGACGTGGAACTCGCGCTGCAGGCCACCCACTGGCTCGGCTCGTCCGTGCTGCGGCCGCCCGCCGCTGGCCATCACCGCGATTCCCAGCCGCATGCGGGCTGACGTCTTCCGCTACGCCGCCGTGCGCGCGAGCTGGTCGGTCTCGTCGTGGATTTCGACGGCTATTTTCTTCAGGGCGGACGCGTACTGCCTGTTGTGATGCGCGCAGAACAGCAGTTCCAGGAGATTGGGGAGCAAAACCCGGACGTAGGCCCGGGCGCCGCAGCGGTCACAGCGGTCCACGACGGTAAGCGTCTCGTCGACGACCTGGGCTCCGTCCGCCGGCTCGCTCTCGTGCTGCCGGGCCCGGCCTCTGGCCCAGAATTTGCTTCCGCTCATGACGATCATCTTCCTCGGTCGGGCGGGTTCTGCTTCATGTAGTCCACCCCGTGCGACCGGATATGCAAAGGCGATGGCGCCTTTCGTGCCATTGCCGGGGGCTATGGCAATCCGGGCGAGCCGACCAGGTCATCAGGTGATGCCGTCGGCGGTGTCGAAGAGCAGCTGCTGGAGCGGACGCGGCAGATCGCTGCTCCACGCCAGGCCCGCCGTGGCGGACAGGGAAGATCCTTCGACCCGGGCGCGGACCATGCCGGACAGGCCAGCGGCCGGATCAGGCTCCGCCGGTCCTGGCCAGTCTCCGATACGACGGTGCGGGCCGGTCAGGACCGCGGTGGGCCGGGTGGCGGTGGCCGCGAAGGCGAGGGTCATCGGCAGCGACCGCCGGAACGGCGGGTCGGTGAAGTCCCAGCGCGGGTTGCTGGCCCGCATGACGGCCAGCCACGCGTCGTACGTGACGGCGCTGAGCCGACGCGGGCCGTGGATGACGTCCAGCCGAGCCAGTTCGCCGAGGCTGATCACCCGCCGAGCCGCCGCCGGGTGCGTGGCGGGGAGCCATACATCGGGCTCGAATTCTCCCAGGCTCATCACCTCCAGGGGAGCCGGCGCGTCTTCATCCGCTGCCAGCCACCCCAGGCCGGCATCGGCCCGGCGCTGAAGGACCGGCGAGAACTCCCCGTCCAGCGTCGCCTCCATCCATGCCACGTCGACATCGGCGGCCGCGGCCGTGCGGCGCAGCCGCGACGCAACGCCGACGGCGAGGGCATCCGGCAGGTACGGCGGCATGACGAACCGCAGACGCGGCCGGGCCAGGCCTGCCGCCTGCCGGGTCCGGCTCACCCCTTGATCGACGTGGGACAGCACGATCCGGGATCCCTCCAGCAGCACGCTGCCCGCCTCGGTCAGCCGCACGCCCTCCCGCCCGCGCTGCAGCAAGGGCGTGCCCACTATCTCCTCCAGCCGCCGGATCTGCTGGCTCAGCGTCGGCTGCGTGATGAACATCCGTTCCGCCGCGTGCGTGAAGGTGCCGGCGTCGGCGACCGCCACGAAGTAACGCAAGTGCCGCAGCTCCATACCCTGAGGCGTCACGTCGCCGGCGGCGGGCAACCCGGCCGGCCTGGCATGGTACTGCTCGATCTCTGATGGAGAGGTCATTCTTCAAGGGAACCCGCCGGGCCGGGCGGAGAATAGTGGTCATGTGACGACACTTTGCGCGGTGGCGGCGGTTGACGTGCCCAGGCTAGGGCGAGACGCCCTGGCGCAGCGCCTCGCGGACGATCTCCACCCGGCCCTTCGCGTCGAGCTTGGCGAGGATGTGCGAGATGTACGTCTGAACGGTCCGCCGGGACAAGAACATGCCCCTGGCGATGTCCGAGGTCGAGTCGCCCCTGGCGACCAGGGCGGCGATCTTGACCTCGGTCGGGGTGAGCGCCGCCCAGCCAGAGGCCGCGCGCTGCCCGCGCCGGCCGCGGGCACCGCGCTTGATGCCGTGCGGACGAAGCCTGCTCTCGGCGCGCCGGATGTCCCACCGGGCCTGCAGGCCCTCGTAGAGGCTGACCGCCTCGTTCAGGGCGGCCCTGGCGTCCTCTTCCCGGCCGCGTTCGGCCAGCACGACGGCCAGGTCCTCCAGCGCGGCGGGCAGTTCCACCGCCGGCCCGGCCGTCCGGTAGTGTGCGACCGCGTCGCCGAGCGGGTCCGGATCCGACTCGAGCAGTCCACGGCATCGCAGGCTGGCCGCGGCCGCCCTGGCCGGCCGGGTTTCCGCCGTAGCCTCGGCCTGGCAGGCCTGGGCCGCGGCCCGCGCGAGCGGCCGGTCGCCCGCCGCGATCGCGAGCCGGACCAGATCGGGCAGCCACTGGTGGATCAGGGTCATCTCGCCGTCGCCCCGCGGCAGCACCTCGGCTAGCCTCAGCATGGCCTGGTGAACCTCCCCGCCCTGTTCCAGCGCGAGCGCGTGCGCGGCGACCAGGAAGTCCTGGTTCTCCCGATCGGTGAGAATCTGGAAAGGCAGAGCCAGGCCCTTGCGGAGCTGCTGGGCGGCCGTCGTGCGCTGGTCCCGGCGTCCGGCGATGAGCGCGGCCACGCCGTGCGACAGCAGCGCGGGCCAGCGTTCGCGCAGGTAAGCATCCGCATCGGTGTCATCGGAGCCCAGTTCGGCCAGCGCGTCATCCCACTGGCCGAGCCAGTACCGGAGCACGGCCGCGTTCACCCATGTCGCGTTGTCAGGGCTCCCGGTTCGCCGGGCGTGCTCGCGCGCTTGCCGGAGCGCCAGCTCGGCTTCCGCCCAGCGGTCGAGGTTCTGCAGCGTGAAGACGCGAACGTCAAGGACGTACGAGCGCAGGTCCGCGTGGCCGGGATCGTCACCGAGCACGCGCAGCGCCCGGTCGAGGCAGTCGAGCGCGGCGACATGGTCGCGCCTGATGGAACGGGTCAGCCACAGATCGGCCAGGGCGTTAGCCGTCGCGAACGCGTCAGCGGCCTCCTCGGCGGCGGTCAGGGCCTGGATCGCGGTCGCATCGGCCGCGTCCAGGTCACCGGTGGCGGTCCGCTGGGCCATCGCCAGGAAGGCCAGTATCCGGGCTCGCCACTCGCCGGGCAGATCCGCACGCGCGAGCGCCTCGCCGATGGTGATGATCGCGTCATCGTTGCCGCCCGCACTGACCTGAGCGCGCGCCAGCATCCAGTACGTCTCGGCCCGCCGCACCGGATCGACCATCACGGACAGCGCCCGACCGGCCTGCCTGGCTGCGTCCTGATAGGAGCCGGTGGCGAGCAGCGCCCGGACCAGGCCGGCCATGAGGACGTCCCGGGTCTCGTCGCCGTCAGTCGTCTCGTCCAGCTCCCGCCGCAGTAGTTCGACGGCCAGCTGCGGTGCCCGGATGACCAGCGCGGGCGCGGACTCGATGAGCCACCTCCGAACCCAGTCCCCACCCGGCCGCAGTGCGGCGGAAAGCTGCTGCGCGACGCTCAGGGCATCCGCGCCGGTGGCCGCGAGTTCCCGCGCCGCCTCGGCGTGCAGCGCGGTGCGCAGCGAGGCCGGCATGCTCTCGTACAGCGCCTGCCGGATCAGCAGGTGCCGGAACGCCAGGTCAGGACCGGAGCCAACCAGAATGCCGGCCGCCACCGCCTCCTGGATGCCCGCCGCCAGTTCCGACGCGGGCCTGCGCAGCACCACGGCCAGATCGGTGACCGCGAACCTGCCGCCGAGCAGCGCGGCGGTACGCAGTACCTGCGCCGTCTCGGCCGACACGGAGCCGAGCCGGTCGTTCAGCACGGCAGCCAGCGACGTCGGCAGTTGTTCCCGGGCGGTGGAAACCTCGGCGGCGGGGCCGATCTCCAGCGCCCGCTCGCGCACCAGGGCGTCGACCAGCTCGCGCACGTACAGCGGGTTACCGGCGGCCTGCGCGGTCAGCTGGCGCAGCGTATCCCCGGGCGGCGCTCCGACCAACGCGGTCACCAGGGCGTCCACGTCGGTTTCGGCCAGCCGCGCGAGCGTGATCGCCGTACCCCCGCGGCGGACGACGGTCGCGCGGAGCTCCTGCACCGCCGGCCGGGCCGGAGCCTGGCGGCAGGTCCCGATCAGCAGCAGCCGCAGCTGGCTGATCGACGCGGCGAGCTGATGCCAGACGATCAGCGACGCGTCGTCGGCCCACTGCAGGTCGTCCAGGACAACGACCGTGGGGGCGGCCGCGCACAGCTCGTCCACCAGCGTCACCAGCACCTCGATGCCGGTCACCGACGTATCGCCGTCGGCGAGCAGTCCTTGCCAGCGGCTCTGGAGCAGGTCGGCGGCGTGCGCCCGCCGCGGGTCCGGCGAACCCGGCCGCACCTGGAGGCAGTCCAGCATCACGCTTAGCGGCAGCCGCTCGGTGAGCTTGCCCGCAACCCCCCACCCGATATCCCAGCCCGGATCGCCGCCTGCCGCCAGGGCCTCGGCGACCAGAGACGACTTGCCGATGCCGGGCTCGCCCTCGACCCAGACCACCGACCCCTCACCACGGCCGAGGGCCTCGACACCGGCACGGAGGGTCGCGAGTTCCTGCCGGCGGCCCACCCAGTCCGGCGGCCGGTCAATAGGCCACATGGTAGTAACGTAGGGCCTGCCCACAGCCGGTGCCTAGGCAGCGCGAGCACGACATCCGCCCCCGGATTTGGGCCGCCGCTCACGGCCGGCGGCCATTCCTCACTCGGGGCTTCGGCGCGTAACGCATGCGGTCGGCCGAAAGCCGGCAGCTATCGCGCTATTGGCGTCAGGTGTTGGTCAACGCCGCGAGCCGTCGGCTGCACTGGATGCTGACATCGGACGTGGCCTGCGAGCGTCGCCGCGCCATGACATGACCGGCTGGGTGCCGCGGGCCGCTTGGCGAGGGAGTAGGAGTATCCGGATGCTTCCCCTGTCTGACGGCCCGCCCGCCGTGCGGTTCCCCGATCGTCAACGTCTGATGTCCCCGCACCGAGCCATGAAGGCCGGACCCGGCACCTGGGCGGCACTCCGGCGACGGCCCGACCTCTGCTGGCCGGTCCTCCTCTGCGGCCTCGCCAGGCAAGCCGCCCGGGCGACCGAGGCCGACCAGGCGCGGGTGGCGCTGCTCACGGCGGTCAGCCACGACCTGCGCACGCCGCTGGCCGCGGCCAAAGCGGCGCTGAGCTGCCTGCGCTCGCACGACGTCCCTTTTACCCCGAACGACCGCGAGGAACTGCTGGCCACCGCCGAGGAGTCCCTCGACCAGCTCACCCATCTCGCGGCGAGCCTGCTGGACGTGAGCCGGCTGCAGGCCGGAGCGCCGGCGGTATTCCCCAGGCCCACCGACCTGGGCGAGATCGTCGCCGGATCGCTCGACCGCCTCAGGCCGCAGCCGCACGCGGTGCTGGCCGACATCCCGTCCGGGCTGCCCGAGGTCATGGCCGACCCGGCGGTCCTGGAGCGGGTCATCGTGAACCTGGTCGGCAACGCCCTGCGATACGCTCCCGCCGCATTGCCGCCGCTGCTGACGGCCGGGGCCCGCGGTGACCGGGTGGAGCTGCGGGTTGTCGATCACGGGCCGGGCATCCCCGAGGCGGACAGGAAGCGGCTGTTCCTGCCCTTCCAGCGGCTCGGCGACCCGGGCGACAGGATCGGCGTCGGGCTCGGGCTCGTGGTGTCACGCGGCCTGGCCGAGACGATGGGCGGCACCGTGGAACCTGAGGAAACTCCCGGTGGCGGGCTGACCATGGTCGTCTCGCTGCCCGCGGCGCCCTCCCGGCCGGCCGCTGAGATCGGCGCCCGGCGGGTCCACGCCGCGTGAACACGTCGATCCGGACAGGCGGTGCGCCTCCTGATGTTGCTGCGGTCCCAGCGTACTACCGCGACCGTTGATACGCGCCCTCCGCCCCGGTCCGCCCAGCTCATACGGCGTGGATGTCCCAGCCATGGTGTTCATACGACGTGGATGTGTCATCCACGCCCTACGGTCTTGGTGCGGGGGGATGGTGGCCCTCAGACTGAGGGCTTGGCGGCTGGCTAATCGGCGTGGTAGCGCAGCAGGTCGCCTGGCTGGCAATCGAGTGCGCGGCAGAGCCTGGCCAGGGTGCTGAAGCGGATGGCCCTGGCGCGGCCATTCTTGAGTACGGACAGCTTCCCGGATGCGGCGGCCCACCGTAGGGTCGTCCCTAGCGCGGCCGTGCCTGCGGAACCATGCCTGGTCATCGGTTCGTGATGAGCGGACAATGGCATCAGGCGTACCACGGCTTACGCTCGGCCGAAGGACGAAGGTAATGAGCCACGACACCGACACGATCATGAAGGTCCTGACCGTCGGCGGCCGTGCGCTGCGGGTGGCCGTGCGGGAGGGCGACCCGGGCCAGCCGCTGCTGCTGTGCAACGGCCTCGGCGCGAGCCTGGAAGTGCTCCAGCCGTTCGTGGACGCGCTCGATCCGCGCCGGGGAGTCGTCCGGTTCGACATGCCGGGCATCGGCGGTTCCCCCGCCCCGGTCGTCCCCTACCACCTGGCCGCCTCGGCGCCACTGCTGAGCGGCCTGCTCGACCGGCTCGGCTGCGGACAGGCCGACGTCCTGGGCATCTCCTGGGGCGGCGGGCTCGCCCAGCAGTTCGCGCTGAGCCGCCCGGACCGGGTGCGCCGCCTGGTGCTGGTGGCGACCGGGCCGGGCGCGCTGATGGTCCCCGGGCATCCGCGCGTCCTGCTCCGCATGCTCACCCCGCGACGGCACCGGGACCCGGGATACGCGGCCAGGATCGCCGGCGAGCTGTACGGCGGCCAGGCACGGGAAGACCCGGTGCTGGCCCGGAACCTGCTGCACGCCACGACCCGCCTGGGCCCGGCCCGGGGCTACTACTACCAGCTGCTGGCCGGCGTCGGCTGGACCAGCCTGCCGCTGCTGCCCCGGCTGCGGCCGCCCACGCTGATCTTGGCCGGTGACGACGACCCGGTCGTCCCGCTGGTCAACGCGCGGATCATGCACCGGCTGATCCCGCGCAGCCAGCTGCACGTCTACCACGGCGGCCACCTCGAGCTGGCCACGGATCCGGGACGCCTGACCTCAGCCGTGGAGGCGTTCCTCGACGCCGAACTCACCGCAGAGGGGAGCAACCCATGACCGAGCCAGCAAGCGCGCACCTGGGGGAGTCGCTCGGGACGGATTTCTTCTCCGTCCGCGAGCAGTTCACCGACGAGCAATGGTCACACTTCAGCACCGTCCGGCGGTTCGTCGACGAGGAGGTCGTGCCGGTCATCGGCCCGTACTGGGAACGGGCCGAGATCCCCTGGCCGCTGGTCAAGCGGTTGCCCGAGCTCGGCATCGTCGGCGAGGACATCCGGGGATACGGGTGCGCCGGGATGAGCCCGATGGCATGCGGGCTGGTCACGATGGAACTGCACCGCGGCGACGGCAGCCTCGGCGTGGTCCTCGGCGTGCACGCCGGCCTGGCCATGCAGTCGATCGCGATGTGCGGCTCGGAGGAGCAGAAGGCCCGCTGGCTGCCTGACATGGCGACGATGGACAAGCTCGGCGCGTTCGCGCTGACCGAACCGGATCACGGCTCGGACTCGGTCGCCCTGGAAACCTCGGCCCGCCCAGTGAAGGGGGATGGGGAGGTGGGTGGGAGCTGGGTGCTGAACGGCCGCAAGCGGTGGATCGGCCTGGGCACCGTGGCCGACCTGGTCGTGGTGTGGGCCCGCAACACCACCGACGGCCAGGTCAACGCGTTCGTGGTGGAGAAGGGGACACCGGGGTACCAGGCGCGGGTCATCGAGGGAAAGGTGTCGCTGCGCTCGGTGTGGCAGGCCGACATCACGCTGGACAACGTGCGGGTACCGGCCGAGAACCGGTTGCCGGGGGCGCGCTCGTTCAAGGACACCAGCCGGGTCCTGGCCACCACCCGCAGCACATGCGCCTGGGGGGCGCTGGGCCACGCCACCTCCGCCTACGACACCGCGTTGCAGTACGCGCTGCAACGGCGGCAGTTCGGCGAGCCGCTGGCCAGCTTCCAGATCATCCAGCAGCGGCTGGTGACCATGCTCGCCGACCTGACCGCGATGCAGCTGTACTGCATGCAGATCGGCCGCCTGGCCGAGGCCGGGAAGCTGACCCCCACCGTGGCCGGCCTGGCCAAGATGCACAACACCCGCAAGGCCCGGGTGATCGCCGCCGACGCGCGCGACATGCTCGGCGGCAACGGCATCCTGCTCGACTACCAGGTCATGCGGCACATGGTGGACCTCGAGGCGATCCACACCTTCGAGGGCACCGAGACCATGCAGACGCTGATCGTCGGCCGCGCCATCACCGGTCTCGGCGCCTTCACGTAGCGCTGTGGCGGAAACCAGTTCCCCGTCAGCCGATGGGAACCACGACAGCAGAGGCCAGGCGCAGGGCAGCATATGACGTCGGGAGTGACGGATACACCCAGACCGGACCGGCCGCCGCCGGCCGGCGAGCTCGCGTGGCACACGCTCAGCGCCGACCAGGTCCTGCACTCCGAAGGGGTAGACGCGCAGCGCGGCCTGAGTTCGGCCGAGGCGGCCGCGCGGACCCGGCGGTTCGGCCCCAACAAGCTCGCCGGAGGCAGGGCCGAG
>Ga0306923_10000602_pt1 | contig 28691 bp, 30 predicted proteins | sample sta12Can44000108_FD_203841 | JGI IMG/M metagenome (GOLD analysis project Ga0306923, IMG submission 203841) | Lab enrichment of tropical soil microbial communities from Luquillo Experimental Forest, Puerto Rico - statanox.12C.anox.44.000.108 (v2)... | ecosystem: Environmental > Terrestrial >... | reverse complement strand
TGTCGAATCGTATCGTCGTACAATCCCAGCCTCTCGCGTGATCCGCGCCTCTCGAAACATTTATCCGATTCGGCGAAGGCTTCGTCGGCCGTACAGCCGTCATTGATGATGACACCGGACCAAGATCTTGTATTCACTTTGTCCTGCCATGCCACGGCAGAGGTTGCGAGGACAAGCATCCCCACCAGAAATGACATCGGAAGCCGGGCCATGGTACCCAGTTTACAGCTCTTTCAGGACAGATGTTTTCGGCGAACCGCCGGCCATTGTCACAACCCGTCTGACTTCCTGCTCATCGAACGGCTGTGCCAACACGTCATAGCCGCCTAGGTTAAGGACCTCGGCCCAGAGGGCTTCATCCGCAGCATGCGACGTGACGATCAGCCGCGGTGTTTTGCCCAGGAGGTCTTTCCACTCTCCGTCCGGCAGTGATTTTTCGCAGATCACCACTGGGTTGCCAGCGTTGGACAGGTGTCCGCAAGCCTCCCGGAAGCCGTTCACTGTCCGAACCACGCAGTTGCCAGCCGTGAGCATCCCACCCAGCATGTCGGCTCCCGCGGAGGAGCAAACCACGAGCACCTTAATGGCGTTCACGGCCGGACCCCATCATGTTTAGACGCATGCCGTTCAGTGTCAGCACCATCTTGAACACATTCTGCTGGGCGGCAATCGTGGCCACAATGTAATCGAAATAGCGCGAGCACAGTGATTTGAAGGATCTTCATATTAGTGTGGCGTGGGCAGGCCGGATACCTTTGGGCCAGCCTGCCCGCGATTTCAATGCACCGCTGTCGAGAAGCTGGCTTCGCCGAGCAGGACTTGCGCCCACGCGCAGTACACCTGCACCTTGACAATGTCCTTCACGTACGAAGGAACTTCGACCTCGCGCTTCTCTGCATTGCCGACGAGCCCCTTGACCTTGAACGCGTCCAGCGTGTAGATGTTGCCCTTCGAATCCACTACGCGCCAGGTCGGAGCCGGTGTGTCGGGCACTTTGAAATCGGCCGATACTCGCAGAATGCTCTTGCCGTTCTCGGAAGAGTGCATCACAGTGCCGGTGTTGGCCTTTGGGCCTTGGAAAGGACCAGAGGTGTGAGAATCGAGATTCGCGGCAAAGGCGCCTCCCACGAGGACGGCGGCCAGCGCGCAGACAGACAGCAAGCGATTGAGTAGTTGCATTTCAGTTCTCCTTCAGTTTTGGTTTGTTTTTATGGCTCTGCGATCTGAACGGCATGCCCATCCGGATCGCGGACGACTAACGATTTCCGGAACCCCGCCTCCGCAGCCGGGAGTTCGATGACTCCGCTCGAGATGAACGGTGCTCCGGATTTCCGGAGATCGTGCGCGGCTTGCGCCGTATCGATCCCCAAGAATCTGGTTTGCCAGTGGATAAGGTCATTCGCCTTCTCCTCCGGCGGATACGGCCTCCCGTCGCGCGGCGCCAGATACTCCAAAAACTCCACGCCTGGCCCGGAAGCCGCTCGCAACGATGTAATGTGCAACCGGTCGCCGAATACGTTGTTCAGATGCTCCTGTTCGACGCCGTAGTTTTCGCTCTCCCCCACCACGGTCATGCCCAGTTGATCGCGATAGAAGCGGAGGCTCGCCTCCGTATCGGACACGACAATCGCCGTGTGATCGATGCCCAGAAACAACTGATCCCCGCCCCGATGCCATTTGGCATCGCCCTTTTCCGCTGGAAACGCGAGAATCTCCAGAAAGTGCCCGTCGGGATCGCGAAAATAGAAAGCCTGGATTCCACCCGCGTTCTTGTTCCAGTCCGGCAGCCGCTGCGGGCCGGACGAAGCATGTTGCACTTTGTTCTGCCGCAGCCAGGCATACGCCTTGTCCATGTCGCTAACGATGATCGCGATGTGCTGGAACCAGCCGTCATTTGCTCGCGAGTCCACGGGCGCTGGCCGGCCCTTCGGCGCGAGGTATTCCGTGAGCTCGATCTTTTCATTCCCTAGTTGCATGCGCGCGGCTCGAATTCGTACTCCAAAGACGCCTTCCAAGTGTTCATATCCCGCGCCGGCCGCTTCATATTCCCCGATCTTCTGGAAATTCAGCACTCTCGAATAAAATTCGACCGAACGATCCAGATCAGATACGGTGATGGCAACGGAATCGACCACCAGCGTGGCGCTGAGCGCCGAAGCCCACAGAACCGCCACCGTCAGGGAGCGGAGTAAGCGCCGCATGTCAGTTCATCCTCTCCGTCAGATGATCGCCCACGCGCAACGCATTGGCCATGATTGTCAGGGCCGGGTTGACCGCGCCACTCGACGGGAAGAAACTCCCGTCGACCACGTACAGGTTCTCCACCTCGTGTGCCTTGCAGTTGCGATCGAGCGCCGACTGCTTCGGATCGCCGCCGAACCGGATCGTCCCATTCTGGTGCGCCACACCCGCCAGAGGAATCCGCTGCCCCACGTAGAGGCTGCGGCTGAAGAGCCCCTGGTGGCACTCGTGGCCGTGTTCCGGGCAGGCCGTCTGCTGCTGCATGAGGTCCTTCAGTCTGGCAATCAGCCGCTTGTGACCTTCTTCGTTGTTCGGCCGGTAGCTCAACACGATCTCACCGCTGCGGCCGAGCGTGACTCGATTTTCGGGATCGGGCAAGTCCTCCGATGTCAGCCAGAAGTCCAACGAATGCTTGGCCATCAGGTCCAAGGTGAACCCTGGCGCGATCGCGGGCGCACCAGCGCTGAGCGTAATCCCGTCCAGCTTCCCGACAAACGAAATGTGTCCCATCGGGTATTGCCATTCCGACGAACCGAAATAGAAATCATTCACGGAAAGGGTCTTTTGAAAGACTGTAGGATTCGGGCACTTCGACACCGCCATCAGGATCGAATTCACATGACCCATGTAGTGCCGGCCCACCACGTCGGAACCGTTCGCCAGACCGTTCGGATGCTTCTCATTCGCGGATCGCAGCAGCAATGCCGCGGAATTGATGGCGCCGCACGAAACTACCACGACGTCGCCCGAAAACTCCTGGAGCGCGCCGTCCTTGCGGACCATCACCTTTTTCACTTCGCGGCCGGACCCGTCGGTCTCCAGCCGCTCCACGTAGGCCTTGGTCAGCAGGGATACGTTCGGGTGCTCCAGCGCCGGATCCACACCCAGCACCTGCGCGTCCGACTTGGCATACACCAGGCACGGAAATCCGTCACAGGTGTCGCACCGGATGCACTTGCTCGCGTGCCGATTCTTCTCGTTCAGCATCACGCCCAGAGGCGTGTGAAAGGGCTTCAGACCCATTCGCGCGAAATCCTCGCTCAACTGCTGAATGCGCGGCTCGTGACTCACGGCCGGAAATGGATACGCGCATTGGGACCACGGCTCGGTGGGATCCTCACCGCGATTTCCGTGCACCTGATAAATATGCTCCGCAGCATTGTAGTACGGTTCCAGCTCATCATAGGAAATCGGCCAGGCCGGTGAGATGCCGCCATGGTGGCGGATCTCGCCGAAGTCTTCCCTGCGCAGCCGGAACAGCGACGCACCATAAAACTTCGTGTTGCCCCCGACATAATAATTCGTGTGCGGATGCAGCTCTTTTCCGTCGTGATCGCGCCAGACTTCTTTGGTGTGGTACTTGGCCTCGATGTTGACCGCCCGCGTGCTCCAATTGTCCTTCTCGCGCGGCACATAGCCGCCGCGTTCGAGGATGAGAGTCTTCTTGCCGGTAGGTGCGAGCTTGCGGGCCAGTGTCCCGCCGCCGGCGCCGGTTCCAATGATTATCACGTCGTAATGCATTAATTCAAGGCTCCGTAGTTGCATCGAAAGATGCAGCGCTGGCCGTTGTGGTGATGCAGTTTCGCGCAGAACACCCGATGCGCGCCGTGCCGCCAAACGTAGACGCGCGCCGCCAGAAGCATGCCCAGAACCGGCGCCGTGAAGTAGACCCAGAGCGCCTGAAAACTGGCCGCCCAAACCGACGAACCTAGCGTCCGTGCCGGATTCATGCTCATACCGGAAAGCGGCGACTCGATCGAGACATAAGTGGCCACCAGCGTCCCCGCGACCAACGGCGTCCACCGGGTCAGACTTTTGGAATTGGAAAATGTGAGTACCGCGGAGATCATCAGGAAAGAGATGACAAACTCCGCGCCAAAGGCCACCCATGGCCCGGTGGGACCAGGCATCGTAGCTGCGTATTTGACTGCGGGATGTCCGAGCGCCGCGCCGATCAGCAGACTCGCTACGCCGACGCCGGCAATGCCGCCCGCGAACTGGGCCAGGATATAAAAAAGCGCGTCCCGCACCTCGATCTTGCCGACCGAAAAGAAGGTCAGCGTCAAACTCGGATTCAAGTGCGCTCCGGAACGTTTGCCCCAAGGTGAATAGAAGATCGCAAGGGCCGTCAGGCCCATCACCATGCCGGTCAGCACCCGCCGGAGCTTAACGTCCGGAAGCGCCGCTCGTACGGGGGAACCCGGATGTTGCAACAGCACTGTGAAAAGGCACGCTGAAATCATGAAAGACGCAAGCTCGGCCGCCTCCATCAGATATTCCGGCCAATTTCGCCAAACCGCTGTCGCGGCAGGAGCTTCGGTCGTGGTCAGCGTTTCCATCTGCGTGTCAACTCACTAATCCCAAGTGGGGGGCTGCATATTCCACGGATTGCGGATTAATCAGGCACGGGCGTGCGCCGGCGCCATCGAAGCGAGTGCCGCCCGCAGGTGTTCTCGTCCCCGGCTCAGGCGCGACATGACGGTCCCAATGGGAATGGATAGAGTGTCCTGGATTTCCTTGTATGAGAACTCCTGGACGTCCGCGAGCATCACTACTTCGGCGTACCGCTGCGGCATCTTACGGAATGCGGCCAGGATCTCTTCATCCGTGAGGTGTTCCGGGATTTCAGCCTTCGCCGCCACCCTGTCTTCCAGAATCTGCGGATCCTCCGCCAGCCATAAACGGCTCCATTTCCGGCGCTGGTGGGAGACGACGTGAAACAGGATTTTGTACAGCCATGCCCGGCAGTTGGTGCCGCGCTCGAAGCGTTCGAACGATTTCCACGCCTGCAGCAGGCACTCTTGTACAGCGTCCTCGGCTTCCGCGCGATTCCGCAATAAGGACGAGGCCATTCGGAACAAATCGTTGGTGTTGGGAAGTGCGAGACTCTCGAAACTCTCCAGCGCCTCCGCCTGTTTGTCCAGCGTCTGCATGACCGTTGTTGCGAGGTATGACGGGATTTGCCGGACAAGGATGCGCGAAATTTGCACGCGGCAGTTGGAAGCGCACGGACGGATGCAGTAACCTCATCTTTAATGGGTTATCTTCCCGAAACGACACTAGACCCGAGTTGCGCGGCTCTAGCTGTACTTCGGGAGAATTACGGCTTCGTTCCTGGCCTGTTCCGGGCGCAGGGCAGCTTGCCGCGTCTGGTGGAGGCCGAAGTCGCCCTGGCGAATGCCATCCTTTACCGCCACACGGCTGTTTCCCGGATCGAAAAAGAGTGCTTGGTGCTGGCGGAAGCCGCAGCGCGCGGCAACGCCTATTGTGCTGCATTGCAATGGCAAACGCTGCTGCTGCTCGGCGCGCCCGCGGAGCGTTTGACCGATCTGATCAGTGGTACTGATCTCGCGGCATCCGCGGCGACATTCGACCACACCCTGGCCCTGGCGTGGACCGGCTTCGCCTGCACATTGGCCATGGGGCTAGGTGTGCCGCCCGATTTTGCACCTCCCCCGCTGCCTTCCCGCAACAAGGCCACGGCGGCTGGCCGCGGAATTTACACAAGTGAAAACACGGCGCCGGTCGACGGACCCGCCTTCGACTTCCTCCGCGAAGCGTTCGGCTTTGTTCCCAATCTGTTTCGCGCCCAGGCGGTCCGGCCGGAGGTTGTCGAAGCGGAAGCCGGCATGATCGCCTCGCTTCTTCTACACGAAGATGCACTCACCCGGCGGCAAAAAGAACTGCTGATGCTGGTGGCGTCCGCCTGGGACCGGAATGAGTACGGCGTAGCGCTGTGGAGCGAAACATTGAAGCGAGCCGGGATGCCGTTGGAAACCTGCGACCAGATCGTCGCCGGCCACGCCAGTTCTCCTGCTGCCAACGCGGAGACGCCGCTGTTGGACTTGGCTGCGAAGCTGGTTGGCGGCACGGAATTCGGGGACTCCGATATCCGCCGCCTTCGCGAGCACCCTTTCAGTGATCGCCAGATTCTTGAGGCCATCGCCACGACGGCCCTGGCAAAGTTCCTCAATACGTTACAGATCGGGCTGGGAGTGGCTCCCGACTTCGTGCCCCGGCCGGTGACGTGGCCGTCGCCTCAAAATAATGCGAATCTTCCAGCCGAGCTGCCCCGTCCTACTGACGTAAGCATTCCTATCGACCCAGATCTGGAGACCGTCAATGCCGTTCGAAGCGGAAATGTCGATGCCTTTGAACAGCTCATCGAGCGCCATAGCCGTCGCGTGTATCGGACGCTGATCGGGATTTTGGGAGATCCGGAGGATGCGCGAGACGCTATGCAGGATAGCTTCCTAAAAGCCTTCCAGCACCTCGACCACTTTCAGGGCCGAGCAAAATTTTCGACGTGGTTGATCAGCATCGCCACCAACACGGGTCTCCAGCAGCTGCGCGAACGCAAGCCGTTCGAAAGCTTGGACGCAAGCCCGGCCGAGACTGAAGAGACGTTCCGGCCACGCGAGATTCGGGCCTGGACTGAAGACCCGGAGCAATTGTACTCGCAAGCGGAAAGGCGTCAATTGATCGAGAGCAGTGTGATGAAGCTGCCCACCATATATCGCGTCGCCGTAGTGCTGCGGGACCTGGAACATCTCTCCACCGAAGACGCGGCAGCCGCCCTCGGACTGGCAGTCCCCACTCTGAAGTCGCGCCTGCTACGCGGGCGGCTGATGCTTCGAGAAGATTTAGCGCCTCATTTCACGCGGCGGGCGAGCGAGGTGGCCCCTTGATCAGCTGTGCGGACTTCATGGCCGAGATCGGCAATTACCTCGAAGGAGAGGCCGCCGCCGAAGTCCGTCTTCAACTCGAGGAACATCTCGCGCATTGCGTGATCTGTCAGGTAGTGGTGGATTCTTCCAGGAAAACGATTCGAATCGTAACCGAAAGCGGCTCGTTCGATCTTCCCGATCCCGTCTTGAAGCCGATTGCGAGCGAGATCATGAGCAAAATTCGTAAGGAGCAGGCATGAGTTACGTTCATGAAGAGCCGTTGAGTGAGACCAACTACCCGCCGTTCGCGGACATCAAGAACACTTTTGGATTTATCCCGAACTTTTTTCGCGCACAATCGATGCGCACGGACTTGATCGAGTCGGAGCTCACTCTGGTAGACGCGATTCTGGTCAAGGAAGGGGCTCTTACGCGCCAGCAGAAGGAGTACATCTTTCTGGTTTGCTCGGCGCGAAATCTCAGCACGTACTGTGTCACCGCCCACTGCGAGATGGTCCGGATACTCGGCATCGCCGGCCCGGAACCGGAGCAGGTCGCACTCGACCATACTGCTACCCAGCTGCCTCTCGTGATGAAAGCCTTGCTCAATTTCGCGGCGAAGCTGAACAGCCAGCCCACCAAGGTGACCAGTGCCGATATCGACGCCTTGCGGACGTTCGGTTACACCGACCAACAGATCATGGAGGCTGTAGTCGTTGTGGGTTTCGCCAAATTCGCCAATTACATCGCCTTCGGATTAGGAACCCTCCCCGATTTCGACGCTTCCAAAATCCCCTTCGCGAACGGCCAGGCGACCGCTACATCGCTCCGGGAATAATCCGCCGTCACACCGGCATTATCCCGTGGAGAGCGAATCATGCAGGCACCCGTAGTCCAGAGCCAGGAACATCTCATTGAAGTTAACATCGCCTGGCTGCGTCAGGCCGAAGCCCTTCTCGACCGTATGGACGATGCCATCTACACGGCGTCGCCGCGCGGTCTGGCGCCTCACAAGGCGGGCGGCCATCTCCGGCACATCCTGGAATTCTACGAGTGCTTTCTGGCCGGACTCGACGGAGGACGCATCGATTATGACGAGCGAAAGCGAAATCTCTCGGTGGAAACCTGCCGCGAAGCCGCCCAGGAACGGATTCGTTGGCTCATCCACCAGTTGGAAACCGAACCCGCCCTGCGAATCGACTCGCTGGTGTCAGTACGCTTGGAGGATTCCGCCGGATGTCGAATCGCGGACCCGTTCCTGGTTTCATCGGTAGGCCGCGAGCTTCAGCTCTTGAGCAGTCACACCATCCACCACTTCGCCCTCATGGGGATGACGCTTCGGGCTCTCGGAGTACCCGTGGACCCCGATTTCGGCATGGCGCCCTCGACGTTGCGATTTCTGGCATCCCAGGCCCCCGCGGAGGCAGCCTGATGTGCACTGTCAGTTGGATCCATCAGGGCCAAGGCTATCAGTTATTCTGTAACCGAGACGAACAGCATACGCGACGCCCTGCGTCTAAGCCTCAGCTGCTAACGCACCACGGTATTCGCTTTCTAGCGCCGATTGATGGGGATTTTGGTGGTACGTGGATTGCGGTCAATGAGTTTGGTCTGTCCCTGGCCTTGCTGAATCGAGGCCCGGGGTCCCCGGCGCAAATCAGCCGCGGGCTGCTCGTGATGCATCTGATCGCCGGGCCAACGTTGGCGGATGTTGCGGAGCGCTTCGCGACGAGCAATCTCTCCGATTTCGCGCCCTTCACAGTGCTGGGGCTGGCGCCAGGCGCACCCGCCGCCCTGTTCGGCTGGGATGGAAGTGAGGGCGGCGTTGTCGCGGATGCCGGCCCGTACATGCCTCTGGTCTCCTCTTCGCTCGATCCGGAGGGGTGCGAGTCGCGACGGCGCGCCACGCTCGAACGCATCCTAGCCAAATCGCCGGCATTGCGTCCGGGCGCTCTGCTGGCGTTTCACCGCTCTCATGCGCCCGTGGCCGGTGTGCACTCGGTCTGCATGCATCGTGACGATGCGCAGACCGTCAGTTTCACTTGGGTAACTGTCGAGGACGGCGGAGCGAACATGTACTACGCCGCGGGTTCCCCCTGCCGGTCTCTGGCCGGCGAAAGTCTGTCCCTCGCGCTCTGCTCCGGGCCTCAAACTCAGTGCGCGTAGGGTTGGCAATCTCAGTGGCGGGCCTACTGGCCGCGTACGGGGACACCGCTCGTGCCGCGCCCCCGTTTGAGGGCATCAAACAGGTGATTCAGAGCGTTCGGCAGGCGTCTTTCCCCCGCCTCTCGAGGGCCGACATTGCCGTCTACGATCTCCGCAGCGACTCCGACTACCTACAGGCACGATTTACCGTCTCCAGCTTCTTTTCCCGGAAACTCCAGTACCTGGTCTTCTTCAACCAGGAGGCGATCCGGCGCCAAGTGCCCGCCGAGGGACTGCGCGCCATCGTGGCTCATGAGCTGGCCCACATCAGCTATTACGACGACCAAAGCCGGATGGGCTTATTGAGCCTCGTCGCCTTGCTGGTGCCCTCCATTACCACCCGTTTTGAGCGAAAGGCGGACCTCGACGCGATCGTTTTAGGCTACGGCCGCGGTCTGCAAACGTTCCGGATTTGGCTGTATGGAAATATTCCGACGGCAACGGTTGCGGACAAGAAGCGTGACTACTATACGCCGGAGGAGATCGAAGCGTTACTGCGCGCTGAGACAAGCCACCCCGGAATGATGAGCAAGTTCCAGCGCTGTGTTCCACGAAATCTGTCGGAAATCACCGAGGAAGCCCGTGCGCCCGCGGCCGGTTGCCCGTAGTAGGTTCCTCAATCGCTGGTTGGATACACCGCCGCTTCGTGTCGGTACCTCGTCCAGTTCTTCCAGACGGTACGCAGAAGTGTCGAGTTCAGACCGCGTTTCCGGTTCTGGTCCGCTATCGCGAAAATGATCTCCCATTGCCGGAACAACGTGCGATAGGCGTTCCATAGCGAATTAGCCGGATCATAAATACTGGTGGCCTCTGAGGCGACTCCATTCAGTTCGACGATCTGAAAACCTGCGCCGGCCCGCAGCGACTCCTCGGAGCCGTAACGGAGATCGTAGCGTCCTACAAAGAACCCGGAGACCGATCGGGAGATGCGATCGATCGTTTCCTCGAGTTGGGCCGAGTGAAGCCGGCCGCCATCGAGAAAGATGGCGCCCTGACAATGGTTGCCGGCTTCCACCAGTCGGATCGTTTCGCCGGCGCCGAGGATCCGCTCCCGCTCCCTGGCGAACCGCTCTAGATAGATATTTGCCAGGATGGAAGCCCGCGCGTCGCGGTGAATCAGCTCCTCGAGAGTGTGCCGGCCGTCTCCCTGGATGAATGGGAAAACCTTCTCAGTAATCGCAAAGATCCCGCCCTTGTCTTGATTCGGAAACCGGTAATAGAAAATGCCTATCTCGTAAGGGCCGGGAGCGTACCGTTGAACGAGCAGATCCCGCGGAAATCGGTTCATATACGCGCGTGCCTCTTCTTCGGAGTGGATGACCTTGAACCCGGCTCCCCTTTGCCCGACATTCGGCTTAAAGACAAGCGGAAACTGCAGGGCGTCGTCGGCCAGCAGCCTTCCGACAGCCGCGAACTGTTGTTCGGGGGAATGAAACGGCACAAGGTGAGTCTCGACCACGAAATCCGGGTGACACCGGCGCAGCTGGGCCAGAGTCTCGAATTTGGATTCTCCGATGAGCCCTCCCGTATGCATTCCGGGATTGGCGAGCGTCGGCAGGCTAAAACTGCGGTACCGGATCGCCAGGCTCACGTATTTCAGCAGCACCGGCACATAGAACACGTGCGTCGGCCAGAATTCCCAGCGCATCATCTTCCGGAGCTTTGCCGCCGGCGACGCGAGGGAAACCCGCCTCAGCAGCTTTCGCAACGGCCAACCGACGACCGCCGCCAGGAACGCACAGGCCAGCAGTTTTGCCGCGTCGGAACGAAACATTTGAAAGGCCGAAGTGACCATCATTCCGATGTGGTACGAAAACCAAAACAACCCCGCGACCCAGACCGCACAGGTGCCTGCCGTGACTGCCAGGAAGCGGCCAGCCGGCACTCTGAGAAGTCCTGCGGCGAGATAGGTCGGCAGGCGGGTGCCGGGTATCATGCGGCTGATCACAATGGTGAGAGTTCCGTGACTCTGAAACCATCCTTCGCTCTTTCCCAAGTCTATATTCTTTCCCACGAAGTGCCGCAACCAGGGCTTCTGCAAAACAGGCCGACCCAACCGGAGCGCCAGGAAATACAGCCCGAGGTCTCCAAACCAGATTCCTGCGAAGCTGCTCCCGGCCGCCCAGGGGAGCGACATCATGCGGTTGACCACCAGCAGCGCGGCCCCGAGAACCGCCACATCTTCCAGTACGAAGGCGAGGCCGAAGATCAACAAGGCGTGTGCCGCATCCGAATGGAGCATCGTCAAGCCCTTTTCACCTGAGCGGAAAACAATCCACCGACAAACGGCAACTCCTGGCGGTGCAGAACCAGCACTGCAGCCGAGCAGACAAACACGGTGACAGCCAGGGCGAACAGCTCACCGTGATCATCGATGGCCGGCAAGGTGATCCCGAGCCGCGTCAGGTGGCTGAAGATCGCGCCGCTGATGACGCCCAGCGAAAGAATCGCGCCATAGGCAACGGTAGGCGGAGCGATGAGGAGAATAGCCGCGATCAGTTCGACCACGCCGGTGCCGATCCGGCCCCAGGGTTCAAGGCCGAGCGTGCTGAAAATATAAACCGACTCCCTTGCCGCCGTGAATTTGAAGAACAAGGTTTGCAGCAAGATCACAGCCGCGATGCCGCGCAGCGTCCAACTCAGAATCATGAGACCTTTTCCGTGCGCCATGTGTGTTTCCCTCGCTCGAATATCCCGCGAGGTGCACGGAATATTCCGCCAGCCAGGTGGTCACTTCGGCTCCGGCCTTCGTCTTTCCGCCTTGCCGAGGTATCGGCCGAGGAGCTTGGGATCGGCTTGGTCAGATCCACAACGATCAGCCGTCGAGGACGTCGGCGAACTGCGGATCGACATTGAAGCCCACCAGTTTCCCACCGAGCCGCAGATAGTGCCGCAACAACAATGGGATGCCGCTTTGGCCGGGATCGACATCCGATACAACGGCCGAGAGATCGTCCACGTCCAACCCAGTGTTTCGTTCCGTCGGGCCACGGAACGGATTTCGAGCCACCACCAGGTTTTTCAACTCCGCCCTAAACGCGTGGCGTTCAAGGAACGAAACGATCAGCTGGCGTGACAAGGCTTGATATCGATTGCTGATACTGACCGGACCAAAAAGCACGCGATACCGTGGATTCCGCGACACAAAGGCTCCAATACCGTTCCAGAGCAGCAGAAGCGGCTGGAAGCCGCGTTGGTATTCCGCCCGCACGAAGGACCGCCCGAGTTCAATCGCCCGACCCATCCGCTCGAGGAATTCAGGGCCGTACTGAAACAAGGAGGCCGTGTAAAGACGGCGCACCTGGTCGGTCGGGGCCAGCCGGTAGGCACCGCCACTTCTTGTTTTTTCTCGTTCCAGACGAACAGGTGGAGATAGTGAGCGTCGAATTCGTCCAGGTCCAGCGCCCGCCGTGTTCCTTCACCAGCCGCGCGAAACGTGATCTCACGCAGCCTTCCAATTTCTCGTAGCGTCGACGGAATCTCGCCGGCCTCGGCCAGATCCCTTCGGGAGGGTGGCTCGCGGGGCTGGTGCTCAACTTCCGGTTTGCGTGTCACTCGCCAATGATTGATGACATCAGAAGCTGCGCAAGAGAAAATCTCTCGCGCTCCCCAGCACTTTCTCTCGTATCGCGGGATCTGGAAGCAGACGAGCAATTTCAATTGCCCCTATCTATTGTTGAAAAGATCGCAAAGAAAGCCCGTTCTTTTCCCATAGGTCGTCGGCCAGGCATAAACGGCACCATAAGGCTCTTGTAGTTCACTAGCTCCGCCACAATCTGCGGCTTCAAGCTCTTATGTGCCCGCGCCAGGTCCGGCGCGAGTGCAGCCAGGGGGCACCCTCGCTCGGGGTGTTCACACAGTTCCAGGCTCAAGTAGGTTTTGACAATGGCCTTCCATGCTTCTCCAGGCGGCAACTGTTCAGCCGCATGGGCCAGGGTGTCCTCGATCTCCCGGAAGCCCTCACTGAGCGACTCCAGGAGCAGGTCGTCCATGGTCCCGAAATGCTTGTAAAAACCTCCGTGCGTCAGGCCGGCGTCTTTCCTAACGGCCGAAACCGCGGCGCCGCTTAAGCCTTTGCACACGGAACTCGGAGATGCCTCTACTCGGCTGCCGATGCGCTGGCCTGCTCCTTCCATCGTTGAGCGTTCACCCCAACAATGAGAAGTCACAATAGCAGCGATCCTTCCCCAAGGCCGGGAAAAACCAGATAGTAGGGGAACAGACGAGCCGCAAACGCCGGTGAGAGGAAATTGGGCGAAATTGCCGGTCAGATAGGCCAACCCTCCGAGTACTAGTAGCACGCCTATGATCCGGGGAAGGAAGGCCGACTTAAAAACCAAGTATCCGAGCGAGAGGCCATAAAATCCAAAAAACACCAGCGCAATGGTGAACGCAAATTCATATAGCTGGAGTGAGGCATAGGCAGCAGCTTGTAACTCTTCTGGCTTAAACGCACTGAGTAATTCCCATGGTTCAGAATGATCAGAGGCGCGAAACGATTCAGCAGGGCAACAACCTCAATGGCGGTCCCCATAAGCATGAAGAACACCACCAACAACGAGACACTCCTTCTCACCACTTTGAATAGGTCAAAGAAGATAACCGCCAAAGGGATTTGCAACACCTGCGCGATAATCTGGGCGGCAAAGCCCAGTCGAAACAGACGCTGGTGCGCCAGGATGTTGGCTGCGGCGGCCGCCGGATCACCGTGCACAATCAGCCGGCCGAGGACAGCGAACTCGTCGAATGCAACAACCCCGGTAAGAAAATAAAGGAGACCGGCCAACCTGGCCTTGAGGCGCGGCGACACCCCTGCAAGGCGTTCCATCGTTACGGCTTGTGGTCATATTCGTATTTCCGACAACGCGAGATCGCTCGTCGAGCCAACACTCTCCAGACTATAATAATGCTCAAAGGCGTCTTGGGGCGACCAATACGCATGCCGTGTTTTGTTGTATCACAACGCCCGCTGGACGATATCACCTCGCGGCAGTACCAGCACGAGATTCGCCCCCTCCGGCTCGCCCTGGACGGCTGGCTGCACACGCTGGCCTCCACGAGGTCGGCCTAGGCATCCGGCTCGTGAAGACCAGCGAGCTACCGAGATTCCGCAACCGCCCCAACTCGTTGAACCCGTATTTTGCTGTAGCGCCTAACCTCCACTAATCATCGCTTATCACAAGCCAAAATTTCATCGTCGACGTCCGTCTCTCCAACTGTGAGAGGAAGTCACGGTCCTGAAACCGAATCGAAACCGAACGGAGAAAATCTGCCACCCACATCCTTAAGGAGTTCAGGGATTTTCCCAAGACGAACAAATGTACCCCAGGGATACAATATCTACGCAACAGGGCGCGGTAGAGATTGCATTCCTTCGTAGGGGCTCGGAGTTCTCACCTGCATCAACCCTCCGAAGATGGAACGACGGGCAGAATCGTTTCCGTCACATGGCGATGGGAACTCTACCGCCAATATCCTACTTAGTGGCCAGCAACCGGCTGATGTGCAGTCCTATGATTTAGCTGTCGGTTCTAACGCATCGCCGGCCGGAATCGATTCTGGGCTTGTCGAAATCGCATTCCGGTTGCGTTTTTTCAAGAACCGCGCGGGCTTTATTTTGCAACGTTCGATGCCGAAGCGATCGATATGCAGGAGCGGGTTCAATACACAAGTTGGATCGAAGATGTCCCACTAATACCAAGTTACGCGGGAGCAGGAGCATTTTCGTTCTACGGATTCCGCTTCTTCTTCTGCCTCGAAACCAGCAGGATTTCCGGACTCAATTCACCATCGGTGGCCGTGAGATGAAATTGCGGCATCATATCAATACGATCAATGTAGATTTGAATAACCTGCCTTCTCGGCGGATCCAGTTCAGTTGGTAGGCGTGGTGTTCCTCGCGGTGGGTACTACCATCGCAGTCCACTTGTCCTTATCACGTGCCATATCCAGAAAGTTGCCGCCCGGGCGGGAAGGGTCTTGTTGGTAGTCAGGCCATCCAGGCATCGCTCCCTAAATGGCGTTCCGGCCTCCACCTTGAAACCGGTTCGGGCGCTGTCCTCATTTGCAGCCGGCCGCTGACGATCAGGTATCGCGTCGCGTCCATGAGGTGGTCGTCGCGCTTTGACGATCTTCCCCGACCCTTTGTCGTCGCGGTGATATTTGCGAAACTCCCGAAACCAGTTCGTCAGGCTAACCAGCACCTTCAGTTGACCCGAGACCAGCAGGTTAAACACCTCCGTAATACCCGCTTCTACGGCGTTCACCGCGGGCTGAAGGTTCAGCCCGAGTTCCCTGTACAGTTCCATCAGGGTGCGTCCGTCGATTTGCGAACTGCCCAGGCAGCTCGGGTCGATGACCCCCGGAATCCAGGCACCGCGGGCACGGATCGCCTGGGCGTGCGAAGCCGGCTCGCCTTGCCCTCGGTAGTGTTCGCTGTAGAGATACACCACCCGCTCCCGGGATCCGGCGCACCCCACACTACCGCCGTCCGGTTCCACCCTACGTCCATCCCGTACGCCCGCGGCCAGTATTCCGGAATGGCCAAATCCGGCGCCACGATTTCTGACTCGTTAATGGGGTAGACAGCGCCCGCACCCAGCGTTGGTTCGACCTTTGATTCAACGGTGTCGATATGGTGGGCGCGACAGGACTCGAACCTGTGACCTCCTGCGTGTGAAGCCCGCACCTTGCTTCTTTCGGTTCCTTGGCGCCCTTCTTGTTCTTTGGCTTTTCAACAATTTGGGGAGTCTGCTCTTCGCTCAAAGGATAGATCTCCCGGCTCAAGCAGATGTGGTTTGATACGGTTTTGATACGTTCGCAATCAGCGGTCCACCAGCGCAGACTGCGAAGACCAGTTACGAGCCATGCGCCGTGCCAACTGGGCGGACATGCGTCGCACCAAGGGCAAAGCCACCACTCAGAATGCGTGCGGAATTCACCTATGTTACGGAGAGGGTCAGCCGACCGTTTGACCGCTGCCTGGGCGTCGGCTTAATCACAATGTGAACATCCCGGCCCAACTTCGTCAGGCATTCCAATAAGCGGTGTTCCGAAATACCACGAAACCTCCCTTTCAGCAGGGCGGAGATCTTGGGCTGCGTTAACCCAAGGATCTCAGCAGCCCTGGCTTGGGTCAAGGCGCGCCGGTCGATGATTTCGGCGATTTTGGCCGCCAACTGCGCCTTGACCAGCATGCTCTCGCTGTCTGCGTATCGGAGATCCTTATATACATTCCCAGAGCCTTCTTCGACGGGAATGCCGTGCACTACTCGCTGCTTCTTCATCATGCTAACTCCTTGGCGATTTGCCCTGCGACCTTGAGGCGCTCGCGGATGAGATCAATATCGGCCTTCGGCGTGGCCGTTCCACGCCTGGATTTCTTTTGAAAGACATGCAGTACAAACACGACACGCTCGAACTACACCGTGTAAACGGCGCGATATGTATTCCGGTCCCAGTCCTCAACAATTTCCACAACGCCGGCGGAACCAAAGCCCTTGAGCGGCCTGGCTTGGTCGTGCTTCCTACCGGCTTGAGCAAGGTAAAGTGCATATCCAAAGACGTCCACGACTGGATCGGGCAACGAAAGTAGATCCCGCTTCGAGCTGCCCACCCATGAGAGACGTTTCAAGGGTAGGGCTGTCTCCACGACGTTGATTATACCTACATTGGTATAGAAATACTAGTCGCGGCGAAGGCTACCCTGCTCTATCCGTCCTCGAATGGCGGTCCGACGCTTCCAGGAGCAACGAGATCCCATCACTCGTGTTTAACTCTTAGGAGAGCGGTTCTCTGTGAGACGAAGCCAGTTGCCCGGTGTGCCGGGGAATCCGGGACCGCGATTCCTACGACCTTCTTTGCCGTGAATACGGTGCAGGCACCCGACTATCCCAAGGTGACCATTGGCACGCTCGCGCATCATCCCGTTTTCGCCTGGGTCTAGATCAAGTGTTCCAACGGCGTGTTTGCCTTTCAAATTTTTGATACTTACGCGGGCTGAGGCGCAGCGTGCCATCACGCATCGCCACCGCCAGATCACCTTCCATGGGCCATTGCCCTTCCACGCAGCGCCGAGACAGATCCGACGACAATCGCGGTGTGCAGCGCGGGGTGTCATGCTCCCGCGATCTACGGTCGGGGCAAACCACCAAGAGTTTCTCCTCGCGGCGCACCACCGCTGCGGAATTGAACACCCGTGGGCCTCGAAGATGCTTTCTTAGATTCTAAAAGTCGAATATAATGAGTTATGTGTTTTGATCGCCGGGCCGACTGTTTTTAGATCCCATGTGGCCAGCGCGTGAACTATTCATGGCGGGGCTGCTCGCCTACGCTCTGGGCATGGCCGCTGGGCTTGCTGGCTATGCGTGGAAGAGAACCGGAGCTTGGTTTCCGAAGCTGCTCTGCTTCCTCTCGCTGACCGGCGCACTCTTGGAACTGGCTGCGTCACTCGGGGCGCTGTTCTCTCGCTCGGAACTCGCTTGGTCACTGTCGTCGGGCATCCCCTACCTGACCTATTCGGTACGCCTCGATCCGCTCTCCGCGTATTTCGTGCTCGCACTTTCGCTCCTGGCGGCCGCGGCGTCAGTGTATTCTTTCGACTACATTCCACGTTCGCTCCCTGGCGACAGCTCGGGAGTGTTTTCCTTCTTTCTGAATCTCCTTCTCCTTTCGTTGACACTCGTTTTCACTGCATCCAGCGTTTTGTTCTTCCTGATCGCCTGGGAACTGATGACGGTCTCGGCGTATTTCCTCGTCGTGTTCCACCACGAGTCGGAGGAGTCGCGGAAGGGTGGGCTGCTGTACCTGCTAATGTCGCGGGGCGGTTCCGGGATGATGCTGATTGGCTTCCTGCTGCTTGCGGTCGGGGCAGGTAGCTTGGACTTCACCGCGCTCCACGGAATCGGCCAGACGCTAACGCCGTCTTTTGGCGCGGCCGCTTTCCTTCTTCTGTTTCTCGGTTTCGGAGTCAAAGCCGGCATTATCCCCTTGCACATCTGGTTGCCCGCCGCCCACCCGGTTGCCCCCAGCAATATCTCTGCGCTGATGTCAGGCATCGTCATCAAGGCCGGGATCTACGGAATGGCGCGCGTTTTCTTCGATTTCTATGGGGCACTCCCTGTTTGGGCCGGGATGTCGGTCCTGGTGATCGGCATCGTCTCAGCGCTGCTGGGAGTGCTGTATGCGCTGATGGAACACGACCTCAAACGGTTACTCGCCTATCACAGCATCGAGAACATCGGGATCATACTGATGGGATTCGGCGCCGCGCTCCTCTTCCGCTCCTTCGGGTATCCAAAGCTTGCCGCGTTAGCGTTGGTCGCAGGATTGTTTCACGCGCTGAACCACGCAGTCTTCAAGTGTCTTCTGTTTCTCAGTGCAGGTGGAGTGCTCCAGGCGGCGCATACGCGCAACATGGAGCAAATGGGAGGACTGATCCGTCGTATGCCATCCACGGCGCTATTTTTCCTGGTCGGCGCAATCGCTATTTCGGGACTGCCACCGCTGAACGGATTCGTTAGTGAATGGCTCACTTACCAGGCGCTACTCTCGGGTTATGGTGCTACACCCACGTTGACACGACTGGCGTTTCCTGTTGCTGGAGCACTGCTGGCCTTGACGGCGGCTCTGGCAGCCGCTTGTTTTGTAAAGGCATTTGGTATCACCTTCCTCGCGCTCCCGCGTGGTGAGGAGGCTGCAAAAGCGCGCGAAGTTTCTTTTTCGATGCGTTCCGCCATGGCGGCTCTGGCTCTCGTTTGTGTCTTGCTTGGCCTCGGCGCCGCCTGGTTTCTTCCGGTTTTCGATCCGATCATCCAGCAGGTTCTGGGGTTTGCTGTAAGCCCAAACCTGGTTGCCGGGAACGGTCTCATATTGACTGCCGGCTCTCTCCGAAGTGGGAGTGTTTCTACAGCAGTGATGGCCGTGCTCCTAATGCTTTTGGGCGCCATGCCGCTACTGGGGTGGTTGGTTTGGGGACGCAAATCCACACGCGCAGCAGGCCCGGCATGGGATTGTGGATTACCAGGCTTGACCGCCGAAAACGAATATACCGCCACGGCGTTCTCCAAGCCTCTCCGCATGATCTTCGCGGCTTTGTTTCGGCCGCGCCGCGAAATCCAAGCGGAGTTCGAAGTATCGCCCTACTACCCAAAAGCGATCCGTTTTGAATCGGAAATCGAGCCTACTTTTGAGAAACATGTCTACGACCCACTGCGCCATAGCGTCCTCGCCGCCGCTTCGTGGATGCGGCGTATACAGACTGGCAGCATCCATGCGTACCTGACGTACATTTTCGTGACTCTAGTGCTGCTGCTGCTGTTTGGAGTGCGCGGATGATCGAACAGGTTGTTGGCGTCGTCACGCAAATGGCGCTGGTCCTTTTTCTTTCACCACTGATTGCTGGCTTTATTCGCACTTTAAAAGCCCGGTTGCAAACGCGCCGCGGTCCCAGCGTCCTTCAGCCTTATCGCGATCTTTACAAGCTTTGGCGCAAGGGCATGGTAATTCCGGAGACAGCTTCCTGGATTTTCACCGCCACGCCTTACGTTTTGTTTGCGACCACTCTGCTAGCGGGACTATTGATCCCAGCGATTTCCGCCCAGGCGCCCCTGAGCCTTTTCGGAGGCGTTCTTGCTGTGGTCTACCTGTTGGCCCTGGGACGCTTCTTTCTAGCGCTTGGGGGCCTGGACACTGGAAGCTCGTTCGGCGGTCTGGGTAGCAGTCGCGAGATGACCATTTCCGCCATCGCGGAGCCGGCTCTAATGCTTGCGGTCTTTACGGTGGCACTGGGCGCTGGGTCCACTAATCTTAGCGTCGTAGCCCAGTCGGCGCTGGGACAAAGCTGGCGGTTCCTGGCGCCCTCGCAAATGTTAGCTTTCGCGGCGTTGTTCATCGCACTCATTGCCGAAACGGGCCGCATCCCAGTGGATAACCCGGCGACGCACCTTGAGCTCACCATGATTCATGAGGCGATGATCCTCGAATACTCTGGCCCTTACCTCGGCCTGATCGAGTGGAGCGCGGCGATGAAACAACTGGTACTGATGGCGCTTCTGGTGAACGTGTTTTTCCCGTTTGGGTTGAGCTCGGATTGGTCACCGACAGCCATCTTGATCAGCCTGCTATGGTTCAGCGCGAAACTCCTGGTGCTGGCAGCTGCCGTGGTGCTGGTGGAGACCACCAACGCGAAGCTGCGCTTGTTCCGCGTGCCAGAACTGCTTGCGGTCGCTTTCGTTTTAAGCGCGATGGCCTTGATATCGACATTCTTGTTTTGAGGGATTCATAAAATGATTTTCTGGCAAGATCCGCAATTTGGAAATAGGCTGATCACCATGATGGCCGCGCTGGTGCTCGTACTGCAAATCCTGATGGTGGCCCAGCGGTCGATAGTAGGTAACATCCGTGGTTTCGGCATCCAGTCTTTCCTGCTCGCTTCCATCGCAGCTACGATCGCCTATTTCAACCACGCAACACAGGTATACATTGTTGCCGCCCTTACGCTTGTGTTTAAAGCGATTGTCCTTCCCCTGATCTTGGAGCAGCTCGTGGAACGCATCCAGATCCGCCAGGAGATCGAACCATTCTTGAATGCTCCGCTCTCGGTTATTGTTTCCGGACTTCTCACTCTGGTCGCCTACATCGTGGCGGAATCCTTGCACCGGCCTGAGCAGGGGACAGCTCAAACAAGCCTCGGCCACAACACACTGGCTGTCGCGCTTGCGTTGTTCCTGATCGGTTTTTTTATGATGCTCAACCGGCGCAAGGCGCTCACTCAGATCCTCGGTTTACTGTCTCTCGAAAACGGGCTTTTCTTGGCAGCGATCTCGCTAACCTACGGAATGCCTCTGCTCATCGAACTGGGCATCACTTTCGATCTGCTGGTAGCAGTGTTGGTGCTTGGTGTTTTGGTATATCGCATCCGCGAGACCTTCGATTCCATGGATGTGAGTAAGCTTTCGAGGTTACGAGGCTGATGCTTCTTCCCACCATCCTCATTGTTCCCCTGGCGGCTGGAGCACTATCGTTCGTGGCACGCAGACGACGGCTGATGGAATCGGTTAACTTAGTGGCTTTTGCTGCGCTGTTCATCCTTGCTGTGGCGCTAGTCGGGCAGGTCCTTCGGGCTGGGGTCATTTCTGGGTGGAATGGCTTCCTGCACGCGGATTCGCTGAGCGCACTCGTCGTTCTCTTGACGGCGTTTGTCGGCCTGGTCTGCTCGATCTATGCCGTCGGCTATTTCCGCGAAGACGAACGCAACCAGGTTTTTGAAGGAGGCAGCGCTGGGGCGATCGCCGTGTCCACGCTTCGCAAATACTACGCCCTGACTCCGCTTTTCGTGTTTTCGATGCTTCTGGTCGCCTTGGCCGACAACCTCGGCGTGATGTGGGTTGCCCTGGAGGCGACTACGCTGACCTCCGTGTTCTTGGTCACTTTCTACGGGCGCGCCACGTCGCTTGAAGCAGCGTGGAAGTACGCCATCATTGGTGGCGTCGGCCTATCGATGGCACTACTCGGAACCATCCTTACCTATTACTCAGCCCACAATATTCTTGCTACTGAAACGCTCGCCAGCCTGAACTGGTCGGTCCTCGTCACGCATGCGGCACAGTTCGACAAAACCACGATGAAGCTGGCGTTCATTTTGATCCTGCTCGGGTATGGAACCAAGGCTGGCGTCGCGCCCATGCATACCTGGAAGCCGGATGCGTACAGTGAAGCGCCGGTGCCGGCAGCCGCCATTCTCTCGTCCGCCACACTGAACTGCGCGCTTTACGGTTTAGTCCGCTTCTACGTTCTGGCCAGCCGGTGCCTGGATGGTAACTACCCTGGCCGCTTGCTCCTTTTGTTTGGGGTCCTGTCAATGGGCATCTCGGTGCCCTTTGTGCTGATCCAGAGAAACTTCCGGCGTCTGCTGGCTTATCACACAATCGATCATGCCGGAATCATGGTTACGGCGCTCGGCGTCGGAGGCCCGCTTGGTGCTTTCGGCCTTACCCTGCACATGACCTTTCACACGGTCGCCAAATCCTTGCTGTTTTTGTGCGCCGGCACAGTCTTCCAGCATTTCCGGACGGACCTTTTCGGCAAAATTAAAGGCGGAGCCATACGGCTACTCCCCTTTGCGGGAACTGTGTTCTTCATGGCAACGCTGGCAATCGTCGGCACGCCGCCCTTTAGCCTCTTTCAAAGCGAATTCGTAATCCTCCGTGCGGCCTTCACTGCCGGCCACTATGTATCTGCAGTTCTGTTCGTTGTGTTCGGCGTCGGCATTTTCGCAGGCGCGGTGCTGCACGTCGGTGGTCTGGTACTCGGACCGTCTGAGCCCGGCCCGGTTGCCCCATGGTATCCATGGCGGGATTCCGCCGTCCTACTCTCCACCGCGGTCCTGGTGGTCATGGGATTCTGGCTGCCTACTCCCATGTTCGACTTGGTCCGCAGTGCCGCGGGCATCGTGTCGGGTGCGCAGTGAGTGAGATTTACCGCGATGTATCGGTTTCTGACGTGCGTCCGGTGAATTCGGGCCTTCTACGACAAGGCTGCCGTTTGGCTCTCGTGTTTGCCGAAGACCGGACGACGCCCGAAGCCTGTGACTACGTTTACTACGTTTGGGAACAGCCTGGAGACCCGCGTTATCTGCTGCTGCGGACACGCATTCCGGCGGAAGCTCCGGTATTCCCGTCGATGGCCGCCGATATTCCCGCCATCAATTGGCAAGAGCGTGAGATTCAGGATTGGTTCGGACTGGTGGCGGAGGGGCACCCGAATCCCCGGCGCGTCGCCCTGCACGACAACTGGCCCGATGTGCACCCCCTGCGCAAGAACTTTTCGATCAACACTGTGCTTCCACCGTTTGAAGGGGAACGGCATGTCTATCGGCCCACCCTGGGCGAAGGTGTCTTCCAGATCCCCGTGGGCCCTGTCCATGCCGGCATCATCGAGCCGGGGCACTTCAACTTCGCGGTTGCGGGCGAACCGATCCTCTATCTGCAATTGCGCATGTTCTACGTTCACAAAGGAATCGAAAAGCGCTTCGAGCAGTTGCCGGTGCGTCACGCTGTGACACTCGCAGAGAGTATTTCGGGCGATTCAAGCTTCTCGCACGCAGTGGCCTTCTGCCAGGCTCTCGAGCAGGCTGCCGCTGCAGAAATCCCTGAGCGGGCTCGCCGCATCAGAACGATTCTTCTAGAATTGGAGCGCATTTACAACCACGTTGCTGACATTGGAGCGATTGCGACCGACGTGGGGTTCATCATCGCGAATGCGCACGCTTCGCGCTTGCGTGAGATGATCCTGTGCCTCAACGAAGAATTGACCGGCAGCCGTTTGCTGCGCGGCATGGCCGTGGCGGGCGGAGTGCGTTCGGGCTGGGACATGAGCCAGCGCTACGCCTGCCTTGAAGGTCTCGGCGGTTTTGAGCGCGAATTCGATGATCTCATGCGAATGATCGCAGCCTCTGACTCCACCCGCGATCGGCTTGAGCGAACTGGCACTCTGCCTCCGGCTAAAGCCAAGGATCTGGGAATTGTGGGCGTGGCCGGCCGCGCTTCTGGCGTGGACCGTGATGTCCGGCGCGACCACCCCTATGCTGCCTACGTTGGCCTGCCTCTCGAAGTACCTGTGTACCAGGAGGGGGATGTTTTTCGTCGCGTCCAGGTTCGCGTCGATGAAATTCGCCAATCGCTGCGAATTATTCGTGAAGTCGAGGCCAAGCTCAAACCCGGCTCACATCGAGCCCCAATGCCCCCGCTCCCGCCGAACGCCTGCGGCCTGGGCGCGGTAGAAGGCTGGCGCGGAGAGATCCTTCATTGGATTCGTAGCGGGCCAGAGAATCGGCTGGACCGCTGCAAGATCAAGGATCCGTCTCTAAACAACTGGCCTGCGCTAGTTGAAGCGGTACAAGGCAACATTGTGCCTGACTTCCCCGTCATCAACAAGAGCTTCAATCTCTCTTACTCCGGAACGGATCGCTGACCATGTTCAAGATTCTGAAAAAAACCGCCCAGACTGGACTCGTCACGATCGGATACCCTCAAGAGTCCGCCCGGATCTCTGAGCGCTTCCGGGGCGCGCCCCGATTCAATTTTTCCGCTTGGCGCGGTGCGCGAGAGGCCGCTGAAGCCTGCCCCACGGGAGCCATCTCTATCCGGGACGCAGACGGCACGCGCTGTGTCGTTGTCGACTACGGGCTCTGCACCTATTGCGGTCAATGTGCTGAGGCTGATCCGACTGGCGCGGTACAAATGACTCTCCAATTCGATCTCGCTGTCCTCCATCGCTCGAATCTTGTCGTTACTGCCCAATACGAATTAGATTCGGAGGGTCGCCAACATACACTCAAAGCGCTGCGTCACGGCGACCCCGTGCAGGAACCTCGGGAGCGTCACGAGCAGAAGGTGCGGCGCCGTATTCACCAGGTACTCGGACGCTCTTTAGCCATTCGCGAAGTGGATGCCGGCTCCTGCAATGGCTGCGAGGTCGAGATCACCGCGCTAAATAATCCCGTCTACGATCTGGAACGGCTGGGTATTCACTTTGTCGCCTCACCCCGACATGCCGACATGCTGTTAGTGACCGGGCCAGTAACCAGGAATATGGAACTGGCGCTGCTTAAGACCTATCAAGCCGCTCCTGATCCAAAGGTGGTCGTGGCGGTCGGGGCCTGCGGCGTTAGCGGAGGGATCTTCGGAAGAAATTATGCGACGCTTGGTGGCGTTGATCAAGTAATTCCGGTAGACGTGTTTGTCCCTGGTTGTCCGCCGCAGCCTCACGCCCTGTTATTTGGAATCCTGCTCGGGGTCGGACGGATCGAACAGAAGGGATTACCTCGATGAGTCAGGAATTGCGCCGCTTCAAAGCGGAAATTTTCCAGGCCCTCGCTCATCCCACGCGCATCGCCATCGTCGAGCTGCTCCGCGACGGTGAGATGTCGGCGGGGCAATTGATTGAACAACTCGGGCTCGAGCAGGCCAATGCCTCTCAGCACTTGGCCGTACTCCGGAGCAAGCAAATCGTTGTCAACCGGAAGGATGGAAATCAGGTCTTTTATTCCCTTCGTGATCCGGTGCTCGTCGATGTGTTGGATATTCTCAAGCGTTACTTTTACTCGCAACTCTCTCAAACCATGTCGATGCTCAAGGAGATCCGCCCACCTAAACGGACGGTTAAGAAATTGGTTGCGCGTGATCACTGAAAGGCGACAAACTAGATGAAGAGCTACCGCCCTTTGGACGTTGCTGCCAAGAACGCCCGAACCAATGAAGCCACTCTGCTGGAATTCGGACGCACCGGCTGGATCGAAGTGGTTTCCAAAGAGGGCCATCCTTACGTCTCGGCCCAGGATGAATACCGATCCCGCTTCATCCTTCACTTGCGCCAGAAGCTCCGACTTACGGATCAACAGATCGGCACCGTATTGGCGAACGCGAAGGCACCATATGCGGTGGATCAGGTTCCAGAAATCCTGGCTCGCCATACACAGGGCTAATCGCGCTCGCGCCGGCCCTTCTATCAAGGGCGTGCAGCGGTCGCCCAAGCCGCCTTGTCTCAGACAGAGTCTCGCCGATCCGCGGCCGGAAGACCAGATTCCTTGTCGTCATCGTTCGGCATCGCCCACGAGGTCCTTCATCGCCAGCTCTGACTCGCCGACCATCGAGCGCCCCGCGCTCTTGAGCAACCGGTCATAACGTTCCTTGGCCCTCGCGACGGCTTGAGGTCTCGCATCGGCCCGCGGTTCTGGCACACAGGTCAACACGCTTTTGCCAGGGTGTCGACGTAGGCGAATCACGCTTGGTGCGCGCGGCCGAGCCGGAACATATCCCTTCTCACCTGCTCCAGTGTCGCGGCCAGGCGTTCTGCTTCTCCTGTGAGGCCCTCCAGACGGGCAGATAACTCTTGTTCTATGGCATAGCGAATGAAGGCGGTCGCTGACGCGAATCCGCGCTCACGCGAAATGATATCGACTCCTTTGGCTACTGTCCCTATCGCAAACCTAATCGGCAATGTTGCAAAAACGGTTTGCAGGAGCGTGGCGTACCGAGAATTCGAAATTCCTTTCAGCTGGCTGGCGTCGCCGGATTTGCAGGCCGGTAGTAGCCACGGAAACTTTTGTTCTCGGCTCCGGCGGTCCTGGAGAACACACGCCGTCGCGTAACTAGGCGCACTGGTCCGATGAGCGAATCAGGGTGGGCTGAAAAGGTATCGCTTCAGGCGGCGCACCGCTCGTACCGATGATGCAGTCCCCCGACTTGGGGTACCGCCACTACTTGGCCCAGCTCCGGCGGCTGAACTGTCCGGGGCTCTGGCGAGTCCTTTTCCAAGGAAAGGTGAGGCCGGGTTTCGTGATAATAGGAAAAATAAACTGATATCATTCGGCGCAGACCGGTTCCGCCGCGTCGAACTTTCCATGTCCAGAACAAGCAAAGGCCTTTGCGATGCCAGGCGATGACGGTTTCAGGTTGGACGATGGCAACAGGATGAGCCACAACAGACGCTCGGCGGCGTCAGCTTCGGCCGATGTTTCACAGAGCGCTTCAAGACGTTGACCTGGTGGCGGAGGGCCAGATTTTCTAGTTCCACAGCGGCTCGCGAGCGGAAGGCAGACCGCAAAAGAGTGATCAAGATTGGCAGAACGTGCATCGAAACTGAACTGCGGGGAGGCGGCAACCTCCATCATCTCAGAGAGATCGGAATTTCCGATAGGCACATGGGCATGATTTTTGGTTGTCGCAAACGGGCCACGCCGCGGGCGTTCGCTGGCGTGTTCTCCGGGAATCGCAGTTTGCTCCCAGAAGGCAACGCTACCTGACCTGCAGGCTCTCGAGATACCGTGCCAAATTGTCGATGCGAACGCCTCCGAGATCCTGATCCCGGTCGACCTGCGAAAAGATTGGTCCCCACACCGGCATCTCACGGGTGCCGTGTTCGGTGCTCCGAGCTTCCGCTCCAGAAATCACTCTTCGCACGCGAGCCAATGGAAAGTGCCCGCCGCTTCGTGCCGCAATGCGCGTCAAATCCGCCGGCGCGCTTTTCAGCGATTTAGCCATCGGTCCATTTCCCTTTGCGTCAATGCCATGGCAAACCGCGCAATAGGCCTTGTAGAGGTCCGCCCCCTTTAATGAATCAAGCAAACGGGTAGGTTGATCTCCGTGCTCTTTCGGATTCTGCGCCAAACTCGAAAGGGCCAGAAGGAAAAGCGCTCCAACTCTCAGTATGAGCGACTTCACTACAGGACCTCTATCGTTAGTCTAACGCGAAACAGCGTCCTGCAAGACCACCAACGGTGAAAGCGAGCAGCCCCAGCCCCGTGACGTCTCGCAGAGTAGCAACGGCGTGCAAGTTGCTCGAAGATGCCTTGCTCGAAAATTCCTGGCCGGCTGCCAGCGGCGAACTCGGAATCAGTCGCCGACCACCCGCGCCCGTTTTGGCGACAACTCAGGGATTGCTTAGCACAGCCTGCTCACGTCTCATCATGTGAGTCACTGATCAGTTGACGACCACGCTTCCGATGCACCGCATCATCGGCTTGCTTCACCTCTAATACATTTACCGTTGGGGCGCGCCGGCACCTTCTCCTTCAGCCAACGCGCGAAGCCCGGTCACCGAATCTGTGTGAATGCGAAAAAAGAGTGGATCGATCAAGAGGTCGTTCCCTCGCGCCCGTCGCTCTGCCAGCGCGTTCAACCACCAACGATGTCGTTTCTCTAATAGCTGCCGTGCATGTGTGCTCTCGACCAAATATTGCGGCTCCCGTAATTCCTCGTACGTTCCATTCGCAATAACACTCACCCACTGAGACTGGTTGACGATTTCATCAACTTGAACGCAAACTTTGGGATTTGCGCGCATCCACTCGATTTTTTGTCCGAACGTTGAGAACACGTAGAAGTAGTCGAGTTGATAAGCAAAACAAATGGGAACCACGTACGGCTGGTTATCGAGGGAGCAGCCTAGTCTTCCAATCGAGCCGCGCGCCAAGACTTCACGGCATTCCTCCCCGGTAATTTCATTGATCATCATGAGTTAGGAAGTTTCTCCGACCGCCATGAAGCCTTGGTTTTGCACCTCGCATTGCCCGCTAGAGCGAGGTGCCGATGGAAATCGATATTGCGTGCGCTTTATGGCGCAGATGAACGCCTTTCACTAATCCATGGCCGCCACCCAGTGTTCCCATGTTGGACAAGATCCGATAGATACACCCGCGCAATGGCTGCACCTACATGCCGGCCAGCGTAGGCAACATCACTCTGCGCTCGATCGGCACAAACTCCCGCGCCTCATTTCCGATATAAATTTGCCGGGGACGAGCAATCTTCTGCTCCGGATCCTGGAGCATCTCCTGCCATTGAGCCAGCCATCCAACCGTTCGCGGAATCGCAAACAGCACCGTGAACATCTCAGGCTGGAACCCCATCGCCTGATAAATGATCCCAGAGTAAAAGTCCACGTTGGGATACAGTTTGCGTTTCACAAAGTATTCATCATCCAAGGCGATCCGTTCTAATTCCAGCGCGATTTCCAGTTTTGGATTGCGACCCGTCACCTCAAAGACTTGATCTGCTGTCCATTTGATAATACGAGCGC
>Ga0306923_10000591_pt1 | contig 28898 bp, 21 predicted proteins | sample sta12Can44000108_FD_203841 | JGI IMG/M metagenome (GOLD analysis project Ga0306923, IMG submission 203841) | Lab enrichment of tropical soil microbial communities from Luquillo Experimental Forest, Puerto Rico - statanox.12C.anox.44.000.108 (v2)... | ecosystem: Environmental > Terrestrial >... | reverse complement strand
CCGCGGCGCTCCTCCACCTCGCGGCGAGCGTCCTCCAGCCGCTTCAGCGCCGACGCCAGCGACTCCTTGCGCTCGGCGTCGGCCGCGACCTTCACCTTGAGGTTCATGAGCTGCGCGGTGAGCACGTCGGTCGCCTGCTTCATCCGGTCCGCGCCCTGCGCCGCCTCGCGCGCGCGCTCCTCCGCCCGCGACTGCTCGGCTTCGGCGGTGGCGGCCTGGACGCGGTGCTCCTCCTCCTCGCGCCCGAGCCCCGCCAGCGCGTCGTCGAGCGAGGCGCGCTCCACCTCGAGCTGCCCCACGCGGTGGGCGTGGCGGTCGAGCTCCTCCCCGATGCGGGCCAGGTCCTTCTCCTGCTCGAGCACCGCCAGGTCCTTCTCCCGGCCATCCTTGTCGAGCGACTTGAGCGCCGCCTCGAGCTGGAGCACGCGCGCCTGCAGCGTGCGGTGGCGCTCCTGGGCCAGCGCGAAGTCGGCCTCGAAGTGCCGGACCGTCTCCTCCAGCTCCTGCACCTCGCGGCGCCGCTGCAGCGCGCCGTGGCCCTCGCCCTCGAGCGGGCCGCCGGTGACGACGCCGTACGGGTCGAGCACCTCGCCATCGAGCGTGACGAGGGTGCGCTTCTCGGCGGCCGCCTGCCACGCCGCGAGCGCGCTCGGCAGGTCTCGCACGATGACCGCGTCGCCGAGGAGGAACTGCGCCACCTTCTCGTACGCCGGATCGAAGCGCACCACGTCGAGGCAGCCTGCCACGAACCCCGGATCGTCCCGCAGCGTCTCCGTGGAGGCGGCGGTAGCCTCGCGCAGGCGGGCGAGCGGGATGAGCGAGGCGCGCCCCTCGGCGGCGCTCTTCAGGAAGTCGATGGCCTCCACGCCCTGCGAGTGGCTCTCGACGATGACGTACTGCAGTCGCTCGCCCAGGACCGCCTCCACCGCGGTCTCGTACTCGGGCGGCGCCGAGACGACGTCCGCCACCAGGCCGAAGATGCCGTGGTCCTTCTGCGCCTCGCCCTGGCCGGCGCGCGTCATGAGGCTGCGCACCCCGCGGCCATACCCCTCGTAGTTCCGCATCACCTCGGTGAGCGAGGTGAGGCGGGCGCGCTTGTCGCCCAGCTCCTCGCGCAGCGTGATGAGCTTGGCCTCGTTCTGGATGAACTCGGAGCGGGTGCGCTCGAGCGTCTCCTCTTGCGCGCCGCGCTCCGCCTCGAGCCGCAGCTTGAGCTGCCGCGTCTTGCCGAGCTTGTCGACGTACTGCGCGCGCGCGCCGTCGAGCTCGCCGCTGCGGCGCGCGATGTCGTCCGCCTCGCCGCGGTTCTTGGCGAGCCGCGCGGCGAGGTCGGCGCGCTGGCGCTCGAGCTGCTGCAGCTGGCTGCGGTGACCGGCGGCGCGGCCCAGCGCCGCGCTCGCCTCGGCGCGCGCGGCCTCCGCCTGCTCCTGCAGCGCCGCGGCCTCGCGGGCGAGGTCGCGCAGCTGCGTCTCGGACTCGGAGAGCCGCGCCTCGTCGGCGCCGCCCAGCGCGCCCAGCTCCTCGCGCTGCTGCTCGAGCGAGGCGCGCTCGACGCCGAGCGCCTCGGCCTGCGCCTTGAGCGACTCCACCTCCGCCGCCTGCGCCCGGGTGCGCTCGCCGACGCCCTCCAGCTCGTGGGCGGCCGCCTCGACCGAGACCTGCGAGACGCGCGCCTGGCTCGCGAGCTCGTGCTCGCGCTGGCCGAGCTCCTGGACCCGCGCCTCGAGGCCGGTGAGGAGGACGCGCTCGGCGTCGATCGCCGCCTCGACCTCGGCCAGGCGCGCCTGCAGCTCGCGGCCCTCCGCGTCGGAGGCCGCCTTCTGCTCCTCCGCGGCGCGCCGCAGGGCGGTGATCTCCAGGAAGCGGCTCGCCGCCTGCGCCAGCTCGAGCTCGCGGATCTGCGCCTTGAGGGCCTTGTACTTCTCGGCCTTGCGCGCCTGGCGGTTGAGGCTCTCGAGCTGCTTCCCGAGCTCCTGCACCAGGTCGGCGACGCGCATGAGGTTCTGCTGCGTCGCCTCCATCTTCCGCTCGGCGGCCTCGCGCCGCTTCTTGTACTTCGTGATCCCGGCCGCCTCCTCGATGATGGAGCGGCGGTCCTCGGCGCGGGCGGAGACGATCTGCCCGATGCGGCCCTGCTCGATGATCGAGTAGGCGGTCCGGCCGACGCCCGAGCCCATGAACAGGTCGTTCACGTCGAGCAGGCGGGCGGGCACCTTGTTGATGAGGTACTCGGACTCTCCCGTGCGGAAGAGCCGGCGTCCGACCGTGATCTCGCCGAACCCCTGGTACTGCGCCGGCAGCTCGCTCGGGCGATCGTTCTCGAAGGTGATCAGAACCTCGGCCATCGACAGCGGCGGCTTCGACTCCGAGCCGTTGAAGATGACGTCCTCCATCGAGCGGCCGCGCAGCTGCCGCGCCGACTGCTCGCCGAGCACCCAGCGGATGGAGTCCGCGACGTTCGACTTCCCGCAGCCGTTCGGCCCGACGACGCCGGTCACACCGTCCGCAAACGAGACCACGGTGCGGTCCATGAACGACTTGAAGCCGACGATATCGAGGCGCTTGATGCGCATGGATCGCTCGTAGCACACCCCATGGGGCGGTTCAACCAAGCCCCGGAATGATCGGGGCTTTTTCAGATCCGATGGCGGTCGCTGCGACGGGGCCACGCCGCCGAGCGCCGCGGTTTTCCCCATGAATCCGAGCCGTTGCGTGACGATGCAGGTAGGGTCATTCCATTGGAGCTCAATCGCGCTGAGCGGCCCCCTCTCCCTTGCCCTCTCCCCCGGTGGGGGAGAGGGTCGATCGCTCTCCCTCGCTCCAACGCCGGGCAGGGAGAGGGCCCGGGAGAGGGGCGTACCCCATGAACGTTCGAGGGCCCTACCGCAGAGCGTCGAGAGGTCCAAAATTCAGTCGCAGGTATGGGCGGCCCGACGAGCAAGCAACCGCAACCCCGCTGGTGACACATGCTCGAGCTGGTCCAACGCCTGGTCGGTCTGGAGTGGCGCCGGCGAGGCGCCAGCATCCGGCAGGTCACCGTCGCTGGTTCCCGCGTCTGGTACGCGGAGTTCCACCCCCGCCCGCGCGATCTCGAGGCGCTACGCGCGGCCGGCGCGCGCGCGGGCGCGCCGTCGCGCAGGCCGGTGCGGCCGCCGACGCTCGTGCTCCTCCACGGCCTCGGCGCCTCCAGCACGTGCTTCTACCCCGTGATCCCGTTCCTGCGGCGCGCCTACCGGCTGGTCGTGCCCGACCTGCCGGGCTACGGCTGGTCGCAGCCGCCGGCGGGCCGCGAGTTCCTGTCGTTCCCCGAGCTGGTCGACGTCGCCGAGCGGCTGGTGGCGCGCGTCGCGCCGCGCGGAGCCTACGTGGCCGGCAACTCGATGGGCGGCTGGATCGCGGCCAAGCTCGCCGCGCGGAGGCCCGACCTCGTGCACGCGCTCGCCCTCATCAACCCCGGCGGCCCGGCGCTGCGGGCGGAGGACTGGGTCGACTTCCTCCGGGTCGTGATGGCGGAAGAGCGTGGGGCGATGAACGAGTGGCTGCGCCGCATGTTCCACCGCCCGCCGCTCGCGGTGCGGCTGCTGGCCTGGGACTTCCAGCGGTTGATGCGGCGCCCGCCGGTCACCCAGCTCATGGCGAGCCTCACCGCGGAGGACTTCCTCTCCGACGACGAGATGGCCCAGGTGAAGAGCCCGGCGGTGCTGGTCTGGGGCGAGAAGGACCGCCTCATCCCCGACGGCTGCCGCGCCTTCTACTTGAAGAAGCTCAAGGGCGTGCGATACGAGCCGGTCCCCGACTGCGGGCATTGCCCGCAGCTCGAGTGCCCGCACCGCACGGCCGAGATCCTGCTGCGGCTCCCGGGGCTGCCGCGCCGGCGGGAACCGGAGGTCGCGGAGCTCCTCAAGGCGTCATCCGCGCCTGGGGCTGCGACAGCGTCCCGTAGATCTGGAAGCCGTAGGCGCCGTCCCGCGCGCGCGCCGGCGCGAGCGCCATCTCCGCCAGGCTCTTGAACCCGGCGTTTCCACTCCTCTGCCAGAACGCGTCGCGGACGCGGACGGTGAGCTTTCCGAACAGCGGCGCGAACGAGAGGCGCGGCTGGAGCACGAAGTAGAGGCCGTCGCCGGTCGCCTCGACATCGTCGCCCTTCAGCTCGAGCTTCTCGAAGGTGAGCTTGCCGCTGTTCACCACCGCGCGGGCTTGGAGTTGGCCCAGCGCCATGCGCGGCAGCGTCAGCGCGCCGCCCATCCCAGGGATCGGCATCTCGCCGCCGTTCACGGCCGCCCGCTGCACCGCCACGTCCACGCGGCCGGCGCTCTTCGCCGGCTCGCGCTCGTCGAAGGTGAGGTCGATGTCGCCTTTCATGAGGCCGGCGAGGTCCACCCCGGTCGCCTGGCGGAGGGGCACGGCGCGCGACAGGTCCACGCCGTCGAGCGCCGCCGACAACCGGCGCGTCGCGCCGCCCTCCTCGGCGAACCCCTTCACGCGCCCGTCGAACAGCGAGGCGTCGAAGGACACGCCGCGGCGCCCGCGCAGGAGCGACCACGGGCGCAGCGTCGCCTCCAGCCGCTCGATGGGGATGCGCAAGCCGTCGCGCGACTCCAGGGAGAGGCTCGTCATCCCGACACCGAGCAACCCCGCCGGACGCACGTCGCCCACGCGGACCTGCCATCCCTGCGCCGCCGCCGCCATGACGAGGCGCTCCTTCACCGCCTCGGCGGGGAAGGTCAGGCGGAGCGCGAGGAGGAACGCCGCCGCCGCGAACGCCGCGTAGGCCGCCCGGCGCTGCCACGGCTTGAGCTTGAGGTCGAAGTCCATGTCAGCTCTTGAGCTGGTAGGTGGCGATCACGATCGTCGCGTCCACGGCGTTGGGGTCGTCGTTGCGGGTACGGAGCGCGAGCCGGCGCACCTTCACCACGCCCGGCCCACGCTCCAGCTCCTGGAGCAGCGAGGCCAGCCGGGGCAGCTCGAGCTTGGCGAGGTTCACCTCGACCGTGTCCTCCACCACCTTGTCGCTGGCGCTGGCGCTCCCCGGGGTGCCGGGGCGCAGGTCGTTCACCTCGATCCCGAGCTTCTGCCCGGTCTGCGCGACGAAGCTCATGAGCTGGAGCGGTGGCCCCTTCAACTTGGCCTCGAGCTGCGCGCGCTGGGCCTCCGCCGCCCGGTAGCCCTCCGCCAGCTTTCCGACCCGGGCGATGACCTCGGTCTTGCGGTCGATGGCGGCCTCCCGCGCCGCGATCCCGCGTTGCAGCTGCGTGAACACGAGGAACAGGACGAAGCACGCCACCGCCAGGGCGCCGGCGCTCACCATGACCCGCTCGCGCGGTGCGAGCCGCGAGAACCAGGCCTCGAGGTCGGTCTTCCACTTCCGGATCGTCTCCACGGTCACTTCCTCGTTGCCGGCTTCTCGCCGGTGTCGCAGGTGAGGTCGGAGTCGACGGTGAACTCGAACTTGCCGTCCCCGGAGCGCTTGCGCGCGCCGCCGGAGCGCGCGTCGCCGAAGCAGCGCGAGGCGCGCAGCGCGCCCACGACGCGGTCGACGTTCTCGGCCGCGTCGGTGACGCCCTGGAGGTGCAGCTTGTCGCGCGTGATCTCGATGCGGTCGAGCTTGAGCCAGAAGTCCTGCGGGATCCGCGCCGAGAGCTCGGTGAAGATGTCGAGCGCCGAGTTCTTCGGGATGGACGCGGCCACCGTGCCCTTGCCGCGCAGCGCCGCCACCGCCAGCTCGTCGTTCTCGTAGCACTTGCCGACGAGCTTCTGCGTCGCGTCGCACAGGGCCGTGTCGAGCAGCTTCTCCTGCCGTGACAGCGCGAACACCCTCACGCTCGACGAGATCAAGGCGAGCAGGAGCACCAGCGCCGTCCAGGTGGCGAGCCGCGCCACCTTGCCACGCACGTGCTGGAAGTCGCGCGTGTACGCGAGCTCGCCGCGGCGGAGGTTGAGCCGCGGCGCGCGCGAGCCCTGGTGGCCGCGCAGCGCCAGGGCGAGCGCCAGGGCGAGCGCCGGCGCCTCCTCCGGCGGGATGCGCTCCGCCGCCGGCCCGGAGAGCGCGAGCGGCTCGATCGGCCCCTGCACCTCGCCCTGCAGCGCCTCGGCGAGCCCCGGGACGCCCGGCGCCTCGCCGGCGAGGAGCAGCCGCCCGAGCGGACGCGGCGTGGCGCCGGCGCGGGCGCGCCAGGCGCGCAGCGTCGCGCGCACCTCGCGCGCGATGGAGCCGGCGGGCGTGCCGCCGGCGAGCGGGAACGTGCGCGCCCCCTCCAGCGCGCCCCCGGCCACGAGGGCCAGCGTGGCGCGCCCAGGCTCGACCTCCAGCACCGCCTCCACCGGCGGCGCCTCGCCCGGCGCGGCGGCGAGCTCGCCCGCGAGGACGCCCGCCCCGAAGAGCGCGGCCAGCGCGGGCCCGGGCGGCAGGACCGTGCGCGGATCGACGCCGAGCGGCTTGAGCTCGGTGAGCAGCGCCGCGAGCTCGTCCTTCCGCACCACCGCCACGAGCAGCTCCGTCTGCCCGCCGGACTGCTGCAGCGCCTGCCAGTCCCACGCGACCTCCGTGAGATCGAACGGGATCTGCGCCTCGACCTCGAACCCCACCGTCTGCTCGATCCGGCGCGGGTCGGTGAAGGGCAGCCTCACGAGGTGAGACGCGGAGGGGCCGGGCAGCGCCACGAGCGCGGTGTCGAACGCCAGGCCCTCCGCGAGCAGCGCGCCCGCCGCGGCCAGCTGCCGCTCGCGGAGCGGCGGCGCGCCCTCGCCGCCCGGCGGGACGGGCGAGGTGCGGACCCCCGTCACGGTGAAGCTGCGGTAGCTGCTTTCGAGGAGCACGGCCCGTACGGCGGTGACCCCCAGGTCGAGGCCGAGGATGCGCTGCGGCATGGCTACTCCTCGCGCCAATGGAGGAGCCGGCCCTGGTCCAGGGCCAGCCCCTCGGCGCGCCGATCGAAGGTGACGACCGCGTCGATGGTCTTCTTCACCTCGCCCGCCACGCCGACCGCGCGAACGTGGAAGGTGGCGGAGCGGTCGCTGAAAAGGTTCTTGGGGTTGTTCGGTTGCGTGTAGGCGACGTTGACCTTCACGCCGAGCGCGCCCAGGGCGTTGGCGAACTGCTGCGGGGTGATGGAGAGGAAGGGCAGCGGCCGGAGCAGCGCCAGCGTCGACTGGAGCTTGCCGAGGAAGGCGGGGTCGAGCACCGCCGGCTGGGGCACGCCGGGCGGATCCGACATGAGCAGGGTGTTCACGAGCAGTTGCTGCGGATCGTCGGTGTTGACGTTGATGGTGGCGCTCGCGTCCGGGTAGACCGTGAGCTTGTCCCCGAAGGCGGCCATGAAGGCGTCGGTGATGCCGGCCACCATGTACGCCTCGTCGAGCGAGTCGAACGGTGCGTTCTTCGCCTTGTAGCGGTCGGGGAGCCGGTCGTACAGCGAGTTCTCGTCGCCGTAGCCATTCTCGAACGGCTTCGCCGGATCGCCGGTGAAGACGTCTCCGGTCTCGTCCTCGTCCTCCCAGTCCTTGATGGCGCCGAAGGTCTCCTTGCGCGCGACGCGGAGGCCGTTGGCGTCGTCCTCGTCGAAGAGGAAGTCCCACCGCGGGTCCTTGACCAGCTGCGCCAGCCGGAGCGCCTGCCCGAACTGCTGATAGGCGAGGCCGGCGAACTGGCGCAGGTTGATCTTCCGCTCCTCGTCCTCGATCGTCGCGTGGAACGAGCCCTCTGTGTCGCCGAAGGCGCGCCGGGTGCCCTCCTGCTCCGGCGCGCCCACGCCGCCCCCCGCGCCACCGTCTGGCGCGCTGATGGGCACGAGGGACGGGCGCTTCGCGGCGGTAGGGCCCTCGCTCCCGCCGAGGAACAGCGAGGCCATGGTCGAGTCGACCGGGACCAGCTCCCAGAGCCGCAGGGAGACGTGGAGACCGCCGAGGAGTCCGGCCATGGGCCCGCCCTGGGCGCCGGAGGTGGTCGTGGTCGAGGACGTGGCGCCGGTCGTGGTGGTGCTGCCGGCGCCGCTGGTGCCGGCGCCGGGGACCGTTCCGGTGTTGCCGGTGACGACGTCGAGCCGCTGCTGGAAGTTCAGCACCAGCCGGGAGAGGGCGAGGCTGCTCTTCGCGAGGTAGGTGGCGCGCAGCTCGTCGCGCGCGTTGACCGCGGTCTGCAGCGAGACCCGCGTGTTGTAGGCGAGGTCCACCGCCACCGCCGTCAGGATGGCGATGGAGGAGATGGCGACCAACAGGGCGGCCCCGCGCTCCCCGTTCGCCCTGAGCGTAGGGCTCGCCGTGAGGCGAGCCCGCAGTCGAAGGGCGAACGCGATCTGTCGTTGGAATCCCATGGTCAGAAGCTCAAGGGCCGGATGATGGCGATCCGCGCCTGTGTCTCGAAGACCTGCTCCTTGCCGTCGGTGTCCTTCACCCCCAGGCGAATCTTGACCCGGGTGGGCAGTATGTTCGGGTGATCGAGGCCATTGCTCGCCCACTCCCGCGCCCACTCCTGCTTCTTCCAGTCCCAGTACTGCACGTCGAAGGTGGAGACGTGCTCGCAGACGACCGCCTTCTCGCCGCCGCGATTGGGGTCCTCGTCGAAGCGCGCCTTCTCGCGCCGGAAGAGCGCGGTCTCGCCCTGGCGCTCGGGATCCGGCTCGACGGTGTACTCGAGGATGGCCTGATCCGACTCCTTCGCGTCGCGGGTGAGGCGCTCGTGGCTCATGGTGGCGAAGAGGAGGTCGTCCTGCGCGCCGCCGTCCTTTCCGCGGAACAGCGTGGGCGCGTCGCGCGGAAACCGCTTGCGGTCGTAGTGGTCCGACAGGAACGCCCCGGACAGCTCGCGCGCGAGCCGCGTCAGGGTGACCCGCACCGACCCGAAGCGATCCGCCTGCGCCTCGGTCAGCTCCTTCGCGGCGTACGTGCGCTGGAAGGCGCCCATGACCATCACCCCGATGACCGCCGTGATGGCGACCGCGATCATGACCTCGACGAGCGTGAAGCCGCGGCCGGCGCGCCCGCTCATGGCTTCGCCCCCGCGGGGGTGGTGGTGGACTGCTGCGCGCCGGAGGTGGTGGGCTGCTGCACGCCCAGCGTCAGGTTCGGGGGCACCTCGGGGTTGTCGCCGCGGGCGCCGTTCGGAGCGCGCGGGTTGAGGACGAGGAGGTGCGTCGTGACCGTGAAGCCGCGCGCCACCGCGCCGTCGCGCCAGGACACGGTGAGGCGCATCTCGCGCAGCGAGCGCTTCACGATCTCGCCAAAGGCGGTGAGCTGCGTCTTGAGCAGATTCGTCACGACGCCCGCGAGCGGGCTCACTGAGGTCGCGCCGCTCGGCCCGCTCGCGCTGCTGGACGCGCCGGCGAGGGCGGAGCCGCCGGCGCTCCCCAGCACCTTCGCCATGAGCTGATCGACGTCCGTCGTCCCCGCCAGCATCGCCATGAGCTGCTCCGCGGAGAGGTCGGCGGAGGGCTTCAACAGCTCGAGCTTCCAGTGGATGTCGGGGCGCCCCGACTCGGAGAAGTTCCCTTCTTCCTCCTCGTCGAAGTCCTTGAAGCCCTGGTCCTCGTACTTCTGCTCGAGCTCGGCCATCTTGCCGCGGGCGAGCAGCGTCGCCGCGCTCAGGTCGCGGGCGTAGGCGTGGTTCCGGAGTGCGTTGCCGCACAGGTCCGAGATGGCCACCAGCGCCGCCGCGAGTAGCGCCAACGCGACCATGACCTCGAGCAGGGTGAAGCCGGCCGCGCGGTGACGCCGACCCGCACTCCTCACGCTGGGGCGGGGGACGAGCCCCCGCCCTGCCTCGAAGGACGGAACTGGACGCGCGCGGCTCACGACTTCGGCAGCTCCGGCTTGCCGGTCACGACCCGCGCGCGGCCGGTGAACGCCTCGGTCACCACCGAGTAGACGTTGTCGCCGTCGGCGATGGCGATGCGGGACGGCTCCGCGCGGCCGCTCGGATAGAAGTAGACGTACGCCATCCCCTTCGCGACCGGTTCGCGCTGGTGAGCCGTCCACACGTCGGCGAACCCGGCGCTGCCGGGCAAGGAGCGCTTCTTCGCCAGCCGGTCCTTGAACTCGCCGAACCTCGACCGGGCCAGGAGCTTGCGCTTCTCGGCGTCGCGCTCGTCTGGGAAACGGTCGCCGAGCGCGGCGTCGTCCTCGGGCGGCGGCGCGCGGTCGCCCGCCTTCGGGACGGCGGCGCGGCCCGGCGCGCACTCCGGCCACCAGCTCGCGTGATCGAGGTCGAGCGCGAGCCGGCAGGTCTGGTGTCGCAGCGCCGCCGTGTCGAAGAGGTAGCGCGCCGCGCCGGAGAGCTCACCCGCCGCCGCGCGAGCATTGGCGCCCGTCACCGCGCGCACGGCCGGGATCGCCGCCGCCGAGAGCACGCCCAGCACGGCGATGACGATCAGGAGCTCGATGAGCGTGAATCCGCTCGGCTGGCGGCAGCGTGCCCTCATCCCACCTCACTGGTTCACGATGTCGGCGTTCTCGCCTTCGCCGCCGGGCTGCCCGTCCGCGCCGTAGCTCTTGATGTCGAACGCGTCGGGGTGGGTCTGCCCGGGGTAGAGGTAGACGTAGTCGTGGCCCCAGGGGTCGCGGAGCCCGGCCTTGCACTTGCCCGCGGCCACGACGGCCTGGAGGCCCTCCTCGCTCGTGGGGTAGCGGCCCTTGTCCACCTTGTAGAGGTCGAGGCAGTTCTCGAGGGTGTGCAGGTCGGTCTTGGCCTGCTTGATCTTCGCGTCCGAGAGCTGGCCGACCACGTTCACGGCCACCGCCGCGGCGATGAGGCCGAGGATGGTGATGACGACCATGATCTCGATCAGCGTCATTCCTCGTTGAGACGCTGCCGCGAGCTTCGACTTTGGAGCTGGGGCCGGTCCGGCCCCAGACCCCGGCAGCGTCATTCCTCGTTGAGACGCTGCCGCGAGCTTCGACTTTGGAGCTGGGGCCGGTCCGGCCCCAGTCCCCGGGAGTGTCATGCCGCGCTCGCGGCGGCGCCGCGCGGCGGTGTTGCGGGTCTGCATCTAGCTTCCTCCGGCGAGGGTGTTGATCTGCAGGATGGGCATGAGGATCGAGAAGACGATGAACGCGACGGCCACGCCCATCCCGACGATCATGAATGGCTCGAGCAGCGCGGTGAGCGCGCCGATCTTGGTCTCCACCTGCGCGTCGTACGCGTTCGCGACGTTGGTGAGCATCTCCTCGAGCTGCCCGGAGCGCTCCCCGATGGCGACCATGTGGTAGACGAGCGGGGGGAACTCCCCCGACCGCTTCAGCGGGGCGGCGATGCTCTCGCCCTCCTTGATGGCCTCGCGCGACTCGTCGATGACCTGCGCGAGGCGCACGTTGCCGACGATGTTCCGCACGATGTCGAGGGAGGTGAGGAGCGGCACGCCGCTCTTGAGCAGCGTCGCGAGCGTCCGGCTGAAGCGGGCGATCGCGATCTGGCGGATGAGGTTGCCGAAGAGGGGAAACGACAGCACGCGCCGATCCCACACGGCGCGCCCGGGCGGCGTTTCGCGCCAGCGCAGGAAGAGCACCACCGCCCCGACGGCGAGCAGGAACAAGAGCCACCAGTAGTCGTGGACCGTGGTGGAGAAGCCGATGAGCGCGCGGGTCGTCCAGGGCAGGGTCACCTTCGTGTCGTCGAAGATCTTGGTGATCTTCGGGATCACGACCGTGAAGAGGATGCCCATGATCACGGTGCCGATGCCGAGCATCGCGGCCGGGTAGGTGAGCGTGCCGATCACCTTCGAGCGGAGCCGCGCCTGCGATTCGGTGAAGTCGGCCAGCCGGACGAGCACCACCTCCAGCGCGCCGGACGACTCGCCGGCGCGGATCATGTTCACGTACAGGTTCGAGAAGACCTTGCCCTGCACGGCCATCGCGTCGGCCAGCGAGCTGCCCTCGTTCACGCGCTGGCGTACGTCGGAGACGACGCGCTTCATCCGCTCGTGATCCACCTGGTCGACGAGCGCGCCCAGCGCCTCGACGAGCGGTACGCCGGCGCCCACCAGCACCGCCAGCTGCCGGGTCGTGATGGCGATGTCGTCGGGGCTGATGCGGCCCCCCAGAAAGCGACGCACCGACACGTCGCGCTTCGCGGCGGCGGCGGCCTCCTTCTGCCCGAGCACCTCGGTGAGGAAGACGTTCTCGCGGCGGAGCACCTGCCGGAGGATCTTCGGCGAGTCGGCCTCCTTCAGCCCCTCGATCGTCCTCCCGCGCGCGTCGAGCGCCTTGTACTCGAAGACGGGCACTAGTGGATGTCCTCGGCGGTGACGGACAGCACCTCGGCCGCGGTGGTGATGCCGCGCGCGACCTTGAACGCGCCGTGGTCGAGCAGCGTCATCATGCCGCGCTCGACGGCCGCCTTCTTGATGGTCCCGGAGTCGACGTTCTTGAGGATGAGCTGCCGCACGTCGTCGTCGACGAGCATGAGCTCGTAGATGCCGGTGCGGCCCTGGTACCCGGTGTTCTGGCACGCCGGGCAACCCTGCGCCTTGTAGAGCACCTTCGGGTGGCCGGCCCGGGCGAGGACCTCGGGCGTGATGCTGGCCTGCTCCAGCACCTCCTGCGTCGGCGTGTAGGCCTGCTTGCACTCCGGGCAGAGGACGCGCACGAGCCGCTGCGCCAGCACCCCCACCAGCGAGGAGGCCACCAGGAACGGCTGGACGCCCATGTCCGCGAGGCGGGTCATCGCGCCGGCCGCGTCGTTGGTGTGCAGCGTGGAGAAGACGAGGTGGCCGGTCAGCGAGGCCTGGATGGCGATGTCGGCCGTCTCCAGATCGCGAATCTCGCCCACCAGGATCACGTCGGGGTCCTGGCGCAGGAAGGAGCGCAGGCCGGACGCGAAGGTGAGGTTGATCTTCGGGTTCACCTGCACCTGGCCGATGCCCCTGAGCTGGATCTCGACCGGGTCCTCGATGGTGAGGATGTTCAGGTTGGGCGAGTTGATCTTGGAGAGCGCGGCGTAGAGGGTGGTGGTCTTTCCCGACCCGGTCGGCCCAGTGACGAGCACGATGCCGTGGGAGCGCGTGATGAGCGTGTCCATGATCTCGAGCTGCCACGGCTCGAAGCCGATCTGCTCGAGGTCGAGGATCACGTTCGACTTGTCGAGGAGTCGCATCACGACGCGCTCCCCGTGCGCGGTGGGCACCGTCGAGAGGCGGATGTCCACGTCCTTGCCCGCAATCTTGATGCGGATGCGGCCGTCCTGCGGGAGGCGCTTCTCGGCGATGTTGAGGCCGCCCATGATCTTGATGCGGGAGGCGAGCGCCGCCTGGATGCGCTTCGGCGGCCTGATCACCTCGCGCAGCTCGCCGTCGATGCGGTAGCGGACCGAGAGGTCGCGCTCCTCGGGGTTGATGTGGATGTCGCTCGCGCGCTCCTTCACGGCGCGGAACAGGAGCGAGTTGACGAGGCGGATGATCGGCGCCTCGTCGTCGGCCTCCAGGAGGTCGGTCGGCTCCTCCAGTTCGTGGGCGACGGACTCGAGGTCCTCGCTCTCGAGGCCCTCCATGATCTTGTCGTGCTCGTCCGCGGCGCGGTCGTACACGGAGTTGATGGCGTCGAGCACCGCCTGCGAGGTGGCGAGCTCTGGCTCCACCGGGGTGCCGAGCAGGATCGAGAGCTGGTCGAGGGCGGAGGTGTCCAGCGGATCGGCCACCGCGACGCGCGTCGCGCCATCGCGGGCCGGACCGAGCGGGAGCACGCGCGCCGCCTTGGCGAAGTTGATCGGGATCCTCTTGGCCAGATCGGCCGCCCACGGCTCCTCGGCCTCGACGCGCGCGAGGTAGGGGAGATCGAGCTGCGTGGCGAGCGCCCGCAGCACGTCCTCCTCGGAGAGCGCCTTCATGCGCACCAGGATCTCCCCCAGCCGCTGTCCAGCATGCTCACCGCGCTGGGCGGCGAGCGCCTCCTCGAGCTTCTCGGGGGCGAGCCCGGCCTGGAGGACGAGGATTTCACCCAGCGGACGGCCGCCGAGCGCCGGCGCGGTCGCGGCGATGGGCCGGGGCGAGGGCGAGAGCTTGATGACGTTGGCGGTGGGATCGGTCATGTCGAACCTGCGAGAACACGCGGCGTCGTCGCCTCATTCATGTTCACGGTCAGGCGGCGGGCGCGGTCCGCTCGGCCGAGGCCTCCTCCGCGCCCCCGCCCGGCGGTGGCGGCCTCTCGGGGGGCGCCGTCGAGGGCGGGGTCGAAGGGGCGGGCGCCGAGGGCGGGGCGGGCGGCACGGCGGGCGGCGCCTCGCGCCCCGGCTCAGGCGAAGGCGGAACCCCGCGTCCTCTCGGCGAGACCGCGCTCTCGCCTGGCGCGCCCGGTCCGCCGTTCTCGAGCTTGAGGCTCTCCAGTTCGACGTCCTTGCGCATCCGGATGTACGGGCCGGCCTTGCGGTCGTAGTCGACCACGGGCTCGTACTTCGACGGCTGGCCGTAGAACGCCTGCAGGAACTCCTGCTGCTCGCGCCGCTTCCGCTCGTAGATGCGGCGGTAGTCCGACTGGTCGCGGATGATGTAGGGCGTGAGGAAGAGGAGCAGGTTCGTCTTCTGCTTCGTGGTGACGGTGTCGCGGAACAGCCAGCCGAGCACCGGGATGTCCCCGAGCAGCGGCGTCTTGTGCACCGACTGGATGGTGCGGTCCTGGATGAGACCGCCGATGACGATGGTGCCCTGATCCTTCACGGAGATGTTGGTCTTGACCGTCCGCTTGGCGGTGGTCGGCCCGAGAATCGGATCCTTGCTCGCGATCTCCTCCGTCTGCTCGTCGATCTGCAGGCGGACGTTGTCGCCCTCCGTGATCTGCGGCTTGATGCGCAGCCGCAGCTCCACGTTCTGGCGCTGGATGGGTGCGATGGTGCTGAGGAGCGCGGTCGAGGCCCCGGTGACACCGGCCGCGGTGGTGGCGCCGCCGGTGGTGGCGGCGAGGTTGGCGACGCCGGCGTTGTAGCCCGCCTGGAAGGGCACGTTCTGGCCCACGGTGATCTCGGCGTCCTCGTTGTCGGAGGCGAGGATGTGCGGCGTCGAGATCACGTTCACGTCGGAGTTCGTCTGCAGCGCCTGCACCAGGATCGACAGGCTGGGGACCCCTGGCAGCACCGCGCTCAGCTCTGCCGAGGCGGGGCCGACGAGGCCGGTGAGGAAGCCGCCGAGCCCGACGACGCTCGCCGGATTGAACGTGTTGATGCGCCCCGTCTCCGAGGCAAGCGGGATGTAGCCGGTCCCGTCGGAAGTCTTGTACGGGATGGCTGTGTGCGCCGAGATGCCGAAGTCCGTCTCGTCCGACAGGTTCACCTCGAGGATGACCGCCTCGACGAACACCTGCCGGCGCGGGCGGTCGAGCTTGTCGACGAGCCGCTGGATGGTGGCGAAGTCGGAGCCGCTCGCGAGCACGATGAGGGCGTTGGACACCTTGTCGGCGGTGATCTTGACCTCGCCCGCGAAGAGCGCCGCCGTCGTCACGCCGGGGGTACCGCCGGGGCCGGCGGGTCCCTGCGCCGGCTGGATCGCCGGCGTCACGCCAGCGGGGGCGCCCGGGGTGCCCTGCCGGCGGGTCGTCGCCAGCCCCTGCGCCAGCGCGGAGAGCGTCTGCGCCAGGTCCTCCGCCGCCGCGTTCCGCATGAAGATGACGTGGATCTGCCCCTCGCCGGCGGTCGGCAAGTCGAGCTGCTCGACGAGGTCCTTGATGCGCTGGAAGCTCTTGTCGTCGGCGATGACGACGAGCTTGTTCGTGCGCTCGTCGGCCATGACCTTCGAGATCGAGAGCGCGCCGCCCTCCTCCGCCGCGCCGGGGGCGGGCGCCGGCGCGCCCGGCGTCCCGGGCGCGACGCCGCCGATGATCGGCCGGCGGCCCGGCTTGGCGCCCGCCGCCGGTCCGGCCTGGAAGACCTGGTTCACCTTGTCGGCGAGGTCGCGCGCCGAGGCGTAGCGCACCTGGATGAAGTGGATGAGCTCCCCCGAGCCGGGGCGGTCGAGGGCCTCAAGCATGCGCTCGATCCGGCGCACGTTGAGGCCGAGGTCGGTGACGATGAGGACGTCGGGCGGGATGGACTGGATGTCCGCGCCCTGGGGAGACGTGAAGTTCCCCATGATGCCGCGCAGCTGATCGGGATCGGCGTAGTGCAGCCGGAACAGCTTCGTGATCGGCTGCTCGATCGCGGGCACGGGCGTTCCATCCTCGAGGTAGGTCGGGATGGGCGTCTTCTTCACGTCCGCGATGCGGACGAGCTTGTAGTACTTGCCGGACGGATAGACGGCGATGTTGTTCGCGGTGAGCGCGGCGAGGAACGCGGCATAGGCCTCGTCCGCCGAGACCGGCGTCTTCGAGAGCAGCGTGATCTTCCCGCGCGCCACCTCGTCCGTGTAGGCGAAGTTGCGGCACGTCCAGCGGCTCGCCTGCTCCAGCACGTCGACGATGTCCGCCTTGTTGAAGGCGAGGAGGAACTTGCCCTCCATCGGCTTGCAGGGGCCCTCGGCGCGGGCGGTCCCGCCGGCGGCGCCCGGCGGCGCGGCCGCGGCCGGTGCCGGCGGGCGGGACCCCGGACGCGCCGGACGCCCCGGGCCGCCGTTGGGTGGAGGCGGTGCCGGCGCCGGAGCGGGCGCCGCGCCCTGCGCCTGCTGGGCGGCGCGCGCCGCGGAGGACCGCGCGCCGGGCGACTGGCCCGGGGCGGCCGCCGCGGGAGGCGCGCCGGCGTCCTGGCCGAGCGCGAGCGCCGGCAGCGCGGCGAGGAGGAGGAAGAGGTTGCGCATGGTGTCTCGGTTCACGGCCGATGGGGCGTCACGGCGTGACGTTGTATTCCTTGCGGATGCTTTGCCCGTTGCGGTCGATCTCGATCGAGATGTGCTGCGAGTCGCGCAGCTTCTGGTACACCTCCAGCGCCTTGTCGGGCGAGTTCATCTCGAACCCGTTGATGCGCTGGATGACGTCGCCGTTCTCCACGCCGATGGCCGAGTAGAGCGAGCCGGGCTGGATGGAGAAGAGCTTGAAGCCGTTCGCGACGCCGTTCTTGAACGAGGGGACGATGCGCGCCTGCGTCGCGACGTTGTTCAGGTTCGAGAGCGTCTCGTCGATGAACTTCTTCTTCACCTCGTAGCGGTTGTCGGCGAGCTTCTTGACGCCGTCGGCGGTGCTCGAGGCGCCGCCCCCGGGCTCGGCCTCCTCCGCACCACGGACCATCGGACGCGGAGGAGGCGGCGGCGCGCCCGCGCTCTCGCCCTCGAAGTCGACGTACTCCTTCTGCCCGGCGTTGCAGACGATGGCGGCGACCTTGGAGCCGCGCCCGGTGGTGTCCCGATCGTCGCGCAGCCGCTCGACGGAGAGGAGCGTCGCCCCGAGCAGCGAGTCGCCGACTCCGTAGACGCGCGTCTCGCGGGTGTTGAGGTCGGTGATCGAGGCGATCGAGGACCGCGGGTGGTCCGAGACGACGGCGGCGACGAGCTGGGCGCGCAGGCCGCTCTTCACCGGAGCCGCGCTCTGATCGGCGCAATTCTGCGGCGCCTGGGGCGGGGTCGCACCCGCGCTCTCGGGACCGCTCGCGGGGGGAGGCGGCGGCTTCTGGCCGATGAGCGCGTACAGCTTCTCCGGCTCGAGGCGCGGCGGGGCGGCCTGCCGCGAGGACGCGGAGGGGAGGGCGGTCAGATCGACGTTCGGACGCGGCCGGATGAGCGCCGCGACGACGGTGTTCACGCTCCGTGCGCTGAGCCACGCCGCTGCGAACAGCAGCGCCAGGTTGGCCGTCCAGGCGTATTTCCTGAAGAAGAGATCGAGCATGCGGGGGGCGCCCCGGTAGGTGGTGAGCAACGGTCGTGCCAGCGTCGCCGGCCGCTCGCATCATGCAACATCCCGCGACGACTGAAGATTTCTATGCGCGCTGCTTGCTTGCCAGGGAGCCTCGAGCGGTCTCCTGTCATTTTGGCAAGGCCCCGCGGCGCCCGCGGCCGGGCATCGCCAAATTGGCAGGCGATCGAGCGCCTCAGTCCTGGCCCTGGCCGCCGCCGGGCTCGACGAGCCGCCCGCTCTCATCGCGGTCGAGCTTGCGGTAGATGGTCCGCGCGGCGATGCCGAGGATCTGCGCCGCGAGCGTCTTGTCGCCGCGCGTCTGCCGCAGCGTCTCGCGGATGACGATCCGCTCGACCTCTTCCATCGGTGTGCCGACCGGGATGGCGAGGGTGGCGGGGGCGCCCGCGGGCGGGGCCGGCGCGAGCGGCCCGGACGCCACCGTGCGCCGCACCGCCTCGGGCAGGTCGCCCTCGTCGAGGAGGCCGCCGCGCGTGAGCACCACCGCTCGCTCGACCGCGTGCTCGAGCTCGCGGACGTTCCCGGGCCAGAGCGAAGCCTCGAGCGCGGCGAGCGCCACCGGCGTGAACCCTTCGATGCACTTCCCGTGCTTCTGCGAGAGGCGGCGCAGGAACGCGCTGGCGAGGAGCGGGACGTCCTCCCGCCGCTCCCGGAGCGGCGGCAGCCGGACCGCGATGACGTTCAGGCGGTAGAAGAGATCCTCGCGGAAGCGGCCCGCCCGCACCTCGGCCGCGAGGTCCTTGTTCGTCGCGGCCACGATCCGGACGTCGACCTGCACCGGCTGCGTCCCGCCGAGCCGCTCCACGACGCCGTCCTGCAGGACCCGCAACAGCTTGACTTGCAGTCCGGGCGACATCTCGCCCACCTCGTCGAGGAACAGCGTGCCGCCGTGAGCGCGCTCGAAACGGCCCTCCTTGCGCGCCGCCGCGCCGGTGAAGGCGCCCTTCTCGTACCCGAACAGCTCGGACTCGAGGATCGTCTCCGGGATGGCGGCGCAGTTGATGGGCACGAACGGCCCGCCCGCGCGCGGCGACAGGTCGTGGACGAGCCGGGCCGCCAGCTCCTTCCCCGTGCCGCTCTCGCCGGTGAGCAATACCGTGGCGGCGGTGGGCGCGGCCTGCTCGAGCGCGTTCAGGGCGGAGCGGAAGGCGGGGGCGTTGCCGATGAGCGGACTCTGCGTCGCCGCCGCGCCGAGCCCGGCCAGCTGGGCCCGGAGCGCGCGGTTCTCGGCCACCAGCTTCGCCTTCTCGAGCGCCTGCCGCACCGACTTCACGATGGCGTGGCGCTTCACCGGCTTGGTGATGAAGTCGTAGGCCCCCTCCTTCATGGCGGAGACGGCCGCCTCGACGGTGCCGTAGGCGGTCACGAGCACGACCTCGGTCTCGGGCGAGAGGGTACGCGTGGCCCGAAGCAAGGCCTCCCCGCTCATTCCCGGCATCATGAGGTCGGTGACGAGGACCGTCACCTTCTCCCGCCGCAGGACATCGAGCGCCTCCGCGCCGGAGCCTGCCGTGAGGACCTTCCACCCCTCGCGCGCGAAGATGCGCGCCAGCGACTCGAGGTTCGAGGGCTCGTCGTCGGTGATGAGGATGAGGGGTTCCACCCGCTCCCTCTTATACCTCACCGACGTTCAGGGTCGCCGCGCTCCCCCCGCTTCCGCCGCGGGACGCGCGTCCGCGGCGGGGATCCCGGCGTCTGCGGGCGCGGGCTCGACGGACATGGCGGGCGGGACGCGCTGGGCCGGGATCTGCTTCTCGGCGCCGGGGCGCTCCTGAGGACATCCGGCGAGCAGCACCAGGGCGGCGAGGCCGATCCAGCGCGCCGCGAGCGGAGGGAGTTCCTTCACGGCCTCCCAGTACAACGAGCGTCGGAGCCGTCGCAAGGAGGGTGCGGACGCACACGGCACAAACGAAAGCGGCGGCGCCCGGGAGGGCACCGCCGCTCGAGCGACTGCGTCGCGCTCGCTACGCGCTCGGCGTCTCGCCGCCCTGGGCGCCCTCGGCCGGCGCGGCCTCCGGGGCCTCCGGGGCCGCCTCGGCGGGCTTGGCCTCGGCCTTGGGCTTCGGCTTGCCGGCGTGGGCCTTGGCGCGCTTCGCGGCGCGGTTCTCCTTGGCCTCGGCCTTCTTCGGCTCGGCCTTCTTGGCCGGAGCGGGCTTCGCCTCCGCCTTCGCGGGGGCGGCGGCCGGCGCCGCGGCGTAGCGCGTCTTGAAGCGCTCGATGCGGCCGGCGGTGTCCATGATCTTCTGCTTGCCCGTGAAGAACGGGTGGCAGTTGGCGCAGATCTCGATGTGGAAGTCCCCGCGCGTGGAGCGGGTCTCGATCACGTTCCCGCAGGCGCAGGTGACCTTGGCCAGCTTGTACTCGGGGTGGATGCCTTCGCGCATGGTTCCTTCTCGGGCGCGGCCGCTTGCATGGCGTGAGCGCCATGGTCCGGGCCGCAAGGGGGCGGGATCTAGTCGCTTCGCGGGGTGCCGTCAAGGGCGCCGAGGCGGGGGGACGACCTCCGCCCTACTTGCCACCCCCGACCATCATCTTGAAGAACTCGTCGTGGTTCTTCACCTGCCGGAACTTGTCGAGCGTGAACTTCATCGCCTCGACGTTGTCGAGCCCGTTCAGGATCGTCTGGCGCAGGATGTAGATCTTGGAGAGCCACGCGGGGGTCAGGAGCAGCTCCTCCTTGCGCGTGCCGCTCTTCGCGATGTCCATGCAAGGGAAGATGCGCTTCTCCATGAGCTTCCGGTCGAGGACGATCTCGGAGTTGCCGGTCCCCTTGAACTCCTCGAAGATCACCTCGTCCATCCGGCTGCCGGTGTCGATGAGCGCGGTGCCGATGATCGTGAGCGAGCCGCCCTCCTCGATGTTGCGCGCCGCTCCGAAGAAGCGCTTCGGCTTGTGGAGCGCGTTCGAGTCGACGCCGCCGGAGAGGATTTTCCCCGAGGGAGGGACGACCGAGTTGTAGGCGCGGGCGAGGCGCGTGATCGAGTCGAGCAGGATCACGACGTCCTTCTTGTGCTCCGCCAGGCGCCGCGCCTTCTCGATGACCATCTCCGCGACCTGCACGTGCCGGGTGGCGGGCTCGTCGAAGGTGGAGGAGACGACCTCGCCCTTCACCGTCCGCTCCATGTCGGTCACCTCCTCCGGCCGCTCGTCGATGAGCAGCACGATGAGCGTGACCTCGGGGTGATTGGTGGTGATGGCGTGGGCGATGTTCTGCAGGAGCACCGTCTTGCCCGCACGCGGCGGCGAGACGATGAGGCAGCGCTGGCCCTTCCCGATCGGCGCGAAGAGATCGACGACGCGCGTGGTCATCTCGTTCGGATCGTGCTCGAGCCGGAGCCGCTGCGTCGGGTAGAGCGGCGTCAGGTTGTCGAAGAGGACCTTCGACTGGCTCTCCTCGGGCGGCTGCCCGTTGATGGAGTCGACCTTGAGGAGCGCGAAGTACCGCTCCCCCTCCTTGGGCTGGCGGACCGTCCCGCGCACGGTGTCGCCGGTGCGCAGGTTGAAACGGCGGATCTGCGAGGGCGAGACGTAGATGTCGTCGGGGCCGGGCAGGTAGCTGAAGTCGGGGCTGCGCAGGAACCCGAAGCCGTCCGGGAGCACCTCCAGCGTGCCCTCGCCCCCGACCTCCATCTCCTCCTTCTTCTCCTCGGCGGCCTTCGACTGCGCCTGGAGGATGGCGAAGATGAGGTCCTGCTTCTTGAGCGCGCCGGCCGCCTCGATGCGGAGCGAGGTCGCGAGCTCGGTGAGCTGCGCCACCTTCATGTGCTTGAGATCGGTGAGGCTGGGAGAGGTGGCGCCGGAGGCGGGAGCGGCAGCGGGCATGGGACTCGTCCTGAGGGGTGGCGCGCGGGGGACGCGCGGCGCGGATCCGACTCGGTTCGTGCGTGCGTGTGCGAAAAGGGCTTCGCAGCGGAGGAGAGGCTCAAATTCCTAAGCGTCCCACGCCGCGCTGTCAACCGGGCGTCCCGCCGCGCCGAGGCGACACGGCGTGGCCGCCGAGGAGGTGGACGCTCATGAAGGCGCACGTCGGTATCGCTCTCCGACCATGAACTCGGGGCATCGCTCGGCCACCGTCGGGCTGCCCGCGCGGGCTAGACTCCATGGGTCGGGTCGCACGGAGCGACCGAGGAGCGCCGATGCCCGCAACGCCCATGGCGACGAAAGCCGTGCCGCCACCGCTCCCGGGGCGAGCGCGGCCGCCCGGCACCACCGCGACGCCGGTGCCGTCGTCGGGTCTGCCGGCCGCCGGCGCACCGACCGCGACCGCGGCGGGGACCGCGACTCCGACCGCGAAGCTCATGGCCGTCCCCTCCGCGAGCGTGACTCCGTTCGGTGCCCCGGCGGCACTGCCCTCGGCCGAGGAGGCGGAGGGGATCCTGACGGCGGCGCTCGGCGGTGAGGTCGATCCAGATCCGGCCTGGCGGGCGGCGGCGGACAGCGTCCTCCAGGCCCTCTGCGGAGCCGAGCGCGTCGCGCTCTCCCCCGGTCCACTCTCGTCGGATCCGGATCCGGCCCTGCTGCGCGCCACGACGGGTCTGCGCCTGCGGCTGCACATCGCGGTGGCGCTCGTGCCGTCGCGCACCGACCTCCACGCCACGGTGTTCCCGGCGCTGCTGGCCGAAGTCGATGCTCTCCTGGTCCGGGTGAAAGCCGCTGCGAGCGAAGCGCCGTCCGACGCCGCCGAGGCGCTCGAGGCGGTCCGGCTGGCGCTCGTCGACGGTGGGGTGACCCTTGCCGGGGCGATGGCGCGTGCGCTGCCGGCCGCCCCCGCGGTGGCGGCCGCGCCGACCTCCTCGCCGGCCCGACCGGCGCCGCGCGTCCTCTCGAACGTGACCGCCGCGGAGGCCGCCGCGGCGAGCCGCGGCGGGTTGGGGGTCTGGGTCGCGCTCGCCCTCGCGGTGGTCGTGGCGGCGGGCTATCACGGCTGGCAATTCGCGACCCGGACGCCGCCCGCGGCGCTGCCCACGCTGCCCGGCGCGCCCGCGCACACGTTCGTCGTCCGGCAGGGCGCGTCAGTCGTGCTCAACCTGGAGCCCGGCGCCACCGTCGAGGCAGCGGGGCTCGAGCGCTTCACGGTGCAGGAGCGCGCGAAGGGGAACGAGGTCCGGGCGATCGGGAACGGCATGTGGCTCGTCGCCCCCGCCGCAGCGGAAGGAACCAGGCCGTGAGCGCCTCACGCAGGGCCGCCGCGCGCGGCTTCACCCTCATCGAGCTCATGGTGAGCGTGGGCATCGTGGGCTGTCTCGCCTCGGTGGCGCTCCCGAGCTACCAGCGCGCGGTCCTCCGCGCGCGGGCCGCCGAGCGGGACACGGTGATGGAGGCGCTGGCGCGCGCCGTGAACGACAGCGTGACACAGCAGCAGCGCATCCCGGGCGGGAGCTGGACCGGCGCCGCGAACCCGCCCGGCACGCCCGGGCCGACGAAGCGCCGCTTCGACTGGACCATGGTTGGCTGGACTCAGCTCCCGATGATGGTCGCCGGTGACGCCTACTACAGCTACAGCTTCGCCGCGCTCGACCCGAACCAGGACGGGAAGAACGTGTCGCTCAGCGTCACCGCGGTCGGCGACCTCGACGGCGACGGCGTCGCGGTCACGCGCATCGTCACGTACGCCGGGATCGGCTACACGTTCCAGAAGCTGACGGACACCGTCTTGCACCCCGACGCGTTCTGATCGGTTCGCCTTGCGGCGGTCGGCCCGGCGCGCCATCGTTCGGTCCCATGAAAGAGCCGAGCGCGGCGGAGCGCGTCGAGTCGCTCCGCCAGCAGATCCGCGTCGCGGACCGCGCCTACTACGTCCTCGACAACCCGATCCTCTCCGACGCGGAGTACGACCGGCTCATGCAGGAGCTGGCCGCGCTCGAGGCGGAGCACCCCGAGCTGGTCCGGCCCGACTCCCCGACCCAGCGCGTCGGCGGCGCGCCGTCCGAACGGTTCGGGCGGGTGGTGCACCGCGAGCCGATGCTGTCGCTGGGCAACGTGCAGACCGACGAGGAGCTGGACGATCTCGACGCACGCGTCCACCGCCTGCTCGGGCTCCCGGCCGAGGAGCCCGTGCGGTACGTCGTGGAGCCGAAGCTGGACGGGCTCGCGGTCGAGCTCGTGTACGAGGGCGGCGCGCTCGCCCAGGGCTCGACCCGCGGCGACGGAGTGAACGGCGAGGACGTCACCCAAAACCTCCGGACGGTGGGGCGGGTGGGCGCGAACCGCGGCATCCCGGCGCGCCTCGGCGGCGACCCGCCGCGCCGCCTGGAGATCCGGGGCGAGGTGCTCCTGCAGAAGGAGCACTTCGCGGCGATGAACCAGCTCCTCGTGCGGCAAGGCGCGCAGCCGTTCGCCAACCCGCGCAACGCCGCCGCCGGCTCGCTCCGCCAGCTCGACTGGCGCATCACCGCCACTCGCCCGCTCTCGTTCATCGCCTACGAGGCGCTCGTCCCGGGCGGCGATCCCTGGAAGCACCACTGGGAGAAGCTCCAGGCGCTGGCCGCGTTCGGGTTCGAGACCAACCCGGAGAACCGGCTCTGCCTCGGCATGGGCGAGGTGAAGGCCTACCGCGACCGGATGGCGGACCGCCGGTTCGAGCTGCCGTACGACACGGACGGCGTGGTGGTGAAGGTCGACGACCTCGACTGGCGCCGGCGGCTGGGCGCGGCCTCGAAGTTCCCGCGGTGGGCGGCGGCCTTCAAGTACGCGCCGCAGGAGGAGACGACCCGCGTCCGCGACATTTGGGCCTCCGTCGGCCGCACCGGCGTCCTCACGCCCGTGGTCGAGGTCGACCCGGTGCGCCTCTCCGGCGCGCTCGTCTCGCGCGCCACGCTGCACAACGAGGACGAGATGCGGCGCAAGGACATCCGCATCGGCGACCTCGTGCTCATCCGCCGCGCCGGCGAGGTGATCCCGGAGGTGGTCAAGCCCATCCCCGAGCGCCGCACCGGGGAGGAGCGGCAGTTCGTGTTCCCCGAGCACTGCCCGGTGTGCGGCGCGCGCGTGGTGCGCGAGGAGGGCGAGAAGGTCTACCGCTGCACCGGGTCGGCCTGCCCGGCCCAGCTCGTGGGGCGGCTCACCCACTTCGCCGGCCGGCGCGCGATGGACATCGACGGGTTGGGCGACAAGCTCGCTGCCTACCTCGTGACGGCGGGGCTCGTGAAGGACTTCGCCGACCTGTACGCGGTCCGGTTCGAGGAGTGGCAGAAGGCCTTCGCGCGGAATCGCAAGGCCCCCGAGGGTGGCAAGAAGCAAGAGCTCCCCGAGAAGAGTGCGCAGAACATCGTGGCGCAGCTCGAGCGCTCCAAGCAGACCACCCTGCGCCGCTTCCTCAACGCGCTCGGGATTCCGCAGGTGGGCGAGGCGACGGCGGCGACGCTGGCCCACCACTTCGGCGACGTCGAGCGCTTCGTCGGCGCGACCGAGGAGGAGCTGACCGCGGTGCGCGACATCGGAGACGAGACCGCCCGGGAGATCCGTGCCTGGACCGGCGAGCCCCAGAACCAGGCGGTCGTGCGGCGGCTCCTCGCGGCGGGGGTCGTGCCCGCGCCGGAGCAGGTCGAGGCGCGAGGCTTCTTCGCGGGGAAGACCGTGGTGCTGACGGGCTCGCTCTCCCGCCTCTCGCGGGACGAGGCGAAGGCGGAGATCGAGCGCCGCGGCGGCAAGGTGGCGGGCTCGGTATCGAGGAAGACGCACCTCGTCGTCGCCGGCGAGGAGGCCGGGTCGAAGCTCGACAAGGCGAGGGAGCTCGGCGTGCGGGTGGTGGGCGAGGAGGAGTTCGAGCGGCTCCTCGCGGGAGGCGGGGCGTGAGCACGGCGTCGAGGGGGCGGGCGCGGGCGCGGGTCGTCGTGACGGGTCGGGTGCAGGGCGTCATGTTCCGCCAGGCGACGGTCGACGAGGCGCAGCGAATCGGTGGGCTCAGCGGCTGGATCAGGAACCGCGCCGACGGCTCGGTCGAGTTGCTGGCGGAGGGCGAGCGGGCTGCCGTCGAGGCGCTCGTCGCGTTCTGCCGGCGAGGACCGCGCCTCGCGCGGGTCGACGACCTCCAGGTGGCCTGGGAGCCAACCCAGGGCAACCTCGCTCCGTTCGACATCGGATTCTGAAACCTGCTAAAAGCTCGACCCTTTCTCGACTGGAACGGGCCACCGGCGGTTCGAACCCGCCGCCCGAGACGACATGGAACGCGACACCTCCGTCCTCGACGAGCTCATCCTCGCCTCGCAGAAGCCCTCGCGTTACGTGGGGTGCGAGCTCGGCGCCGTGGTGAAGGACCTCGCCGCGGCCGATCTCAAGTTCGCCCTCGCCTTCCCCGACACGTACGAGGTCGGGATGTCGAACCTGGGCTTCCGGCTCCTCTATCACGCGCTGAACGACCGGCCCAACGTGGCCTGCGAGCGGGTGTTCCTGCCCTGGCCCGACATGGAGACGCTGCTCCGCGATCGCCGCGAGCCGCTCTTCACGCTCGAGTCGCGCGCGCCGGTGGCCGACTTCGACGTGCTCGGCATCACCCTCCAGTTCGAGCTCTGCTACACGAGCGCGCTGGCGCTGCTCGATCTGGCCGGGATCCCGCTCCTCGCGCGGGAGCGGACCGAGCGGCACCCGCTCGTGCTGGGCGGCGGCCCGTGCGCCATGAACCCGGAGCCGGCGGCCGACTTCTTCGACGCCTTCGCGGTCGGCGACGGCGAGGAGGTCGTCCACGAGATCGCGGACGCGGTCATGGCGTGGAAGCGCTCCGGCGCCCCGCGCGCGGAGCTCCTGCGGGCGCTGGCGCGCGTCGAGGGCGTGTACGTGCCCTCGCTGTTCGCGCCGCGCTGGGATCCGGGCACGCGCGCGCTCGCCGCGATGGAGCCGCTCCTCCCCGGCTACGAGAAGGTCACGCGCCGGGTGATGCCCGACCTCGACGCGCTCTCCACCTCCGCGTACGAGCGGCCCGTCGTGCCGTTCATGCAGACGGTCCACGACCGGCTCCCCATCGAGCTCCAGCGCGGGTGCACCCGCGGCTGCCGCTTCTGCCAGGTGGGGATGATCACGCGCCCGACCCGCCAGCGGAGCCCGAAGCAGGTGCTGCGCCTGGCGGAGACCGGGCTCGCCGCCTCCGGCTACGAGGAGGTGGGGCTGCTCTCCCTCAGCTCCGGCGACTACGCCTGCCTGAACCCGCTCCTCGACGATTTCCTCGAGCGGTGGGAGGGCGAGCGCATCGCCATGTCGCTGCCGTCGCTGCGCACCGAGACGATGAGCGACGCGCTGGCGAAGAAGATCGGCCGCATCCGCAAGACGGGCTTCACGCTCGCCCCCGAGGCGGCCACCGAGCGGATGCGGGCCGTCATCAACAAGGGCAACCGCGAGGAGGACCTGTTCCGCGCGGTCGAGTCGATCTTCCAGAACGGCTGGTCCCTCCTGAAGCTCTACTTCATGATCGGCCTCCCCGAGGAGACCGACGAGGACGTGGCCGCCATCGCGCGGCTGGCGAAGAGGTGCCTGCAGGTGGCGCGGCGCGCCCTCCCCAAGGGGCAGGGCTCGGCCACGATCCACCTCGGCGCGAGCACCTTCGTCCCGAAGCCGTTCACGCCCTTCCAGTGGGAGCCGATGATCGGCGAGGACGAGACGCGCCGGCGGCAGCAGATCATCACGGCCGAACTGGGCGGCCGCCACGGCGCCATCCAGTTCAAGCCGCACGACGCGCGCCAGGCCGCCATCGAGGGCGCGCTCGCGCTCGGGGATCGACGTGTCGGGACGGCGGTCCTGGCGGCATACCGGGCCGGGCAGCGGCTCGACGGCTGGTCCGAGTGGTTCGACGAGGGGCGCTGGATGGCTGCCTTCGCGGAGATGGAGCGCGTCCACGGCGTCGGGCTCGCCTTCTTCGCCCACCGCCGCCGGCCGCTCGACGAGGTCCTGCCCTGGGACCGCATCGACTGCGGCGTGACGAAGGCGTACCTCCAGAAGCAGCTGGCGGCCGCGCGCAATCTCGCGGAGGTGGTCGACTGCGTGCTCGCGCCGTGCACCGTGTGCGGCGCGTGCGACTACGAGGTGGTGAAGAACCGGGTGTACGAGGCGAAGGACTACGTCCACGAGCCGCCGCGCCCCCCCGCGCCGCCCGAGTCGCCGGTGCGCACGCACCTGCGCGTCCGGTACTCCAAGACCGGCCGACTGGTGGCGTTGTCGCACCTCGAGACGATGCACGCCATCCTGCGCGCTCTGCGGCGGGCCCACCTGCCCATGGCCTACTCCCAGGGGTTCCACCCGAAGCCCAAGGTGTCCTTCGGACCCGCGCTGCCGGTCGGGGTGGAGAGCCGCTGCGAGTACCTCGACCTCGAGCTCACCGGGGTCCAGGAGGAGTCGGCGATCGCGGCCCGGCTCGCCCCGGTGCTCCCCCCCGGCCTCACCGTCGAGGAGGTGCGACCGCTCGATCCGCGAGCCCCCTCCATCAGCGCCTCGCTCCGGGCGGTGCACTTCGTGGCCGAATTTCCTGCGGATTGGTCGGATGAGAGGATCGCGGCGGCGATCGCCCGCTTCGAGGCGTCGTCCCAGGCCACGGTCCGCCGTGCCCCACCCCGGAAGGGCAAGGACCGAAAGCGCGGCGAGAAGATTGCGCAGGGCAAGGCAAGGGAGATAGACCTGAAGGACATCGTGACCCACCTCGCCCTCGAGGGCGAGCTGAGGGTCGCATTCAGCTTGAAGGCGGACCCGTCGGGGAGCGCCAAGCCAGCCGAGGTGCTGGCCGCGGTCTTTGGGGACGGAGCGCCGCCCAGGGGAGTCAAGGTCTTGAAGGAAGGCGTCAGCTTCGAGAGGACGATCGGCGCGCGACCGCAGGCGGGTCCCCCCCGCGCGCCGCGCTACCTCGACGCCTGAACACTTGAACGTCCGCCGGGCCGCTGCGGGGCGGCCGAGCAGCCGGCGCGCGGAAGGATGCGGACTTGAGCGCGAGCTCGACGATCGGTTGGACTAGCCCGGCCCCGAGAGGCCCGGGCTCGCCGCGACCAGGGCCCTCCGGGGCCTCGCATCCCTCACGCGCGCGGCGCGGCAGGGCCAGCGAGGTCCCACATGGCAGGTTCCAGCATCCTCGTCATCAACGCCGCCGGCGCTGAGACGCGCGTCGCCCTCGTCGAGAGCGGCAACATCCACGAGTTCTACCTCGAGCGTAAGCGCGAGAAGGGGATCGTCGGCAA
>Ga0306923_10000590_pt1 | contig 28899 bp, 26 predicted proteins | sample sta12Can44000108_FD_203841 | JGI IMG/M metagenome (GOLD analysis project Ga0306923, IMG submission 203841) | Lab enrichment of tropical soil microbial communities from Luquillo Experimental Forest, Puerto Rico - statanox.12C.anox.44.000.108 (v2)... | ecosystem: Environmental > Terrestrial >... | reverse complement strand
TAGCCCTCGACGCCGATACGGGAAAACTGAAGTGGTATTACCAAATCTCGCCCCACGATACGCACGATTGGGACGCGATCCAAACGCCCGTGCTGATCGACGGCACGTTCCACGGCAAACCGCGCAAGATGATTGCCCAAGCCAGCCGAAACGGCGTTTTCGCCCTGCTCGATCGCAGCAATGGCGAATCGCTCGTGACCACCCCCTATCTTGACATCAACTGGATGAAGGGCGTCGATGAGCGCGGCCAGCCGATTCCCAGAAAAGAGACGGAGCCTCAACTCGACGGCGCGCTCGCCCGGCCGGGCGCTGCAGGCGGTTCGAACTGGGCGCCTCCCAGCTACGATCCCAATACTGGCCTGCTCTTCACGAATGCGCGGCAAAGCACCGGAGTCTATTACGTCACCATGCAGTCGAAGAATGCGGAAGGATGGGCAGGGCGCGATTTCATTTTGCATTCGAAGAGTCTGCTTCAAGCGATCGATATCCAGACAGGCAAAGTGCGCTGGACGAAGGACATGAGCGGAGGCCGCGGGGGGTGGGCTGGCATACTGACCACCGCGGGACATCTGCTCTTTACAGCGAACGACGGCGGCGTGCTGATGGCGCTCGATCCGGCCACAGGCAAGACGCTGTGGCATACCTACGCCGGCGGCGGATCGACAACGGCGCCGATGACTTACGAGCTTGATGGGCGCCAGTACGTGATCATGCCATCCGACAGCGTCGTTTACGCGTGGACCCTGCCGGAAAAGATGCTCGCTGAAAGGAGGTGATTTTCAGGTGGCCATGATCACAGGCGGCGAACTGTTGGTCCGAACACTGATACGTGCCAACGTCAAGCACATCTTCGGGCTGCACGGCGCGCACCTCGAGACAATTTTTCAATCCTGTCTCGATCACGACATCCCTATTACCGATACCCGGAATGAAGTCGCTGCAGGCCACGCGGCCGAGGGTTACGCCCGCGCGAGGCGCGCGCTCGGAGTGGCCATGGCCACAGCCGGGCCCGGCTTCACGAACATCCTCACTTCGATCGCAAACGCATATCTCGATCGCACGCCGGTGCTCTACATCAGCGGCTCGAGTGCTCTGAACCAGGCCGAGACAAATACTTTGCAATCTGGCCTCGACCAGGTGGCCATTGCTACGCCCATCACGAAATGGGCGCATCGCATCACCGTCACGCAGGATATTCCTCGCTTAGTCGCGCAGGCGGTTCGTCTCGCTACTTCCAACCCGACAGGTCCCGTCCTCCTCGATGTGCCGATGGATGTGTTCGTTGCGCAAGTAGAGGAGGACTTGGTGGCAGTTCCTGAGAAAGTGCTTGTTGATTCCCGCGCCATCGCGGAAGAGAACGCCATCGACGAGGCATTGAAGTTGCTGGCCGGCGCCGCACGTCCGGTAATTATGGTTGGCGCGGGAGCCTATTTCTCCGGCGCAGAGGCTGAGCTCCGCCAATTTGCGGAAGCGACCGGCATTCCTGTCTATTCCGATTTTCAGGCCCACGGACTACTGCCAAGCAATCATCCCCTTTACGGTGGCACCTTCCACAAAATGGCCGATCTCTCGGCGTCTGATCAACGGCCCGACGTCATCTTGGCGCTGGGTGTCCGCTTTGGGCTTTTCACGCTGGGCATGAGCGATCTCGTTGTTCCACGCTCCGCGAAAATAATCCATATCGAAGTCGACCCAAAGGAGATTGGGAGATTGAGGCAAGTGGCCGTTCCAATCGTCGCCGATCCGCGCGAAGCCGTGCGCGCGATGGACGCAAAGGCTAAATCGCACAAATGGCCGGATCGCCGCAACTGGCAACAAACAGTTCGCCACGCAAAAGTTGAGCGCTGCCAGCGCATGCAGAAGGACTTAGAACGCAAGGGCTCGCCGATTCATCCGCTGCAGGCCGTGTCAGCAATCGTCGACAGCATCGCCGAGGATGCCATTGTCATTGGCGATGGTGCCGAGGCGTATCACTGGATGAACGAGGTCATTCGGCAGAACCACCCAGGAAGCTACATCACGCACGGTTTCTTGGGCGCCGTCGGGTTCGGATTAGGATTGGCCATGGGCGCGCAGGTAGCCAGGCCGAATAACCAGGTGCTGTGCCTGGTCGGCGACGGGGCGATCGGTTTCACCATCGCCGAGTTTGACACGATGGTACGGCACAAACTTCCCGTCGTGGCGGTGGTGATGAACAATCACAGTTGGGCGGCCTCGCAACATTTTCAAGAAATTGTGTCCGGCAAGAATCGGCTTAAGTCCACCCAGCTTCGCGATGCGAATTATCATCAGGTGGCCGAAGCGTTTGGCTGTTATGGCCAGCGCGTCACTGAAATCGGGGACCTTGGGCCTGCCATAAAATCTGCGTTCGCTAGCGGCAAGCCGGCGTGCATCAACGTCTCAATTGATCTAACGCCTGTCCCGCCGGAAGTTCACTTGCTGATGTCGCGGCACTAGCTAGCAAGCGAAAGCGAGCTCTCTGCTCGTTCAGTAGCCTGGACGCAGGGGCCGCCCTCAAAATGACAAGCACACTTCCTTGGCTGCGAGCAATCACGCCGCCGCCGCGGCCGGCGCGCTTGCCTCATCGAGGAGGCGAACTGCTTCTCGGTCGAGCTTCAGCCCTACGGCGCCGAGCAAATCCTTGAATTGCCCGAGGTTCGTGGCGCTCGCGATTGGTGCTGTGGCGCCATGTGCGATAAGCCAGGCCATCGACACCTGCGCGGGAGTCGCGTGTAGCTCCGCCGACACGGTATCCAGCGCGTTCAAAATGCGAAAGCCGCGCTCGTTCATCATCGACTTAACCCGATACGCTCGCGCTTTGCCCTCAAGATCTTTTTCGGTGCGATATTTCCCGGTGAGGAATCCGCTGGCGAGGGCAAAGTACGGAATTAGACCGATTCTTTCGCGATGGCACAAATCGGCCAACCCGTCTGCTTCGAATTCCGCGCGATCGTATAGATTGTACCAGGGTTGCAAACTCTCATAGCGCGCGAGACCCGTCGCGGCGCTGACCTTGAGCGCCTCGGCGAGCCGGTCGGCCTTGAAGTTGGACGCGCCAATCGCTCGCACTTTCCCCGCTTTGATCAGCTCGCTAAATGCCGAAAGCGTTTCCTCCATCGGCGTCTCGGCATCGTCGATGTGCGCCTGATAGAGGTCGATATAGTCGGTTTTGAGCCGCTTGAGCGAGCGCTCCACCTCACGCATCATGTACGCGCGCGAAAGCCCCTTCTCGCCCGGTTCCACTTCCACGCCCAGCTTCGTCGCGATGATGACTTTTTCGCGACCGCCGCGCTTCCCGAGCCAGTTGCCGATGATCGTCTCGGACTCTCCACCCTTATGCCCAGGAGCCCACTTCGAATACACGTCCGCCGTATCGATGAGGTTCAATCCTGCGTCCACGAATGCGTCGAGAACCTGGAACGACAAACCTTCGTCCGCTGTCCAACCGAACACGTTCCCGCCGAGTGCCCACGGCCCTACCTCGAGGCTGGAGTTTCCGAGTCTCCGCTTGACTATGCTCATGCTCGCTCCCGATCGCGCCACCCGCCGCTGCGGGAGCGCCAAATGACGACACTCGGATGTTAATGGACACACCCGGCCAGCCGCAACTGCATCGCCAAAAGCGCCGACGCGCCAATCGCGTGCGCTTCACTCTGCGTGGATCGTCCACGTTTGTTATCATTTCTATGTATCCACCAGACGCAATTTTTGCGTCTAATCTCAGAGGGATCACCATTCTATCAACCGGCCAAGAAAGCGGACTTTCTCATGAGCAAAAATAGCTTTCACTTGCAGTACGCGATGCTCGCTTTTCTGATCGCAGGCACGCTGGTGTTCGTGGGCGGCGCAATTCGCTCCGTGCGAGCCGCCGATGCGCAGAAAACCACGATGGACGGTGTTTACACCAACGATCAAGCGGCCCGCGGCAAGACCCAGTATGGCCAAACTTGCGCGAATTGCCACATGGATGACCTCAGCGGGAGCGGCCAGGCCCTTCCTCTTGCCGGCGACGCGTTTACGGAAACGTGGGAAGGTCAGTCCGTGGGCGACCTTTTCGATTTAATCCACAACACGATGCCGCAGGACAAGCCGGGCACGCTCAGCCCGGATGCAACCGTCGATATGATTGCCTACTTGCTACAGTTCAACAAGTTCCCCGCCGGACCGACCGAACTCCAGACCGACCCGGGCGCGTTGAAGAACATTCTGATCACGAAGAAGAGCGGCGGCGCGGCGCCGCCGAAGCAGTAGTCGTCCGCGCTCGCGAGTTCTCGGTGGCGACAAAACGCTCCGCTTTCGCTTTTGCCGGGGTGGCCCCGCCGGTCGCTCCGCTCATTTCTGGGCTGAAAAAGCCAGTAGCACATTTCCCGGCATGCCGCCGCCGACATTTGCATATCCAGAGGGGACGAATACCACGCCATTGGCAATCGTGACACCCGGTCCGCCCATCGACCCCCCCTTTGCGACGACTCCGTTCACGCACTTGAAATCGCGGGCGGTATCGAACTGCCAGAGAATTTTACCGTTTGCGGTCGAAAGCGCGCGCAGAATGCCGTCCCACCCTCCCGTAAAAACGGCGCCGGGAGTTTCCGTTACAGCTGCCGACTGGCCGAACCGCAGCCCTGCCTTGGTGCGGTACTCGCCGTTGATCGTCGGTTTGCCGAGACTCTCGAGTGATTCGAGGCGGATAACCCACGCGAGCTTGCCGTTCTCAAGGTCAATCGCCGCGAACCGGCCGTCCTCAAGTGCGATATAAGCCCGCTGCGAATCTGCCGCCCCGCCAAACGCGATTTCCCCGTTGTTCGGCGGCGGCTGCTGTGAAAGGTTCGCGCTCCACAGCACGGCGCCCTGGCGGTCCGGATCGAGCGCGGACACTGTCCCGCTTTTCGGCGTGGCGAGCAAAATCTCTCGGCCCGTCGAGAGCCTGACCAAAATCGGGGAGGCCCCGAAATCCCAATCGACGCCCAGCTGTTTCGGACAATTCTCGGTCGCTACGGGTACGCAACCTACCATCCACGAATCATTGGGCACCGCCTGAAACGACCACACGATTTCCCCGCTTTTCAAATCGATCGCCAGCACCGCATCCGAGTTTTCCGAAGCAGGCTCGGTGTAGGCATCGCCTGTGCCTACGTAGAGGACATGGCGCTTGGCGTCGACGGTGGGCGCATTCCAGATTGCCGCGCCGGCGGGAACCCACAATTGCGTCCCCGCAGAGTTCTTCCGCACGGGCTTAGGTTCTTCGGCAATGGCATACGTCCGCCACAGCTGCGCGCCCGTTCCTTGATCGAGCGCAACGATGCTGCCGCGAAACGTGCAGCACGGATAGGAAGGCGCAGCCGAAAAAGCCTCTTCCGTAGCCGAGATTCCGAAATAGACGCGCCCTTCGTAGAGTGCGGGTGCAGCTGTGATCCGTGCGGTGTAGTGATCGGAGAGTTCCTCGACCCAAAGCTGGGTGCCTGTTGCCGCATCAAGGGCATAGGCGTTCGCCCGCAGGTCCCCGATGTACACTGCATATCTCGCCGGGCCTGGGGCGGTGATTTGCGCCATAACCGGCGCGGTTCGTACGCCCGAGCGCGCGTGAAATGACCAATAGACGCATCCGGTCCGCGCGTCCAGCGAATAAAGATAGCCGTTGTCACTGCCCACGAAAACTCTTCCGCCTACGACGGTCGGCTGTCCATACGCTGTGTCGCCTCCGGGAAAACCAAACGCCCATTTAAGCTTTAATCGTGGGATTTGCGCCGTGCTGAGTCCAGCTGCTCGCCGATCGACAAAGCGCGTATTGGCGGGATCGGCTCCCCAGCCATTCCAGGAAGCGTCATCCGATTGAACCGAAAACGGAGGGTTACTCGCGCAGTGGTTCGCCATGTTTTCGGCGCTCCCTTTGTCCACAAGATCGAGCGGCCGCCCGCCGAGATATTCCGCCACCGCTCGCTTCTGCTCGTCCGTCAAATCCTTTGCGGGCACCGTCATCGTGCCGGTCGTTACCGCGCCGTAGATCTTCTCGGGCGTGAACCTCATAAGCGCCCGCCGATCTGGCGCGCGATTGGTCGTGCTCGGATTGTCGTGGCAGGAAGCGCAGTGGCGCCCAAACACGACCTGACCAGGCGGCGTCGGCAGCGGATTATTGGCGATCTCCTGCGATCTGCCCGCGTACGCAAAGGCGAATAGGTTCAGCATACCTGCTGCGATACCCCAAGCAATACTTGAAACCCCTCTCATCTAGCATTCCTCCAGCTTTGCCCCGATGAACGCTGTGGATCAGGTGGCGATCATATTTCATCCGGTCGATTCTCACCATGCCTGCCGGCCACCGCTTTACCCTCCATTCGGGCTGACGATAAAATCGCCGCGTCCGGAAAATTCGCGCGTCGGAGGCCGGCCAAGTCCCTCCTATCACTCGCTAGCGAATTCGCTCCGGCGAAATGGGGGAATTTGTGGCCAGCCTGGAATCCCTGATGGCCGCTCTCGATACACTCTACGGATTCCGCGTATTCATCCTCCTGAGTGGGGAGGATCCGAGCGGCCGCGGAGCGACATCGATCTCTGTTTGGCAATCCCAAGAGCTTACTGGGCTGCTGCGAAAGCTTCTCGCCAATGCACCCAAACGGGGTAAGGGAAGATCAAAGTCGCCAACCTGACGCGCGTGGCGCCGTACTTCGCGCGGTCATGTCGGATGAACCCCTTTTTGCGTCTGCTGGATGCCGCGACGAATGGCGGGGACAATTTCCTCCGGCCTCGTGACGCGTTCGCCATATCCCCCGAAGGCGCGCGCCATCGCCGCATAGTCGCCGGAAATGTCGGTCGCGCGATAACGTTCAGTCGAAACCGGCATGATCGGCAGTTCCATCGCCATACTGAAGTTGTTCAACAAGATCGAAAGAATGGGAATCCGCTCGCGCACGGCGGTTTCAAAATCCATTCCCGTGAATCCGATAGCCGCGTCACCCCACACGTTGATCGAGAGCTTGTCTGGCTGCACAAGTTTCGCTCCCATGGCAAGCCCAAGCCCGTAGCCGAGCTGCGTCGTTTTGCCCCAGCCGATGTAGGTGAGCGGCTTTGTGGTCACCCAAAATGGAGCGAGCTGGTCGCGCGGACTGCCCGCATCGTGCGTGATGATCGTATTGGCCACGTCCACCGTGTGCTGCAAATCCCAGAGCACGCGATAGGGCGAGAGAGGTACATCCGGCGAAGTCAGCTTCGGCATCCAATCGTCCAGCCATTTCCTTCGGATGGCTGCAATCTCCGCGCAGGACGCCGATCTGTCGCGCGGCTTTTTGATGAGCCGTTCCAGCTCAGACCCCAGCATTTCGAGCGTCAGTCGCGCATCGCCAATTAAGCCGATGTCGGCGCGCACATCCTTGTTCAAATGATCGGGATCGAGCGTCGCGTGAATGAATTTTTTGCCTTTCGGCATGACCACACCGAAACTTGTTTCTGTAAAACTACAGCCCACGCCGAAAATCCAGTCCGCCTGCGCGAGAAAATGCGGAACCATCGGGGGAAAGGAGTGTCCGCCCGCCCCCAACGAAAGCGCATGATCCTCCGGGAAGGCACTCTTGCCCTGTAAACTCGTCGCCACTGGTGCGCCCAACAACTCGGCGACCCTTTTCAGCGGCTCCCACGCGCGGGCCCAATGAATTCCCTGCCCCGCATAGATCACCGGCTGCTTCGCCTCAACCAGGGCCTCCGAAGCGCGGCGTACATCTGCCATGTCCGGACCGTAGCGCGCGGCGATCACCGGCTCGTAACCCAGTGGCCCCGGTAACTCCTCAAGGAAAAGGTCGCTCGCAATTTCGATGAGTGCTGGGCCGCCCCGTCCATTGCGGAGATGCGAAAACGCGCGGCGAAAGACATTCGGAATTTCCGCGGGCGAAGTAATCGGCTCGGCGGATTTCGTCACTGTGCGCATGCTGTTCACAGAATTGAAGTTCGGGCTTACGTGCGCCAGCCTGCGCGGGTAACCCATAGGCAAAACCAGAATAGGTATGGACTCGCTGAACGCTTGCGCGACGCCACCAAAGGAATTTTCAGATCCAGGTCCGTGCTGCATGGCGAACACACCGCTTTTGTGTCCGCTGGTGAGGCGGGCAACCGCGTCGGCCATGTGCAGACCGACGCGCTCCTGCCGCACAATGATCGGCCGGATTGCCGCCGCTGCCGCAGCCTCAATCAGGTGATTCACCGGATACGCAAAGAGCCACTGGACGCCTTCTCGCTTCAAAATTTCAGCAATCGCCTCGCCGACTTTCATTGCCCAAGCCTCGAAAGCTGGAACAGGGCGCGCACCTGCTCCCATAACTCACCTAACAAAACTGCGAGCATACTCGCTACAATGGGCGCGGCAAAGCTAATTCCGTATGACACACGTTGAACTGCTATTGGATCGGTCGGCAATGGATCGTGCACGGCGATGACGCGAGCCGAACGCCGGGTCGCCTCGCCGCGCGTTGTGAACATTGGCGATCTGCGCCGCGCCGCGCAGGTGCGCCTGCCGCGGGCTGTCTTCGACTACATCGACGGGGGCGCCGAAGGTGAAATTACGCTGCGCGAGAATTGCCGCGCGTTTGAAGAACTCACCTTTCGCCCCCGCAATGCGGTCCGGGTGAAGGGCTCGGAGCTCCGCGCCACGGTTCTCGGCGCGCAGCTTTCGATGCCGCTTTTGCTCGCGCCCGTTGGATTCAGTCGCATGATCTGTCCTCGCGGCGAAGTCTGCGCCGCCGCCGCCGCTCGAAAGGCGGGCATCGGTTACGTGCTCACGACCATTTCAGGATCGGCGGTTGAGGGCGTCGGCGCGGCCTGTGGTGGATGCCGCTGGTACCAGCTGTATCTTGTGGGCGGACGCGAAGCTGCCGAAGCGGCGCTCGCACGCGCTCATGCCGCCGGGTTCAGCGTCCTGGCCATCACCATCGACACAGGCACGTTCGGCTTTCGTGAACGCGACATTCGCAACGGAGTGGGTGCACTGATCGGCGACAAACTCCTGCCCAAGCTGGGCTTTCTTCCGCAGGTCCTCGCGCATCCCGGCTGGCTCGCAGGCTTTCTGCGTGATGGGCGGATGCTCACGTTGCCGAATGTCATCGTGCCGGGGCGCGGCCCCATGCAGCTGGCTGAAACGCAAGCCGCTCTGGCGGCGTCGGTGGTCACCTGGGCGGATCTGAAATGGATACGCGACGTGTGGGTGGGTCCTATCGTTGTGAAAGGTGTGCTCACCGCCGATGACGCGCGGCGCTCGCTTGATGAAGGCGCGGCCGGCCTAGTGGTCTCCAATCACGGGGGCCGCCAGCTCGACGGGGTTGCGGCAACCTTGCGCGCTTTGCCCGAAATTGTGAGAGCGGTGAATGGTCGCGCCGAAGTGTTACTTGATGGGGGGGTCCGCCGGGGCAGTGACATCGTCAAAGCGATTTGCCTCGGTGCTCGCGCCGTGCTGATCGGCCGCGCCTATGCCTACGGCTTAGGTGCTGCCGGAGAAGCCGGAGTTTTGCGCGCGATCGAAATCCTGCGCGCCGACTTGCAACGGGCCTTGGCACTGCTTGGCTGCGAATCCGTAGCAGAACTCAACCACTCCTACGTCGATGTGCCCGCAAGCTGGGCCACTCAGCAGCGATAGCGACTAGTGCTGCGCTCTGGCTACGGAATTCTGCGTCCGGTAGTCCCGCCGATAAGGGCGGTAGGTGGCCGGAATGATCACGAGCATCGCGACCGAAGCAAGCGCGAGCGTGATCGCCACCGACAATCCGAGCATTTGCTCGTTGCGGAAAAGGCGATCATTGAGAAGACCCGGAATCAGCGGGCCCAGCCCGATCCCGCCGAAGTTCAAGATGAACATGAATAGCGCTGATACCTGCCCACGGATCTGATTCGGGAAAATGAGCTGAATGCTCGCATAAATCGTCCCGATGGGCATGGCCTGAAAGAACAGGCCGGGCGCCATCAGAACGAGCGACGCCTGCGCCTCACGCATCACCAGGGCAAGTCCCAGAAACAGCCCCGCGCCCGCGGCGCTGATAGTCGCCACTCGCAACGGCCCCTCGGCGATGCCGCTGCCGAGCCAGCGGTCGCACAGCAGCCCGCCAACGTACATGCCTAGGCAGCCGCAGAGGAGGACCAGCACGCCCAGCGCACGCCCGGCCTGCCCCGCCGTCCAGCCGTGCAGCCTTTGGAAAAACGCCGGCGCCCAGGAAAGAAATGCATAGCTGGCAAGCGACTGAAAAACCATTCCAATGGCCAATCCCCAAAAGGATTGCCAGCGCCGGTTGATTTCGGTCATCACTTGGCCCACGCTCAAATGCGCCACGCGGCCCTCGGTGTCGCGCATCACGTGCTTGCGCAAAGGTTCGCGCACCGTGAAGATCAGCAGTGTGACCAACAATCCCGGCAGCCCCACGATCAGAAACGACAGTCGCCACGTCGCAATGGCCCCCAAAAGGGGCAGGTGCACCGCGGACATGCGCATCACGACGTCCACCACAGTGCCTCCAATCGCGAGTGCCACGCCAGAACCCAAAAATATCCCCATCGTGTAAACGCTGATCGCGAGGCCAAGCTGTTCGGGCGGAAAATAGTCTGAGATCAGCGAAAAGGCCGCCGGCGAAAGCATGGCCTCGCCGACTCCGACGCCGATGCGCGCGAGGAATAGCGTCCAGTAGCTACGCGCTGCGCTGCAGAGCGCCGTCATAATGCTCCAAAGAAATATTCCGACTGCGATGGGGTTGCGACGTCCGTATGTGTCGACCACACGGCCGAGCGGCAAGCCTGCGAACGTGTAGAAGACAGCAAATGCGAAACCCAGCAGGAGGCCAATCTCTGTATCGCTGATCACCAGGTCGCGCTTGATCGGTCCGACCATTAGGCTCAGGATCTGCCGATCGACGAACGACAGCGTGTAGCAGATCATCAGCACGATCACGACGTACCAGGCATACCACAGCGAAGAGCTGACCGCCTTGGAGTTGGTTGCTGTGCCGATTCCGCGTTCCGAAGGGTTCTGTGGGGCAGTGGACGCCGTGGATCGAGTGTTAATCAACCGCTCGAAGTTATCCCCTAGACCCCGAATTTGGTCAAGTCGAATCTGCGTGCCACGCCGTGGCTTGGGGAATGCCGTAGGGTTAGCCAGATTCGGCCGCAAACAGCGGTAGGGGTTCAACCATTTTGCCCGGGTTCATCCGGTTCTGCGGGTCAAGCGCCTGCTTAATCGCGCGCATAACCTCGACGGCCGGCCCATGTTCTACCGAGAGATATTTCTTGCGGCCGATGCCGATGCCGTGCTCACCCGTGCAAGTGCCGCCCATTTCCAGCGCGTGCAGAATGATCTTCTCTTCTAGGACCTTCGCCTCGGCCAGTTCCGCCGGATTGTCTGGGTCCAACAAGAAAGACATATGAAAATTGCCGTCCCCTACGTGCCCAACAATTGGCGCCGGAAATGATGCATTCGCCGTGTCATTCTTGGCCGCCACGATGCAGTCCGCCAGCCGCGAAATCGGCACGCAAATGTCGGTCGTGAACATCTTCGCGCCCTTGCGAACTTGCAGATTGGCGAAATAAGCGCTGTGCCGCATCTCCCAGAGGGTGGCGCGCTGCTCGGGCGTGGTGAACGACTGAAAGCCCGTGCCGCCATGGTCTTGCGCAAGTTGGCGGACGGTTTCAGCCTGTTCGTTGACGTAGCGCTCACTATCACCGTGAAATTCGAAAAATAGCAGCGGCGCGACCGGATAGTTCGTCTTCGAGTGACGATTGCACGCATCGATCTGCGCCTCATCCATCAGCTCGATGCGCGCTACAGGAACACCAAGCTGAATGATCGCAATCGCCGTCTCGACCGCATCACGAATCGTCGCAAACGTACAGCACGCCGCACCAACCGCTTCCGGCAACGGATGCAGCCGCAGCGTGATCTGGGTGATGACACCCAGAGTGCCTTCCGCGCCGACAAAAAGCCGCGTCAGATCATAGCCAGCTGCTGATTTTCGAGCGGCCGTGCCGGTCTTGATCACGCGCCCGTCCGCGAGCACCACGGTTAGCCCCATTACGTTTTCGCGCATCGTGCCGTAGCGGACAGCAGTCGTTCCCGAAGCCCGGGTCGAAGCCATGCCCCCAAGGGTCGCATCGGCGCCCGGATCGATGAAGAAGGTAAAGCCCGTACTGGCGAGAACTTTGTTAAGCTGCAGTCGTGTTACGCCGGCTTCGACGGTGGCTTGCAAATCTTCCGGGCTGATGCTCAAGATTTTGTTCATTTCGCGCATATCGATGGCGATGCCGCCGTGAATTGCGTTCACCTGTGCTTCCATGGAAGTGCCGGCGCCAAAGGGAATCACCGGCACCCGGTATTTCGCGCTGACTCTCAGAATTTCACTTACTTCTGGCGTGGAATGCGGAAAGCAGACGATGTCGGGCAGCGCCGCGGGATGATAAGACTCGCCGTGGCTGTGATGTTCGCGAACCACTTCGGCTGTCGTCGCACGCCGATCGAGCACTTTCTGCAAATCGCGGAAGGCGGACTGCATTCGCTCCTTTGCTGGTACTCCGATATCTGCTCTGCTTGCCACGTTCGCTGCTCCCGATAGGTCGTCGGTTACTGATGAATGCTCACATCGTAATAGCTTACCGAGCCGTCGCTCGCAAGCCCGGGATCGATGCGCACGACCTGAAAGGTGCTGTCCCGTAACTCGTCGACCGTGCGCCCCAGGATATCGTGCGTTTCGCGTTCCAGCTCGGGCGTCGGGCTCTTTGTGCGCTTGTCGGGTGAAAGAGCCGTCGCGGCTAAGCGGTACGTACGCGTCCGGGAAACAAGATTTTGCGCGACAAGTTGCACATTCGAACTCGAACTCTCGAGCTCTCCTGGTCGGTCGTGAAACCACTTACGCGGCGTCAGCAGCACGAATAGGAGGATCGCGGCGACCAGCAGGTCATAGGGCCAGCTGCCCCTCTCATAGGACCAGAAAAAGCTGCGGACGATAACTCGCCAGAGCGCGCGCATAGCTCAGTCGGCGTGGCCGCCGTTCACAACCATTCCATCGCGCATGTGCAGGACGCGATGTCCATACGCTGCGGCTTCCGGATTGTGCGTGATCATTACGATTGTCTGACCAAGATCCTCATTGAGCTGCCGCAAAAGCGCGAGGACCGACTCTGAGGTTTTCGTGTCCAAATTTCCCGTGGGCTCGTCCGCCAAAACGATTTTCGGCTCGCTGATAATGGCACGCGCGATGGCTACGCGCTGCTGCTCCCCGCCTGATAACTCCGAGGGCTTGTGATGCAGGCGCTCTTTCAAGCCCAGGAGACCAACGACCGCCTCAAAGCGATGGGGGTCAAATCCGTCCCCATGGATATGCTGCGCAAGTGCGATGTTGTGATAGGCATCGAGGGTCGGCAGCAGATTGAAGCGTTGAAACACAAAGCCAACTTTGTGGCGGCGCAGCAGTGTCCGCGCCGAGTCACTCATTTCTGTGAGGTCGTTTCCATCAAGCAGCACCCGCCCCGTCGATGCCTGCGCGAGCCCTCCAATCACGTGCAGCAGCGTCGATTTCCCGCAGCCGGAAGGCCCCATGATGGAAATGAATTCGCCCGGCAGCACCTCGACGCTGACGCCTCGCAGCGCCGCCAGTTCCACTTTGCCAGACCGATAGATTTTCCAGAGATTTTCGGTCTTGAGTATCGGCTCCAAGCCGGCCCCCAACCGCAGAACCTTCCTTGCGAATCAAATTATTTTAGTCGGGTTTCGGCCTTCTGCCTAGAAGCGACTGGGGTCCATCGGCTCCCCGGCCTTCGAGACCGCGAGATTCCGATGGTCTCGGCACCGGTGCCTTTGGCAATCGAGCGATACGTTGAATTCGAAGTTCTTGCCTTTTGCACTCGCGGAAACGGTCAACGGCCAGGCGATCCCTTCGATCGGTGGATGTTGCAGTTCAAGGGCGGGACCAGAGCGTCGGCAGGACAGTGCTGGGAAGGGCTGAAGATTTCTATGCCAGGCGTTCGCCACGCGGCTCAAAACAAGAATCCGCAGAGGACCCTGAGGTTCGAATTGTGTTATTTCAAGCTGCGTGGTAAACGGAGAGCTTACGGAGAACAACGAAAGTGGCACTGGTCCTCGCCTTTGTCGACGATATTTTTTTTCAAGCTAGGCTGCTCGAGACCGCCAAGCACGTTGGAGTTGAGCTTCGCACCTGCGCGACGCCTGAGGCTCTAAAGTCCGAGGTGTCAAAAGCCAAGCCCAACCTGGTTGTCGTTGATCTAAACGCGCGTGCCAGCCCGCTCGACGCTGTTCGGTGCGTGCAGGCCAGCGGCGGCGAAATTCCTCTGATCGGGTTTCTCTCCCACGTGCAGCTGGACCTCGCCGAACGCGCCCGCGCCGCGGGGTGCCGCGAAGTGATGCCGCGGTCGAAATTTACACAGAATCTGGCAACCATTCTCGCGCGAGCGAAATCGGACTCGTGATGAAGCACGGCCGCTTTCGTCCCGGGGTGTGTGCGCTCGCCTGGGCAATTCTGCTCTCGCTTACCGTTCGCACTTTCGCGCAGAACGGACACGAAACCGATCCCGCCGCCTCCCTTGCCGCTGCGCTTGCGGCCGCGTGCCGGGCGAACGAAACCGAATTCGAGAACTACCTCACCGCTGACAACGCATCGGCATTCCGCGCCCTTGCCCCCGATGACCGCTCGGCGGTGCTGAGGCGGTTCGCACTGAGCGAGGAGATTGGCAAGCCCCTGCTTTCTTCCGATGATCACAACCGCACGGTGCTTCGATGCACTGCGCCGGAAGGAACGGCTGAATTTCGATTCGGTGATCCACGATTGCGTGAGAACCTGGCGTTCATCCCCGTGGCCGTCAACAACGGAGAGAGCACGCAATTTGGTTTAGTGCGCGAAAATGGCGGCTGGCGACTTATCTCGCTCGGGCTGGTGCTTCTCGACATCCCGCAGCTTTCACGGCAATGGGCGGCGGCCGATCTAGCCGCCCGCGAGGAGGCAGCGGTGGCGGACCTTCGATCCCTGCATGAGGCCATTGACACCTATCGCCGCGCCTTCGGCAAACTTCCTGACTCGCTCTCGCAACTTGGCCCCGCGCCAAAGGATCAGGTCTCGCCCGATCAGGCCGATCTGGTGAACGAGCGCCTCGCCTCCGGCAGTGATGGTGGCTACCGATTCCGCTACCGGATCGTTCCGGGCGCCCAGGAAGATGAAACCGCGTTTGAGCTAGCAGCCATGCCAGCCGATTACGGTAGGACCGGCCGCCGCTCGTTCTTTGTGGATGCCAGCGGAAAGATTCACGCCGCCGACAAACACGGCGAATTGGCAACCGCCGATGATCCGGCGGTCCCATGACTGCCAGCGCTTGTGATCGCTTTTCGGCCTGGCGGATGGACGCGGCGATGAGAATCTGCGCTTTGATCCTTCTCCTGACTCTCTCGACCCTGCCCTGCGTCGGCCAACAAGCGCCAAACCCCCTGTCGCCCGAGGGGGTCGCCAGGCAGATCGTTCAAGAGATCGCCGCTGGCCAATTCGACCGAGTCGAAGCGCGTTACACCTCCGAGGTGGCCGCCCGTTTGCCTGCTGGAACGCTCGCGAAAGTCTGGGCGAACGCACTGGAGCTTGAAGGCTCGTTCGACTCGGTAGTCTCGGCGAAGGCCATGGGCAAGGTTCAGACCTTCGACGCCATCCTGGTGGTCTGCAAGTTCCAAAAGGCGCTGGTTGATATACAGTTGGCTCTCGCGCCGGACGGGCGGCTCGGCGGCATCCATTTTGGGATGCATCGCGAGCCTGAGCCGCCCTGGACTCCGCCGGCCTACGCGAAGTCTGAGTCGTTCACGGAAAAGCCGCTCACTCTGGTTAACGGCAAGTATCAATTGCCCGGGATAGTGTCGATGCCCAAAGGCAACGGGCCATTTCCCGGAGTTGTGCTGCTGCAGGGCTCGGGTCCGCACGATGAAGACGAGACGATCGGCCCGAACAAGCCGCTCAAGGATGTCGCCTGGGGTCTGGCCAGCCACGGTATAGCCGTATTTCGCTACATGAAGCGCACGGCGAAATACGGAGCGCAGAGCAGCGAGGATCCGGCCAAGCTAACCGTCGAAGAGGAAACGATCAGCGACGCGCGCGCGGCCGTCGCGCTGCTCGGGAAGCAGAAAGGCATCGATCCCGGGCGCATTTTTCTCCTCGGACATAGCCTCGGGGCATATCTCGCACCGCGAATTGCCACAGACGATTCGCAAATCTCTGGAATCGTCATGATGGCCGCCAACACGCGGCCGCTCGAGCAGTTGATGGTGGACGAAGTTCATTACGTTCTCAAAAACGAATCGGCCCCTACGCCCGATGAGCAGAAGCAAGTGGCAACGATCGAGCAAACTGCCAAGAAAATTGAAAGCCCGGAGTTAAAGCCGGGCGACACCGTCGATCTTTTGGGAGGCCCGATGCCGGCCTCGTATTGGATCGATTTGCGCAACTATCGTCCGCTCGCTGCCGCTGAGGCGCTTCGCATTCCGATACTTATCCTGCAGGGTGGGCGCGACTTTCAGGTGCCGCCCGCTACGAATTTTCAGGAGTGGAAGGCCACCCTGCAATCAAATCGTAACGTTACGCTGAAGTTGTACCCTGCATTGAATCATCTTTTCATCGCCGGCACAGGTATCTCCATGCCGCAGGAATACGACAAACCTGGCCACGTGGATGAACAGGTGGTCGATGACGTTGCCGCATGGATCGGCTCAGGCGGCGAGCATCCGCAGTTGGTTCAACCTCATTAACCCCATACGTCCGCTCTTGTGCGTTTCGTTGACACTCTTCTCGGCCGCTGATAATTTGTTGAGTAGTGCATGGGAAGCGGCTCAATGGAAGTGTCGGTAATCTGCTAGTCGCATTTGCAGCGCTTTTCTTCTCAGTTCTCTCCTCCGGTTGTGCTGCGAGCCACCCCACGGTTGTGAAGCCGTCCGGCGCGCCTCCCCCGGCAGAGACCGCCAGCAAACAAGATCTCATCGCCCGCTTCAACCAGCAGGCCAACTCCATCACCTCTCTCAATGCTTCGGTCACAATGACGCTTACGGCCGGCTCCGCCTACACTGGCGTGATCAAGCAATACCACGAGATCAATGGCTTCATCCTGGCCGAGAAGCCGGCCAGCGTTCGCCTGATTGGGCAGGCACCCGTGGTAGGCACAAACATCTTCGACATGGTCAGCGACGGCGAGACGTTCCACATCTTCATCCCTTCGCAACACAAATTCATCGTAGGTTCGGCGAATCTCACCAGACAATCCGCGAAACCTATCGAGAACATGCGCCCGCAGCACCTCACGAGTGCGATCTTCTGGAATCCGATTCCCGATCGAACGCCGGTGCTCATTGAACAAGCGAATGACGAAACGGCGCGGTATTATGTCCTGACCGTGGTGCGCATCGCCGGCGAGCCTGCGACCGAGGCGGGTGCCGCGGCCAGCTGGGAACTTGCGGAGAGAATTTGGTTCGATCGCGCGGACTTGCACCTGACGCGCATCGAGACGTATGAGTCGGGCGGCCAGCTCGCTTCCGATGTTTCCTTTAGTGGCTGGAATATGTTTGGAGATGTCAATTATCCGCGGCAGATTCTGCTGTCGCGGCCGGACAGCGATTACAAGCTTCTGATCGGAATCAAGAAGGCAACTTTCAACGTGACGGTCACGCCAGACCGGTTTGTACTCGCCCAGCCGCCTGGAACGGAGCTTGTCAACGCAACGGAAGGCTCCCCGCGGTCAAGGCCCCGAGAGAACCAGCCCAACGGAGAAAAATAGTTGATCGGGCATCTGGTTATTCGCAACGCTGTTCACCGGCCGATTCGCACGGCGATCACGGTCCTCGCCGTAGCCATTGAGGTCACGCTCGTCATCATCGTGGTCGGACTGACCAGCGGCTTGATTCTCGACACGGCCAAGCGAACCGAGGGCGTTGGCGCAGACATTATGGTGCAGCCGCCCTCCGCCTCCGTTTTCATGGCCTTTAGCGGTGCGCCCATGCCCATCAGCATCGGAAAGAAACTGGCGCAACTTGAATACGTGCAGGCCGTCGCACCCGTTCTGGTGCAATTCAATTCGGTGAACGGGCTGGATCTTGTTTACGGTATCCAACCGGATAGCTTCCGGCAGGTTTCGGGCGGGTTCATTTTCGACGTGGGCAAAGATCTCCAGGGCCAAGACGACATTCTCGTGGACGATGTTTACGCGCGGGCACGAAAAAGTCACGTAGGCCAGACTCTTCACGTGCTCGAACACGATTTCCACGTGGCGGGGATCATCGAACACGGCAAAGGCGCGCGGCTCTTCGTCCTTATGTCCACACTGCAGGAGATGTCTGGCGCGCGCGACAAGGCCTCCATTTTTTTCGTGAAGTGCGACCGCTCGGACCACACGGCCGCTGCGATTGACGAAATTACGCAGCTTTTGCCGCGTTACGAGGTCCGCCCGCTGAAGGACTACATGTCCCAGATCACATCCTCGAGCCTGCCCGGCCTCAATATCTTCATCAACGTGATGATAGGCATCGCCGTGGGCATCGGTTTCTTGGTGACGTTTCTCTCGATGTATACAACCATCATCGAACGTACTCGGGAGATAGGCGTGCTAAAGTCGCTCGGGGCTTCCAAAACCTACATCGTCGAGATCATCCTCAGCGAGACAAGCGTACTCTGCCTGGGAGGCGTCGCGGTGGGAGTCGGGTTGAGTTATGGCATGCGCATCGGTCTGCTCCGACTGTTCCCCGCGCTGAGCATCCTTATTACATTGAAATGGATCTTCCTCGCCGGCGTGATCGCTCTCCTTGGTGGGCTCATGGGCGCGTGCTACCCGGCATGGCTGGCCAGTCGCAAAGACCCCGTCGAGGCACTCGCGTACGAATGAACGCAGCAACTTTTTCAAAAAGACCGCGAACTAAGATGCGCGAGGGCGTTCCTTCTGTACGCAGTAAACGAAATAGTCTGCTCCCCCTGAGGTTGGTATCCGCAGGCACGAAACGAACGCCTTCTCAGATTGAGTCGCCTCTCGGCGCCGGCGATATGGGCGAAGCGTATCGCCAATATCGCAGGCCCGATTCTGTCTCCGCGCTGACAATCGTGGAACATGCAGTTGCAGAACCGCTAAAATGACGGGGAACCTGGAATGACGGAGGGACTGCAAGTATGGTTCTGACCAGGCAGGAAGTGATCATCGCGTTGCAGAATGAAGTCCGGCTGGTGCTTCACCTGGCTTCGAAAATCGAACCCAGGATGCTGGATTATCGTCCCAGCGCAAAGCAGCGCAGTCTGTTGGAACTCATGCAATATCTGGTGGTGATGGCGCCGGCGCAGCTAGTAACGATCGTCGCTGGCGACTTCACGATGGAGGGGTTCCGAGCCCGATGGCAGCCGGCCGAAGCTGCTGCCAAAGCCATGAATCTCGAGCAAGCCAAAGCTGCGATCGCAAAACAGTGCGATTTATTCGCCGAACTGATTGGCCAATGCACGGACGCGGCTTTGCGCGCAGAAGTGGAAATGTTCGGCTCAAGGGCTAGCCGCGGCCTGTGGATCGTCCGGCTCCCGCTTTGTCACTATTCGGCCTACCGCATGCAGTTGTTCCTCTACCTGAAGGCCGCTGGCCGCGGAGAACTCAACACCATGAACCTATGGGCCGGGACCGATGCATCGTGAGACGTTCCACCCGCATCCCATATTGTTGAATATAGATCCAAGAACGTAGCAGGCTATTACCGCTTGCGGGCATGGCTTGATTGCCGCTGTTAGATCCTACCCAAGGACTGCGTAGATACCTTGCTGCGACCTAAGACGAAGCACTGTAGAGTAATGGGGGCGGATTCTGCGGGTATTCACAGAGGGGCATTGTTGGTCCGAACCATTGCGAAGCTACTGCTGCGCCTTGGGCTCTCTTCCTGGCTAGGCATCGGTGTCGTGATTGGCTGTCCCTGTTTCGCTTGCGCCCAGCAGAGGCCTGCGCCAGCCCCACCCAGTGCGCAACCTAATCTGCAAGAGCCGGGAACTGTCGCCGGAACTGTTGTCGATCAAACGGGCGCACTGATCCCCGGCGCCCACGTCAAACTCACGCTCGCCAATCAAGCACCGGAGCAAGAGACAGTCACGGATGGTTATGGGCAATTCTATTTTCTCAACGTGCCGGTCGGAAATTTTCAGCTAACGATTTCAGCGACAAACTTTGCGACGCAAGTCGTTTCGGGAACAGTGCATCCAGCCGAGCACTATGTCGCTCCACCGATCACCCTAATCATCGCCACGGCTACCACGCAGGTGTCAGTCGGTGCACTGACAGAACAGGAACAGGCGGAGCAGGAGGTCCAGCAACAAGAAAAGCAGCGAGTGCTCGGCATCATTCCGAATTACTTCGTAAGCTATGTACCGAATGCCGCTCCGCTTTCAACAAAACTAAAGTTCAGCCTCGCTTGGAAGTCCTCAAGCGATCCCGTCACGATCGTTTTGGTCGCTGCGGTTGCCGGGGCCGAGCAGCAGACCAATGCCTTTAAGGGCTACGGCGGCGGCGTGGAGGGCTATTTCAAACGCTTTGGCGCGACCTACGCGGACGTTGTCAACGGCACATTTCTGGGCGGCGCCGTATTTCCCACGCTGCTGAAACAGGACCCGCGCTATTTCTACAAAGGAACAGGGAGCTTCAAATCGCGGTTCTTCTATGCTCTTTCGGCGGCCTTCATTTGCAAAGGCGACAACAAAAAGTGGCAGCCAAACTACTCCAATGTTCTCGGCAATCTGGCAGCCGGCGGCATCGCCAACCTGTACTACCCGGCGAGCAATCGAGGCGCCGGTTTGACCTTCCAGACGGCAGGCATTCGAATCGGTGAAACGGCGCTGGCGGGCGTGTTCCAGGAGTTTATCATCCGCAAGCTGACGCCCAACGCCCCCGCCCGAAACGCCAACCAGCCGTAAACTCCGGCGCTCAGGGAGAGCATTATTCACTCCGGCTCGCGGCGCACGGAAAAACCGCCCTACGCGATCCTCGATCCGCCCACTGACAAGACCCCGACAGGCGCAAAAGTGGCAAGCGAGGCCAGCAAGCTTGATGACGGTGAACTCAAACGGGAAAAAAGCTCCGTCGATAGTGCGCAAGGCATGCGTAGGCAGGAAATCGTAAAACTTCGCGTTACCAACTACAACCGCTGCGACATGCCGCGCCGGAACACAGACAGTTTTCTTTGGCACTTGGTTCGGCATCAACTCTTTGAGCTTGGCATCGGCCCTGCATGAATCTTCTTCGCCTGTCCCTTCGACCAGAAATTAAATTAAGACACTACCTGTTCTGAAGTACCATTGACTTTCGCTTTTAATTCGCCTACACTGCCTGATTAAATTGGGGTCCGCAGGGGGTGTTGAGTGGCGCTAACCAAACGACAGAAAGAAGTCCTGAATTATCTGGTCGGGTTCATTAACAAGAACGGCTACTCGCCCAGTTTCGAGGAGATCGCGCACGCACTGAAGCTGACCTCGCTTGCCACCGTGCACAAGCATCTCTCCACACTCGAACGAAAGGGATTCATCCGGCGGGGCTATAACCAGAGCCGGTCGATTGAAGTGACGCAGCTTCCCAAGCCGGTGCGCGAGGAAATTCTCGACCGACACGTGGTTGAACTTCCGCTCGCGGGAAGCATCGCGGCAGGGCGTCCGCTCGAAGCCGTCGAAGACAACGAATCAATCTCTCTCGCCGATTTCACCCGCGGCCATAATAACTTCGTTCTCAAAGTGAAGGGCGAGTCGATGCGCGAGGACCATATTCTAGATGGGGATTATATCGTGGTCGAGCAAACCCAGGTGGCCAACCCGGGGGAAATCGTCGTCGCTTTGGTCGGTGAGGATGAAGCAACAGTGAAGCGCTTCTATCGCGAACAGGGCGGCAAGATTCGTCTCCAGCCGGCAAATTCAACAATGGACCCAATGATCGTGCCGGCACAAGAGGTCAAGATCCAAGGCCGCGTCGTCGGGGTCCTGCGCAAATATTGATTCTCAGCGGTTAGTGGAACGCCGAGCGAAGGGACTGGTTGTAGATATCGAGAAATCGAGCCCCGCGGCGTTCACACCGAACTGCACTTTAACCTCGTCGCCGCACTCCAACGCGTCATCTCTCGCCCGATCGTAGACAGGCCAGGGGGCAGGCCCGCACGATTCGGATCGCCTGTTTTCGCGAAATTCACCCAGTAACTCGAGATCGCTTCGCCCAATTGCTTGTCCACATCCACGTAGAAGAGGCGAAACGGAAAATTCTCAAAGACGTAAGCCAGTTCCTCTCCATGAAAAGCGCCGAGGCGCGCACCGGCTCTTCCCGGCGGCACCCGCGTGAAGTAGTAACGATACGTGTGGCCCTGCCCTGTCTGAGTTTCCATGCGCGTCCAGGTGCATGTCCCAGCCGAACGCACCGTCGCGAAACGAGGCGTAATGTGCGGCGCTGGCGGCGGCTTCCGATGTGCCTGCTGGATATGCTTCAAGAAATTTGTCCGCCAACGAGCCAAAATCTTTGCGCGCGCCCGCCGCTCTCACCGATCGCGCCCATGAAGAGTCCCTTCGCCAGCGGACTGGCCATTAACACACTGACAGATACGGAGCCAGCCGATTGACCAAAAATAGTGACCCGCCGCGCGTCTCCGCCGAACGCCGCGATATTTCGTTGCACCCACCCAAGCGCAGCGATCTGGTCCATCAGTCCATAGTTTCCGGAGGAATGATGCGGCGACTCAGCGGCGAGTTCGGGTAAGGCCAGAAAACCCAAGAGGCCAAGGCGATAGTTGATGGTCACGACAACCACACCTTTGCGGGCTAGGTTCTCGCCGTCGTAACCGCTCGCAGAGCCCGCCTCCGTGAATCCAGACCATTACCGGAAGCCGTTCGCCTGCCGATTTAGCTGGCGTCCAGATGTTCAAGTACAGGCAGTCCTCGCTGATGGGAACAGTGGTCCCGGCAAAGAGTCCGTTTGCGGGATAGGGCGGCTGCGGGCACGAGTCACCGAACTCGGTCGCCCGGCGAACGCCCTGCCAGTGATCGGGGGGCTGCGGAGGCTTCCAGCGCAGACCCGCCACGGGCGGGGCAGCAAAGGGAATGCCCTTGTACACCCGTACATCCGCACCCCGGCCGCTGCTTCCCGCAATCTCGCCTTGCTCAATGAGCGCCGCATCGGTCAGCGCGGAGACCGCTCGCGATGCAGTAGCCACGCCCAGCATCGCCAGGCACAGAATCAGATTCGCAATTCGCATGGGCCGCTCTATTCTGACGGACGGTCGAAGCACAATGTTTCGCTACCGTTGAATCTGCAAGAGCCCTCCCAGAACTTCTGCTCGAGGCCGAATTGGCGATCCTTTCGCCGTTAATGCACGAGACACAACTGTTTCATTTTGGATTTGGCACCAACGCTGCGACCGACTAGATTGATAGGCCCAGTCCCAACTCATCCGGCAGTTTTCGGCGCACTTGGGCCTAAGGAGGCAGTGTAAATGTGGGGAGAGAAGAAGCAGGAAACTCCCTCTAGGACGCCGCTCCCGCAGCAGCCTAGACCAGCGGTAACACCATCAACTTTTTCTGGGGAGGCAAAGACCATGGCACCATTGGATTCCACTTATCCGGCGTCGTCGTCTGACCGGATGAGCAGCAGCGGAACGGCCCGTCTCGGAGCAAGCCTGCACGTCAAAGGTGAGATCACGGGCAACGAGGATCTGGCCATCGACGGAAGCGTTGAGGGTCTGGTTCACCTCGAAGATCGCAAGCTCACGATCGGCGCGAGCGCACGCGTGACCGCCGACGTGATCGCCCGCGAAGTCGTCGTTTACGGCAACGTGAAGGGCAATCTGCGGGCCCGCGACCGCATCGAGATCAAGAAGGACGGCTCGGTCATTGGCGATCTGACGACCGCTCGTATCATGATCGAGGACGGCGCTTACTTCAAGGGATCCATCGAGATCGACAAGGCCGGCGATTCGGGCAGCAGCTCCGACGATCTCGATAAGCCCGCCTACACGCGGTCGAGCCGCTCGCCCGCAACGACTACGGCGGACTAGTCCCCTAAATCTCAGCCGGCGATCGGGCCGCCCCTTCGGCAGATGAGCGCGGCCCGGCGCTGCATTTCCCCTTTTCTTTTCCGGCCTAGGGCTGCCGTCGGCCGGGAACGCACAGGATGGGACAATGCGGTTAACCGGACGCTGACCCCTACCGGTTAGCTCAGCTTGAAGTCAACCTTCACATCAAAGCGAATCGATACCGGTTGGCCGTCCAGTAATGTCGGCTGATACTTCCGCGCGGAGACAGCCTTCAACGCAGCGGGCGTCAGCAATCCCGGACCGCTGATTGCCTTCACCTGCGTGACATTGCCCTTATCGTCGATGATCGCCTCGATCACCACAGTCCCCTGCACATGCGCCTGCCTGGCTACCGGAGATACACAAGGGGCGGAGCGTAGAGGAGCGCTGGCTCCTTCATGCCCGTGAAAATCCGCAACTCTTTGGGCTTGGCAGCTGGCGCAGGAGGAGGCGGGGGGGTGCGTTGGTGAGCGATCCGCCCAAGACATCGCCACCGCCGGGAACGCCTCCAGTCAGATCAGAAATGGTAGGCGCTGGCATACCCTCATCTGGAGCAGACACAGCTACTTTACTGGGGATGACCGTCGGAGCCGTCAGCGCCGCATGAAGAACCGACCGCTTCGCAATGCTCTGCACGTCGATCGCGGGAGGAGGCGGTGCGATCAGTGGCGACGGTGTAAGCAACAGCATGTTATTGAGTTTCAAGAGGTCTATGCCTTCAGTGAATAGCAGCGGCACAAGGGCCCCCACGACCACGATGGCAGCCTGGATGGTCAGAGCGAGTCCGGCACTCGCGGCACGCTTGCCGCGATCGATCACGTTCTCGGCAATGATCGCATCGGCGAAAAGGCTGTGCCCGCCGGCCGTGACTCGGAGATAGGGTTGAGCAGCGCTTTGTTTCGTTGCTTCTAGACCGGTTTGCGGGAATGCGTCTGGGTTGGATCCTGACATCTTCTTCGTCTCCTTTTCCCAGCATAGAGGCCATGCAGGACCGTTATGAATCTCTCAACTGAGATCCAAACCGGGCCTCACAGCGCCACCGCTTGACCGGGGCGGTGGTACAACTACTTCTCCACGTGGAAAAGCAAGACGGCCTTACCTACATCAATTAGCCTCCTTCAGTCTGCCCACTCGAGCACAGAACAGCAAACTCAAAATCCAAATCGTTCCTATCGAATCGACTGATATTTCAGCGACGTGAACATGGTGAGGATTCTAGGTTTCCGCAGTGTTACTGAGTACCTTGCGCGATGGCTGGAATGATCGCTCGCAGCAGCGCGACGAATTGCCCTTTTACACGCTGGCCGGTCTCCATCACTTCCTCGTGGCTCAACGGTTGATCCGAAATTCCCGCAGCCATGTTCGTCGCACATGAAATCCCCAGCACTCGAATGCCCATGTGCCGCGCGGCAATCACTTCTGGCACAGTGGACATTCCGACCAGGTCCGCGCCGATCGTTTTCAGATAGCGAATCTCGGCCGGAGTCTCAAAGCTGGGGCCGGCCAACGCCGCATACACTCCTTGATGAGCGGTAATCCCGAGCCGCTTCGCTTCGCCTAAGGCGATTTCACGATATTCAGCGCTATACGCCTGTGTCATGTCCGGAAACCTCACCCCAAGGCGCACGTCGTTGGGACCAATCAGTGGGTTTGTGCCTTGCAAATTAATGTGATCGCGAATCACTACCAGGGCGCCTTGATCGTATTGCGGACTGATGGCGCCCGCGGCGTTGGTCAGAATCGCCGCGCGAATCCCCAACCGGCCCAGCACACGCATGGGGAATACGACATCGTTCGGCGAGTAACCCTCGTACACGTGCACCCGCCCTTGCATTACCGCAACGGGTACGTCGCCTATTTTCCCGATCACCAGCGCTCCGGCGTGACCGTCCACCGTCGCCCGCGGAAAATCTGGAATTTTGTCGTAAGGAATTCGCGCAGTCGACGCGAGTTCAGCGGCAAAAGCTCCCAGGCCGGAGCCGAGCACCACACCGATCTTGGGCCGCAGCTTCGTCCTTGACTGAATGAACCTGGCAGCGCGCGAGGCCCTTTCGAACTCTCCTTCAGGAACAGTTTTCCTTGGGAACGCGGGGCTCATTTCAGCATAATTCCCACGATCGAAGCGGACATCAGATTCGCCATCGTGCCTGCCAGCATGGCGCGAACGCCAAGCCGCGCCAACTCGGATTTTTTGTTGGGCGCGAGGGCTCCGATCCCGCCAATCTGAATCCCGATCGAACTGAAATTCGCGAAGCCGCACAAGGCGAAAGTGGCGATCGTGAACGAGCGGGGATCAAGAGTCGCCTGCATCGGGCCCAGCCGCTGAAAAGCGACCAGCTCGTTTGTGACCATTCGCAGGCCCATCAAATAGCCTACCGTGCTGCAGTCGTGCCACTGAACGCCAGCAAGCCAGGCGACAGGAGCAAAAATCCAGCCGAAAATCTGTTCGAGACTCGTCGGAAACCAGCCCATGTGGTGTGCTAGGAAAAGCTTGTGCGCGCCGTCGAAGATCGCATCGAGGAGATAGATGAGCGCGATGAATGAGACCAGCATCGCCGCCACATTGAGCGCGAGATGAAGTCCGTCGATCGTTCCGCGGGCGATCGCGCCAAGCGCATTGGTTTCCCGCTCCATCTCTGCCATTTCCACGCGGCCGGCCGTCAGCGGCTTTTCCGTCTCAGGAACCAGCACCTTGGCAATCAAGATAGTGCCGGGAGCGGTCATGATCACAGCCGCCAGCAAATGCTCGGCCTTGATCCCGTAGGCCATATACGCACCCATCAGGCTACCGGAAACGTGGGCCATGCCGCTGGTCATGATGGTCATGAGCTCGGATCGCGTGACTTCGGGAAGGAACGGGCGAATCGTTAGAGGTGCTTCGGTCTGGCCCATGAAAATGCTCGCCGCCACGTTGAGCGATTCCGCGCCGCTCGCTCCCATCAGCCGCGTCATCAACTTGGCCGCAGCTTTCACGATGAGTTGCATGACGCCCCAGTAGTAGAGCAGGGCAAAAAACGCAGCGATGAAAATAATGATCGGCAGCGCCTGGAAGGCAAAAATAAATCCGCGGGGCGAGTCCTTTTGGCCGAGCTCCCCGAAAATGAAGGACGATCCGTAATAGGAAAAATCAAGCAGCCATTCAGCTCCTTGGCCAAGGGCATGAAACGCCGTCCGCCCGAACGTCCACTTAATCACGAGGAATGCCAGCGCGACCTGCAGTCCGAGGCCCCAGGCCACGGTCTTCAGTCGAATCGCACGGCGATTGGTAGAGAACAGAACTGCCACGCCGATGACAAACACGATGCCCAGGATCCCAACAAATCGGTGCATCTATTGGAATTCTCCCGATTGAAAATTGGCGGGTAGTATATGGGCCGCCGCGTTAGGGCACAAGCAAAAGCGACGCGCTCGTCGCGGCCTTGGCCGCGTTTCGTAGCAGCGTTGGCCAGAAATCTTCTTTTGCTTTTTTCGCCAAAGACGAAGTGACCCTAAATCGCCCTTGCTTCGACGAGGGATGCCGATATTTTTCTCTGATATTCGTGCGCCTTGGCCAAAATTCCCGGCTTATCCATTGTGGACATTACGCGATCTTCCATCACGACCTTGCCCGCGATCACGGCGCTCCTCACATCGTGCGCGTTCAGCGCGTAGACCAGCTGCGAATAGACGTTGTACATCGGCGTCGCATGTGTCGCGGCCGTGCCGATCAAAATGATGTCAGCCTGTTTACCCGCTGCGATTGACCCGATTTGATCGTCAAGGTGCAAGGCGCGGGCACCCCCGATTGTGGCCATTTCCACAACCTGTCTTGCGGGCAGCGCTCTCGGATCCATGCGGGTCACCTTTTGTAACTTAGCGGCAATATTCATCTCCTGGAACAGATCCTGATTGTTATTGCTGGCGGCGCTATCGGTGGCCAGGCCCACGGCTTGTCCTGCGGCCAGCAAATCGACCACGCGCATCACGCCGGAAGCCAATTTCATGTTGCTGGATGGGTTGTGAATCGACCCTACGCCCCGCCTTACCAGCGTCAGAATGTCGTCTTCGTCGAGCCAAACCGTGTGTGCTGCGATCACGTCGGGGCCCAGCAATCCAATGCTGTCGAGGTAGGCCACTGGCGACATGCCATGTTGGTGGTGGCTCAGCTCGCTCTCAAACGGCGCCTCCGCCACATGAATCAAAATTGGCGTTCCGCTACGCCTGGCAAGGGCGGTAGCTGCCTTCAGATTTTCGGTGGAAAGGGTATAGATCGAGTGCGGGGCGACCGCCGGGGTGATAAGCGGATCCTTCTTCCAGCGCTCGATGAATTCCTCGGTGTACTCTAAGGCGGCTGCCGGTGTCCTGTGGTCCGGAGCCGGGAAATCGACGATCGTTTCACCGAGCACCCCGCGCATGCCGGCTTCTTTCGTGACGCGCGCGACCACGTCTTCGAAGTAATACATGTCGGCATACGTCGTAATGCCACCACGGAGCATCTCGAGAACACCGAGTCGCGTGCCCCATAAGACGAAATCCTCCGTTACGTTGCGAACTTCCGCAGGGAAAATGTACTTTTGCAACCAATCGTTAAGAGAGTGATCTTCAGCGACTCCACGAAATAGGCTCATGGCCGCGTGCGCGTGCCCGTTAATCATTCCAGGCATCACCAGCGTGCCGCCCGCTTCGATTCTCCTGGCGTGGCCGGCGTGGGGTTCGAGATCGATGCGTCTGCCTACGGCCGTGATCGTGTCGCCCTCAATCGCGACACCGCCGTCGTCGATGACGCGGAAATCCGCGTCCATCGTGATCACCGTCCCGCCTCTAATGAAGAGATCCACGTCGTCTCTTGATTGCGGGCGCTAGTTCGTTCCCGCAAATTT
>Ga0306923_10000589_pt1 | contig 28938 bp, 28 predicted proteins | sample sta12Can44000108_FD_203841 | JGI IMG/M metagenome (GOLD analysis project Ga0306923, IMG submission 203841) | Lab enrichment of tropical soil microbial communities from Luquillo Experimental Forest, Puerto Rico - statanox.12C.anox.44.000.108 (v2)... | ecosystem: Environmental > Terrestrial >... | reverse complement strand
TACAATTCCCATAGGTTCCCGGCGAGCGCCTTCCTTCAAGTCGCTGTATCTAAAGCGCCCGCACACAGCATCTCAAGGCCGCAGATCTTCGCTTCTGGGCGCTTCAGATACAGCCCTAAGACTTCTCGTCCAAGTGATTTAGCCATGTACAGGACTGAATCCACAACGGATCCGTAAACACATGCGCGTCTATCGTTACCAATCCGGCGCAGCTTTGATAGTAAGCAACTAAGAGCGATGGTCTTGCCGTCGGTTGCCAACGGAAGAAATGTCATCCAATTGACGAGGTCTCAAACACTGAAATCAAATGCTTGCAGCACGACCTTTCACTTGAGGACCAGTCAATATGGAAGTCTTTCCGCGTTTTGATCTAAACGGACAGGTTGCCCTCGTTACCGGTGCGGCGCGCGGGTTGGGTCGCGCGATCTCGTTGGCGCTGGCTGCGGCTGGCGCAGACGTAGCGCTTGGCCTACGCGATATCAACGCTAACGGCGGCCTGCCCGCGGAAATTCGCGCCTTGGGTCGACGTGTCCTACCCCTCCAGATGGACATGACGCGCCTCGACCAGATTACTCGCGCGATAGACTACGTAGTACGCGATTTCGGTCGCCTCGATATCTTAGTCAACAACGCAGGCGTGGCTCCCGGTAATCGGGCCGAAGATGTGCCAGAAGCAGACTTCGACTTCACCTTGGCGGTAAATCTCAAGGGAACATTCTTTGCTTGCCAGGCCGCGGGGCGTGTGATGATCGGCCAGAAGAGTGGTCGGATCATCAATATGAGCTCGCAGGCTGGATTCGCCGCTCTGCTCAACGAATCCGTTTATTGCATGACCAAAGCCGGCATCGCGCACCTCACAAAGTGCCTCGCGGTGGAATGGGGCCCCCACAACATCACAGTCAATGCAGTAGCACCCACGTTCATTCATACGCCGGGAACCCAACCGGCTCTTGCCGATTCTTCATTCCGAGCAGACGTCATCGATCGCATTGCCGCGCTTCATCGAATTGGTGAGCCCATGGAGGTAGCGGGAGCTGTCGTCTTCCTCGCCTCGCCCGCTGCGTCGCTCATCACGGGACACACCTTGCTCATCGACGGCGGCTGGACAGCACGATAGTTTATTGCCTTGCCGAGCAGATCGAACAACCGCCGATGTTCTCAACTTCCTATTCGATCAGTTAGGGGTTCACTATGCCCCGCGAATCAGTGAGAAATGTGACCATGTCCTAGTGTGACAGTCAGAACCACTAGTCGCTCCATCGGTGCGCCTGTCCGGTGACCGTGTGCTCTTGAAGAACTTCTCGAGGTTAGTGGCCACAAAGACGCAATGCCGACAATACGACCAAGTCGATTGTTTCCGCACCGCCGACCCTCCGAGAGTAAGTGACGGCAAGCACGTCCTCGGTACTGAACAGCCGCCCTACGGTCTTGTTCCGACATGCCCTCGATTCGAGAGTCAATGTGTGCGCAGGTGTGTCCAGTTGCGATTAAGAAGCTCCACGCTCACAGGCCCGATTCTGGCATTGAAGACCCAGAGCTTCAGAATTGGCGTACAACGGCAAGAAACTAATTTGTTAACTGCTGTAGCCAGGTTGAATTCGCATGTAGACTTTCGAGGGTGATTGACCGTTGGGCCAGCAACTTTCTTTCGGACCAATGACTTAATTCGGAAACAAAAAGCAGAGGGCGAGCGCAGTGTCTCATCGCCACATCCGCATTTTCTCGGAGCCAACAAATGCCCAGGAAAGGTTTTCTTCGTTTTTCGTGGATTCTCGCTGCGCTTCTGCTTATCGCGGGACTCAGTTCCGCGCAACAAGCACGGTACGATTTCATCATCTCAGGCGCCCATATCGTCGATGGCACCGGGGCACGGGCATTTTCTCGGCCTCTTTCTTTACCCCTGTGGTTAACTCCTCGATCGTGGGGTTCAATCGATCCATCAGCTCGAGCAGATCTTGTCGGCGTTGCGCGGCCCAAGGAGCCAGAGAAAACGACTCCAGTTGCGCTCGTCCTGCATTGCTCCACAATCCCTGCTTACGTCGTACTCCTTCGTTCATCGCCACTGCTTGCAACTGGTTCATGATGCGGGTGCGCATCTGTACCAGTCGATGCCGATGCCACAGCAGTTGGCGGAGATCACGATTATCCGCTCCTGGTACCCATATCCGCGGAAAACGATCCTCCCTAAGTAATGTCAGCAGCAATCGAGCAGCCTCGCTTCAGTACCTGCACATAGAAAAAACGCAGGGCCGCCATGAGCTGGCGTAGATGTGTCACAGAGTTACTCCTCCTCTGCAACACAAATTAGCAACTCACATCACTGCTCTTACCACCCACGCGAACGCGTCCGCCGCATAGCGGCTTCGTTCAAGTCGGCGTTCCGTCCTTGTGACCAGAGCCTGTAGGACGAAGAGTTGGGCGTTATACGGCCATCTCTAACAATGTTGGGTGTGTCAAGAGCTTTCTTGAGCACACTACTCCCGTCTCTCCGAGGAGAGCGCCATTTCGCTCTCGTTGAAAACTCAGCATCGACGACCCAGGCTCGCGTCTAATCTTTTCGGGCGGCACTCAGTCCGACCCAACGCATTAGTGAGCTGATTCTGGAGGTCATGATGAAGTCACTCCGCATCGTCACCTGTGCTTTTCTTCTCGTAACCCTCACTGGGGCAAGATCAGAGGTTTGGCGAACAGCGTCTTCGGGGTCTCAGCCTCAGTCAAGCACTGCGGGTAACCGACTAATAGGGACTTGGCGGCTGGTTTCTGCTGGAACATTCAGGCAGGATGGAGCGTTTGAGCCTTACCCGGAGTATGGCCTGCACCCAATTGGCTACTTGATGTACGACCCCACAGGTCATATGTGCGTGTCGCTCGCCAATTCATATCACCCGCACTGGATAAATCCGGAAAAACCCACTGACGCGGAGAAACTCCGCTCGTATGACGCGTTCTTCGCCTATTGCGGGACCTACGAGGTGCGAGAGAAAGAGAACCGAGTAATTCATCGACCAGAGGTCGGCTCTTGGCCACACTACATAGGAACCGATCAGAACCGCAATTTTCGCCTCGAAGGGGATAGCCTGATTCTCTCCGGCGAGGAGACACCGCCCGGCGGTGAGCGGCGCCGGTACGAGATCACATGGGAACGGGTTAAGAAAGAAGCTAAGTGACGGTATTCGCGTCCATGTGAGTACTAGCCGCCACTTTTCCGGTTACTCGCGGTTGCGTCCTTATGCCTCGAGAGCGCCGATAGTCGTTATACCGCCAGATGAAAGGAAAGCATTCGTAAACACTGGCCGACTTGTCGAGACCCATCGCCTAAAAGCTCCTGACTCTTCAAAGGGGGAGCGCACCAGCCACATTTATGCCGAAGCGACAAGCAACACGAGGCACTGGGCAAGCAGGGACACAACGAGCAGCGGAACACGGATCATTACCGATCTATCCCACGACGCCTGTAGCTCTCGACCATTGTTGAGTCTTTCTCCGGTTCTTGCCGCTTCGGTTTGAAGCCGATTAATAGGTTTTGACAAGCGATCATAGATAATGACGAACATCATCAGCATTAAGAGCGATGCGAGATAGAACCAGCGCTGCCCAGTCCTGCTTAGCACGACCAGCAAGAAGTTGGACAAGATCGCTGAGACGCCCCAGATCGGCATCCGCGCGTCGGCGAACATGTGGAAAAATCCCATGACTTCGGTTCCGGAAGATGGTGAAGCCAATCTGAGCGCGGGACGGCCGATAGTCAAAAAGAACATGTCCGTACCACACACCACTGCGGTGCTTAGAACGCCAATTAGAGATACTGGCCACATCCAATGGTTCATTGTCCCTCCTCCTTTCTAAACGTCGCCGCTCAAACGGCATGGATCAACAAGAGGCCAACGACAAGCATCACCGCGCAGGTGACGCCATGAATTGAGAACGCTCGCGACTTCGACCCGCCCGACCCCAGAATGATTGACATGTCGCCGAAAGGGATGACGGCTTCAACGAGTAGAGCTATGCCTACCGCACGGCTGTCCACGGTCAACATCATTGCCAGCACGACCAATCCCGCTACGACATCCCGAATTCCTTTAGGACGTAGCCAGGCACGAGTGTCAGCGTCGGATGCAGGCGGCTTGAGACCAAACGTTCCCGAGATTCGTTCAGGAGATACAAGGTAGAAACAACCGATAACAATGATCCCCACAGCCAGGAGAGCCGCCAAAATGAGCGGAATAGCGTTGTGCATAAAATGTCTCATTTCTAGAGAATCTAGCAACGCTAGATATGATGCAGAGCATTTGGGAAAGATTCACAGTCCGACCGGAAATTCTAGCGGCGCTATACTTCCTATCGATGGCAACGAAGCTGGCAGCGAACCGAATTGCGGAACGAAAACTGCGTGACAAGCAGGCCCGCCGGGCACAGATCATCAGTGCCGCCCGGCGAATCGCGGAGCTTGAAGGGTGGTCCAATGTGACCGTTCGGCGGCTATCCGACGAAATTTCATACAGCCAACCCGTCTTGTACGCTCATTTTGGAAGCCGCGAAGGAATTCTCGCCGCGATTGCTATCGAGGGTTTCCAGGAGATGGGCCTTACTTTGGAGAAGGCGCGCAAACGGGTTAAACATGGAAATCCGGTCGAATCGGTGGCGGCCGCATATCTGGAGTTCGCCGCGTCTTCACCGGCACTGTATGAAGTGATGTTTTCGCTAAGCCTGAGCGTAGCATTCGATGACGCGGCCACTCCTCCGGAGCTGCGTTTCGCGTTTTCCCAACTCCTGGAGTTGTTTCAGGGGCAGGGCTCGAAGTCAGAGGTTCTATCGGAACTGTTTTGGGCAAGCCTCCATGGTATCGCCGAGCTGACAAGAACCAAGCGATTTCCGCGCAGCCGTCAGAAAGAGCGCGTGAGGGCGCTCGTCGAGCTCTTCACTTTCCCAAGATGAAGCGGCACAGGTGGTGAAAGCGCGATGACTGTAATAGGCGCGCTCTCGTCTTTGCGCGAGCCAGGCGAGATGAGTCCTCACAAACGCCCATCTGTTTACGAGATCGAAGGCACGCAACCAAGAGAGGTTAACTTGCCTCGGCGGGGCCGGCGCCACCGCTCCCAACTGTTGCAACTGCGCCAGTGTGAATAGCCCATTTCGGATGAGCACTTGGCCGGCGGGCGTGGTTGCCCGCCGAACCTGTGGCACCCAGCGTGTATTGGCACTTCGGCCATCCGTCCTTACTCAGCCGTGGGCGGCTTATTAGCCGGTGCGGCGTCCGCCGGTTTACTGCGAACCACTGTCGCCTTCGAATTCAAATTCGCGGGCACCTCGACTTTCAGGTCCTGCTGGTGGGTCTGCAAAACCTGGATGAGTTGGGCCTCGCGCTGCTGCTGGGTTGGGTCGGCAACGACCCGTGCACTGGTTGATTGTCCCTTAGCGGCTGTGCCCGGAGCGCGCTTTTCAGCGGTGACCTCTGGCGAAACCTCCAAGCGGACTCTTTCCTTCGGCGGTGCCGGCGGCAAGCTACGCATAGCGGCTTGGAATTTGGCCTTCGCCGCCGGATCGCTAATATTGGTGGACAAGTCTGCCGATTCTCGCTCTGTTTCCCGGGCTTTCGGAGGAGCCTCTTGAGGAACAGCCCGCTTTTGTTTCGCGCTGTGGGCAAGAGTGAATTCCACCGTAAATTCGCCATCCACACCAAACGGAGTGGTTGCATTTTGTGGCCGGATCTTGACCACCAACCAGTCTTTCGAATGCACGAAGGATACTCGTGACACGTTCGACTTATCCCAGGCCCAAGTCTGTACATCGCTGAGCCTAGGATCCATGACTGCCCCTTTTACCTTTGGTATCTGCACGAAGTAGTCGCCGCCGGGGCTGTCCCACATGTGCAACCCGGTCGAGGCACACCCGCCTTCGTTGCCGTAGTTTCGCAGGAAATAGGCCCAATGCTGCTGTATCTTGTTTCCCTTTACAGTGTCCGAGGCACGCACTGCCATTGCGTAGATCGGATGGAGTTCGCTCTGGCCTCCATGTTCTGCGTCGAGGCCGAACAGGCCAGTCACCACCCCATATAAGCCATGCTGTCCACCGAACATAGCATGCAAGTCGTCAGTGCTATGGATCGCCTTAGCGGAAAGAGCACCCCCGGACAAAATGTAGCCTTGGGCGCGTTGCCACCAGGTACTGCCTAAGTGGTTGATGCTTTCCGTTGGATCCATTTCCATATGAATCGTGATAGCAGGCTGAGAGGGCTGACCTTGATCGCCGCTGCGGGTTAGTCCCGCCTCGCGCTGCGGCTTGAGGTCGAAGTTGTAGTCATCGTCCCAGAGCGCATTGTCCCCGAGATGAGTGCCGGAAATGCTCTCAAACCAGACCGGACCTTGATAGGTTGCGATCATCCAGTTGAGATGACCTTGCAAAGGCCAGCCGTTACAGATCGCACCTAGCGCCCAGTGAATGTCGGTCGTGGGATCCTGAGATGTGCATCGCTCGCCCAGCTTGGTGTAATCGACCGACTTGCTGTCTGGAAAGGCCGGCGAACACAGCTTTGGGAAATCCGGTTGTTCGCCCTTGTGTTGCAACTGAGAAAACCACTGGGCATTCAGCGGCAGGCCATTAAAATCCTCATGGTTGATGTCCCACACCAGGTCAAAAGGCTTGCAACCCGGCGAATAGGCTACCGGTCGCGTGACCGGAGCGCCAGGCAGAACTGTCACCTCGACCCAGGCAGGACCAACGTTTTTGCACTGGTCGCGCTCGCCGTTATCGTGTTTCCAGTAGCCATTGTCCGAATAATCGTTGTCCTCATAGCCAAGAGTCAGGAAGCCAATTGACTCTCCTGGATTGGGAATCGGCACGTGAAATGGCTGGCAGCTCATCAGGCTGCCAATTCTACGCACCGAGCTTCCTGTGACCATCTGGATGTAAGCTGTGCCAGCGTACATGGTTGGAGAGTCGGTTCCTTGCGGCCACAGATATTCGTCCCAACTTGCACCACTTCGACCGGTTTGCGCGCAACCACCCGCCTTAAACCAAACCCGGTCGCCTGGCTTGAAGCCGATCATGGTGTAGTCGGTCGTCCTTTGCCAGACATTTGGCCGGTCGATTCGCCACACCTTTCCGGCCACACCCCCGATCGTGACGTCCCTGACGGACACGATGTCGGAAACGGGTACACCAACTTTTTGCGGTGCCGGTCTCTGTGAAACCACACACCTCAAGTCGCCGTCAACATTCGAGATGTTTTTGCAACTCGTAGCGTCCACCAGCGAAGTCTTCTTCTCATTCCCAAAGAAATCAATGCACTGCGCGACCAGTGTTGTGCCTTCCATGGAGGCGCCTTTGCAGCGCTGGTGATAAGGGCCGGGCGGAACCTGTGGTGGTGACGCCTGTGCCGCTATTGTGACCAGGAGCAAACAACCTAAGGGAGCAACCAAGCGGGCTGGTTTCACTACCAAATCGTGGATGCTGCGGCAGACATCAAAGTGATGCCACGGAAGACTCGGCGTTGGTGCAAAAGTTGTAGGCATGGCTCGGAATAGTACTGCTATTTGGTGATCGATTCCATGTCACTAAGGTGATGGGTCAGCACTCCCGCGAGAATGCGACAGCCTGAACAAATGTTGCCGCGCCGCGCCTTCTTTTTAGTGACCGTCGAGGCATCCCTTTTGGCCGCTGCTGTTTGGGTAGCCTGTCTGGTTGCTGTAGGCGTTATTGGACCATTCGCCCTGAAGTTTCCAGATAGTGCCACCGGGGAACCTAACGTAGGGAACGTGGAAGGTCCAGGCGCATTTGTCGCCGTTCTCCTGTCCCTGGGAGTCGTACCAGGCACCCGGGCTGGCGGGATCAGTGCGCGCCTCGGATAACTCGTGTGCACTCACGTTGGCCAATGCGGCCAAGCCTTGGGAGTGGGTCGTCTGCGTGTCCTGTGGGTCGCAGCCGGCATCACCATCCAAGTTGAAGAAGAAGGCGAACTCCACCCGTTGTCCGCTGCATGTACCGGAGCTATGCCAGGCGCAGAAGCCCGCATTTCCTCGTGGAAGATCGGTATAAACCGGGTAATAGCCGTTGCCGCTCTTGTCGAGAGGCACGATCCCACTGGTGATCTCCTTACAGACCTCGCTTAAAATCGGGCCCGTATTGTTGCCGCCGGTAGCTACGGTACCATCGACCGCGTGCAGACTTGAGCTGGTCGTCGCACCCACCTGCCCGTTCGAGCCGGTATATTCGTCGCTCGTCTTGGAGTAATTCGAACCGGTGAAACCTGAATAGAAACTGTCGATTCCGGTCATCTTGTCACCGCTATAGCTCGGCCAACTTGTTCCCCAGAAGATTGGGTAAATGTTGGCGGTTGGCATGATCACGCCGCCGTGATATGTCATGTTCGGGCTGTGGCGCCCTGACTGCTGGATCCTCTGCAGATTCTCGGGCGTTCCCTTCGCCCAGTGGATGCCGCGCATCGGCGGAGCGGCACCGGCTCCATTTGAACCGGTTTGGACTTGTGCATCTTGGCCGAAAGCAAGCATGGACACCATGCCTGCGGTGACTGCAATGAGCAGCTTTCTCACGTTTCCTCCAAAGGTACCTTTTGCCTGAATTGAATTAAGGACCCGAACAGGGTGGGTCTCATCAAGCCGTAACAACAATCAGAATCGAGTGTCTTGCGCATCTCTACGTTCAAAATCGAACTATAGCCCCTGCGCCGGTTGAAATGGTAGAGGTCTAGAGTGCCAGAGAAATTCGTGCTGTATCGCGTGGTGTCACATCCGCGTCCATGCAAAATCCTGAAGACGCGGCAACTTTTCTTGGAAACAAATACCGGAATTTGAACGCAGAAATAGAGTGTTGCGCCTATCTTGGGACCGGCTACCGAATAGAGTTTTGGCCCGGAATCTAACAAGACCTAACTGAAACATTACTACCATGACATTCTTCGAGCTTTATATCGAGAGGCCATGTGTGACCCGCGTGGCCGCCAAGGCTAGGCAATTGTCGCTCCTCGTTCTTTTGGTGATGGCTGGCATCTGCACGTCTGCCACGCCTCAGTCGGGGGTGGTTTATCTGCCCCGAATGTCAGAAGAAACTCTTGTATCGTTTGCGGGGCCGGATTCTTGGCCCGGCAAGCTGGATGCACTTTCTGTGTTTGATGTGAAGCAAGGAAACATCGCTGGGGGAAGCTGGTGAGAAGGCGAAAGAGCCCAAGTGAGGCAGCTATCGAGCAGGACAGGAAAAGACTAATTCAAGCTGCATCGGACAGGGTGTATGCCAGCGAGTTAGGCACCTGCTTCGCAGAACTCAGGAAACAATTGAGCGATCTGCGTGACCAACAGGCATGGCTCATAGATCGGCTTATGGAACAGGGACTTGACGATGCCAGCCGCTGCGAAATTCTTAACCACTATGACGAACTCCTTCACCAGTACCTCGCACTATCGGAACAATCCGGCAAACTCTCTGCCTCTGTCACCGCAGAGATCACAGCCGAAATGCAACGGCAGTGCCCGCACAGCCGCGGTCACCGATCAGGTGGGCTGTGCGCTTTTTGCGGAAAGACGTTATGTTCGATGTTTGACTACCGATAAAGTGCACGCCCTTCAAGGGAAGGGTCAAGTTGAGACAGACCCGCCCTGTTATCACCGACGCAATCAGAAACGCGTAGCGGCTCGATGATGGCAAGAAAGCGGCATTACAACACCCCACACCGACAGTCGATGTGAGGGCACGGGCTGATATGACATTGAATCACGACACCTAAGTGCGTCTTGATGATTCCGAATTCAGGCTCTGTTGGGCGAGAATCACCTGTTTTCCGGGGCAAATATTCCAAGACGCATGGAGCACTCCTGTTCTTTTCCATCATTGCCATCTCCGTGGCTGCGACGTTGAACTGGAGGAACAGTGTCTGGGGTTATTGGATCAGCTTCGCTACTGTCGGCATCGCAGACACCATGGCGGGTTGAGCCCGCGGCAGGCGAGAGGATAAGGGCTCACTAGGGAACAACCTCGCCTAAATCTGCCTATTTGTAACCACGAAAACGTTTGGGAAGCCGTTGAAAGCATTGATTTGTGGGTTCCTGGTTGAAAATCAGTAGGTTCTGGGTCCGACTCTGAGCGCGCTCACCAAAGCTGCTATTTACGCGGTTCCAGCATTCCAGGTTTCGATTCGGAGCACAAATTACAGAACAAGTCTTCACAGCTGCAGCAGCATCTCTCACGAAACCAGACACTGGGAACAGACATGTCAAAGAAGGCGCAGTTCGGCTTTATGGGAGTGCAGAGGCCCAAGACACCCGTAGTGGGACGTCAGCTACTACAGGTGGCAATTCTCTTTCGTTGACTCTCCCGCTTACGGACCCTATTATGAAGCAACTCGAATCGCGTTTCGCAGGGGAATGGCCGAACAGATCATCTCGTATTACCGCATCTTGGAAAAACTGGGTGGAGGCGGCATGGGAGTGGTGTATAAGGCCGAAGACACCCGGTTGCGCCGCTTTGTAGCCTTGAAGTTCCTGCCCGATGAAGTAGCCAAAGACCCGGCGGCGCTCAGCCGCTTTCAACGCGAGGCACAAGCGGCGTCGGCGTTGAACCATCCCAACATCTGCACCATTTATGACATCGGGCAAGAAGACGGCCGCGCATTTATCGCGATGGAGTACCTCGAGGGCGTCACCCTGAAACACATGATCGAGGGGCATGCGCTGAAGACAGCGCAGTTACTCGACTTGGGGATCCAGATTGCCGATGCGCTGGATGGGGCGCACTCGAGCGGGATCGTGCACCGCGACATTAAACCGGCAAACATCTTCGTGACCCAGCGCGGACAGGCGAAGGTGCTCGATTTCGGACTGGCAAAGCTGAATCGGCAGAAACACACGGTGAGCAGCGATGGGGCAGAGACGGATTTGCCCACCGCGTTCAGCATGGATCAGCTCACCACGCCGGGCACGGCAATGGGGACGATCGGATACATGTCGCCGGAGCAGGCGCGCGGCGAGCTGCTCGACCATCGCAGCGACCTGTTTTCGTTTGGCGTGGTGTTATACGAAATGGCGACCGGCAAGCAGCCATTTACGGGCGCGACATCGGCGGTGGTATTTGAGGCGATCCTAAACAAAGTGCCGATTCCGCCGGTGCAGTTGAATCCGGGATTGCCGGCGCAGATCGAGCCGATCCTCAATAAGGCGCTGGAGAAGGACCGCGACCTGCGCTGCCAGAGCGCGGCTGAGTTGCGGGCGGACCTGAAGCGGTTGAAGCGCGACACGGATTCAGTGAAGTCCCATGCGGCTTCGGTGTCGCAGGTGTCGACGCCGGCGGGACCGCCGGCCGCATCCGTCGCGGCGCCTCTGAAAGAGAGCAAAATTGGTGTGCCCTCGTGGGTGTGGGCGGCAGGGCTAATGGTTGCAGCAGCGGCGATCGGGGTTTTTGTGGGCAAGAAGCTCTGGCAGTCGTCAGGGCCGAGCGCGCCGCTGTATCACGAGATTACGTTCCGGCGTGGGGCGATCGTGTCGGCGCGGTTCGCCCCGGATGGACAGACGATCTACTACAGCGCGGCGTGGCAGGGTAATCCGGTGGAGACGTTCTCGGCGCGGCAGGGGATGGTAGAGTCGCGCTCGCTCGGGTTGCCGCGATCTGAGCTGATGGCGATCTCAGAGAAAGGCGAGATGGCGCTGCTACTGGATGTTCATCCGGCAGGAACCTGGGTGAATGTGGGCATGCTAGCGCGGGCACCAATCGCCGGCGGGGCGCCGCGCCCGGTGCTCGAAGACGTAGAGTGGGCTGACTGGGGGCCGGACAGCACCAACTTCGCCGTGATCCGCAACGTGAATGGACGCGACCGGCTGGAATATCCCATCGGTAAGGTGCTTTATGAAACCACCGGCGGCTGGATTAGCTACCCGCGGGTTTCGCCAGACGGCAAGTACGTCGCTTTCTTCGACCACCAGAACCAGGGCGACGACGCCGGAGCGCTGGCGGTGGTGGATACATCCGGCAACAAAAAGACGCTTACGCGGCAGTGGTACGGAACGGAAGGATTGGCGTGGACACCAGACGGCTCCGAGATCTGGATCACGGCCAGCGAACTTGGGCTGTTTCATTACATTTCGGCGGTCACGTTGTCGAAGGAACAGCGACTGGTGACGCGCGTTCCCGGCTCGCTGGTGATATTCGACATCGGGAAAGATGGCCATGTGCTGCTGGCGCGCGAAGACCGGCGGCGCGAAGCGATGGGGCTGGCCCCAGGATCGAGCAAGGAACGCGACCTCTCGTGGCTGGATTACTCGTATCCGGCGGATCTTTCGGCGGATGGGATGACCTTGTTGTTCGATGAGGAAGGCATCGGCGGCGGTGTGCGGTACGGCGACGTAGCGGACCTGACGTACGCGGTGTATATCCGGGACACCGATGGCTCGCCAGCGGTGCGCCTTGGAGAAGGCGGAGCCGCAGCACTATCGCCCGACAAGAAGTGGGTCATAATTTATACGCCGACCTCTCCGGCACAACTACGATTGTTGCCGACAGGCGCGGGCGAGACGAAGTCGCTGACGAATGATGCGATAGCCCATCAGTACGCGCGCTGGTGTCCGGACGGCAAGCACTTCGTCTTCAGCGGCAACGAACAGGGCAAGGGTGTGAGGTTTTTTCTTCAGGACACATCGGGCAGTCCGCCCAAGCCTTTTTCTCCGGAGGGCGTAGACGCCCTGAATTTTGCGGTGTCGCCGGATGGCCAGACGGTGGCAGGAGTCGGCCCCGACCGGAAGGGCTACCTCTATTCCGTGTCCGGCGGCGATCCGAAGGTTGTGACCGGCATGGAGGCCGGCGATCTTCCCGTGAACTTCAGCAGCGACGGGCATTCGGTTTACCTTTACCACACCGGGGAGATACCAGCGAAGGTGTACAAGATCGAACTTGGATCGGGGAAGAAGTCGGTGTGGAAGGAAATCGCGCCGCTGGATCCCACGGGAATCTCGACCATCGCGCCGGTGTTGATGACACCCGATGGAAAGTCCTACGTGTACGGGTTCCATCGCACGGTGGGAGACTTGTATTTGGTGGAGGGGCTGAAGTAGGCAGCTATTGCCTCAGTCCATCGGCAATATCTTTTGCAGCAGCAGGAGGGTGGCGCCTTGGCGCAAATGTGAAGAAACCCACTTGCCGTTTTTGCGCGCCTTTGCGCCGCAAGGCTCTCTGCCGCGGATCCCCGGACGTACCCTCGGTGCCAGCAAGCTGTCGCGCGGCCTAAGGTCAAGTGCTGGGATTCCGCATGAACATTAACGAGGTTCTTCTCGGCAACTTAAGCAAGAGCGCAGCCAGATTGAGGCTGCGATACAAGCCCTAGAGGGTACAAGCCGCCGCCGCGGACCTTCAGGAAGCAAACGCCGCCCAATGTCGGCAGCGGCTCGAAAGCGCATCTCGGGATCACTGGGATCGCCGGTTCTGGCTTGGCAGTCAACCGTTTGCTATTGCTTTCCCGAGAGGTTGGATTTCGTACTTGATACGTTGGGATCTAGCACATATACCGTCTGATCGGCGGTGGCAATTAGCAACTGCCTGCCATCACCGCTAAACTCGGACACGACCACTGGAGATCCGAACACATACTGGGCCCTTGTCTCGAAGGTCGACAAGTCGTACAGCGACAATCGTTCCGACAGCGAATCTTCGTCGATGAGCAACAGGTCGCCGCTAAAGTGGAAACTGTGCCCGGGAAAACTAGCTAACCGTTTTCCTTCCAAGGAATAGACGGAAACCCGGTTTTGATTATCAGCGATAATCAGGCGCGATCCGACCACGCGGATGGACTCTGGGCGGAAGGAATCCTGACCGGTGTCGAGCACGGTAGTGGACTGCACCTTACCGTTCTCCAAATCGATTACCTGCAGGAACGCGATTCCTTCTTTATCGTGATAAGCCTTCAGCTTCGCGGCAGCGTCGGGATCGTCCTTGACCAGCGAACTGAAGACCTTCGATGCGGCCCGCCAGTACAGCACGAGAGCGTGCGACTCGGAGGTGATCGATTCGTAGATTCCAAGGTTGGAAAATTGTTTGCTCCAGAAGAGCTTGCCGTCGCGGACATCATGGATTTCGATGGTGACGTTCCCGTTCCAATCCTTTTCATGCTCAGGGATGTTCTCCACCAGATACTTCCCCGATTGCCAGGCCCAAACCTTGTCTTCTAGCGTTCGTTTGGACTCGAAGTGCGGAGTGGGCAGCGACAGCTCGCCGACCGTTCGATGTGAATCCGGCACCCTGTAAAAGTCCGCGTATAAGGCGCCAGGATAAAAATAGGTCCCGCCAAAACCCATCAGCCGATATACCTGTTGGCCGGTCTGGAGGTTCCAAACAGCGCCACGGGTGCGTTGCGACATCGCCAGCCAGGCCAGGTCGGGAGAAGCCCCGCCCGCTGTAAGACGGGCCAAAGGGGCCTGCGGCAGTTGAGCCTGTTCGACTGTCTTGTTAGTGGCTAGATCGAACTTCGCGATAGCTCCGTCGACCAACTCGGTGATGCAGACGTTGTCCCAGACGTCGAGGCCAGTATTTCTGCTGGCCAGGACGATCTCCTTGCGGGTGATATCCATAAGACCGACAGGGTTCTTTTTCAAGGGGCGCAGCACAATGTAATTGCCGCGCGCCACCGAATTCGGTGTGGCATTGCCAATGTGCAGGTCGTCGGCGACCGTTTCGCCGGAAGGAAACTTGACCACACGCGCGTTGCCCGAATAGCTGTCCTTTATACCGATAAACCGGTTGTCACCGAGAAACGTGAATACATTTTGTTCCATCAGGTTCTTGATGCCGTTGGACAGCGATATCGTTGAGCGGCTGGAAAGATCGACGCCGACGTAATTCGAGAGCGCATGAGCGAGCAAGTAGCGGCCATTCGGAGAAAAGCGGATCGGTAGCTCACGCTCCCATCTTTTTTCCGCTCCGTAAACTAAGTTCAATGACTCCCAGTATCCGCCCGTCATAATTCCCGGGCTCCACCAGTTGTTGCGGCGCCACACTTCGGTTCCCGTGGCTGTGTCGTAAACGACAAGGTCGAGGCGGAAAGTATCGGTGGAACCCGAATCAATGATGCAGGCTAAGTTTTTGCCGTCGGGGGAAAGGGAAGGATTCAGGCAGCCCTTGCCAACGTGAATCTCGTGTACTTCCGTGCGTTGCTGCGAGGCAATGTTCCACTTCTCGACACGCGGCGACTCGTCGAATCCACCGATGGAGTAAACGATCGACTGGGAGTCGGGAGTGAACATCGCAGGCTTGGCGTCCCATGCCAAGATGTGAAAGATCGATTTCAGCGGCTCGCGGGTAAGTACGAACATCCCGCTGTCGTCCTGCGCCAAAACATATTTCCCGTCGGGACTGATGCGGATCGCATTGATCGCAGGAGGGAGACGCTGGGTCAGTGCGCGTTTGCGGATAAGGCCGGGGATGATCTCGGCATTGCGCGAGGGCGTGAAATTGATGACCGAATCTCTCCAGGCAATGTAGCCTGTAGCCGCGCCCGGACGTGGCTGCACGCACGATGCGGGCATTAGGGTTGGGTTTTGCAGCATTTCGCGAAGGCGCTTGGAGTCCTCGCTGGTCTTGCCGAACAAGTCGGACCAGAAACCGCCGACGTTTCCTTTCGTTTCTGCAAGACGATCGAAGTAAGCCGCAGCCGAGTGTGAGTCATATCCGCCACGGGTTACAAGGTAGACCGAGATCGCGTCCGCCTGTACCTGAGTGGCCTGTTCAATCTTCTCTGCACGTCGAACGTTACCGCCGGATGCCTGCACCCTCCGCCGGTTGCTTAAGTACTCGTTCCACTTGTCTACGACGTCTTTCTGGTCGCCGACCTGTTTCACCCCGAGAACCACCATAAAGCCATCGCTGATAGCAATGGCGGTGTGCTGGGAGACAAGATGTCCCATTTCGTGGGCAAGCACGTACGCCAGTTCATCTTCATTTTGAGTCAGGGCAATTAGTTTTCGGCTCACGTACAAGCGTCCGCCGAGTGTGCTGAACGCATTTGCCGTGGGCAGTTCCACGAGCGCCACCTGAAACTTGGGCTGGCCGGGTGGCAGAACCTCGGCCAAGTGGTCGACCATCGCCTGCAATCGTGCGGTCACGACCGGATCAGTTTCGATAACCAGCTCCTGGCGCAAGCTGGCGTCGATAGCGTCCCCAAGATAGACCTGTTGCTGTGCATTAAAGATGTTCACACCGGGTACTACCTGATGGGTATCGGGGGCCGGGCAGGGGTTCTGAGGCCAGATCGGCGTTTGCAGAGAGAATGCGAGTCCGATCGTCTGAACTGCAAGGCGCAAACCTTTCATAACGCCCTCCAACAGCAGTTTTTAGAAACGCTGGACCGAATGGATGCCAATTAGGCCGTCATTATGCCACAAGTTAAAAGTTGGGGGGCGGCATTTTCTTGTGTGCGACAAATGTCGATTCTGATGGCGGGTTGCCGGTGCTGTTTGGAATCGATGAAGCGAGCCGACTTACGACGACACAAGTAAACACAAGGTTACGCTGTGGAGAAAGCCGCCCAATGTGCCGGGCGGCTTCTTCCTTGTAGCTGAGAACTGTTCTTGGGTTACTTGGCTGGCTTGACGGTTACTTCCTTCGGAAAATAGAGTCTTCATAACTGCTGAGAGTGGAAGCGTTTGCAGATCACCAGCGGAAGTAACGTGTTGCACTACGTCATCGTGCGGCAGCTCGGCGCCGGGGGGATGGGCGTGGTGTATGAAGCGGAGGACACCAAGCTGGGTCGCCGGGTGGCACTCAAGTTTTTGGGTGCCGAAGCAGAGCAAGATCCAGTGACGCTGGAGAGATTCAAACTGGAGGCGCGGTCCGCGTCGGCGCTCAACCATCCGAATATTTGCACGGTCTACGCGATCGAAGAGTGCGATGGCCAGTGGTTTATCGCAATGGAGCTGCTGGAGGGCGAAAGCCTGAGCAAGAAGATCAAGGGAGTCCCGCTGCCGACCGACAAGCTTCTCGACATCGGCATACAGGTGACTGACGCGCTGGATGTGGCGCACGCAAAGGGAATCGTGCATCGCGACCTGAAGCCGGACAACATCTTCATCACAAATCGCTCGCAGGCGAAGATCCTGGATTTCGGGCTAGCCAAGCTGGCTCGCGACCGACGCACAACCATGGAGACGGTTGGAGCCGACGCCACCACTATGGCAGGTCCTCAACTGACCTCACCGGGCACAGCGGTTGGGACCGTTGCCTACATGTCGCCCGAACAGGCGCGTGGAGAGGAACTGGATGCACGGAGCGACCTGTTCTCGATTGGAGCAGTCTTGTATGAGATGGCTACCGGCAAGCTGCCGTTCGGCGGCAAGACTTCTGCAGTCATCTTTCAAGGGATTCTCAGTGGTACTCCGGTCCGACCTGTCGAGCTGAATGCCGCGCTTCCACCACGGTTGGACGAGGTCATCGAGAAGGCTTTGGAGAAAGACCTCGATCTCCGTTATCAGACGGCAGCCGAGATGCGCGGCGATTTGAAACGGCTGAAGCGTGACAGTGATGGCAGCCGCTCCCCAACACCGGCTATGCAGATTGCGCAAGTGCCCGCTGCCAGCAGCTCGGGTCTTGTAACAGCCACCAGCACAACCGCGTCAAGATCCAGCAGTCATGTGCTGATCGAGGACGCTAAGCAGCACATGGGAAGAGCGGGAATCGTTTTGGCCGTACTTGCTGCGATTCTCGGAGCCGCTGGGTTTGGTGTCTACTCGCTGTTGACGCGTCGCAATTCGGGGATGATGCCGTTCCAGAACATGAGCATCAAGAAGATCACCTACACCGGGAAAGCGGTGCGGAGCACGATCTCGGCGGACGGCAAGTATGTAGTGGATGTGTATGAGGACGCCCATGGGTTACAGGGGCTTTCGATGCGACACATCGTAACCGGCAGCGTCGCTCCCATCCTGCCGCCGACAGAAGCACGGTATATAGGACTCACCTTCACCCCGGATGGAAATTATCTCTACTTCGTGCGCGTCGAACCGCAGCGGCCCTCGGTCGGAATTCTGTACCAGATTCCGGTGCTTGGTGGGAACCCGCAGAAGCTGGTTGACGACGTCGACAGTGCAGTCACCTTCTCGCCCGATGGCCAACAGATGGCGTTTGTGCGCGACAGCTCGTCCGAAGCGAATTCCAAGCTGATCATTGCCCATGCCGATGGCAGCAATGAGCGTGTGTTGGCGACGCTGCCAATTCCCGGGTATTCCGATCCCAACTGGTCTCCTGACGGCAATTCCATTGCCGCTACTGTCCTCGAATTCGGAGGCAAGAATCTGGGACGAGTTGTCGCTCTCGATGTCAAAGATGGCAAAGAGAAGACGCTTTATGCGTCAGCGGCACAGCTACTCAAGCCGGTGTGGTCACCCGACGGGCGCTATGTATTTGTGAACTACCGTGATGCCACCACCCGTTGGCAAGGACAACTCGGGATGGTTGCTGTCGGCAGCGGGGCATTCCGCCGCATCACCAATGACCTCAACAATTACAGTGACCGCTCCCTGGCCATCACACGGGACGGCAAAGAATTGGTTGCTATCCAGGGACAGCCAGACATTGGCCTATACGTGATGCCAGCGCCACCACAGGCCGCAGGACAGTCTCCAGGCCCGATAGCGGATACCCGGGGCGCTATATGTGTCGACTGGCTGAAGGACGGGCGTTTGCTCCTTTCCGACTCCGAGGGTCGCGTTGCCACCATCGACGCGGATGGCAGCAACCGTAATGACATCTTCCAGACGCCGATCGTTGCCATGTCGCTTTGCCGTCAAACCGATCAGATTCTATTGTCGATGCCCGAGAAAGGTACCGCGAGCATCGGCATTTATCGCATGGACGTCGCCAATCCCAGACCTTTGGCCGTGACCCACGGCAAACTGGACGAGAATGTTGCCTGTTCGCCGGACGGCAAGTTCCTCGTTTACACATCGTTAATCAATGGGAAGCAGTTGGCGATGCGGGCGCCGATTGACGGTGGCGAGCCCAGGCAGCTGTTGGATGATTTTGTCCTGTCACTGGCGATCTCGCCCGATGGGCAACAGATTGCACTCACCACCGTCCAAGGAGCGGGCGCACAGGCCACCGGCGTGATTAAGGTCATTCCTTCCTCCGGGGGGGCGCCAATTAAGTCGATTCCGGCTTTCAAAGCACTGACGGGCGAGCTGGCCTACTCCGCCGATGGTAAAGCGGTTTACTACCCGGTCACCGAAAAGGGCGTTGCGAACCTGTTCCGGCAATCTTTGGTCGGCGGAGCGCCAACACGAGTGACGGACTTCAGGGATTTGGGGATTTACGGATATGCGTTCGACTGGACCAACAATAGGCTGGCGATTACACGCGGCAAACTCAACAGCGATGTCGTCGTAATAACCGAACAGGCAGCGCAATAAATTGTCATAACCTGGACTCCAAGCAGAATCGCTGAACTAACCCCAAGAACAGCTCCCAGCTACTTGCGGCCTCATTTCCCAACGTCACATCAGACCAACTGAGTGGCGAGCTCACCTTTACCACACGATGCGATTGGTGCGGAGGCGGAATAGTGGTTCGCCTGAAGCTCACCAACGGGCCCTACACCGGTTGGCACCGTGGGCGAGCCCGGCGACGACGCGATCTGCTGGAGTTGCTGGATCGACGCAACCCCGCCATCGCTGAACTGAGCCAGGCTATCGAGCAAGAAGTCGAGAAGCGTCCTCCGGCCCAGCGCTTGATGACCCATCCTGGGGTTGGTGCGCTCACGGCACTGCCCGAAGCAGCTAAGATACACCCATGTCCGCCTCTAAGTCGGCTCCCACCGAGCGCTTCTCCGACCGCGTCGATGACTACGTCAAATATCGTCCGCGCTACTCGCCCGAGGTCGTGACGGCTCTCCGCCAAGCCTGCGATCTGAATGCCAAGCATCTCGTTATTGATGTTGGCTGTGGTACCGGAATGCTGGCCAAGATCTTCCTGGAAAACGGCAATCGCGTAATTGGGGTCGAGCCCAATGTCAATATGCGACGAGCCGGGAAACAATATCTGGCTTGCTTCGAGGAATTCGCCATGGTCGACGGCTCAGCGGAGGCGACTTCCCTTCCCGATTGCTGCGCCGATTTCGTCATCGCCGCGCAGGCGTTCCACTGGTTTCAGCCCGACGCCACTCGCCGCGAATTCCGCCGCATCGTGAAGCCCGGCGCATGGGTGGTGCTGATCTGGCATGATCGCGACACGGAGTCCACGTCGTTTTTGGGCGCTTACGAGGCATTCTTGCAGCAATACTCCACCGACTACTCCACCGTCGCGCACAACAAAGTCGCGAACTACTCGGCGCTCGAACGTTTTTACTCGCCCGATCAAATGCACGCGATCGTGCAGCAGACCCATCAGCAGTTTGATTTCGAGGGTCTGCGCGGCAGGCTCTTATCCTCCTCGTACGCTCCTCGCGAAGGCCCTGCGGCCGAGACCATGCTGCGCGCTTTGCCTGCGCTGTTTGACCGCTGCGCCGTAAACGGACAGGTTTCATTCGACTACTACACCCGTATCTACTACGGACACTTGTCGCAATGAGCGCCGCCGATCAGCCGTCTACGGATCGGGCTGTGCTGAGTGCCGAGAATCTCAGCCGGATCGTCGGCAGCAAGACAATTCTCAGCGCGGTGTCCTTCGATGTGTGCGCCGGCGAGTTGCTGGGAATCGTCGGCCCCAGCGGCTCCGGCAAGAGCTCGCTACTACGCTTATTAAACCGGCTCGATGAGCCAACCAGCGGTACCGTCTTCCTCGACGGCCAGGACTATCGCCAGATCCCGCCGCGCCAGCTGCGTCGCCGCGTCGGCATGGTTACGCAGCGTCCATTCCTCTTTCCCGGAGATGTCGCTGACAATCTTCGCTTCGGCCCCGCACAGCGAGGAGAGTCTCTGCCTGATTCCGAAATCACGAGCCTGCTCGACCGCGTCGGTCTTCCAGGATATGCCAACAGCGACGCAGCGGTATTGTCCGGAGGAGAGCAGCAACGTGTCTCATTGGCTCGCACCCTCGCCAATCAACCCGAAGTTCTGCTCCTGGACGAGCCTACTTCGGCTCTCGACGAGGAATCCAAACACGGAATTGAAAGTCTGATCGCTGGTTTGGTACGCGATCACCGTTTGGCTTGCGTCATGGTCACGCACGATCGCGACCAGGCGCGCCGCATTTGTCAACGCGTCGTCCTTGTCGAAGCCGGTCGGCTGCTACAAACCGGCACCGTACTGGAGGTGCTCGGTGCTTAAATCGCTCTTCTCTTCGGAAATCGCCCTCGGACTCGCGCAGGCGGCCATCGCTTCCCTGCTGGCGCTGATCGTGGTCTTTCTGGCGCGCCGAAAGAACATCCACCTGGAGAAAGACGCCTCCATCGCGCTGTTGCGAGGCATTGTCCAGATTATCGCCGTAGGCTCAATCCTCGCCCTCCTGCTGCGGGCGCCCCGCTGGACCAGCGTCCTTCTTCTGGCAGGCATGGTGCTTGCTGCCGGCTCAATCTCTGCTAAACGTGCCAAGAACATTCCCGGGGCCGGCAAGGTCTCCACTTATTCCATCGCTGCCGGCGCCGGCCTCGTTACTGCGATTATGACGTGGGCAGGCGTTATCGACACAGCCATCACTTCACTGATTCCTGTCGGCAGCATGATCATCGCCAACGCCATGAATACCAACGGACTCGCCCTGAACCGCTTTCGCTCTGAAGTCCTCGCCCACACCGGCGAAATCGAAACCGCTCTCGCGCTCGGTGCTACCCCACAGGCCACCGTCCGTCCTTACGCCCAGTCCAGCATCCACTCCTCGCTGATACCCGCCATCGATAACCTGCGCTCGCTGGGAATCGTCTGGATCCCCGGTCTCATGACCGGCATGTTGCTCTCGGGCGCGAAGCCCATGTACGCGGCGATTTACCAATTCGTCGTGATTGCCATGATCCTGGCGTCCTCAGGCCTGACTTCCCTGCTGAGCACAACAATGATCCAGGCCCACGCGTTTTCCAGCGCAGACCAGTTGCTCCTTAAGGGAAGTGAGTAGAACGGTTTCAGTTCTAGTGCAAAAGGCTATGGGTGGAGGACGCCTCCGGGCGCCCACTATCGGCACTTGTTCTGTCGCGCCGCTTTAGCGTCTGAGGTAACTGAATCTGATTTACTTCAGCGGCTGAAGCCGAGCCTGCCGCATGTTGCTATCTGCACGCCTGAAGGCGTGCTCTAGCTTGCCTACACAACTCGGAAACTGAGTCGACCGGTTGCCCTACTTCATCGAACTCCGCACGTCGGTGATGTAGTGGTCGAAGGCATCCACGCGAATCAGTCCTCGGCGCGGAAATTCCAAGTCGATAATCACATAGACTGAAACCGAAAGAATCAGCGCATAGCCCACAATGTGTAGCCAGCTTCGATTTGCCGAGCCGCCCATTTCAAAGCCCGCCGCGAGCGCCGATACCAAAGCAACGGCCGCAAGCAAGGCGAAAATAACCGCGGGAGGATGATTTTCTGTCGCCGCGATGCGCGTAGTGGTTATGTCGATCATTGCATTCAGCGCCGGCAGAAGCAGCATGGTGGCCGCTGCATTGTTCGAACGCGCTGCCGCCGCGACCGATTTCTGCCAAAGCTCGTTTTGCAGTGCCTGTGATTTGGCGATGTCCTGCTGGGCTTTCGCTCGGTCCCTAAGAGCCCGATAAGTCTCGATCCGGCTGTCCACGTAACGCCGGAACAGGTCCCGGATCTCCGCCTGCGCGTCCGCTGGCAGCAGATCCACACGCAGGTAGGCGGTGCCGATATCGTTGGCTTCTTCGACGATCAAGTGCCGGCGCCCCTCAAAGCGCTCCGCAGCACCTGAAAACGTAAAGGCCACCAGCAGCCCGAGCAGCGTAAACATCGCGCCTTCAATTATCCCCAGACCCTGCTTGGCACCCTCGGCGACTTTTGTGCGACGGCCCAGCCGCAAGCCAATTTCCAGGCACACCAGCATCCCGAGAAACAGCAATCCGACGAAGAGGACGGCATACTGCTCTTGAACGGTCATGATGCAGGTAGTCTAGCTGAGCGTAGCGCTACACTTCCAACGTGTATCGGTTCGCCGCCAGGCGGTACATCCGCCGCCATACCAGCCGGTTGATCGTCACCACCACCATTGCCATCACGATCGTCGAGGCTAGCAGGAGGTCAAAATTCCCTCCATCCGTGGCGCCCGAGATGGTCGCGCCCAGCCCGACCGTGGTGTAGGTGTGGTCCTTGAAGCGGAAGTACTCGGCCACGATACTGGCGTTCCACGCACCACCTGAAGCCGTCACCAGCCCGGTCACAAGGTAAGGAAAGATGCCGGGCAGAATCACCGTTCGCCAGCGCTGGCGGGAGTTGAAACGAAACAGCGTCGCCGCCTCGCGCAGGTCGGTGGGAATCGCCATCGCTCCGGCAATCACGTTGAACAGGATGTACCATTGCGTTCCCAAAAGCAGCAGCACAATTGACCCAATTCCTAACCCGCCGCCGATCCGGATCAACAACAGCAGCACGATGGGAAACAGCGCAGTCGCCGGCACCGAGGCCGCGATCTGGGCCAATGGCTGCGCAATGCGCGCCAGCTTGGGATTAAATCCGATCGCCACTCCCACAGGAATCGTCCATAAGGCGCCAATCACCAACGCCACCACCACCCTCAAGAAAGTGGCCGCGGCACCACGCATAATTTCTTCATACTCGGGGCGCGTAAGCTGACCCAACATACCGCCTGCGCGAAGCATCGCATACAACACGACACACACTGCCAGCGCAGCCATAGCGCGCCCTCCCCAAATCTTCCACGCCGGCGGAGTCAGGTTCCTCGCCGCATGGTGCTGGCGCGCAAAGTGCATCGCCATCCGCTCGCGCAATGGCCGTGAAACTCGCTTGCGAAATTTTGCCAGCAGGCGTGAGCCCGAGATCAGATCGAGGAACCAAGACTGCGGCGCATTGGCACTCTCCACCTGCTCGATCTTGAACTTCTCCGCCCAGGCAATCACCGGACGCCACATAACCTGGTCCATCAGAACAATCACCAGGATCATGGTCGCGACCCCCCAAAGGATCGAGCGCGTGTCGCCTGCGCTGGCCGCGGTTTGCAGATACGAACCCAATCCCGGCAGGCGAAAATCCTTGTCACCCAGCACGAACATCTCGCACGCCATCAGGAAGAACCATCCGCCCGCGACCGACATCATAGAGTTCCACACGAGTCCGATCGCGGCATACGGCAGCTCGAGATTCGTAAAGCGCTGATACCAGTTGAAGTGATAAATCTTCGCTGCCTCGCGCATATCGCGCGGAATACTCTTCAGCGACAAGTAGAAGCTGAAGGCCATGTTCCAAACCTGGCCGGTGAAGATCAGCAGAATGGCCCCCATCTCCACTCCAAGCTGATGCCGCGGAAACAGCGCTACCATCGCCAGCATGACGCCCGGCAGAAAGCTCAATACAGGAATCGACTGCAGAATGTCGAGCAGCGGAATCATGAAACGTTCCGCTCGAGCGTTATACGCTGCCACGTACCCGTAAACCAGCGTGAACCCCAGCGACAGCACGTACGCCGCGGTGATCCGCATCAGCGAATACGCCGCGTACACCGGCAGCATGTAGGGGCTGCGCGAGATTTCGACCCGCGGATTGAACGGCCCGAACCAGCTTCGTGCGAGTACCACCACGAAGTAGAACAGCGAGAGTCCCAGGCAGAAAATGAAAAGATCTGTAAGCAGCGACCAGGTCTGCGCCGGCAACAACGACCAGGGTCCCTTGCCCAGGATGCGAATTGGCTGGCTGGTTGAGCCCTCCATTACCGAGCGCTTTCCACCGGAGCCGCGTCAGCTGCCTCACTGTGGTAGAGCCGCCCAGTGGCGGAATCGTAGTTGAAGATTTCTCCGTAGCGCCCCCAGTTCAGCGCGGTATCGAACTGGCGCTCCACTTCATCGGCGCTGAAGTGCTCATCCAGAATGTCGCGGAAAAATTCTTCCCCAATCGCGTGGTCCCGCTTCGCGTGCAGCGTGTTCTCGATTAGCCGCAAAATCGCCACATTCTTCAGCGCTGCGTCGCGGAACATCCCTTTCTGGGTCTGAATGTCCGCCTCGCCGAATTGGCGGCCCTCCGGCGTGATTTCCACATCGCCTTCATTGACCACAGCGAATCCCAGCATCACCGACGCATCCACAATGGGCAGAAGATCGTCCACATCCATCGCCAGTTCATCGGCCAGCTTGTACAAGTCGTCGCGCCCGCCGCGATCGGCCAGTAACTCCATGAAACCAGCAATTCCACCCGGCCTGGCATGCGGCAGCATCTGGAACTTCGTTCTTTCCCGTCCCTTACCGTCGCCTGCTGCCTTCGCCATCGGCCCATGCGGTGAACTGATCTCCTCTGTCGGCTTCGTCAGCGCCTTGTAAATGAAATCGACGTACGCCAAAAACCGCGGCGATTTCCGGTCGCGATACTGCGGAATATCAATCTCGAAGTCTGCCCGTATGCGCGCCGGATTGCGTCCCAGCACAATCACCCGATCCGCCAGCAGCACGGCTTCCTCAATATTGTGGGTCACAATAAAGATGCAGCGCGTCGGCATCTTCTGGTTGATCCACAACTCCAAAAGCTCGGAGCGCAGGTTCTCGGCCGTGAGCACATCCAGCGCCGAAAACGGCTCGTCCATGAACAGGACCTCGGGCTCAACCACCAACGCACGCGCAAACCCCACGCGCTGCTTCATGCCTCCCGACAGCTCTTTCGGATATGCCGTTTCAAACCCGTCCAGCCCGACGGTATCGATCATCCGCAGGGCGCGCTTGTGTCGCTCGATCGCCCCCACACCCCGCGCCACGAGCGGAGCCTCCACGTTCTCCAGCACCGTGAGCCAGGGAAACAGCGCGAAGCTCTGGAAGACGATGGCACAGTTCGGAATCTGCCCATCCAGCGGCTGCCCGTGCCACAACACCTGCCCGGAGGAAGGCTTTGACAACCCTGTAAGTATTCGTAAAAACGTGGATTTGCCCGATCCGGAAGGCCCCAACAGGGCGATAATCTTCCCTGGGGTTACCGCCACATCGATGGGCGCTATGACCTGGATGCGGTTGCCGTCAGGCTGCGAGTAATACTTCTCCACGCCTTGGGCTTCGATGATTGCGTGTGACAAACCTCAATCTCCAGTCCGAGTTACCGATTTAGTCTATGACCTCACCGACGTAGCGACAATCGCTTCCTTTGCGCCGATGTAAAAGAACGATGAATTTGCGTCTCTCCTGCTTACCACGCGCCTTGTTTGCGTCCGAACCACCAGATCAATCCCAGTGTCGCCGTACTCTGGTCTTTGCTGAATACGTTGTGCTGGCTGGTCAGGAACACCGGCTGGTTGGACCAATCGTACCGGTACTCGGTTTTCACCTGCAGGCCTTCGGCGACATTGTAGGTGTAGGTGACGGTAAACTCCTTTAAAGCCTCGGTCAGGTTGCTGAACAGACCTCCAGTAAAGAACGAGCCTTGGTCCTGCAGGTATTCGCTCCGGCCGGCGAGAAACGATTTGGGTGTCAACTGATAGTCAACGTAGGCCGCGCCCCCCCAGGTGTGGGCAGGTGCTGAGTTCTGTCCGGGAGCCGCGCTGGCCCACATCCGGTTTACAACGTAATCGCCCTCAAGAGCGAAGGTCCATTTGGGAGTGGCTTGCCAGTTCACATAGCTGTCGAAGATGTGCAGCTTGCCGTTGGGAGCCGGCACAATCGGTACAAAGCAAAGGCCTGGCTGCAAAGGTACGGGCGGGCAATTTGTAGTGCCGACGGAATCTGGATTGTCCTGTCCAAAGTAGTAGTTCGTGGTCCAGGTAACTTTCTTATTGGGTGCAATTACCACTCCGAACATTTCATCTTTGAAGCCGTTAGTGGGCTCGGTTTGGTTTGTCCCGTTGACCAGCCAGTAGTTGATGCCCAACTTGTTGTTGACCTGATATTTCACGCGGAACCCCATGTGATAGAACGGCAGAAAATTGAACCAGTACGCGCGAGAGTAGTTCATCTGGTCTTTGGTGTAATTGCCTTCGTATCCTAGAGAGCTGGCCCACTTCCCGAAATCCACCGACAAGCCGCTCCCCACGGGGAAGATGTAGGTTCCAAACGCCTGGAAGATATTGCGATAGATGTCCGGCCTGTGTTCGTTGCTGGGACTCCCCTGAAGCGTCGCGGTCGCCTGTCCGAATTGAAGGTCAAGGCGCGTGCCCCAGCGGCGGCCGGACGGTGGATCAGCCGCTCGCTCAAATACGACCGCCGCCTGGTTCAGGCTGAAGGCATTGCTGAGCACGTCGTAGGCGCGCAAGGCGTTGGCCCGGCCAACCGGATCGTTGAAGTTGTAGGAATAGTATGCATCCACCATTACGTTGGTGGTGGTTCCTTTCAGGTAATCGAGGATTCCACGGTCTTCTGCTGAGAGTACGAGCGAATTCGCCGGTGGTGGAGCCGGCGTCGGCTGCTGATTCTGCGCTGAGCTGAAGGAGTCAGTCGCGCGGCCTCCGCCTGGCTCGTAAACGTCGGCCACCAGATGGGGCGCGGTGTTGCTGATGGCTGCTTTCGCGGCGTCGGAACCGGAGAGCGCCGCCTTCATAACCGCCATTTGGGCTTTGAGCTCAGACACTTCGGCCTGCAGCTCGGCAACGGCGGACTGCAGCGGTTCGACCTTTTGGTCGGCCGCAATCAGAGGGGATGAGCCAGGGTAGGGTTGCTGTGTTATCGCGTACGAACTGAACAAGAAAAAGAAGACAAGGAGAGCAAGTATTGCCCGAAGGGTCTGCAAAAATGATTTCGACAGCATAGACGATCAGCCTCCTGCTGCCGACTACTGTACGCCCCCGAAATCAATTCGAGGCCTGAGAATTTATTGCCGGCGACGTCGGCTCAGCGCGTGGCTTGTCGGTCATTTCGATTTTGATGCTGTTAGCTCTCTGGCTACTCTGGTCTGATAATCCGCCAACTGGTCGTCGGCAAAAGCGAGCTGCCGTGCTTGCTGTGCCAATTGCCCGTAATAGGCCGCGGTGGGGGTGTTCCGGTAGGCGTCCACGCGGAGCGGATGAACCCGATAGTTCGCCTCCATATCGAGGTTCTGTTGCTCCTTCTGCCGGTGCCGCTGAGCTTCCCGGCGGAAGAATTCGGCGAGTTGACGATGTTCCTCCGGAGTAGTGGCCGTGCTGAGCAAGCGATTCGCTTCCCGGGAGCTCAAGTAGTGCTTAGAACCATTTGCGGCCGGGCTGGCCGCTGAAACCTGTGCCGCACCGCTGGCACACATTGCAATTCCAACCAGGATTGCGAACATTTCGGTCTTCATATGCCCTCCCACTCCGGAGCAAAGCACGTGACTTGCTGCCCTGAGTTGCACACTGCGGCGTTCGCATTGATCTCCAGCTTGCTTGCTGCCTGAGGATTCTTCACGTTTGGCACGTCTTTCTCGTACATGTACCAGGACTCAGTTGCGGTGTGGCATTTACTGTCGAACTTGTCGCCACCTGTCGTACCAACCCCAGAGCTGAATAGCCCGCGACAGTTTCAGTCTGCTTGGGGACAGCAACGCGGCGCTGGAACCATGCCTGCCAGCGCAAAACTAGATGTGAAACCAATCCACCAAGACTTGTGACGAAGAACGTGGCGAACATTGATTCACCTTTCCCTGTAAATCAGGAACCGCAATTCAATTCGATCAGCAGCTGGATAAGGCCTGAATATCGATCGCATAAATTTTTCGTAAGCAATCTCGCTTAACAGATCGTCACCCAGGTTGCTGTAATCGAAAGCAAGAACAACTAATTCGCAGAGTTGCGCATCGCAAGGCTGTGGTCTGCAGTCTTTTCTAATCCAAGAATGAGCCTGAAGGGGAAGGGTGCAGGCGGCGAGGAAGGCTCCTTTCGGAAATAGGTTTTTAGAATATATAGCAGTAGCCGGGCGGTGGGAATGTGGGAATC
>Ga0306923_10000588_pt1 | contig 28944 bp, 25 predicted proteins | sample sta12Can44000108_FD_203841 | JGI IMG/M metagenome (GOLD analysis project Ga0306923, IMG submission 203841) | Lab enrichment of tropical soil microbial communities from Luquillo Experimental Forest, Puerto Rico - statanox.12C.anox.44.000.108 (v2)... | ecosystem: Environmental > Terrestrial >... | reverse complement strand
CGGGCCGGGTCCCCCTCACCCGGATCGCGCAAGCGCGATCCGACCTCTCCCCGCAGGGGAGAGGTGACACGAGCCTCGAACGTGCGCCCAGAATCCAACTTGGTTGGAAGATATCCTAAGCCACATGCTCGGATATTTCGTTCGGCGCCTGCTTGCGACCATTCCGGTGATCGGGATGGTCGCGTTCTTCGTGTTCGCCCTGCTCTACCTCACCCCGGGCGATCCGGCCGCGGTCATCGCGGGCGATATCGCGACCGTCGCCGACATCGAGCGCATCCGCCATCAGCTCGGGCTCGATCAGCCGCTGCTCACCCGCTTCTGGAGCTGGGCGTCGGCGGTACTGCACGGCGATCTCGGCATCTCCATCTTCACCAACCTGCCGGTGACGCAGCTCATCAGCCAGCGCGTGGAGCCGACGCTCTCGCTTGCCTTGTGCACGCTGATCGTTGCGGTGCTCGTGGCCGTGCCCATGGGCGTCATTGCCGCCTGGAAAGTCGGCAGGCTCATCGACCGGCTGGTGATGGTGTTCTCGGTCGCGGGCTTCTCGATGCCGGTGTTCGTGCTCGCCTATCTCCTGATCTACGCGTTCGCCATCGATCTCGATTGGCTGCCGGTACAGGGCTACACGCCGCTGCGCGAAGGAGTATGGCCCTGGCTGCGTCACCTGATCCTGCCGTCGATCGCGCTCGGCACCATCTACATCGCGCTGATCGCGCGCATCACGCGCGCCACCATGCTGGAGGTGCTGGCGCAGGATTACGTACGCACCGCCCATGCCAAGGGGCTCGCGCCTGTCGCGGTGCTGATGCGGCACGCGCTCAAGAACGCGGCGGTGCCCATCGTCACCATCATCGGCATCGGCATCGCTCTCCTGATTTCCGGTGTTGTCGTCACCGAGAGCGTGTTCGCCATACCGGGCATCGGCCGGCTGACCGTCGATGCCATCATCCGGCGTGACTATCCGATCATCCAGGGCGTGATCCTCATCTTCTCCGCCGTCTACGTGCTCGTGAACCTGGCGGTCGACCTCTCGTATCGGTTGTTTGATCCGAGGATCCAGTACTGATGGCCGTCATCGCCGACGCCTTGCCTGCGCCGCCACACGCGAGCCGATCGCCCACCTGGCTGCGCATCCGGCAAGCGCTGCGCCGGCATCCGACCGCGCTGCTCGGCGCGCTCATGCTGCTGCTGCTGATCTTGATGGCCGTGCTGGCCCCGTTCCTCGGCACCGTCGACCCGCAGGCGATCTCGCCGGTCCGGCGGCTGCGAGCGCCATCCGAGCTGCACTGGTTCGGCACCGACATGCTCGGCCGCGACGTCTACAGCCGCGTCGTCTATGGCGCGCGGGTGTCGCTTTCGGTCGGACTGTCGGTGGCGGCGCTCGCAACCGCCGTCGGGCTTGCCGTCGGTCTCGTCACCGGCTTTGTGCGCTGGCTCGACGGCATTGTCATGCGGGTGATGGACGGCCTCATGTCGATCCCCGGCGTGCTGCTTGCCATTGCGCTGATCGCGCTGACCAAGGCGAGCCTGGAAAACGTGATCATCGCCATCACGGTGACCGAGGTCCCGCGCGTGGTGCGCCTCATCCGCAGCCTTGTGCTCAGCCTGCGCGAGCAGCCTTACGTCGATGCGGCAATTGCCGCCGGCACCCGCACCGCACGCATCCTCACGCGCCACATCCTGCCCAACACGGTCGCGCCGCTGCTGGTGCAAGGCACCTATATCTGCGCCTCCGCCATGCTCACCGAGGCCATCCTGTCGTTTCTTGGCGCCGGCACTCCGCCCAACATCCCAAGCTGGGGCAACATCGTGGCTGAAGCCCGGTCCCTGTTTCAGATTGCCAATTATCTGATCTTCTTTCCGGGCCTCTTCCTGTCGCTTGCGGTATTGTCAGTCAATCTGCTCGGCGACGGCCTGCGCGATGCGCTTGACCCGCGCCTCGCCCGCAACATGTGAGCCCATGCCGAGCGCCGCGTCTCTGCTCGAGATCGAGGGTCTCAAAACCCATTTCTTCACCCGCGACGGCGTCGTGCGCGCGGTCGACGGCGTTTCCTTCTCGGTCGCGCCCGGCGAGACGCTCGCGGTCGTCGGCGAATCCGGCTGCGGCAAGAGCGTCACCTCGCTCTCCATATTGCGCCTGATCGCCTCCCCGCCCGGCCGCATTGTCGAGGGCAGCATCAGGTTTCAGGGCCAGGACCTGCTCGCTCTGTCCGAACGCGGCATGCGCGACATCCGCGGCAATGAGATCTCCATGATCTTCCAGGAGCCGATGACCTCGCTCAATCCGGTTCTCAGCGTCGGTCGCCAGATCACCGAGACGCTCACGCTCCATCGCGGGCTGAGAAGGGAAGCAGCCAAGGCGCGCGCGATCGAGATGCTGCGCCTGGTCGGCATTCCCGAACCTGCCTCGCGCCTGCGGCAGTATCCGCACGAGTTTTCCGGCGGCATGCGTCAGCGCGTGATGATTGCCATGGCGCTCGCCTGCGATCCGAAGCTGCTGATCGCCGACGAGCCGACCACGGCGCTGGACGTCACCGTGCAGGCGCAGATCCTCGACCTGATGCGGCAGCTCAAGGCCAGGACCGGCACCGCCATCATTCTGATTACCCATAGCCTCGGGGTGGTGGCCGAGATGGCGCAGCGCGTCATTGTCATGTATGGCGGCCGCAAGGTCGAGGAGGCACCGGTCGGGGCGCTGTTCGCAACTCCGCGCCATCCCTATACGCGCGCGCTGCTGAGCTCCGTGCCGCGCTTGCGATCCTCGCTCGCGGGCAACGGAAAGGCGCGCCTCGCCGAGATCGCAGGCGTGGTGCCTTCGCTGAAAGAGGCAATCCCCGGCTGCATCTTCGCGCCGCGCTGCAGGCACGCCAGCGAGCCGTGCCGGCAAAGCTATCCTCCGCTTGAGCAAAAGGCGGCGGGCCACTGGGTCGCGTGCTGGGAGGCCGACCGGCTGGCCGGGCGTCCCTCATGACCGTGGCCGCTCCCCCCGTGGTGGAGGTGAGGAACCTCACGAAGCACTTTGCGGTGCCGCGCGGCCTGCTCGGGCTGCGCACCGGCAAGGTCCACGCCGTCGATGGCGTCTCGTTCCGCGTTCAAGCCGGCGAGACGCTCGGCGTGGTCGGCGAATCCGGCTGCGGCAAGTCGACCACAGGGAAGTTGATCCTGAAGCTGATCGAGCCGACGGCGGGCGAAATCTACCTTGATGGCGAGCGCATCGATGCGCTTTCGCGCGGCGCCATGCGGCGACGGCGCAGCGGGCTGCAGGTCGTGTTTCAGGACCCCTACTCCTCGCTCAACCCGCGCCTGCGCGCAAACGAGATCGTTGCCGAGCCGCTGCGCAATTTCAGCAGGCTCCCGCGTGCCCGGATCGACGATCGCGTCGCGGAGCTGTTCGAGCAGGTGGGCCTGCGACGCGACCAGATGGTGCGCTTCCCGCACGAGTTCTCGGGCGGCCAGCGCCAGCGGCTGGTGATTGCGCGGGCGCTCGCGCTCAAGCCCAAGGTAATTGTGTGCGACGAGCCGGTCTCGGCGCTCGACGTTTCGGTGCAGGCGCAGGTGATCAATCTGCTCGCCGACCTGCAGGCCAATTTCGGCATCGCCTACATCTTCATCGCCCACGATCTGGCGGTCGTGGAGCACATCTCGCATCGTGTCGCAGTCATGTATCTCGGCCGCATTGTCGAGCTGGCGGAGCGGCGCGCTTTGTTTGCGGGCCCGCAACACCCTTACACGGAAGCGCTGCTCTCCGCGGTGCCGATTCCGGATCCGGGCGCGAAGCCACAGCGCGTGATGCTGCCGGGCGAGGTGCCGTCTCCGATCAATCCGCCTGCGGGCTGCTACTTCCATACCCGCTGTCCCTATGCCGAGGCCCGCTGCCGGAGCGAGAAGCCGCTGCTGCGGGAGGTCCGGCCCGGCCACTATGCCGCATGCCATCTGCGTCCCGGGGCGGTCGCCGGAGCCTGACGACAGCGGACGGCGGCGTCGCCACGTCCGGCGCGCCCCGTCGCCCGGTGAGCGCTTCAATAGCGGATTGTCCTCACCGGCTCGGCGCGCGCTTTGCCGGCGCGGCAGCCGATTATTGCCGGCGCTATGACCGCCGATCTGCGCGCCTGCGCGCTCCTTTATCTTCTACGAATGAGGCTTGCCGGCGGGTTTCGGGGCCGGCCTCGCCGGCCGAGGCGCAACCGAGGCGGTGCGCGGCGCGACCGATGTGGTGCGCGGGTGGAAGTTCTTTGGACCGCCGCTGCCCGTGCCCGCCCTGCTGAAGTTTGCCCTGTTGACGTTCGTCCTCGTGATGTTTGTCTTCGGCGCGCTGTGATTGCCCATTGGCAGCGAGGCATTCACGCGTGCGTTGTGAGTCGGACCGCCGGCGCCGGTTGGAGCGGTCGCAGCCGCCTTCATCTCCCTTGCTGCCATCACTCCAGGTCCTGAGAATTGACCGGCATGCGAGGTCGCGGCGACCGCGGGCTTTCCATTGTTCACCGACGCGAGCATCGATTTGTCGGTACTGGCGGTCTGCTGGTGCTGAGCCTGGGCCGCGGTCGCCGGCGTGTGCGCATCTTGCGCGGCAGCCAATTCCTGCTGCGTCGGCTGTGCGGTCGTGCCGCCTGCGCCGCCGTTGTAGCTGACCCGAGTCACATTGACATTGTTGATCACCGTCTTGTTGTAGGTGTTGTTGATGGTGACGCTGCCGAAATTGTTGACGGTCCGGTTGTAGGCGAACACGCCGCCATTCCAGTATCCGCCTGCGTAACCGACCCCGACATAGCCGAAGCCGTAGTTGACGCCGCCATAATAGCCGACGTGCGGTCCCCAGTAGCCGGCATTCCACGCGTAGAGCCCGTCACGCCAGGCCCAGTAACCCGGTGTCCAAAGCAAGCCCACCGCCGGCGGCTCGACCCACGTTCCGGGCACCCAGAAATAACCGTCCGGACCTTAGGCCCAATATCCGGGCGTCCAGATGTAGCCGGGGGCGGGAATGGGCGGCTGCAAATAGACCGGCAAGACCGGAGGGGCGATGGTGATGCTTACGCCAACCACGACCTGAGCAACCGTTGCGGAGGGCGAAAGCATCAGCGTAAGGACGAAAAAGCGTGCAAGGCACAACCGAAGGTTCTGCATGACCGTTCCCCGAATTGGCAAGGCCGCTGCGAAAGCTAAAGAACAAGACAAGCGGCCAGCTCAGGTGTGGACGACGACGATAGGCGCAAGTTCGTCAATGTTGCGGCGGCAATGCCGCCGGCCAGTGGCCCCGGCGGGCCGCTTCTGCGCTCGAAGTTCCAGCCGGCGCTGCGTCTTCAGCGTTTTGCCGTCGGGGTTGACTTTTCGCGACTTTTATCGAGGGCTGACCCTGACAGACTGCTCGCGCGAATCGCTTCGCACCGAGTCGACGTGCTCACCCTACACGAGGACAACCATGCAAGCTCATAGGTTCCTGCAACGCTGCGCTCACGCCGCCTTCGCCTGCATAACGCTGTTTGCGATGAGTGCCGCGGCAAAAGCGGACGACCTGCCGCCCTACATGGCGCCGATCGCCGGCCGTACCGCGGCCAGCGCCTCGGAGGTCGCAACCGGTAACGTGCTGGCGCTCAACACCATGATGTTCGAGCTCTATGGCAATGCGGCCGCGATTTTTCAGAAGAACATCCTGAGCAAGCATCCGATCATCCTCGGCCTGTTCTCGGGAGCGGGCGGGCGCTTCATTCTCTATCGGCCGGGCATGGCGCCGCTCGAAGCGCCGCAGGTGCCGATCGCATACCAATTGCTGAAATCGGCCGGACACAGCACCATGGCGATTAGCGAGGTGGTGGGCCCCTATCTCGACAATCCGGCCGACCAGTCCTGGCGCGGCGCGATGCTTGCCTATCGCAGCCGCATGCAGTCGGCTCTCGACGGCCTCGATGCGACGCCGATGCCGCCGGAATGGCGTGACAACACGCGGGCCGTGCTGGCGAACAATGCCGCGTTCATGGATGACTGCCTGGCAAAAGGCGTGATTACGTTTGCCGCGCTGGAGAAGTTCGGCAAGCAGCAGGCGCCCTACCTCGCGCGCAATATCGCCTGGGCGGCGCAGACCCAGGTCGGCCACTGGATGAGCGTGATCGCGGACTGGAAAAACATGCTGGGCGCCGCATGGGACAAGACCTATGCGGCCAGCAACACCATCTATGTCGCGCGCCAGAACAACATCCTGTTCAGTGTGCTCGCACAGTTCTTCGGCCCCGAGGCCATCAACGACCGCCTGCTCCTGATCGAGACGATCTCGTTCACGACAACGCCGGACGACATGATGGAGTCGCTGACCCGCATCATCGCCGATCGCTCGGTGGGAGCGCTGTTCTTCGGCAATTATCACCTGATGGATTATGAATTGATGGGCGGCGACGCCCGCACCGCCATCATCGCGGAAAGCACCAAGCGCGGAATGAAATCGTTCCTGCCTCCGCCGGTGCCGTTCGGCTCGAAGCAGTGGCCGACATTGATTACGCCCGGCCCCGGCCCGGCTTCCCTCGCCGACCTGAAGCAGTAAATCAATCCGGACCCGGCAACGTCTCGCGCGCTTCGAATGGACGTTCTTTGGCGGCGGGCCCGTAAAACTCGAACTCGATCAAGGTATGCCTCGTTAGCTGCTTGCAACGTCCAATCGGGGGCCTGGTCCCTTTCAACGCATGTCATTGCGGCAGCGGCTTGCCGCGCGTCTCAGGCAGGAATGGTCCCACGACCAGGGCCAGAATATAGATCGTGGCAACGATTATGCACGCGTTTCCGTAGCCCCCGAATTTCACGATCAAGGTTCCGGCAATCAGGGTGCCGATTGCGGCCAGAAACCGCGGCCCGTTGAAGATAAATCCAACGGCAGTGGCACGTAACCTGGTCGGAAAAAGCTCCGGCAACCACGCAGACATCCACGTGAACTGTCCGGAGGCAAAGACACCCAGAACCGCCGCAATGAGCAGAAGCAGATGCAAATCGCTCGTGAGAAGGAACAGGGCCGGCGTGAGGATCAGCGACATTGCAAAGAACAAGAGCGTGATCGGCTTGCGTCCATAAGCGTCCGCCAGGAAGCCGAAACCGATATAGCCGACGATCGAGCCGGCATTGTAAGCCAGCCCCGTGAAGCTCGCCCACTGCGGCGCTGGCAGGCCGGACTTCGCAGCGACCGAGCCGATGAAAGGCGGAATCCAGCTCGATATGCCCCAGAACCCGACCGCGGACGAGGTCGCCATCAAGAAAGCAATGATGGCGCGCCCCCGAATCTCGCGATCCGCGAACAGGTCGACGAAAGTGAAGCGCGTCAACGAACGGTCGTGCGAACCCTCCGCCTCCCCGCCCCGCTTGCGCTGTTGGGCGGCGAGCCGGCGCTCGTTCGATTGCTCCCAAAGCACCGATTCCGGAATGGAGCGCCGGATCCACAGCGTCAGCAGTGCCGGCAGCGCTCCGATCAGGTACATCGTGCGCCACGCGCCGGGACCGGTGGCGCCGACGAACAGCCAGACGAGCGAGGCGATGAAGAAGCCGATCCCGAACCCGCACTGAAACAGGCCTATTCCTTTTCCTCGTGCGTTGTCGGGCCACAATTCGGCGGTTATCGACGTGCCGGTCACCCATTCCGAGCCGATGGCAAGTCCCACCAGGAATCGCATGACCGCGAACGAGACCCAATCCCAGGCAAATGCGCTCAGACCCGTCATGATCGAATAGGTCAAGATCGCGAGGATCATCGTGCGCTTGCGGCCGATGTAATCCGCGAGCACGCCGGCCAGCATTCCGCCGATTCCCCATCCGCACAGCGTCGTCGCGATGATCGCTCCCGCGTAAGCTGGAATTTGCGCGTGCTGCGCCGGGTCGAGCAACTGGCGGAGCGCCACGGCGACAGTGAGAATGAGAGCATAGGCCTCGAACCCGTCGAACACCCAGCCCAGGTTCGACGCCAGCAGCGTCTTCCACTGGGTCCGGTTGAGGGTGCGATACCAGGGCGTGGCCATTGTCATGTCGCTCATTGCAGGTCTCTCCGGATCGGCAATTCAAAGGCCTTTCGGCAGCTGCACGTGGTCGAGCGCGGGCAGACCATAGTCCGCCCACCGCGCAGCGACGGTTTCCATATGCTCGCGCGACGGCAGCGACATCGCCGGGTACTGCCAGCGGCGGGTGGCGTCGATGATGACCTTGGAACCGAGCTCCTCGGCGGGAATTTCTTCCGGCGGATGGCCGGAGGGATCGAGCTCGATGGCGGCGGTACCGGGAAGGATGCGCATGTCGCGCGCAGGATTGACGCGCCACGAGAGGATCCACTCGCGCATGAACGGATCGCGTATGTCATCGTCCTCGTCCGCGACGATGATCCACTTGTAGTAGCTCATCCCGAAATAGCCGAGAACGGCCATCGCCACCTGATCGACATGCCCGCTGTACATCTTCTTCAGGCTGACCCACAGCGTCGCAGTGCAGCCGCCCGCCTCAAGCGCATGGAGATCGACTACCCCCGGAATGCGCAGCGTCTGCGTGAGATGCTTGAGCAGGTTGGCCTCGAGCAGATTGCGCTTGATCATGCTGCTCTCGCTGGGCGGAAACTGACTGATGATGCCCAGCAGGATCGGGTCCTTCCGCTGCGTGATGCATTTGACGTTGAAGACTGGGCAATTGCGCCCGCCCGCCATGAAGCCGGTAAACTCTCCGAACGGACCCTCCTTCTCGAGGTAATCGGTGGGAACCTCGCCCTCGATCACGATCTCCGCAGTGGCGGGCACTTCGAGATCGACGGTCTCGCACTTCACCATTTCGACAGCCTCCTCGCGAATGCCGCCTACAATGGCGAGCTCGTCCTCGCCGTAGCGTCCCGGCGCAACGAGGTAATGAACCGGATCAGCCCCGAGGTAGCAGGCCGCGGGCATCGGCTGGCCGCGCGCCTTCCACTTGGCGTGATGAATGGCGCCGCCGCGATCGGGGGCGCCGAACAGAATTCCGGTCCGGTTCGCGCTTTTGACCTGTCCGCGCCGGATGCCGACATTGCGCACGCCGTTATCGGGATCCTTGGTCACCCAGAGAGGGGTGAGATACGGACCCGCATCCTTGCCCGGCGTCCAGGTCGGGATGGGCAATCTGTTCAGGTCGACGGATGAGCCTTTGTGGGCGATTTCCTTGCACGGTCCGGTGCTCACAACGACGGGCGCGATCGGCTTGGCAAGTCCCCGGATGGTGCGCTCATGGATGGCGGCCGGCGTCGAATCGCATTCCAGGGCGACCGACATCATTCTGGTCGATGCGGCGATCACGCCCGAGACGACGCGACCGCCCGGATAGCCCTTGATGTTGCGGAATCCAAAACCGTAGCGACGCTCCTCCGTCATGCCGCGAAAGATCATGCGGCCAAGGGCGGAAATTTCCCAATCCTTGTCGACCTCCCGGTCGATCCATCGCATCAGCCCCTGCTGCTCGAGCGTCGCGAGATACGGGCGAAGGCTGTCATAGGGCATGCGAGTTGCCCCGCCGTGCATCCTGCGCCCCGACGGCGCCCCGCTGGTGCAGACGCAAAGCGGCAGAAGCGCGGGACGGTTCTTTCGCTGTGTTACGCCTTGGCCCGGATTGTTGCCGCATTCGATTCTTTCCTTTGCCGGGTGGGGAAGTTATCAGGGAATTTTGCGGAATCGAGTCCTGCCGGCATGTTCTTGCGCTAGCTGTGCCGTCGCAACGGTCAAGCCCAACACGCGCGTCAGCGTTTGTAGACGCATTTGGGACCCCCGAGTTAGCTCCGCGAAGTCTCGTGCAGTGCGAACTCGCGGCCGTTGGGAGTTCGGAGCTACGGCCGGTCGCAGGACTGCTTCAGGCCCGGCCGAGCATCTGGGCGTAGGGTTTCGAGCGCTCGCGCACGATCCGCCACTCCTCGGCCGTGAGCTTCGGCATTGCGTCCGGCATATTGATCACGTAATCCTTCGCAGGCGGCGGCGTATCGTCCGGCTTGCCCGTGTAGAGCACGACCTGCTTGGCTTGCTGATCGATCTTATCAGAATCGGTGTAGCCGAGCCCGTTCTGCTCGGTCTCAGGCGCGATATTGATTGAAGAGAGCATGCCGATCCCAAGCTTGGTAAACAGTTTTGCATTCTTCGTGATCGCCAGTTCCTCCTGTTCCTTGAGGTGCCGTTCCACCGCCTCTTGCGGATTGAGCATCGTCCATTTCAGCCCGTCCATCATCCCGGCTTGCACATCGCGAACAAGCTGCGGGTTCTTTTCGATGAAGCCCTGCCGCGCCAGCGTGTTCACCCAATAAAAGTCTATTCCGTAGTCGGAGAAGCGAAACAGCTTGACTGGAAAATTCTGCGTCACGAAATTGGGGATCGAGCTCATGGCGAAAGCCACCATTGCATCGACGCGACCATTGATGACCGACGACTCGATGATCTGTGAATCGAGCGACACGATATTCAGACTGGCGTAGTCGATTCCGACTGCCTTGCAGTATGCGGGCAGAAATGGGGTATCCCCGCCGGCGGCGGTTACGCCGATGTTCTTGCCCTCCAGGTCCTTTGGCTTCTTGATCGGTCCATTCGCGGGCGCCAATATGCCAAGGCCGGCATCATAGCCTTGCGTACCCACGATCTTGATGTCCAGACCTCGTGTGCGGCTGAGAATCACGGCGCCCGTTGCGGCGCCGCCCATGTCGAACTTGTCACCTGAGATGCCTTGGATGGCTCCCATCGAGCCGTACCCGCGCGATATCTCCATCTCGATGCCGCGCTGCTTCCAGAACCCGAGCTGTCGCGCCATATATATGAAGGCATACTGGCCGATCGGCAGCCATGAAAGCGTGTAGTGAACGCGCACCGGCTGTGCAATTGCCGGCTTCGGAAACGGTATGACCGCTGCCGCCGCGCTTGCAGCAGCTCCTGCGAAAACCGCGCGACGGCTGGGCTTCTCGCCGAATCCTCTCGTATTTGTCATGATGCGCTCCAGTTCAAGCTGCCACTTTTTGCGCTAGCATATCTCGCAATATCGCTCGCGCCATCAGCAAACCGCGATCCGCCTCGATAACGACCCGCGCACCGACATGCTCGGCGCTTGCCCCCGCTGGATCAGTGTCGAGTGAGCGCTGCTGTGCTTCGTAGACTGCGAGATCCTCAATCACGACCTGGTGGCATTGGCGATAGAATTCCTCGCGTCCCGCAGGTACTACCGCAGAGCTTTCGTGCGCCAATGCCCAGAATTGATGACTGCTGGCCTCGGTCTCGGGCGTGATACAATGATGCACCTGAAAGCCCCACTCGCCCTGCGTTTCCAGGCGAGAGCTGCCGTCCGCAGTTGCCCAGCCACAGCGGCCGGAGCCATTGTTGATGAAAAAATAGCCTGGAGGGTAGTACTCTGAAAGTTGCCATCGATCGAAAATGCCCTGGTGCGGCCCGAACTCGGCATAGGTGCGTGCGGCCGGAACACCGTACATGTCACGCGTCGCACGCACCGTGGTACCTCGTCGGCTGAACTTCACGTCAGCATTCTCGGCAACCGGCGCATTACCGATCGTGGAGTTGTGAACATAGGCGACATGGGAGAGATCGAGCAGGTTGTCGAGGATAAGGAGATAGTTGCAACCGATGTGCAGCCGCACTTTCGTGCACCCCCAATTCGGATCCGACAGACGCGAGAAACTGATTGCGTTCGCGGGGTCCGCTCGCGCGGGATCGCCCATCCAAACTGACACGAACTGATCGCGCTCGACGACCGGATAGGATTTAACGCCGATGTTGCGCGGAGTTTCCTGACCCGGAATTTTCACGCATCGGCCGTCCTCGTCGTAAACGAGACCGTGATACCCGCATTCGATGGTATCACCTTGCAGCCTCCCCGCGGTCAGCGGCAGCCGCCGGTGGGCGCAACTGTTCGCTAACGCGACGGCCTTGCCTGCCCCGGTGCGGTAAAAGACGATGTCCTCGCCGAGGATCGTGCGGCCCAGCGGGGAGCGTCCGACCTCGTCGCTCCACGCCCCGACATACCATTGATCACGCAGGAACATTGACTTTCTCCTTGCCGCACGTGCGCGCTTCCGCAGCGAGCCTGCCATCGATCATCCGTCGCGCCTGGAGTGGGCCCGCGTCGTAGCGAATGTGGACAATCGGCGCGAACGGCTGCCGTTCGAGCATCTCCTGCTGCGCCTTGAAGACAGCGATGTCCTCTCCGATGACTTGATGTGACTGCCGGTGAAACTGCTCGGCGGCAGGTAAGTCGTCATAGAGAAAATTATGCGTCACTGCCCAGAAGTAGTTCGTCACCTTGTCGCTCTCGGGCGTCACGCTATGGCAAACAATAAATTCAAAGCGCTGCTCGCCGCCACCGCTCTGTGCGCCCGTCCCAGCCTTGGCGGAGCCGTTGCGGATCACCAACGTCGAAGGCACGAACCAGCGCGAAATCTGCCAGCGGTCGACATTGCAGTCGTAGTTGCCGAACTGTGCATATGTGGGCGCCGGCGGCACATCTAGCGTCCAGCGGCTCACCAGCACGCCATCCTCGGTCGGCTCGGCCTTAACGTTTGCGCTCTCCGCCAGCTCGGGGCTGCCGACCGTTGTGGAGTGGACAAACGATAAGTGAGAAAGATCGAGAAGGTTATCAATTATGAGCTGATAATTGGCGGGGATGCGCGCGTGCAGCTTGGTTTGTCGCCAGCCTTTCTTCGTCATCCACGGGAACCGAGTAATTTTTGTGGGATCGGCGTTGTGCGGCAATCCCATCCACACCCAGATGCAGTTATCCTGCTCGATAATGGGATAGCTGCGAATGGCGGCACCATCCGGCGCTGCCGGCTGCCCTGGCACATGCAGGCAGCGGCCGGACGCATCAAACTGCAGGCCATGATAGCCGCACACGATGCGGTCTCCTCGCACGCGCCCGAGCGACAGCGGCAGACTCCTGTGCGAGCAGCGATCATCGAGCGCGACGGGGCTTGCATCGTCTCTCCTGTACAGGACGATGCTCTCGCCCAGCAGGACGACCCCGAGCGGTTTTGTTTCGAGCTCATCCGACCACGCAGCGAGGTACCATGCCTCGCGAACGAAATCCTGGCCGGCACGCGCGAGATCGCGGTTGAGCATGGGCCGTCACCCGCTCGCGGCAGCCGACAGAGCCGCTTCGGGAGCCGTCTCGGTATCCAGTCGCTGCTGCAGCAGCCGGCGCGCCTGCATCAGCCCTTGATCTGCCCGGATCGTTGCAGTCGAGTGCAGGTCCCAGGCGCTTGGCCCGCGCGGATCCGCGTCCAGCGCCGCCTGCTGGATCGCAAACACCTCGCGATCCTCATTGATGATCTGGTCGCATTGGCGCTTGAACTCCATGATGGCCTCGGCGCTTGCTTGGCTTGTAGGGATCGTCACGGTACGAAATTGATGCGTCGTTCGCTCCGTCTCGGGAATCAGTCCGTGCAGGACCTTGAAGCCCCAGGCGCCATGTGACCAGATGTCGTCGTCCTCGTGCACGGGGACATCTGCATCGCACGAGCCGTAGCTCACGCGGATGTAGCAAGGCGCGCGATATTCCGAGACCTGCCATAAATTGACTCGCCCCTTGAAGCCGCCGAATTCCTTGAAAGTTCGCGCAGGTTCGACGTTGCGTTGCCACCGCTTGATCAGCACGGCATCACCGACTCGTACCACCTTGACGACCGCCTCCTCTGCCAGCGCCGCACTGCCGGTAGTCGTGGCATGGACGTAGGCAAGGTGCGAGAGGTCGAGCAGGTTGTCGACCGTGAGCAGATAGTTGCATTCAAGGTGTAGCCGGATGCGGCTTGTGCTCTCGCCGGCTTCGTCGATGGCGCTGTAGTCGGGAATGAGCCTCGGGTCGGCGAGTTTGGGATCGCCCATCCAAATCCAGAGATAGGTATGCCGATCGAGAACTGGATATCCGCGCACCCGCGCGCCCTGCGGTACGCTCGTCTGTCCAGGGATCTTGATGCAGGTTCCGCTCTCGTCATAGAGGAGGCCATGATAGGCACACTCGATCCGGTTGCCGTCGAGCCGCCCCATGGAAAGAGGCAGCCGCCGGTGCGCGCAGCGATCCTCCAAGGCAACAGGCGTGCCATCCTCCGCACGATACATGACCACGGCTTCTCCGAGGTAGGTCCGTGCGGTCAGCGTGCGCCCGAAATCCTCGGAGAAGCCGGCGGCGTACCAGCAATTGCGTAGAAACATCGACACCTCCCGCGCGGCGTGCAGCCGCCGTTGAAACCCTCAGATCCGCGTGCTCTCGTGCAGCCGCGCGATCATCCGGCGGGCCTGCAGCAGGCCGGCATCGGCCTGAATGCTGATGCAACTGCGGACGTCCTCGGCGCTAACGCCGTCGCCCGACGTATCAAGTGCGCATTGCTGTGCCTCGTAGATCGCGACGTCCTCCGCGATCACCTGATGGTGCTGCCGGTTGAATTCCGCCCGGGCCGCCGGCGCGATGGTGGCGTTAGCATAGGCGATTGCCCAGAACTGATGCGTGTGCCGCTCGTCCTGAGGCGTGATGCAATGGTAGACCTGGAAGCCCCATTCACCCGGTCCATGCAGGCGGCTGTCGTCGCCAGTCGCGCTGTTCGGGGGCGCGCAGCCATTGTTGATCAGAAAATAGCCCGGCGGCGTGTATTCGGAGAGTTGCCAGCGATCAAATAGCCTCTTGTAGGGACCGAACTCGGCGTAGGTGCGCGCAACCGGCACATTGACCATCTCGCGGGTGATGCGGACTGTACCGTTGCCGGCAGTGGTCTTGACCACCGCATTCTCGGCCACAGGCGCATTGCCGATGGTGGAGTTGTGGACATATGCGACGTGCGAGAGGTCCAAGAGGTTGTCGATGATGAGCAGGTAATTGGCGCCGACCTCGAGGCGCACCTTGCTGTGCGCCCAGCCTGGGTCGCCAAGCCGCGGAAAGCTGATTGCTGCGGTGTCCTCTGCCTTGGCTGCGTCCCCCATCCATACCGAGATGAACTGGTTGCGCTCGACCACCGGATAGGATCGCACGCGCGCGCCTGCCGGGACGCCGTCCTGTCCAGGAATCTTGATGCATCTGCCTGCGGGATCATACACCAGCCCGTGATAAGCGCATTGTATGGTCTCGCCGATCACGCTGCCCATCGACAGCGGCAGGCGGCGATGGGCGCACCTATCCTCCAGCGCGACCACGTTGCCGTCCGGTTTTCGGTAGAACACGATGCTATCGCCCAGAAGCGTGCGTGCGAGAGGCTTGTCCGTCACCTCGTCGGACCACGCGCCGACATACCAGTAGTCTCGCAGGAAGTTGCCGGACACGCACGTCCCCATTGTCAGCCCCTCAGGCCCGCAGTCTGGTGGGCGCGCTAGCGCAATCGCTCTGCAGCATGCTGCTGATGATCGCGCGCGCCCGAATGAGCCCACCATCCGCCTTGATGATGGCCGATGTCTTCACGTCTACCGCCGAGGCGCCGTCGCCGGTCGTGGAAAGTGCCTTTTGTTGGATCGCGAAGATGATGCGATCCTCGTTGATGATCTGATCGTTCTGCCGGTAGAACTCGGCGATGCTCGCCGCGTCAGCACCACCCTTCTCGTGCAGGATATATCGGAACTGATGGCTCGCCGTGCTGGTCTCCGGCGTAATGCCGTGAAAGACCTGGAAGCCCCAATGCCCGGGCTCCCAGATCTCGTCCCCCTCTGGAATTCCAGTGCCTGCCGGTCCCGAGCCGTAACTCACGCGAATATAGCAGGGGGGCTGGAACTGAGAGATCTGCCAGATATCGATCTTGGTAGCCGCCGAATTGGACGAAGGTGGGCGCCGGCTCGACGTTTTCCGCCCAACGCTTGACTTGCACGGTGTTGCCGTGTCGCTCGGTCTTGACGCTCGCTCGTTCTGAAACCGGCGGGTTCCCCGTGGTCGTGCCATGGACATAGGGAAGGTGTGACAGGTCGAGAAGGTTGTCGACGATGAGCTGATAGTTTGCTTCGACATGCAGGGCAATGCGATGCCGGCCCAGTCCTGGAAGCGAGAGGCGGTTGTAATCAGGGATGGTGCGCGTATCGGCACGGGCCGGGTCGCCCATCCAGATCCAGGAATAGCCGTGCATGTCTGCGACGGGGTAGCGCTTCAGGCGTGCGGTCCTCGGCACATCGTCTTGACCCGGCACCTTAATGCAGGCGCCGGAGCAGTCGTAAACGAGGCCGTGGTAGGCACATTCGACTGTATCGCCTTTGAGGCGGCCCGCGGACAAAGGCAGTCGCCGGTGCGAGCAGCGATCCTCGAGCGCGACAAGCTCGCCCATCTCAGTGCGGAAGAGAACGACGGGTTCGCGGAGAAATGTCCGCCCAACCAGCGAACGCCCGAACTCGTCGGGAAAGCCGGCGGCGTACCAGCACTCGGTAATAAACATGGTAAGCTCCCGCGGGCTAGGATGGCGCGATGGGTACTGAGCCAGGGATGTGTTGCGCCTGTCCTCGAAGGGGTTCTCCCCCCAATAGGCTCTAACTTAAACCGGTCGCCGCTAGTCTCGACCTAGCGCGCATGACTTTTCCCCCACATGGCCTTGATCACCTGGAACGTGAAATCGAGATGCGCGCACAGGAGGTCTCCTCCTTCCTCCGGATTGCGCGCGAGCGCCGCCTTCATCAGCGCACGGTGTTCGGAAATGAGTTTACGGCCAGCCTTTCGGTCGAAGCCGAGCATGATTGCGCGATAGCGCTGTCCTAGATCGTAGAGACGGTCTGCCAGGCTCAAGAGCATGCTGTTTCCGCAGGCGGAAAGCAGCGCGTGGTGAAACGCGCGATGGGGCACTTCCCATTCGAGGAAATTGCCGCAGCCCGGCGTCACCAGCGAGAGGCGATGAAACTGCCCGACGATCTGCGCCTCCCAGGTCGCATCGCCGCGCTGCATAGCAAGGCGGAATGCTTCCCGCTCGATCAGCTTTCTCGTGCTTGTGAGTTCGCAAAGATCGTCCAACGAGGCCGGCGCGACGCGGAAGCCCTTGTTCTCCTCTCTCGTGACCAAACCTTCGGAAACGAGCCGCGAAAGGACCTCGCGTACGGTGGTGCCGGCCGCTTCATACCGGGAGCTCAGGTCCGCTACCCGCAGCTTGTGGCTCGGCTTCAGAGCGCCGGTAAGTATATCGTATCGCAGCTTCCGCCGGACCGCGCTTTCCAGAGTAGCAACAGTGGCCACACTCGGCTCGCTGCTGACGGAAGCGACCTGGAAAGCTTGTTCCCGAAGATAGTTCATACCACGAACTGTGGCAGGAAAAACGACAAAGTCAATAATTATCGATAAAATAGAATTGGATAGCGGAGCAGTTCGGTTTCACCGGCGCGCGTGCGGATACGCGTCATGCCTGTCCGGCGCCCATCGCCGCGGCTGCTCCTGTTCCAGATATTCGCGGGCGACATCCAGAAAATCGGAGATGAGCCGGCTCGTTCGACGTTGGCCGAGCCATACCAGGTCGACCTTTGAGGAGATCTTCATTCCCTTGATCGACAACTTGATGACCCGGTTATCCGCAAGCGCCCCCTCGTCGAACACTGCGCCAAGGCCAGCACCCTGCGCAACTGCGCTGACCACCCCCTCGCGGCTGCCGAATTCAAGCAGACGATGGGCGGGCATGTCGGCGAGCCCGACCGCCCGGTCGAAGGCGGCGCGTGTTGCAGATCGAGGCTCGCGGCAGATCAGGACTTGTTTTTTCAGCTCCGTGATCGAGATGGAGCGCCGCCCCAGCCACGGGGCTGTCCGCGGCGCGATCACGACGAGTGCAGGATTCCTGAATGGCAACACCTCGAACTCACGATGCGCTTCGATCTGATCGAGCAGCGCCGCATCCAGCTCGTAGTCGAGCAGCTTTTCGGCAAGCGTGCTGGAATTCGCGATCTCCACTGAGATGGAGAGGGTAGGGAAACGTTTTTTATGGCGTGCGACAAGCGCGGCCACGTCATAAGGCCCGTAGGCCCCGATCCGCAGATGCCCCTGCCGCATTTCGCGAAAATCATCGAGGCAGGCGAGTGCCTCCTCGAAGCTGGCGAACATGCGCCGCACCAGCGGGAGAAGCACCGCGCCCGCTGGGGTGAGGCTCGCGCCACGCGCGCTGCGATGAAAGAGCTCCACCTTGTACTTTTTCTCGATATCACCGACCTGACTTGTAACCGTGGGCTGACTGACTGCGAGACAACGAGCAGCAGCGGTAAAGCTCCCCTCCGTCGCAACCGCGAGGAATGCCCGTGCCTGCGAAGGTGTCATAGATTTGGTCTATGGAGTATGCCCAAAATTCATATTTGTCTTATACCACGCGTTGTGGGAATCTGGGAATAGCGCCGGGCAACGGGTGACGGGGAATGCGCCGCGCGGATCGCGGCCAACTCGCGGCAAGCACACACAAACAAAGGCGAATGACATGGAAACGAACCTTGCGCAGGAATCGGCGGCCCCCGTCCGCACCGTGACCGCGGTCCCGCTCTCGGCGGCGATCGGGGCCGAAATCGTGGGCATTGATCTGCGCGCACCGCTGGTCGACGCACAATTTGCCGACGTCATCGATGCCTGGCACCGACACTGCGTGCTGCTCTTTCGCAACCAGCATCTCGATATGGAGGATCAGCTTCGCTTCGCTGAGCGCTTCGGCGAGCTCAGCAAGGTGATCAATAATCACAGCCATAACTCGGGACACCCATCGGTGATGCTGGTCTCCAACATCCGCAAGGATGGAAAGCTCATTGGCGGGCTGCCCGACGGCGAAATGTTTTTCCACTCCGACCAGTGCTACGTGGAGTGCCCGATCAAGGGCACCATGCTCTATGCGATCGAGCTGCCGCGTCAGGGCGGCAACACGCTTTTTGCCAACATGTATCTGGCGTACGAAACCTTATCCGAGGAGGTGAAGCAGCGCATCGCGGGGCTCAAGGCCATGAACGTCTACGATTATGAGAACAATCCCACGACACGCGGCACGACGATCCGTGAGGGCGTACCGCATTACGACCACCCCGTTGTGCGCACGCACCCGCAGACCGGGCGCAAGGCGCTGTTCGTGAATCGCCTCATGACCGATCACATCCTGGACATGCCGCACGATGAGAGCGACCGCCTGCTGAACATCCTGTTCGATCACCAGGAGCAGCGGCGCTTCGTCTATGAGCATGTCTGGCGCGTGGGCGACCTCGTGTTGTGGGACAATCGCTGTTCCCTGCACGCGCGCACCGATTTCGACCCGGGTGAGCGGCGCCTCCTGCGCCGCGTTGCCATCCGCGGCGAGAAGCCGTTTTAGAGGCAACATTTTCGGGGTCAGGTCTAGCGCGTGTCGTACCAGCGCATCACCAGCTTCTCGCAGCCCGCGACACATCCGTAGAGCGCCAGCCCGACGAAACAGAGCATGGCGATGCAGGCAAGCGCGAGGTCCGTCTGCTGGCGTGAGGAAGCAAAAAGAATGAGATAGCCGAGGCCCCGTTGCGAGGCGATGAACTCGCCCACCACGATGCCGATGATCGCAAGCGTGACAGCAACCTTCATACCACTGAAGATGAAAGGCGACGAGGTCGGGAACCGGACTTTTATCAGAATCTGCCACTGCGACATGCGCAAGGAGCGGCAAAGCCGCAGCATTGTCGCCTCTACCGACTGCAGTCCGGCGGCGGTCGCCACCAGGATGGGAAAGAAGGAGATAAAGATCGAAAAGGTGACGCGCGATGAGGTCCCGATCCCGAGCCAGACAATGAACAAGGGCGCCAACGCAATTTTGGGAATCAATTGAAAGAAAATGATGTTGGGATAGAGCGCCTGATAGGCGAGCTTGGAGTACACCATCAGGGCGGCGAGCGCGATTCCAAGCGGGATCGACATGCCGAACGCGAGCAGTGTCTCGTAGGTGGTTGGGATCGTGTGCTTCAGGATCAGCCAGAAATTGGTGACCAGCTGTTCCAATACCATGGTAGGCGGCGGCAGGATGGCGGGCGAAATCTGTCCATACGTGACAACCGCCTGCCAGGCGACCATTGCGGCAAACGCGGTCGCCGCCGGCAGTACGAGCGTCCGATGTGAGACAGCCAAGAGCGACCAGAGGCCGCTCAGGTCGACGCCGCGGGGAGGTATGGCCGGCGCGCGTTCCTCGACCATGTTCAATGCCGCGTCGCGCCTCCACTTCCGCGCGCGATCTCAATCTCTCGGCGCAACACCGCGCATAGTTCATTGAACTGTGCAGTCTCGCCGATGGCAAAGTCGCGCGGGTGGACAAAAGGCACCTTGATCTCCGCGATAATCTGCGAAGGGCGCCGTCCCATGACGAGCACGCGGTCGGCGAGCAGTACCGCCTCGCGAATGCTGTGGGTCACGAAGAGTACGGTCTTGCGATAGCGCTCCCACAGTTCCAGCACCACGACGTTCATGTCGTCGCGGGTAATGGCATCGAGTGCGCTGAAGGGCTCGTCCATGAGCAGGACACTGGGATCGGCAATGAGCGCGCGGCAAAGCGAGATCCGCTGCCGCATGCCGCCGGAGAGCTCGCGCGGGCGCTTGTGGGCGGCATCCTCGAGATGGACGAGCCGCAGGAGTTCCATTGCTCGCCCGAGATAGGCCGCACGCCGCCGGCCCAGCATCTCGATCGGGAATAGCACGTTCTGCAACGCCGTCTTCCAGGGAAGCAAGGTCGGGTCCTGAAATACGATGCCGATCTCCGCGCGCGGCTCGATCATCGGGATGCCTCCGGCGAGAAAAGTTCCCGCCGTGATTGGTTCGAGGCCAGCGATCATCATCAACAGCGTGCTTTTGCCACAGCCGCTCGGACCGAGAAGACAGACGAACTCACCCTTGTTAACCGAGAACGTCGCGGCGGTGATCGCCTCGAAGGCGCTGGAGCCCGTGCCGAAGACCTTGCGTACCCGCTGGCAGCTGATTTCCGCTTGCATGCGTACCGTGGCTTCATGCATGGTGGTTCCCTTTAGTCCTGGCTATATTCGTCGACGGAACCCGCGGCTTGCAAGCGCGGTGTGGCGCCCGGGGTGAACTTCCTGCCGGTTTTTAGGCGCAAGTAAGGGCGATCTTTTTTTACAGAAGATCCTGATGTCCAAATCCCTCGTCTACTACGGCCTACTCACGGATCGGTGCGGACTGCAACAGCCCTTCGTCGCGCGCGAGCGTCTTTCCAGCTTTACGCCATGACGGTCGATTGCTGTGAAGCTGCAAGTGTCGTAGCTGAGCTTACCCTGGCATTCGAGAGACCGCGAGAAATCTCCGGTAGACTCGTCTTTTGCTTGGCCCATGTCAGAGTTGAGGACGGAGATGACGATGACCCTCCAGGACGAACGCTCGATCGATCGCCGGTTGTTTCTTGGCGCGGCCGGAACGCTCACCCTGATGACACAAGCGGCGACCGCACAGGATGCGAGAAGCGCGCCGAAGGCCGACTCGCAGACGGCCGCCGCCCGCAGGCGCCTCAGCGATACCATTGCGGACTTCGTGGTGGGTTTTGACGCGAGATCGCTGCCGCCGCTCGCCGCCGAGCGGGCGCGGCTTGCCTTCGTCGATACGCTCGCCGTGATGCTGGCGGGAAGCCGCGAGCACGGCTGCGAGATCGTCTGCGACATGGTCAGGCAGGAACACGCCGCGCCTAAGGTTTCGGTGGTCGGCCAGCCGTTGCGCACCTCGCCGCAGCTTGCGGCGCTGGCAAACGGCGTCGCCGCCCACATCATGGACTACGACATGTCCTCCCTCCTGGGTCAGCCGACCTCGCCAATCATTCCGGCGCTGCTGCCGCTTGCCGAGAGCACCGGCGCAACGCCTGCCGAAGTGATTGCGGCATTCATTGTCGGCTTCGAACTGTGCCTGAAGCTTGCGCGCTCCGCGCCGGAGCAGTCGTCGGTCGGCGGTTGGCATGCCGTGAGCAGCATCGGGACCATGGGGTCCGCTATGGCATGCGCGCGCCTGCTGCGGGTCCCGCGCGAGCGCATCCCCGACATCCTCGGCATGGCGGCGTCGCTCTCCGGCGGCCTCTCCGCCAATTTCGGCACCATGACCAAGCCGCTGCACGCCGGCACCAGCGCCCGCAACGCGATCCTTGCCACCGCGCTCGGGCGGGCCGGCTTCACGGCAAGCCCGGCGGCGCTCGAAAACCCGGTGTCCGGTTATTTTCGCGCGTTCGACCACGGCATCAAGGTCTCGTTCGAGCCGTTCGACGAGCTCGGCCGCCGCTACGACATCGTTGAGCGGGGCTTCAAGCCCAAGCGCTATCCCTGCGGCGGCCTCGGCCACACCGCAATCGACGCCACGCTCGAGCTTCGCAGCGAGATCAATATCGCCGACGTTGCCGCGATCAAGGCCGGCATCACCAGATATGCGGCCTCGCGCATCGGCGACAAATATCCAACCTCGATCGAGAGCGCCAAGTTCAGCATGCCCTACGTGGCGGCCTATACTGCGCTCTACGGCGCGCCCATGCTCAAGGCCTTCACGGAGGAGGCAATCGCCGATGCGAAGGTCAAGTCGCTGGCGGGCAAGGTCGCGGTCGCAATCGACCCGGAATTCGCCGACATTCTCGACGAGAGCCCGGCGCGTGTGACCGTGACGCTCGCCAACGGCCGCACCGTCGAGCGCATGCGCTATTATGCGAGCGGCACGCCGCAGGTCCCGCTCACGAAAGAGCAGGTCGAGGAGAAATTCTTCTCCTGCGTCGAGCGCGCCGTGGACAAGAGCACGGCGACGAAGCTTTTCGCCTTCCTGAACCGGCTCGACGAGCAGCCTTCGCTGGCGGAGCTGTGGACGCTGCTGAATCGGGCGTAGACGCCGCAAAAGGAGTCGTCGTCATGCCCGCGCTTGTCGCGGGCATCCACGTCTTAATCGTGAGCCAAACCAAAGTCGTGGATGGCCGGGACAAGCCAGGGACAAGCCCGGCCATGACGCAAGAATCAAATAACCCATCCTGCTCAGCTCGTCGGTGAATGCCGCGCGGAAGGCGTCAGGCGGGATGGCGGAATTGCCCTCGCAAGCAGTGCTGCTCCGCCGGGCGAGAGCGAAAGCTTGAGCGCATGCTCGTGCCCAAGCGGCGACATCTTGTTCCATGTCTTGGCGAGAATGCCGGTGAGCTTCTCCTCACTGGTCTTTCCAATAAAGCCGGCGAGGTAGTGCTGCAGGAACACGACACACACCACATCCTCCAGCAGTTGCGCGGCCGCCTCCGACTTCAAGCGCTCCTTGCGAATGAGAGAGCCAACGCGCGCGATGTCGTCGGCGTGATAGCCCGCCGCTGCCATGATCTCGCCGACGCGCCTGGCGTGAAACTCCCTGAGATGCTTGCGCCAGCTCAAGTAGCCCTGACGACCTTGGGGGTAGCCTGTGCGCGGCGAGGTCCAACGCTCGATATGCTGCCCGCGCGCGGCAATGCGCAGGTGCTCGGACGCATCAGGCGCCATGCGGGCAAGCGTTTCACTCATGCGGCGGCCGTAAACGAGCTCGGCCGGCTCGGGCCGACCGTCGATCTCAACGTGGTTGGGATCGCACGCATTGGCGGCATCGATATCGGCAATGACGGCGGCAAACCGCCTCTCGATCATCGCTCGTCTCCTGCGCGCCCGCTATGGCCAGTCGGCGCGGCTCGGATCACGCCGCCGAAAGGCGCTCGGGCATCGCGTTGCCATTGGAGTCACGATAAGCGACGGCGCGGGGTTTGCCGGCAAGGAGATTTGCGGCATGCACGGTGGCCGTGACCAGCGTTACGACGGCAACCGATTGATGTGCAAGCGCGAGCAACATCGGTACATGCCAGAGCAGCGCCGTGACGCCGAGCGTCGCCTGAAGCAGGAGCAGAGCAGCCAGCGCAATCGCGCTGACGCGGCCCTCGTTGTGGTACGCGCAATCGGCAGCATGGAAAACGGCGAGTGTCACAAGCAGGTAGGCAACCATGCGATGGGTGAACTGCACCGCGAGATGGTTATCGATCAAATTCGCCCATGCCGGAGCGAGAAGGAACAAATGCTCGCGTGCGGGGATCAATGCGCCGTCGATCAGCGGCCAGGTATTGTAGACAAAACCTGCCTTGAGCCCCGCAACCAATCCACCGAGCGCGATCTGCACGACCAACAAGCTCAGGATCGTCACCGCGGTCCATGCCAATCGGCGCGGGATTGCGCTCGCGACCGCTGCGCTCGCGACAGACGTCACCGGCGCAAGGCGCCGCGCCGTCCAGACGACCGCAATCAGAATGAGGCAGGCCATGGTGAGATGGATGGAGAGACGCTCCTGCGCCACGTCGACGCGACCGACTAGCCCGGATGCCACCATCCACCAGCCGATGCCGCCCTGCAACGCACCAAGCGCGAAGATCAGCCAGAGCCGCCATTTGATCCCCGGCTCGATCCAGCCGCGAAACTGAAAGAGCAGCAGCGGCAGCAGAAAGGCCGCCCCGATGACTCGACCAAGCAGCCGGTGCGCCCATTCCCACCAGTAGATCCGCTTGAATTCGTTGAGCGTCATCCCTTTGTTGACGAGCTCATATTCGGACGACGTCTTGTACTTCTCGAACTCTGCCGCCCAGGCATTCTCGCTCAGCGGCGGCACAGTTCCGGTGACGGGCCGCCATTCCACAATCGAAAGGCCCGAATCGGTAAGACGAGTTATCCCGCCGACAATCACCATGAGGGCAATGAGAGCGGCAACGCCGTACAGCCAAAACCGCACGATATGCCGATGCGCGTCGATGATGGCAGGATCGCTGGACAATCGCGTACCTTCGCTGTCAGTTGCCCTGAAAAGCCGGCTTCTCTTTTCGCACGAATGCCTCATAGGCGCGTTCGTAGTCCCTGGTCTGCATGCAGATCGCCTGCGCCTGCGCTTCCGCCTCGATTGCCTCGTCGATGCCGGCACTCCACTCCTGATGGATGCAGCGCTTGGTCATGGCATGCGCGAAGGTCGGCCCGTCGGCAAGCGTTTTCGCAAGCGCCTGCGCTTCGGTCAGCACCGCTTCCGGCTCGCACAGCCGGTTGTAGAAGCCCCAGCGCTCGGCCTCGCCGCCGTCCATGGAACGCCCGGTATAGAGAAGCTCGGCCGCACGGCCCGCGCCGACAATCCGCGGCAAAATGTTACAGGCACCCATGTCGGCGCCCGCGAGACCGACCCGCACGAACAGAAAGGCGACCTTGCTGCGCGCGGTGCCCAGACGCAGATCCGAGGCCATCGCCAGGATGGCGCCGGCGCCCGCGCACACGCCGTCCACGGCCGCCACGATCGGCTGCGGGCAGGCACGCATTGCCTTGACCAGATCGCCGGTCATGCGGGTAAACGCCAGCAGGCCCGCGGTGTCGCCGTTGCGTCGCATCTCCACCAGCGGACCGATGATCTCATGGACGTCCCCGCCGGAACAGAAATTGCCGCCGGCGCCCGTGATGACCACGCTCTTGATCGCCTGCGCGTAGACAAGATCACGAAAAGTGTCGCGCAGCTCGCCATAGGATTCCAGGGTCAGCGGGTTCTTGCGCTCCGGCCGGCTGAGCGTGACGGTGGCAACCTTGCCGTCGAGCTGCCAGGCAAAGTGGCGCGGTTTCAAGCTCGTAAAATCGATACGCGGTGCATGAAATCGCCGGGCCGTCTCGCCGGCACCCGCCTGGCTGCCTTTTTTTGACGGCGTTTTAGGCTGTTCGGTGGAAGCAGACATCAGCGACCTTGTCATGTCTTCCGCTGGTCCTTGACCCGCACGGCCTTGCCTTGTGAGCGCGGCACCTCGCCGGGCGGCTTGACCATCACATTGCAGGTGACCCCGATCATTGCCTTGATGTGGCGGGCCACCTCATCGGCTTTACGGCTGCGGTCCACCTCCGCAAGCGCACCACCCGGCACGCTTTCCACCTCAACCGTCATGGCGTCGAGGACGCCTTCCCGCGTCAGCACGATCTGATAATGCGGCGCGAGCCCGGGGAAACCGACCAGCACGGCCTCGACCTGCGATGGAAAGACATTGACCCCGCGAATGATCAGCATGTCGTCGTCGCGCCCGGTGACCCGCATGATGCGGACATGGCTGCGGCCGCAGGCGCACGGTGCATTGTCGAGGCGTGAAATGTCGCGGGTGCGGTAGCGGATCATGGGCAGCGCGGCTTTCGTCAAGGTGGTAATCACCAGCTCGCCGGTCTCTCCCATCGGCAGCGGCTGCAATGTCTCGGGGTCAATGATCTCGAACAGGAAATGATCCTCCCAGCCGTGCAGCCCGGCCTGCGCGACGTGACATTCGCAGGCAACGCCTGGTCCCAACACTTCGGAAAGGCCGTAGAGATCGACCGCCTTGATCCCGAAGCGCTCCTCGAGCTCGCTGCGGACCGCGTCGCTCCAGGGCTCTGCGCCGAACACGCCGATGCGCAGCGGCGCCGGGCGCAAATCGACCCCCATGCCGGCGGCGACTTCGGCGATGTTGAGCGCGTAGGACGGCGTCGCGCACAGCACATGGGCGCCGAAGTCCTGCAGCAGGGCCACCTGGCGCTCGGTGCCTCCTCCCGATACCGGCACCACTGTGCAGCCGAGCCGCTCGGCTCCGTAATGCACGCCGAGGCCACCCGTGAATAGTCCGTATCCGTAGGCATTGTGCACGATGTCGCCGGGCAATGCCCCCGCGCAGGCGAGCGAGCGCGCCATCAGCTCGGACCAGCATTCGAGGTCCCCATTGGTATAGCCCACGACGGTCGGCTTGCCGGTCGTCCCGGATGACGCGTGCAGGCGGCGCAGATCCTCGCGCGGCACCGCAAACATGCCGAACGGATAGGTGTCGCGCAGATCCGCTTTGGTCGTGAACGGAAAGCGCGCGAGGTCGGAGAGCGACCGGACCGCGTCCGGCCCGACTTTGGCGGCCTCCCATTTTCTGCGGTAGTGGGGCACGTCGGCATAGGCGCGCTGCAGAGTGTGCTTGAGACGCGTCGTCTGCAGAACGCTCAGCGCCTCGCGCGGCATTGTTTCCGCGTCGGGGTCGAACATGAAAATGCCCGCATACGATCTTGCCGCTTGCGTGCTCATGGCCGGCTCTCCCTCTCGCTCACCTTAGCTTTGCTCATTGCATCGAACAAACGGGCTCACTCCCTGGCACGCAGGCTCCAAGGCATCCCACGTCACGCAGAGGCGCCGGTTTGACGCAAAGCGCGAATGGGTCGCAAAAGCAACGAGGCAACCCCTTGATCAAGGTCAAGCTAGCAAAGCTTTAATTGCGATGATAGACGCTCCGCAATCCAAGCACTTGCCCGGAGACGCGCGTGGAGCACATTGCGAAAACACCTATTAATGAAGTCTCGACCCGCCGCCCGGGCCGCGGTCGCGTCTATGACTCGATCACCGAGACCATCGGTGATACGCCGATCGTTCGGCTCAACCGCCTGCCGCAGATGCGAGGCGTCAAGGCCAGCATTCTGGTGAAGCTCGAGTTCTTCAATCCGATCGCGAGTGTCAAGGATCGCATCGGCGTCTCCATGATCGACGCCATGGAAGCAAACGGTGCCATCTCTCCAAAGACGGTCCTGATCGAGCCGACCTCGGGCAATACGGGAATTGCGCTTGCGTTCGTAGCCGCGGCGCGCGGCTATCGGCTGATCCTGGTCATGCCGGACTCGATGTCGATTGAACGGCGCAAGATGCTGGTGCTGCTTGGAGCGGAGCTGGTCCTGACGCCCGCGGCCGACGGCATGAAGGGTGCAATCGCGCGCGCCGAGGAGATTGCGCGTACGACCGGGGATGCGGTGATCCCGCAGCAATTCAAGAACCCGGCAAACCCCGAAATCCACCGGCGCACCACGGCCGAGGAAATCTGGAATGATACGGACGGGAACATCGACATATTCGTCGCCGGCGTAGGTACCGGCGGTACCATCACTGGTGTCGGCCAAGTGCTCAAGCCGCGCAAGCCGTCGCTTCGCATCGTCGCCGTCGAACCCGAGGAGAGCGCTGTCCTGTCGGGCGGGCAACCCGGGCGCCACAGGATCCAGGGCATCGGGGCGGGATTTGTACCCGAAATTCTTGATCGTTCGGTGATCGATGAGGTCATCACCATCAGCGATCAGGCCGCCCTCGATTCCGCCCGCGCGTTGGCGCGCTACGAAGGTATCCCCGGCGGAATTTCTGCCGGAGCGGCGGTGGCCGCCGCATGCATGATCGGCGCTCGAGAGAACATGACGGGGAAAGTCATCCTCGCGGTGGTGCCCTCATTTGCTGAGCGCTACCTGTCGACCGCGCTGTTCGAGGGCCTCTAAGCGCGCTCGCCAACATACAGGCGAAAACGCTCCTGCCGGCCAACCTCCGACGTTCGGCTTTCGGCGCCTGTGCTCAATCCTCGCCGGTCGCCCGCAAGTACTCCGCCAGGCCGGGGCCGATATTCGGAACAAAAAGCTCCTCGAGGCTCATCCGGCGGCGCGAGAGGCCCTGCTCGTCGAGGTAGGCGACCAGCGCCTCAAGGGTCGCCCGGCTGCCTTCGATCGAATAATCCCAGATCTGCGGCCCGAAAATTCTGTGCGCTGCTTCAAGCTCGTCGATCACCCACGGCAGCCCCACCGTCAACGCATCGGTATCGTACATGGTGCGATAGGCGATGTCGCGCGCCCGGGAGAACGCCCGGTAAAAGCTCGTCGCCAGCCAGGGATTCTTCTCATAGAGATCCGTCTTCAGCACGAAAGTGTGCATGATGGGGAAAATGCCGGTCTTCTCGAAATATGCGGCCTCGACCGCGCGAAAATCTCGAAACAGCCGGCGCACGTTCTTGCCTAGCCCCTTCGGAATCATGACGGATGCCAGCGCATCGATCTCGCCGCGCTCGAGCATCTCCTCAAGCGTGGTGTCGGGCGGCATGGACGCGATCCGCACACCCTCGGGCTTGCTGACGGCACGGACCGGCCTGCCAACCACCCAGTCCATGTCGCCGGGCATCACGCCGTACTCGTGGGCAAGCAGTCCGCGCACCCAGACCGCCGCGGTCATCTGGTAATCGCCGACTCCCACGCGCTTGCCCTTCAGCCCCTGGGGTTTTTCTATCCGGGAGTC
>Ga0306923_10000586_pt1 | contig 28964 bp, 30 predicted proteins | sample sta12Can44000108_FD_203841 | JGI IMG/M metagenome (GOLD analysis project Ga0306923, IMG submission 203841) | Lab enrichment of tropical soil microbial communities from Luquillo Experimental Forest, Puerto Rico - statanox.12C.anox.44.000.108 (v2)... | ecosystem: Environmental > Terrestrial >... | reverse complement strand
TTCCGCGGGCACTCTCGGCGCGCCGGTTCTGGCAAAACGTGATCGCCGGGCCAATTGGCGATGCCGCGCTGGCCGGCTGCTCCAGCGAAGCGGAGAAGCGGCTGACGCAGGCGATCGAAGCGAGCAGGTCCGGCAAGAAGGATGAGCCCGAGACGGTGTTTCTGGTCGGTGCCGGTCCCGGCGATCCCGATCTGCTTACTTTGCGCGCGCTGCATGCGCTCGCCGACGCCGACGTCGTGTTCTACGACGAGCTGGTGACGCGGGGCGTGCTCGAGCGCGCGCGGCGCGGCGCCGAACGCATCTTCGTCGGCAAACGGCGCAGCACGCCAGGCATGCCACAGGATGAGATCAACCGGCGTTTGGCGGAAGCGGCGCGCGCCGGCCGCCGCGTGGTGCGGCTCAAGGGCGGCGATCCGTTCATATTCGGGCGCGGCGGAGAAGAGCTCGACTTTCTGCGCCGGGCCGGCGTTCCGGTCGTGGTGGTGCCGGGCATCACCGCGGCGCTCGGCTGTGCCGCGGAAGTCGGGCTTCCGCTTACGTTCCGGAATGAGGCCTCGAGGCTCACCCTCATCACCGCCCATCGCGCCGAGGATGCCGCGGCGATCGACTGGTCGGGCCTCGCCGATCCGCAAACGACTGTCGTCGTCTACATGGGCTTGGCGTCGGCGGCCGCCGTGCGCGACGGTTTGATCGCGGCCGGCCGCGCTGGCGCAACGCCAGCCGCGGTCCTCGCGCGCGGCACGCGCCCCGACGCGCACGCCGCACTCGGACGGCTCGACGAACTTGCCGCGCTCGCGGCCAAAGCGGGCGAGGGGCCGGCAATTCTCATCATCGGCGACGTGGTCGCACGCGCCAGCTGCTGGCGCGCCGCCGATTTCGCCACCTCCCTTCCTTCCCCCGCTTGCGGGGGAGGGGGAGCGCGGATCGCCGCATGACCTCGCCGCTGCAGCAGAAGCTCAAGATCACCGGGCCGGTGGTCGTCACTGCCAATCGGCTCGGCGACGGCGCCGTCATTTATCGCTCGGCTGCGGGCGCTTGGACGACCGAGCTCGCATCGGCGGCGGTGGTCAGCACGGCGCCCGCGGCAACGGAGCTGCTCGCGCAAGCGGCGGCCGACAAGCTCACCGCCGTCGATCCCTATGTCGCTCCGGTCACCGTCAATCCGGGGCAGCGCGTGCTGCCCGGCAACCTGCGCGAACGCATTCGCTGCAGCGGCCCGACGGTTGCGTTGCCCGGGGCGAGCTGAGGTCGCCGGTGTATATCTACGACGACTTCGACCGTACGCTTGTCGCCGAGCGCGTGCGCGAATTCCGCGACCAGGTGCGGCGGCGTCTTTCCGGCGAATTGACGGAAGAGGAATTCAAGCCGCTGCGCCTGATGAACGGCGTCTATCTGCAGCTGCATGCCTATATGCTGCGGATCGCGATCCCTTACGGCACGCTCTCGTCCGCGCAACTGCGCACGCTCGCCCATGTCGCGCGCCGCTACGACCGCGGCTACGGCCATTTCACCACCCGCCAGAACATCCAGTTCAACTGGATCAAGCTCGCCGAACTGCCCGACGCGATGGCCAACCTCGCGCGCGCCGGACTGCACGGGATGCAGACCAGCGGCAATTGCGTGCGCAACATCACCACCGATCAATGGGCCGGCGTCGCGCCCGATGAGATCGAAGAGGCGCGCGTGTGGGCCGAGCTGCTGCGCCAGCATCTCACGTTGCACCCGGAATTCTCGTTCCTGCCGCGCAAGTTCAAGATCGCGCTCACTGCGGCCGCGCACGACCGCGCCGCGGTAAAGGTGCACGACATCGGTTTGCGCATGCACCGCAATGGCGCCGGCGAAGTCGGCTTCGAGGTGATGGTCGGCGGCGGCTTGGGACGCACGCCGTTCATCGCCAAGACCATCAAGCCGTTCCTGCCGAAGCGCGATCTGTTGAGCTACGTCGAAGCGATCATGCGCACGTACAATCAGTACGGCCGCCGCGACAATATCTACAAGGCGCGCATCAAGATCCTGGTGCACGAGCTGGGCGCGGAGAAGTTCGCGCAGGAGGTCGAGGCGGAGTGGTTGGCGATCAAGGATGGTAACTTGGCGCTCGATGATGCCGCCGTCGCCGAGGTCGCGTCGCGCTTTCGCTATCCGCAGTATGCGGAGCTCGCCGACAATCCGCCCGAGCTCGCCAAGGCGCGCGCGGCGGACCAACGCTTTCAGATATGGCTGGACAATTCGGTCGCCAACCACAAAGTCGCCGGCCACGCCATCGTCATGCTTTCGCTCAAGCCGGTGGGCGGGCCGCCCGGCGATGCCACCGCGGCGCAGATGGACGCGATCGCCGATCTCGCGGACCGCTACAGCCACGGCGAGATTCGCGTGGCGCACGAGCAGAACCTGGTACTGCCGCATGTTGCACAGCGCGATCTGCCCGCCGTGTGGCGCGCGCTCGACGAAATTGGCGTCGCCACGCCCAATGTCGGGCTTGTCTCCGACATCATCGCCTGCCCCGGCCTCGACTATTGCAGCCTCGCCAACGCCCGGTCGATTCCGGTTGCCGAAGAGATCACGCGCCGCTTCCAGGATCTCGATCGCGCGCGCGGCCTCGGCCGGCTGCACATCAACATTTCCGGCTGCATCAACGCTTGCGGTCATCATCACGTCGGCCACATCGGCATTCTCGGCGTCGAAAAAAATGGCGAAGAATTCTACCAGGTGACGATCGGCGGGCGCGCCGGCGAGGACGCCGAGCTCGGCGCGATTCTCGGTCCCGCCGTGCCCTATGGCGAGATCGCCGACGTGGTCGAGGACATCGCGTCGGCCTATGTCGAGCTGCGCGCGCGGCCGGACGAGCTGTTCGTCGATACTGTCAAGCGCGTGGGGGTCGAACCGTTCAAGGAGCGCGTCTATGCCGCTCGTTAAGGCGGGACGCATCATCGAGGACCGCTTCGTGCGCGTGCTCGACGATGCGCCGCTGCCCGACGGCGCGCCGGTGCTTCTGCCGGCGGCGCGGTTTCTCGCCGACGCGCGCGAACTCGTGCTGCGCGGTGCGCCGACCGGTGTCATCTGGCCGAACGATCGCAAGGTGGCCGAGCTGGCGCCCTATCTCGATTGGCTCGCGCTCGTGGCGCTGGTGTTTCCCAATTTTCGCGATGGCCGTGCCTACAGCCAGGCCAGGCTTTTGCGCGAGCGCCATGGCTTTCGCGGCGAGCTGCGCGCGACCGGCCAGGTTCTGCGCGACCAGTTCCTGTTTATGTTGCGCGCCGGCTTCGATGCCTTCGAGGTGACGAAAGATGCCGACGCGGCTGTGTTCGCCGAAGCGCTCCAACGTTACAGCGTGTTCTATCAGCCGGCCGCCGACGACCGCTTGATTGCGCGGCGCGCGCGGCTCTTCGCACGCCAGCGCCCTCACCCTGAGGAGCGTCGCGCAACGACGCGTCTCGAAGGGTAAGGGCGGCCGGGGCACCCCAAAATTCACGCCGCGAATTTTTGGGGACCCCGCTCATGCTTCGAGACGCCCGTCAACACGCTTTAGGCGGGCTCCTGAGCGTGAGGCCGATCTGATCCTCACTCCGCGAGCTTCAGCACCGCGTTGAGCAACACCTCGGCGCCGGCCTGCAAGTGCTCGGGCTTCGTCTCCTCGCGCACGTTGTGGCTGAGCCCGCCCACGCTCGGCACGAAGATCATGCCGGACGGGCAGAGCCGCGCCATCATCTGCGCGTCGTGGCCGGCGCCCGAGGGCAGGCGCCGGCAGGGAAGGCCGAGCTCGCGCGCCGTCGTGTCCACCAGCGACACGATCTCGGCGGCAAAGGCGATCGGCGCGAAACTGGCGAGGCTGCGCGTCGCGATCGCCACGTTCTCCTGCGCGGCGAGGCGATCGAGGCATACGGCGAGCTCCTGTTCCGCCGCCTGCAGCGCCGCCGCGTCGGTGTTGCGCAGGTCGACCGTGAGCACGGCGCGCTCCGCAATCACGTTGACGAGATTCGGATAAAGCTCGATGCGGCCCGCAGTGCAGCGCTGATTTCCGCTCATCCCGCGCGCTAGGCGGCGCAGGAACACGGCGATCTCGGAGGCGACATAGGCGGCGTCGCGCCGCAGATGCATCGGCGTGGTGCCGGCGTGGGACGCGCGGCCGGTGATCGTGATCTCGGTCCAGACGAGCCCGGTAATGCCTTCCACCGCGCCGATGACCTGGCCTTCCTCCTCGAGGATCGGCCCCTGCTCGATGTGCAGCTCCAGATAGGCGTGCGGCTTGAGCCAGCCGGGCTTGGCTGAGCCGGCGTAGCCGATGCGCCTTAGCTCTTCGCCGACCGTCTTGCCGTCGATGCCGCGCACCGCGTACGCGTCTTCAAGCGAAAGCCCACCGACATAGACCAGGCTGCCCATGGCGTAGGGCGCAAAGCGCGAGCCCTCTTCGTTGGTGAAATGCGACGAGCGCGAGAGGCCGGCGCGTCGTGGTGGCGGCATCGCCGAGCGCCTCGCATATTTCGAGGCCGGCGAGAACGCCGTAGAGCCCGTCGTAGCGGCCGCCGGTGCCGACCGTGTCCACATGCGAGCCGAACATCACCGGCGCGATCTCCTCGCGGCCGGGCCGCACGCCGATGATGTTGCCGATGGCGTCGACGGTGACGGCAAGCCCGAGCTCGCCCATCCAGCGCACCAGCAGATCTCGTCCGCCGCGATCCTCGTCGCTGAGCGCGAGCCGGCAATTGCCGCCGCCCGGCAGCGCGCCGATCCGGTTGAAGGTGGCGAGCCGCTCGATGAGGCGCTCGCGGTTGATGCGGGGAGAGGCGGGCATCGGCATCGCGGCACATGACATCCTTCCGCTCGTCCCCGCGCAAGCGGGGACCCAGGCGCCACCTGCCTGCAGTCCTTATCACGTCTGGATTTCCGCATAGCACGGACGTGAACGTGCTTAGGCAGCGGGCAAGAGCGGGCCAGCTTGTTCGGTCAGCGGAAGCGGAACGTCATTTCGACTTACCCAATGTCCGCGCGAGCTCGCGTGCGGCGTCCATGAACAGCTGCGCGGTGGGGCCCAGGGTGCGATGCTTCAAGGTGATGATGCCGATCGGCCGCGGGGTGGTCGGCAAATTGACGGCAACGCGCTTGAGCGGCGGACTGGTGCCGGGAAGCTGCAGGTCCGAGTCCGGCTCGATGGTGAGAAAGCGGCCGCCCGCGAGCAGCGCGTTGCGAACCGGAACGGTGGCGGTAATGACCGCCGCGCGCGGCACCTCCAGGCCGCTGACGCGAAACGCCTCGGCGACAATCGTACCTTGCAAGCTGTCCGTTGGCGGCAGCACCCAAGGCACGTTCACAAGGTCGGCGAGCTTCACGCGGCGCCGGCGGGTCCATGGGTTCTGCGCTGCGGCCGCGACCACGTCGCGCACCTCGTAGAGCACCTCGGCCTGCATGTGCTCTTCGTCGACCGGGGCGAAGATGCGGGCAATCAGCAAATCGATCTTGCGCTCTGCCAGCGCGCGGTAGGTGAGCGTCGCATCACCGGTCAGCAGATCGAAGTGGATGCGCGGATAGCGTTTGGCCAGGCGATCGATCACGACAGAAACGAAGCTGATTGCCGTGCCCAGCGACGAGCCGATGCGCACCTCGCCGGCCGTGGGATCGGCGAGGAATTCGATGTGTTGCACCGCCTGGCGCAGCTCGTCGAACGCGTTGAGGCCGCGGTCGAGCAGCGCACGCGCGTAGATCGTGGGCTCGACCCCCGCGCGGGCTGCGGTCGAGCAGCTTGACGCGCAGGCTCGCCTCCATCTCCGAGATCGCCTTCGAGATCGCGGGCTGCGACACTGCAAGCTGTGCCGCGGCTTTCCCCATGCTGCCGCAGCGTGCAACCGTGAGCAGCACATTGAGGTCGCGCAGCTTGAGATGCCGCCCAAGCCGCTGCTCGCTCCAGTCCATGGGTGCTGCCTCATGAGCAAAAGTTATGACATCATCAAATGATACCATTACCTGCTCATGAAGCGATCGGCTAGAGGTGGTCCGAACCCTTTAAAGGAGGACCATCATGGCCAAGCTTCACAGTGTCCTGGCACTTGCCGCCACCGCTTTGGCGTTCACGATCGGTGTGCCGCATTCGGCGCAGGCACAGTTCGGTCCATTCGATGTGTTTATGGGGCGTGCCATCAAGGGTACGCCTGGTGAGCAGGAAACTCGTCGCCGTCGTGAGGGACCCCCGCCGCTGACGGAACGGGAGCGGCGGCACCTGCAGGCCGCCGAGAGCCGTGGCGCGCGATTAGCGGCGCGGCAACGGGAATTGGAGCGTTGGCAGGCGCAAGCTTGGCTGGACAAGCTATGGCACACCCGTTTTGCCAACGGGGTACCGGCAAAACCTTTCATTTGTCCTGGTGCCGTCGAAGGCCAAACTCTCGCCGCGTGGGATCCCGATCTTACTGTTCTGATGAGTTTGATGGCCGCCTGCACGTCAGGGAACGGTTTCGGTGGTTCTCCGTCGCCCGCTGGTTCAAGCGGCCGCACCCCATCCGACATCCGCCTCAAGCGCGACATCGATCTGCTTGAGCGCCTCGACAACGGCCTCGGCCTCTACCGCTACCGCTATCTCTGGAGCGACCAGCTCTATGTCGGCGTGATGGCGCAGGAGGTCGCGACGGTCATGCCCGCGGCCGTGCTCACCGGCGCCGACGGCTATCTGCGCGTCGACTATGGCCGCCTCGGCCTGCGCCTGCAGACCTGGGAGGAGTGGCGCGCCGCGCATTGAATTGCGCAATGGCGTAGGGTGGGCAAAATCGCCGCCGGCGATTTTGCCCACGCGTAAAGCGCGAGTCGCACGCCGTTGCCCAGCCTACAGAGGATCATTTCCATGGCGATGCTGCGCTTCCTGGGCGGCCTGCTCGCGCTGATCAGTTTGCAGCCGGTGGCGAGTTCCGCAGAGACCTGGCCGAGCCGACCGGTGCGACTGATCGTGCCGGTGGTGGCGGGCGGCTCGACCGACGCCGCGGCGCGCGTGATCGGCGAATACCTGTCGCGCGCGCTGGGCCAGCAGTTCATTGTCGAAAATCGGAGCGGCGCCGGCGGCTTGGCCGGCATCGAGGCGGTCGGCAAGAGCGCGCCTGACGGCTACACGATCCTGGTCACGACCGACCGCGTCGCGAGCGCCCCGCACGTGCTCAAGCTCGGCGTCAATCCTGTAACCGACCTGTCGCCGGTGATCCAAATATCGCGCCAGCCGGTGGTGCTTGCGGTTCACCCTTCGCTCGGCGTCGCCTCGCTCGCCGAATTTTTGGCCCTCGCCAGAGCGCGGCCGGGAATGAGCTACGCCACGTCGGGCGTGGGCATCCACCAGCATGTCGCGGGCGAGTGGCTGCAGAAGCTCGCGGGCATCAAGCTCACGGTCATCCCTTATCGCGGCGGCGCGCAGGCCACCAACGACCTCATTGCCGGGCATGTGAAGATCGCCTCGCTCGGCTCGCCGCCACTCATCGAGCATTATCGCGCGGGCACGGTGCGCCTGTTGGCGCAATCAACGGCGGCGCGCTCGCCCGAGCTTCTCGACGTGCCGACCTATGAGGAAGCAGGCATCAAGGGTCTCGTTCTCGACCAGTGGAACAGCGTGTTCGTGCCCGCGGGAACGCCAGCGTCGATCGTCGCGCGCCTCAACGCGGAGATCAACAAGGCGCTCGCCGAGCCGGCGATCCGCGCGGCGCTGCTGCACCAATCGCAGGAGCCGGTCGGCGGCAGCGCAGAAGCGGCGAGCCGACTCTTTCACGACGATTTCGTCAAATATGGGCGCCTGATCGAGGAATTGCACATCAAAGTCGAATAGTCTTGATCGAGCGAAGCGAAATCCGGGATTGCTCTGTCCCGGATGTCGCTGCGCTCCATCCGGGCTACAAACAATCGCGAGGCACCGCCATGCCGCTATCGATCCGAAACCTGGACGCGCCACTCGGTGCCGAGGTGAGCGGCGTCGACCTGGCAGAGCCGTTGGCGCGCGACGAAGTGGACGCCATCGAGCAGGCGTGGCGCGATCGGCTTGTCGTAGTCGTGCGCGGTCAAGAGCTTTCCGATCCACAGCTCCTGGCGTTCAGCAGATACTTCGGCGAGCTCGATCCGCCCGGGCCCAATCCCTACGGCGAGGTATTCAACAAGGCGTTTCCGGACATCAACGTCATTTCCAACGTGATCGAGAACGACAAGCCGATCGGCAACCTCGGCGACGGCGAAGCGGCGTGGCATGCCGATATGACTTACATCGACACGCCGCCCAAGGCGGCGGCGCTCTACGCGCTCGAAGTGCCGGTGAAAGGCGGCAATACCTACTTCGCCGACATGTTTGCCGCGTATGCAAGCTTGCCTGCGGAGCTAAAAAGGGCGGCCGAGGGAAAGACCGCTGTGCACGATGGCTCGCGCAACAGCGCGGGGCTGCTGCGCAAGGGCTACAAGGAAGTTACCGACGTCCGGCAGACGGTGGGCGCGCGCCATCCCCTGGTCCGCACCGATGCGCAGAGCGGGCGCAAGGCGCTGTTTCTCGGCCGCCGCCCCAACAGCTACGTCATGGGCCTCGACGTCGCCGAGAGCGAGGCGCTGCTCGATGCGCTCTGGGCGCATGCCACGCAGCGGCGTTTCGTCATGTGCCACGAATGGCGGGTCGGCGATTTGCTGATGTGGAACAATCTTTCCGTGCTGCACCGGCGCGACGCGTTCGATTCCAAATCGCGCCGCGTGATGCACCGTACGCAGATCAAGGGCAACGTGCGGGTGAGCTAAACCTCTGTCGTCCCGGCCAAGCGACCCCGGCGTTAAGCCGGGGGAGCGCGAGCCGGGACCCAGTAATCACTGATCTCTCCGTAGGTACTGGGTCCCCGCTTTCGCGGGGACGACGCTCGCTGTTAGTCATACACTGTCTCGAGATAATGCTCGGAATCCACCACCGCCTCGATCACGGTGGGCCCTGACGCCGCGAGCGCCTTCGTCACCGCAGCTTGGAGCGCGTCGGCGTCGCGCACGCCGAGCGCCGGCGCGCCGAAATAATGCGTGGGCGGTTCGTTATAGTCTTCCTCCTGCAGTTCGGTGCCGTAGAGCGGGAACTGGCGGCGGATCTGCTTCACCTTGATCAGCGCGAGCCAGCGGTCGTCGAGCACCACGATCGGCAAGGTGAGTCCAAGGCGCTTCGCCGTTGCGACCTCGCCGCAGGTCATCTGGAAGCAGCCGTCGCCCAACAGGCAGACAACCGGCAGCTCGGGACGCGCGAGCTTTGCCGCGATCGCCGCCGGCAGCGCAAAGCCCATCGACGACCAGCCGTTGGTGATCAGAAAGGTTTTCGGCGCGTGCGCGGCCCATTGGCTGGCGATCTGGTGCGTGTGGGCGCCCACGTCAAAGGCCAGCACCCCGTCGCACGGCAGCGCGCGGCGCACCGCATCGATCGCGGCGTGCGCGGTGAAGGTTTGCGCAGGCGGGCGCAGCGCGGTTTGAAAATTTTTGCGATGCTCCGCCAGCGCGGCCGTGCTCCAGCGGTTGCGCGCGGGCGGCGCCGCAGCGAGCCGCGCGAGCGAGACGTCGAGATCGCCGGTGACCTGATGCACGAGATCGACGGTCGCGGGGACATCGACCGGCTCGATATCGATTTGCAGCAGCGGCCGATCGCCGATCCACGCTTCGTATTCCACCTCCACCGTGTCGTAGCCGAGCCCGACGATCAGGTCCGCAGAGCGCAAAACCTTACGCTGCACCTGGCGGCAGGCGCGCTCGATGCAGCCGAGCGCCAGCGGATGACCGTCGTCGATCAGGCCCTTCGCCATGGTAGTCGTGGCGAACGGCAGATTGTGGCGCTCGATCGATTTGCGTAACAGCGTCGATTCCCGCACGCGCATGGCGCTTGAGCCAATGATCGCGATTGGTCGTTCGGCGGCGGCGATCAGTTCTGCCGCCCGCGCAAGTGCGGCGTCGGGAGCGGCGGCAAGCTTCTTCGGCTGCGCCGGCGCAGCGACCGGCTCATTCGTCATGGCGAGCGCCACGTCTTCCGGCAGATCGAGATGCACCGGGCCCATCGGCTCGCTCAGGGCAAGCGCGACCGCCTCGCTCACCGCTGCAGCGATGCTGCCCGGCTCGAGCCGGAGCGTCGCCTTGGTGATCGGCGCAAACATCGCGTGATGGTCGATCCACATCTGGATGCGGCGGCCGAGCTGATCGCGGTTGAGGTTGCAGGTGAGTGCGATCAGCGGCGAGCGGTCGAGAAACGCGCAGCCGACGCCGGTGGCGAGATTGGTGGCGCCCGGCCCGAGTGTGGCGATGCACAGCCCGGGCGCGCCGGTCATGCGGCCCGTCACGTCGGCGGCAAAGCCGGCCGAGCCTTCATGCGCGGTGAGCACGAAGTCGACGCCGCCCTTGCGCATCGCCTCCATCAGCGGCAGCACGTTGCCGCTCGGAATGCCGAAACCGCGGGTGATGCCGTTCGCCTTGAGCGTCGCGACGATCAGGTCGGCGTTGTTCATGGCGTCACTGCCGGGTTCGACCCGACAATCCATCGTCTGATGAAAATGTTTCTTTAGAAGATGGACCCGCGGGTCAAGCCCGCGCGCGACGGTTGGCGCGTGCGCCGCTTCGCTATCCCGCGTCGCGCGCGGCAGCGGCGTCGCGGGCCGCGAGTTGCGCCTTGGCCTTGTTGACCAGCGCCTGACGGGCGCGCGCAACGCCGATGTCGTGCTGATAGAGCATCTCACGCTTGCGCGCGTCGGCGGGCATGTTCTCCAGCATCTCGCGATCCTGCTCGAGCACGTGCCAGTGCCGTTCCTCGAGCGTGGCGCGGTAGAGAAAACGCCAGACCTCGCGCGCGAGGCCTTGCACCTTGCGAAAGCGCCAGAAGAACACGAGGCAATTGTCCTCGTCGATCGGGGTGATGTAGCCGATGATGCGAAACGGGCCGCCCGGCCCGGCGGCGGGCGGGTAGGGGATGTCGAGCCGGCAATAGGGCGCGGCGGTTTCGGTGACCATCTCGGTCCAGTCGAAATTCTCGCCCTGCTGCTCGACGCGGCTGACGATGAAGCCCGTCGCGGTGCGCTCGATGCGCATCTGGTCCTGCTTGGCGCCGAACGCGAGCGTGAACGAGTTGGCGTGCAGGTAGCAGCCGTGCATGGGATCGGCGACGTTGTCGAGCGCGAACCGGTAATTGCACTCCCACGGCGCCACGCACAGGATGCCGGTCCATTCCGGGCTGGTGAACTCCTCGGGCAGCGTGAGCGGCGCAGGCTGCGGATGCTCGGCGCTCGCGAAATAAACGAAGATCGCGTCGTTTGATTCCGCGACTGCGAAGCTCTCCACCGGCCGGCGGCCTTCCAGCGCGCAGCCCGGCATCGCCGGCACCCGCACCACGGTACCGCTGCCGTCAAGGGTGACGCCGTGATAGCGGCAGGCGATGTTGTCGCCGAGAACCTCGCCGCGCGAGAGTTTCGCGCCGCGATGCGGGCAGTAGTCCTCGAGGCAGTGCGGCTGCCCGCCGCTGTCGCGCCAGAGCACGAGGTTGCGGCCGAGCGCTTTTACCGCGTGCGGCGCCCCCGGCTTGACCTGCACCGATTTCGCGACCGCGTACCACTGATCGAGCAGCCCGCGGTTGATCAGCGCGTCGATTCGTTGCTTGTCGTCGGCCATCGCGTTGCTCTGCGTTAGTCGCTTGGAGCGAATCTCCTCACTCACCTGTCGTCCCCGCGCAAGCGGGGACCCAGTAATCACAGGACGAGCAGTGATTACTGGGTCCCGGCTCTCGCTCCGCTGCGCTTCGCTCAGCCAGGACGACAAGCGAAGTTCATAGCGGCCACAATCATGATTCTATCTAATGAATTCATTGCTGTAGAGCTGGTCGACCGGCAGCTCCGCCTCGATGAAGCCCTGCTGCTTGTAGAAATGCTGCAAGTTGGCGAGCCGCTGCGGATCCATTGCGCCGAGCGTGGTCTGGCCCTTGTAGGTGCGCTCCGTGTAATTGGCGAGGATTTTCTTCATCAGCTCCTCTTTGCCTTTGAACGATGGCGCCGCCTCGACGTAAATAAGCGCGGCCTTGGCGGGATCGTTCATCACGAATTGCATGCCCTTGAGCGTGGCTTTGACGATCGCACTTACCATGTCGGGCCGCTCGGCGATCATTTTGTCGGAGACGAGGATCGCCTGCGCCATCGACTGGAAATAGTCCTTGGTGGGAAGCGAGACCGTGTCCTTGACCCCTTCTTTGACGTCGATCTCCCAGTCGGGCGTGCAGGCGCAGGCGTCGACTGTGCCCGCGACCACGAGGTTCGCCACCGCCGCCGGGCCGACCGCCTGGGCGTTGACGTCATTCTTGGTGATGTTCTTCGACGCAAGCGCGCCGAGCAGGGCGTAATAGGTGGTGTCCTGGAACGCCAGCACGGAAATCTTTTTGCCGCGCAGGTCCTCGAGCTTCTCGATGCCGCGGTCCTTGCGGCCGACCACGATGGTGAGCGCGCCGCCGCCCATCAGCCCGACCGTTTTGACCGGAACGCCGTTGCCGCGCACGATGATCGGCGTGTCGCCGATCGCGCCGCCGATCGGCGCGTTGCCGACGCCAATCTGCTTGGCCACGTCGACGCCGCCGCGCGCTACCACGAACTCGACGTCGTAACCGGCCTCGGTGTAGTAGCCGAGGTGTTTTGCCAACACCCACGGGGCAAACGCCGGCAGGCTCGGCGGCGCCGGCAGCAGATAAGTGATCTTTTCCGCAGCCGCAGCCGGATGCGCGAACAGTAACGCGCCAATCATCCCGGCAAGCGCTCTACATCCAGTAACGAACGACAGCATCAATGTCCTCCACCGCTGGCCGGCGCGGGTCAGGTCTTCGCCCGCTCCCGTCCCCGGCCCTCGCGCCATTCGCGCGCAAGCCGCTCGCGCACCGGGATGAAATCATAGCTTGGAAAGAACTCGGTGGTGAACGCGCCCCAGGCGCAGCGCTCGATCTCGACGTTCACACTGTTGAGCAGACGCGGCGGCAGCCGCAATGTGACGATCTGCCCGATCCCCATCACCACGTTCCAGCTGACGATTTCCGCGCCTTTCGGCGGAAACCGCTCCCACCAGCCGGTGGCGGCGAGGTGCGCTTGGATGCTCTCCAGATTCTTCGACTGATCGTGCTTGAGAAAAATCGTCAGCAGGATCGTGTCCGCATCGCTACTCACGTTTTCTCTCCAGCGTTGCGGCAAAACGCGCGGACGGTTGACTTGCCGGACCGCCATGATAGCCTGTTCGTATTCGAACGCAAGGTTCAAAACGCAACCACTCCTACGTTGCGCGACAAAAAGCGCCAGGGATGAGCGACATCCATTCCCGCCTGATGCATCAATCTCGAGGGCGCCCGCTGACGCCCGAGGAGCGCGCGCTTGCCGACGCGCTGGAGGCCGTGTTTTCCACCGGCGCACAGGATTTCGAGGAGATCGCGCGCGCGCTCGAAAGCAAGGGCGTGAAACGTCCCTCCGGCGCCACCGGCCCCTGGACCGCTGCGGTGCTGGAACAAGAGCTCGCCGCGATCAACGCGTCACTGGACGCCGCCTATGCACAAAATGGCATCGGTGCTTGATCTCGTCCATGTGACGAAGCGCTTCACCGCGCCCGACGGCGTGTCGCCGCTGATTGCCATCGAGCGCGTGAGCTTCAACGTCCGCGCCGGCGAGTTCGTCGCGGTGGTCGGGCCGTCCGGGTGCGGCAAGAGCACGATCCTCAACCTGGTTGCCGGGCTCGACCGGCCGAGCGAAGGACGCATCCTGCTCAATGGGGTTGCGGTCGAGAGTCCCAATCCCAGCGTCGGCTTCATGCTGCAGAAGGATTTGTTGCTGCCCTGGCGCAGCATCGTACACAACGTGGAATTTGGGCTGGAAGCGCGCGCGATTAGCAGGAGCGAGCGTCGGCAGCGGGCGCGGCGCGAGCTCGAGCGCTGCCGGCTCCAGGACTTCGCGCAGAGCTATCCGTATCAGCTCTCCGGCGGCATGCGTCAGCGTGCCGCGCTGGCGCGCACCTTGGCGATCGAGCCGGCGATCGTGCTGCTCGACGAGCCGTTCTCGGCGCTCGACGCTCAGACCAAGCTGATTCTGCAGAAAAGCTTTGCCCAGACCATCGCATCCTCGGCGATCACGACGTTGCTGATCACCCACGATCTCATGGAGGCGGTGATCATGTCGGATCGCATTTTGGTGATGAGCGAGCGGCCCGGGCGCATTATCGAGGAAATTGCCGTCGACCTGTCCGATCGCGAGAACCCGATGGCTCGCATCGCCGCGCCGCGTGCGCGCGAATACGTCGATCATCTGCTCGGCAGCCTGCACCTGCAGGAGAAGGCGGCATGAGCCCGGCGGACCTCACGCGGGCACTGGAGCATGGCCCGACCGACGCGGTGCCACATGCGATGCAGCCGATGGCGCACGAGCATATTGAAGCACCTGCGCCGGGCGGCGTGCTCGCATCGCCTACATCGATCCTGCTCGGCAGCCTCGCGTTCGGAATCGTGTTCCTGCTGGCATGGCAGTTCGTGCCTCCCGCGCTCGGCGTGCCGTCCTACATCATTCCGACCGTGACCGATCTCGCCCACGAGCTCGGCCGCATGGTCGAACGGGAGAATCTTTTCGGCCACGTTCTCTCGACCGTGACCATCGCCACGTTGGGGTTCGTCATCGGCAGCCTGCTCGGCGCTGCAATGGGCTACATCCTCGGCATGTCGATCTTCATCGAGAAGGTGCTCTCGCCCTACATCCTAGGCCTGCAAATTGCGCCGAAGGTCGCGTTTGCGCCGCTGTTCATCATGTGGCTCGGCTACAACGCCTGGCCCAAGCTGATCGTCACCATCCTGGTGGTGTTCTTTCCGATACTGGTCAACGTGCTGCAATCGATGAAGACGGTCGACCGCGATCTGATCAATCTGGCGCGCGCCTACAGCATGAGCCGGATGCAGATCTTCTGGAAGATCGAGGTGCCGGCGTCGATGCCGGCGCTGATGGCGGGCCTGCGCATCGGCGCCACGCTCGCGGTGATCGGGGTCACCGTCGGCGAGCTCGTCGGCGGCAACACCGGGCTCGGTTACCTCATCACCTTCGGCGAGGGCCAGGCCAACACCGCGATGGTGTTCGACGCGATCGTGCTGCTCACTCTCATCGGCATCGTGCTTTACGGCGCTGTCGCGGTCATCGAGGCACGCGTGCTCCACTACATCCCGCGCGTCATGCGCTGAATCAGGTCAAGAAGGAGGCTCACATGGAACACAAGCCCATCTATCCCGAGATCAGGCCGGAGCACGTTGCGATTCCGCAAGGCCAGACGCTCGCCTCCTGGCTCAATTCGCGCATCGCCCGCTACGAGACGCGCACGCTCGACTGGCATGCGTTGAAATTTCAGGCCGACTACGACCAGAAATATCGTCGCGCGCAGATGCGCTATATCGGCACCGGTGGCACCGGAGTGGAGCACGATGAGAACGTGGTGCCGGCCGGGCATTTCACCTTTTCGACCATGGTGCTGCCGGCCGGCTGCGAAGGTCCGCTGCATCTCCACACCGACGCGGAAGAGGTGTTCTTCGTGCTGCGCGGCAACAAGCTGCGCTTCATCATCGAACATCAGGGCGAGCGCTTCGAAACCGTGTTGAAGGAGCGGGATCTGTTTTCGGTGCCGCCCGGCGTCTACCGCGGCTTGGTCAACGAAGGCATCGAGGAGGCGCTCATGTGCGTGATCATCGGCAACAGCAAGCCGGTGACGCCGACCTATCCGCCGGAGCATCCGCTTTCAAGGATCAAACGCCCGAAGGGCGCCGGCGCGGGCTAGGTTTGATGCTGGCCGGCCGCACGATCGTCATCACCGGCGCGGCGCGCGGCGTCGGCCGCGCCATCGCGCGTGCCTGTGCCAAGGCTGGGGCGCGGCTCGTTCTTGGCGACATTCTCGTCGATGCGGGCCGTGAAGCTGTGCAAGAGCTGGGGAGGGCGACCGTCGCGCGGTTCGTGCCAATCGATCTGGACAGTCCGGATTCAGTCACTGCGTTTGCCCGCGACATCGCAGAGCACGAAGGCGAAATACACGGCCTCGTCAACAACGCCGCGATCGCAACGAAGGTGGGCGGCGATGCGTTCGATGCGATCGAGCTCGATCTGTGGGACCGCGTGATGCGGGTCAATGTGCGCGGCACTTGGCTTGTCACCCGCGCGTTGACCCCGCTGTTCGCGGAAGGCGGTCACGGACGCATCGTCAATCTCGCCTCCGACACCGCGCTGTGGGGCGCGCCGCGACTCCTCGCCTATGTCGCGAGCAAAGGCGCGGTCATCTCGATGACGCGCTCGCTCGCGCGCGAGCTCGGCCCGCGCGGCATCGGCGTGACCGTGGTCGCGCCCGGCATCCTGCGCAGCGAGTCGACCGAGTACGTGCCGGCCGAGCGCCACCGTCTCTACGAGACGGGACGCGCCGTGCCCGGGCCGCAGCACCCGGAAGATATCGTCGATACCGTCGTGTTCCTGCTCACGCCCGGCGCGCTCGCGCTCACCGGCCAGCTGCTCACCGTCGACGCGGGCTTCGTCTTCACATGACCGCCGTTAGCCGACATTCCTGCGGCGAGCTGTCATATCTCGCATGCGACAATGGCGGCGCGATGCCGATCGTGCTCCTGCACGGGATCGGCAGCAACGCGCGCTCGTTCGAGCCGCTCATGCACGCGCTGCAAGGGCGCTCTGGCGCGCTCGCGTGGGACGCGCCCGGCTATGGTCAATCGCAGCCGCTGACTACCGCGTGGCCCGATGCCTCCGACTATGCCGAGGCGCTGCGCAGCCTGCTCGACGACCTCGAGGTCGCGCGCTGCGTCCTGCTCGGCCATTCGCTCGGTGCGCTGATCGCCGCGCGCTTTGCGCTTGAGGCGCGCGATCGCGTCGCTGCGCTGGTCCTGGCCTCGCCGGCGCTCGGCCACGGGGTAACGAAGGGCGCCGCATTACCCGCTCCAGTTGCGGCGCGCCTCGAGGAGCTGGATCGTCTTGGGCCGGAAAAATTCGCGGCGGCGCGCTCTCCCGGCCTGCTCGCCGACGCGGCGGCCCGACCGGACGTGCTCGTATCGGTGATGCGCGCGATGGCCGCTGTTCGCCGCCCTGGCTACGACCAGGCGGCGCGCCTGCTGGCGGGCGGGCGCCTGATCGACGACGCGGCGAGGCTCACGGTTCCGACAGCTGTGATCGTCGGCGTGCAGGATTGCATCACGCCGCCCGAAAACGTGCGCCGCGCCTTCGCCGCGCTCCCGCAATCATCGCGCCACTGCTACCGCGAGATCGATAACGCAGGCCACGCGGTGTGTCAGGAGCAGCCGGCCGAAATTGCCCGACTCGTGGCCGAACTCGTCGAGCACGAGGCGAACGCTCATGCGTGACAGCCTCAAGCCCAAGCGCGCCGCCAAGGCTGGACCGTACATCGCGCCGCCGGTGCAGCGCGCGGTACGGTTGATCCGCCACATCGCCGAAGGTCATCCGGTGCTCAACATGAGCGAGACGGCGAAGGCGCTGAAGATCAATCGCACGACTTTGCTGCGGCTCCTCCATACCTTGGAAGCCGAAGGATTCGTTGAACGCTCTCCCAACGGCGGCGGCTTTCAAGTCGGCCTCTCGTTTCTCGAGTTGGGGGCCCGCGCGTTGTTCTCCCAGGATCTCGTACAGGTCGCGGTGTCGGTATTGACCAGCCTAGCGGAGACCGTGCAGCTCTCGGCGCATTTGGGCGTACTCGACGGCACCGACGTGCTCTACCTCGTGCGCCGCACGCCCAACACGCCGCTCGCCAGCAACATCCGCGTCGGCAGCCGGCTGCCGGCGCACGCCACCACCATGGGGCGAGTGCTGGTCGCCTTCATGACGCCACTTGAAATCGAAACGCTTTATTCCGGCAAAACGCTGCAGCGGTTCAGCGAGCACACCGCAACGACGCTTTCTGGACTGAAGGCGCGGACCGAGCAGGACCGGCGCGCCGGGATTGCGTGGAGCGACGGCCACTTCGAGCGTGGCATCAGCTCCGCGGCTGTGCCGGTCTTCGACTTTGCCGGCACGCCTCTTGGTGCGATCAATGTCTCCGGACCGAGCTCCGCATTTGCCGAGGAGGTGCAGCGCCGTCGCATCGGCGAGGCGCTGCGCGCCGCAGGCGCCGAAATTTCCCGCCGACTCGGCTGGCTTGGCACCGATGCTAAGCACGGCGCGGCGCGGGCTTTGGCCGAGGCAGGCGAGTGATCGAGGCGCGGCGATGGATCTCGGGCTCGAGGACAGGGTTGCGATCGTTACCGGAGGAACGTCGGGCATCGGCCTTGCCACCGCGCGCCAATTGCTGGCTGAGGGTGCGCTGGTCGCGATTTGCGGGCGTGACGAGACGCGACTCGCGACGGCGAAATCGTCATTGCTGGGAAACACGTCCGAGAAGCGGCTCCTCGCCATGCAATGCGATGTCTTGAATAAGGAGGCGGTAGGCCGTTTCGCCGCCGCGGTCGAGCAGTGGGTCGGGCGCTGCGACATTCTCATCAACAATGCCGGGCATGCGCGCATGTCCACCTTCGCCGACACCACCGATGAGGCTTGGCGCGAAGAATTGGAATTAAAATTTTTCAGTCAAATTTATCCGATCCGCACGTTCAAGCCGCTGCTGGAGAAGAGCGACGTCGCGGCAATCCTTTGCGTGAACTCGCTGCTCGCCTACCAGCCCGAGCCTTACATGGTTGCGACCGCGGCGGCTCGGGCAGGGGCGCAGAGCCTGCTCAAATCGCTGGCGCGCGAATTGGCTCCGCGCATCCGCGTCAACTCGGTGATGCTCGGATTGATCGATTCCGGCCAGTGGGAGCGCCGCTTCCTCGTGCGCGAGGAAAAGGCACAGACACGCGAGCAATGGTTCGCCGAGGTGGCGCGCACCCGCCATATTCCGATGCAACGGTTGGGCACGCCGGACGAGGTCGCCCGCGCCGTCGCGTTTTTGTGCTCGCCGGCCGCCGGATTCATCACCGGCGCGCAGCTCGAGATCTCGGGCGGCACCTCTCGGCATATGTAGGCGACGTGATGACCATCGCCACGCCCACGCCGGGGGTCATTTCCATCGCGGAGCCGATCGGCGACCTGATCGCCCACGCGATAGCCGAGATCGGCGTCACCACGGTGTTCGGCGTGATCTCGATCCACAACATGCCGATGCTTGACGCGATCGCCCGGCACAACCGCATCCGCTTTGTGCCCGCGCGCAGCGAGGCAGGGGCAATGAGCATGGCCGACGCCTACGCGCGCGTGTCGCGCTCGCTCGGCGTGGTCATCACCAGCACCGGCACGGCGGCCGGCAACGCGGCGGGTGCGCAGGTAGAGGCGCTGACCGCCGGCTCGCCGGTCCTGCACATCACCTCGCAGATCGACCGCCCCTACATGGACCGCGATCGCGCCGCGATCCACGACGTGCCGCGCCAAGCCGACATGCTGCGCGCGATCTCCAAAGCCTATTTCCGCGTATGGGAGGCGCGCACCGCGGCCGGCATGCTTGCCGCGGCGGCGCGCGCTGCGCTGACGCTGCCGCGCGGGCCTGTCTCGCTCGAAATTCCGATCGACGTGCAGCGGGAAAAAGCGCCGCCCCCCTATCACGTGATCATCGGCCCGATTACACCCGAAGCTGCCGATGCCACGCTGATCGATGAATTGGCCAATCTCGTACGCCGCGCGAAACGTCCGATGCTGTGGCTCGGCGGCGGTGCGCGCGAGGCGGTCGCGCCTGCGCTCGAGCTCGTTCGGCGCGGGTTCGCCGTGGTCACCAGCACCAACGGGCGCGCAGTCGTGCCGGAGGACCACCCACATACGCTCGGCGCCTATACCATGACGGCGCAGGCGCAGGCGATCTACGAGCGCGCCGATCTCATGATCGTGGTCGGCTCGCGGCTGCGCGGCAACGAAACGCGCAACAACGCCGTGCGGCTGCCGCGGCCGCTGGTCCAAATCGATGCCGATGCCACACAAGCGGCCCGCAACTATCCGGTCGACCTCTTCATCAATGCGGACGCGCGGACCGCCTTGGACGCGTTGCTCTCACGTTTGCCGGCGGCGCTTGATATCGACTCCACGTTTCTCGAAGCGGTAGCGGCCGCGCGCGCGCAATCGGAAGCGAAGCTCGCGGCCGCGCTCGGCCCGTACAAGATCATCGCGGACGCGTTGCGCAGGCGCGTCGCGCAGGATCGCCATCCGTTCGTGCGCGATGTGACGCTTTCCAACAGCACCTTCGGCAACCGCTATGTGCATGTCGCCGCGCCGCATCTTGGCGTTCATGCGCTCGGCGGCGGCATTGGGCAGGGTATTGCCATGGCCATCGGTGCGGCGCTCGCGGCGCATCCGGCGAAGACGGTCGCGCTGATCGGCGATGGCGGCGCGATGGTCAATCTCGGCGAGCTTGCGACGGCGGTCGAGGCCAAGGCGGAGATCGCATTCGTTCTGATGAACGACCGCGGCTACGGGGTAATCCGCAACATCCAGGACGCGCAGTACGGCGGCCGCCGCCACTACGCCGACCTCCACACGCCGGATTTCAAGCTGATCGCGGCCGCACTCGGTCTGCCGCATCAACGCGTGTCCCGCATCGAGGACTTCGAGACCTCTTTGGATCGTGCCTTGTCGGCGGCCGGCCCACAGCTCGTCGAAGTGGACATGGCCGCGATTGGACCGTTCGCGGAAGCTTTTGCCGGTCCACCCGCCGGCGCGGCGGGCAGCGCATGAATGCAGTCCTGGAAAAGCTCGCCCATCCTCTGCGCAAGGGAGAGGTGGAAGATCTGCGCGGCATCTTCATCGAAATGCCGCTCGAGCTCGAGAGCGCGGCGCTGCCGCACGTGGATTTTTCCGGCGCGATCTTCAACGCGCCGCTCTTATTGCGCGGCGCGCTGTTCCAGGGGCTCGCCTGGTTCACCGATTGCACGTTCAACGCGCCGGCTGATTTCTCGGCGGCGCGCTTCCTCAGCGACGCGCGCTTCGACAAGGCGCGTTTTCTGCGAGGCGGCAGCTTCTCGGGCGCCGAATTTCATGGGGTCGCGTGCTTCGATCAGGCCGAGTTCGGCGATGCGGCGTTTCTCGACCGGATGACCTGTTACGGAAACCTCTCGCTCGATCAGACCCGTTTTGCCGGCGCCGCCTCACTCCAGGACAGCGAGTGCTTCGGCGGGCTGTGGTGCAATCGGACCCTGTTCACCGCGCGCGTCGATTTGCGCGGGCTCGAGGTGCACGGCCGCACCTGGCTCGTTGGCGCCAGGATCGGCGAGGATCCGAGTGCGTCGGCGGCGCATCGCCTGTTGGGATCGATCCGCAGCTACGGATATCACTGGGTTTAGCAGCGCAGCGCCGAGGCGGGTACGAGCGCCATCGTCACGGCGCGCATCACTGCGCCCCGTACAAAGACTGCTGCAGTTACGACGAGGAGCGCCGACGCAGTTGCCGTCGGCGCAATCACGTGGCTAACAGACCGAAATCAGCGACGATGTCCGAGCGGCAAGCCGAGCTCGAGCGCCTTCTGGCGCAAGGCGCCGGGCGTCCTTCTCGTCCGCTTGGCAATTTCCGCAACAGGTGTCTTGGCGCGCGAATGTTGCCTGAGTTCTTGGACGTGTTGTTTCGTCCATGCGCGACGTTTCCGGCGCCCGGCCGTCTTCTTTGCTGCACGCCTGCTCTTCTTCGCCATGCGGAGACCCTCCTGTGAAGAGGGCTATGTATCACGAAAAATCGTGATTGCGAATGGTATCGGACAATTATTTGTATGTTCGCCAAACCACACATTTACAGCCAATTGATACAACAACTCACGGTTACGCAAGCATCGGCGGCCCGCGACAAGAATATTTGAAGCACCTTGCAAACAACTAGATCGCAATACGGGGCTCACCCAGATCCCAGAACAAACCGACCATCAGACCGAGTCCCTCGCGCGCGATCGGCGCCAACAAATGCTCGTCCGGCGCGTGCTGTGAGCATCCGGCGTAGGAGTGCGGTATCCAGATGGTGCGCAAACCGAGCACGTCGGCGAAGCTGTCGTTGGGCAGCGAACCGCCGAGATTGGGAAGAATGGTCGGTTTGCGCCCGCTTGTGCGCTCGATCGAGCGGGCAGTGAAATTCACCCAGGGGTCTTCGGGATCGAGCCGGCTTGCCTTGAACACGCCGCGCTCGCCGGCGCGCACCTCGACCTGGTGAAAACCGTGGTGGTCCAGGTGGCGGCGCAGCGCCGGAATAATGTCGTCGACCTTCGTCCCCACCACGTAGCGCAGCTGGCAGTACGCGCGCGCGTTGCCGGGAATGGCGTTGACCGGGCGCTCCGGCGTGCCGGCGGTGAACGCGAGCACCTCGAAGCTGTTCCAGGCATAGACGCGCTCTGCCGGCGTCAGTCCCGGCTCGCCCCAATCGGGATCGATTACAGGGCCATTACCCCCGCCGTCGACCTCCACGCCGGCAAGGAGCGTGCGCACGGAATCCGGCAGCGGCGGCCGCCACTCCGGCACACGGATCGTCCCGCGCGCATCGGTGATGGTGGCGAGCGCCTGCGCCAATATGATCGCAGGATTGGCGATGAGGCCGCCCCAGTTGCCGGAATGACGTCCGCCCTCGCGCAGATCGACGATCAGGTCGATCGGATGGCCGCCGCGCGCGCCGAGGAAGATGGTCGGCTGGCCGGGCGCGACGCGCGGACCGTCCGAGGCGATCAGCAGGTCGGCGTGCAACAAATCGTGCTTGTGGCGCTCGCACAGCTGCGGCAATCCGGCGGAGCCCACTTCCTCGCCCATTTCGATCAGAATTTTCGCGTTGAATCCGAGCCGGCCGCGCTCGGCGAGAACGGCGGCGAGCGCCGCGATATTGACGCTGTGCTGCCCCTTGTTGTCGGCGCTGCCGCGGCCGTAAAAGCGGTCACCTTCCACGGCGAGCGTCCAAGGCGAAAGGCCTTTTCGCCACAGATCATCGAGTCCGCGCACCGTGTCGCCATGGCCATAAAGCAAAATGGTGAGCGCGGCGGCATCCTCGATGCGCTCGGCCACCAGGAACGGCGGCCCCGACGCATTCTCGAGAACGCGCGAAGTGAATCCGAGGGGCGCGAGGCTTATCGTGATCTCGTCGAGGTAGCGGCGCAGCGCCTCGGCCCGTTCCGGTTCCTGGCTCGTGCTCGGGATCGCGACGCGTCGCTTGAGGTCGACAAGAAATTGTCCACCGTCGAAATAGGCGTGCGCGCGAGCGATCGCGGCGGCGCGGCTCATGACTTTACCTTGCACGCTTGAAGGGTTCGGAACGGCCGATTACCGTCGGCGATATTGCATGCGGGTCGTCCGCGCGGCAAGGACGTTTGGAGGAAACAGCGCGTGTTCAAAATTCTGCGCCTGCAGGAATGTGCGGCTAGCCCGATGGAGGGAGGGCGGGGCGAGCAGATCAAGCTGATCAATCCGAGCCTCGGAACCGAGAAGCTCGATGTGCATCTCAATCGCCTCATTCCGGGTGGCGCGCGCGGCAAATTGCATCACCACACCCGTGCCGACAACGTCTATATCGTCAAGCGCGGCGAGGGGGCACTCACCGTCGACGGCAAGGAGTACCGTATCCGCGAGAACGACGTCGTGTATATCCCCGCTGGCATGAAGCATGCCCTGACCAACCTCAGCGATCAGGTGTTCGAGATCTTCGAGATCTACGCGCCGTCGGGACGGCATTTCGATTTCGTGCTGGACGAGTAAAGGGTTCACACGAGTCATGACGGAAAATCGCGGCGTCCTGTTCGTCCCTTACCAGGAAACGCTCGGTCTGCTGAGCGTCGAAGACGCGCTCAACGTGTGCGAGCAGGTCTATCTGATGCACGCGCGCGGCAGCGTGGTGCTTTCCAACCCGCCGAGCTTCAAGCTCGACGTGGCCGACGGCTTTCACAACCACTGGCATGTGAAATCCGTGCTGCTCAAGGACATTCCGACGACCGGCGTTCGCCTTTACAACTATTATGATGACGGCGAGCGCAACACCGTTGGCGCCTTGGACTGCACCCGCTACATCGTCCTATCCGACCCGCACAGCGGCGCGCCGCTGGCGATCGTCGACGAGCACTGGAGCTACGCGATCCGCAGCGCGGCCGCTGCGACGATTGTGTGCAAGTGGGCCGGTCCTGCGCGAGCGAAGATTCTCGGCCTGGTCGGGATTGGGACGATGGGCACGAACGCGCTGCGCTGCCTGCGCACCATGTACAAGTTCGAGGAAATCCGCTGCACCTCGCGTCGGCCGCAGACGCGCGCGGCCTTCGCGCAGAAATGGTCGCATGCGCTCGGCATTCCGGTGATTGCCAAGGACTCGATCGAGGAGGTGGTGCGCGGCGCCGACATCGCGGTGGGTGGCACCACCTCGGACGACGTGGTCAGCCGCGAGTCCTGGCTCAAGCCGGGTGCGACCTTCATCTCGCTGGCGCGGCGCGAGTTCGATCCCGCCGGCTGGGCGAAGGTCGACAAGGTCGTGATCGACAGCTGGGAATTCAACATGCTCCAGCGCGAGTTCAAACGCATGATCGAGCAGGGCCAATTCTCGCGCGCGCAGCTTTACGGCGAGATTCACGAGCTCGTTTCCGGAGCCAAGAAAGGCCGCGAGCGCGACGACGAGCGCATTCTGATTCACACCACCGGGCTCGTGTCGCAGGACGTGGCGCTGGCACATTTCTTGTATCGACGGGCCCTCGAAAAAGGGCTCGGGAGTTGGCTGCCCAGGGCGGATTGAGCAGCTTGCAAGGGCCAGTGCGCGCGACATCAACGGGAGCATGAGAATGGCGAACAGACTGCGGATTGATCGGCGCGAGTTCCTGCTGAAAGCGGGCGGTGCCGCGCTCGGCGTCGGTGCCGCTGCGTGCATGGCGCCGCGGCCGGCCGCGGCACAGGAAAAATTCCCCGGGCGCGACATCAATTGGATCATCTATCAGGCGCCGGGCGGATCGATCGACACCACCGCGCGCGTCATTCAGCCGTATCTGGAGAAGCACGGGGTCAAGACCAACCTCGACTATGTGCTGGGTGCGGGCGGCCGCGTTGCCCGCACCAAGCTCTTCACCGCGCGGCCTGACGGCTATCTGATGATGAGCGAGTCGGCCCCGGGCGCCGCCATCGACGAGGTCATCGGCCGTGCCGGTTACAAGGCGAGCGAGTTCATCCCGATCTACGGATGGAGCGTGGTGGGCTGGCAAATCTGTGTCAATAAGGACTCGCCGATCCGCACGTTCCAGCAGTTCGTTGACGAATGCAGAAAGCGCCGCGTCGTGGTCGGCACGATCGGGCGCTCGGGATCGAGCCATATCCAGCTTGCCGCGTTGCAGAAGGAATTGGACCTTCCCTTTGCCATGGTGCACTTCGAGGGCTCCGGCAAGGCCTACCCGGCGGTGATGGGCGGCCACGTCGACGCGGCGATCAGCGGGCCGGGATCGGGCTCGCGCATGCGCGATAGTCTGCATTTCCTGTGCGTGACGGGCGCCGAGCGCGAGCAGGCGTTGCCCGACGTACCGACGCTCAGGGAGCTGGGCTTCAACGTCACGCCGATCGATCAGATCTGGTACGCCATGACCACCCCGAAAGTGCCGGATGATCGCATCGCGATCCTGTCGGACGCCTTCGCCAAGGCCTTCGAGGACAAGATGCTGTGGGAGCAGATGCACAAGGTCGGCGAATACATCAAGCTGCTCACGCGCGCACAGGTTGACGACATGGTGCGAAAGCAGGCCGAGGTCATCGAAAAATACAAGGACCTCTTGGGTTGAACCAAGAATGTCGAATGACGCAGAGCTTCGTGGCTATTGGCGTGAAGAATTTGCGCTGATCGCGATCCTGCTCGCGTTCTTCGTGAGCATCGTCGCGTTCGCATTCCATATTCCCTTCGATGCGCGACTGTTTCCGGTCGTGATCGGCGGCGCCGGAATCCTTCTCGTTCTGGCCGTCGCGGTCGAGCAAATGCGCCGCCGCGTGGCCGAAGTTCCGGTGGTCGATACCGATGATGCCGCGGCCGCAGCGGACTGGCCGCGCTATTGCACGGCGCTTCTCGCCGCGCCGGTATTCGGGCTGCTGTTCTGGCTGTTCGGCTTCGTCGTCGCTTCGCTTGCGGCAATGCTGCTCATCCCGGTGCTGATGGGTTATTCGAACCGGGGGAAGCTCGTCCTGGTGGCGGTGATCACGGTGGCGGTGCTGGCGCTGATCGGCCCTTATCTTCTCAATGTCGATCTTCCGCACGGGCTCATCGGTGACTGGCTGGTCGATCGGCTCGGCCTGCGCGCGAGCTGAAGTCGCGGCGATGCTCGACAATCTGATCGTCGGACTGTCCGCGGCGCTGCAGCTCAAGCAGTTCCTGTTCATGGTGCTGGGCACCGTGATCGGCTTGTGGGTCGGCGTATTGCCGGGCCTCGGCGGACCGGTCGCCATGGCGATCCTGATCCCATTCACCTTCGCGATGGATCCGCTCTCCGCGCTGCTGATGCTGGCCTCGATTTCGGTCGGCGCCGCGTTCGGCGGGTCGGTGACGTCGATTCTCCTCAATATTCCCGGCGAAGCATCCTCTGCCGCCACGGCCTACGACGGCTACCCGATGGCGCAACAGGGGAAGGCGAAGGTCGCCATGGGACTGTCGGCCGGAGCGTCGATGGCGGCGGCGATCATCGGCGTGCTGATTCTGATGTTCGCGTCCGGACCCGTTGCCAAGGCGGCGCTGGCGTTCAGCCCAGCCGAATATTTCGCGCTCGCGATTCTCGGACTGACCGTCGTCTCGGTCGCCGCGCTCGGCTCGACCACCAAGGGATTGGCGATGGGCGCGCTCGGCATCGCGATCAGCTTGATCGGCATCGACTCGATCCTCGGCGTCGAGCGCTACACCTTCGGCTTCGTCTATCTGCTCGATGGCATCAGCTTCGTGCCGGTCATGGTCGGACTGTTCGCGATCACCGAATTGACCAGCATGATCCTCGAAGGTGGCACGATCGCGAAAGCCGGCCGACTGGAAGGGTCGCTGTGGGACGGCTTTCTCGACACGTTTCGCTACCCGTTCACCCTGATTCAGAGTACGGCCGTGGGCGCGTTCCTCGGCATGATTCCCGGAATCGGCGCCACCGCCGCCAATTTCCTCGCCTACAGCGTGGCGCAGCGCTCATCAAAACATCCCGAGCGCTTCGGCAAAGGCGCGCCGGAGGGCGTGATCGCGCCCGAGGCCTCGAACAATTCCTGCATCCCGACGAGCCTCATTCCCGCGCTCACGCTCGGAATACCCGGCGGCGCCACGTCCGCAATCCTCTTGGTTGCCGTTACCCTGCAAGGATTGCGTCCAGGCCCGATGCTGTTCACGTCGAATCCGCAGCTGATTTGGGGCTTCTTCATGGGGCTCATGGTCGGCGCGGTGATGGCGACGGTGCTCTATCTAATCATGATCCCGTGGTTTGCCCTGATCACGATCGTGCGCATCGAGTTGATGGCGCCGATGCTGCTGATCATCACGCTGTTCGGCGCGTATGCAAACGAACGCAACGTCATGGACGTCTTCGTCGCGATCGTGTTCGGGTTGTTCGGCTACTTCCTGCGCCGCCACGGGTATCCGTTGATCAGCCTCGTCATTGGTCTCATCCTCGGCAAGCTCGCGGAAGGATCGTTTCACCAGGCCTTGATGATTTCCGATCACGACTACTCAGTTTTCGTTCTCCGGCCGATGTCCGCGGCGATCTTCGCGTGCTGCCTGATCCTGGTGTTGTGGCCGGGCATCAAGAAGCGGCTCGGCCGCGGCGGCGCCGAGGTCACCTGACGAGGTAGCACCAATGCAGGCGAACGAGATCAAGACGCTACTGGACGCGCGCATTTCGCGCGAGCGTGCGAAAGAGTTGTTGATCGAGCTGGTCAAGGTGCCGAGCCCGCAGACAGAGCTGCTCGAAGAGGAGCCGCTGCTCAAAAAGTTCATTGCCACCGCGGTCGAGCCGCGCTTGCGCGCCATGGGCCTTGCCGACATCCGTTACGACGGGATGGGCAATCTAATCGCCACGTACGGGACGGGCAGCAGCGGCAAGTCGCTGATGTTCATTGGCAACGCGATGAACCAGCCCGCCGCGACCATGCCGAATCCCTACAACGGCGACGTGGTCGACGGCGCCAAATACGGGCTGCCCGGTGAGTGCGTCTTGGGCAAGGGCGCGAGCGAGCAAAAGGCCAATCTCGCCGCCATGCTGCACGCCATGGAGGTCGTGGTCGCGAGCAAGGTTCCGATTGCGGGAAAGCTGATTTTCACCTGCTGCCTCTCGGGCGAGACCGGAAAGCACGACGCGATCAAGAGCGTGGTCGAGGGCGCCGGCGTGCGAGCCGACATGGCAGTGTTGGGAGGAACCGGGCTTACCGTCACGCTCGGCAACCGCGGCCGCATCGACGTGTTCGTAACGGTCAAGGGTTCGCCCTGCCATTCCTCGCGACCGGCGGACGGCATCAACGCCATCACCGGCGCGGTCGAGGCGATTCGATTGCTGCTCACAAAGGTGAAGCTCGACAAGACTCATCCGCAGCTCGGCCGTCCCACGCTGACCGTCAACCACATCCGCAGCTTTCCCGATTCGACGCACACCGTGCAGGAACGCTGCGAATTCACGCTCGACCGCCGGCTCATTCCCGGCGAAGACCCCGACGAAGCCTTCGCCGAGATCGCGCGCATCGCCAAAGAGATGGAGCAGATCAAGGATCCCGTCAGCGGAAAGCCGTACCGCGTCGAGGTGCGGCTCGGGCCATTCATGTATCCTTCGCTGGTCACCACCGAGTCCAGCGTCGTGCGCGCGATCCTGCGGGCAAGCGAGGTGATGCTGGGTGGGCCGGTTGACACCCATTACTCGCCGTCCGCATTCGACCAGGGCTATCTCAATCACATCGGCATCGTCACCGCGAACTTCGGTGCTGGCGAGCACCAATACGCTCACACCGACTACGACATGGCCTCGGTCGAGCGCACCACCGACGCCGCGCGCGTCTACGCCTTCATGATGCTGGATTATTTAGCTTAGGAAGGCGT
>Ga0306923_10000578_pt1 | contig 29130 bp, 29 predicted proteins | sample sta12Can44000108_FD_203841 | JGI IMG/M metagenome (GOLD analysis project Ga0306923, IMG submission 203841) | Lab enrichment of tropical soil microbial communities from Luquillo Experimental Forest, Puerto Rico - statanox.12C.anox.44.000.108 (v2)... | ecosystem: Environmental > Terrestrial >... | reverse complement strand
AGGTAGGTCTTCTCGTCCTTGTTGCGGGCCGAACCCGACACCTTGGCGTAATAGCGGGCGTTGACCAGCACACGCGGCAGGGTGTCCGAGTTCAACTCCACCAGCCACGAACCATCCTGGGCACGACGCATGAGCACGTCCGGGGTCACCGGCTGGGCCACCGCATGGTCGAACTTGAGTGCCGGCTTGGGGTCGAGCGCCTTGATCTCGCCGATCATCTCGGCCAAGTCCTCGGCGTCGATGCCGCATACCTTCATCAAGCCGGCGAGATCGCGCCGCGCCAGCATTTCCAGATTGTTCAGTAGCGCCTGCATGGCCGGGTCCAGGCGATCGCGCTCGGCCAATTGCAGCGCCAGGCATTCGCTCAAGGAACGGGCGAACACGCCGACCGGATCGAAGCGCTGCATGCGCTTGAGCACCAATTCCACCTGCTCCAGCGAGCAGGACAGCTTGGCCGCCACCTCGGCCAGATCGCCCACCAGGTAGCCGCACTCGTCCAGCATCTCGATCAGGTGCAGGCCGATCAGCCGGTCGGCGGGATCGAGGATGTCCATGTTGAGCTGGGCGACCAGATGGTCGCGCAAGCCGAGCTCGCCCGCCAGGGTCTGCTCCAGGTTGGCCTCGCCGTCCTCGAAGCCGCCCGAGCCACCGGTGCGGCTCCACTGGCCGAACGCCTCGGCATCGGCAGAATCGGCGGCGCTGTCATTGTTGAAGACGTTGTCGTAGTCGACGTCCATGGCCTCGGCGGCCGAATTGGCGCCCGTGTCGTCGAGCAGCGGCGCCTCGTCGGGGCCGGCGGCCTCCCGCGGATCGATTTCGGCGGGCTCGGAATCCTGCCCATCGACCCGGTCGCCGTCCTCCCGCTCCAGCAGCGGGTTGCGCTCCAGCTCCTGATCGATGAAGGCGACCAGTTCCAGGTTGGACAGTTGCAGCAGCTTGATGGCCTGCTGCAACTGCGGGGTCATTACCAGAGCCTGTGTCTGGCGGAGATCCAACCGGGGGGAGAGCGCCATGGCCGATGATCTTCCGGTCTGTGATTGGATCAGCGGCTGAAATTCTCGCCGAGGTAAACCTTTCGCACCCCTTCGTGGGCGACGATTTCCTCGGGTGCGCCTTCCATCAGCACGACGCCGTCGTGCAGGATGTAGGCGCGGTCGATGATTTCCAGAGTCTCGCGGACGTTGTGGTCAGTGATCAGCACGCCGATGCCGCGATGCTTGAGATGGGCCACCAAGTCGCGAATGTCCGACACCGCAATGGGATCGATGCCGGCCAGCGGCTCGTCCAGCAGGATGAAATGGGGCTTGGACGCCAGCGCGCGGGCGATTTCCACGCGGCGACGCTCGCCGCCCGACAGCGCCATGGCCGGGGCGCGGCGCAGGTGCGACACGCCGAATTCGTTGAGCAGCTCGTCCAACCGGGCTTGGCGGGCGTCACGGTCGGATTCCACCACTTCCAGCACCGCCATCAGGTTGCCCTCGACGGTGAGGCCGCGGAAGATGGACGCCTCCTGCGGCAGGTAGCCGATGCCCAGGCGGGCGCGGCGATACATGGGCAGGCCGGTGATGTCGTGCCCGTCCAGCTCGATGGCGCCGTCATCGGGGTTGATCAGCCCGGTGATGCAATAGAAACAGGTGGTCTTGCCGGCGCCGTTGGGACCCAGCAGGCCGACCGCCTCGCCGCGCTGAACGCTGATCGAGACGTCGCGCAGCACGGTGCGGCGTTTGAAATTCTTGCCGATGTTGCGGGCCTTGAGGCCCGTGGTGCCCACTGCCGGACGCAGGTCGGCGGACAGGTCTTCCGTCCGTTCGGTGGAGTCTATGGCATTCATGCGCATGTCCCCTAGCGCCTTCCGTCCTTGCTGGCCTTGTCTTCGGCGTCGACGTCGGCATCGCCCTTGCTGGGCCCCGCCCCCTGGAACACGGCCTTGCGCTTGTCCGGATCCTGCTTGTCGGGGGTGAAGGTGCCGTGCGCCCGAGTCTCGCCCTTGCCGCCGGGAGCGGCGCCGAACAGCTTGCTGATCCCGGTATTGAGGTTGACGTGAGCGAAGCCGCCGTTCAGCTCGTTGCCGTCGCGGGTGAGTTTAACCGAACCGGTCACCGTGGCGATACCGGTTTCCACGTTATAGTCGCCACGATCCCCGGTCACCACTTCCTGCGGGGTGGTCAGCACCACGTGGCCGTAGGCGTCGGCGCGCTGAAGCTCGAGACTGCCGCCGTCCTTGTCGCCACCGGCCTTGGACTTGACCGCCGGTTTCGCCGCCGGCTTGGCCCCCGGCTTGGCGCCGGTGCCAGTGCCGTCCTTGTCCTTGAAATGGGTGGTCAGCACGTCGGCCTTGATGCTCTTTTCATTGTTCGAGCTGGCATAGGCGTCGCCGCGCGCCACCGCCATGTGATCCGCCTCCCAGTATTCCAAGGTGTCCTTGGCGGTGACCACGTCGGTGGGCGTGACCAGCTTGGCCGGCGTGCCGCGCAGCACGAAGATGGCCTTGTCCAGGTCGTAGGTGCCCTTGTAACCCGTGGCGGTCTCGGTGGGAGTGGTGATGGTGACGTTGCCGTCGGCGTCCAGGCGCCAGATCTCGTTGCCACTGGGGCCCTGGCGGTAATAGGCGGTCAGCGTGTCGGCATTGACGGTGACATTGCCGCGAATGGCCTTGGCATTGCCGCGCGCCACCACGCGGTTGGCTTCCGACACCCATTCGATGCCGTCGTCGGCGTAGACCTGAATGGGGTTGTCGTTGCCCTCGCTCATGTTGAAGCCCTGCGCCGCCGCCTGGCCCGAGGCCAGCGCCAGCATCAGGGCCAGGGCGGCCACCGCTCCCGTCGCGCGCATCATTTCGAGCCAGCCCCCTTCAAATTCATGCTGGACCTGCCGGTCACCACCACCTGCTGTCCCTTGTCGAGAATGCGGAAGCCCTCGCCGTCGATTTTGCCCTGCGGCCCGTGCCCGGTCACCGGCACATGGCCCTCGGCGGTGGAGGCCTTGAGGTCGACGCGCGCCTTCTCGGTGTGCATCTCGTATCCATCCTCGTGGTACAAATTGACCTCGCCCTCCAGGTCGAGCAACTGGGTCTTCTGGTTATAGAACCCCCGCCGCGATTCCACGTAGATGCCCTTGCCCGAAGGGCTGAGGAAATCGGCCTTGGGCTGGTCGAGCACGATGAGCCCTGAACCTGGCTCGTCTTCGGTGGCCACGTCGGCGGTCACGGTGAACGGCTGGTTGCGCCGGTTGATGCCGAAGAAACGGGCGTTCACCATGGACAGGTTCTCGACCGAATTGGGCGAGAGTTGGGCGAAGCCGATCTTGAACTTGTCGTCATGCGAGGTCAGCTCGGGCCAGGCGATCACCAGGCCGAGGATGACCGCCGCCACCGATGGCAACACCAGTTTCATGGTGCCGACGAAGCGGGAATAACGGTGATGGCCGCCGGTCTGCACCGGGTGGGCCGTGCCCGGGCGACGCCGGGCGGGCCGCGGCGGGCGCGGCGGGCGCAGGTCGGCGTCGGCGTGCAGGCTCACGGGGCGCCTCCCACCGTCAGGCCACGCCCGAGCGCAGCAGGTCGTGCACGTGCAGCACGCCCACCGGCCGGCCGTCATCGACCACGAACAACGAGGTGATCGTCTTGGCGTTCATGATGCGCAGAGCTTCGGCCGCCAGCATGGAGGGCGCCACCGTCCTCGGCCCCGCGGTCATTACTGCGCGGGCGGAGATGGACAGCAGCCCATCCTGCATGTGGCGGCGCAAGTCACCGTCGGTGATGATGCCGACCAGCCGGCCGTCCTCGACCACGCCGGCGCAGCCAAGCCGCTTGGCGGTCATCACCAGCAGCACCTCGGCCATGGGGGTGTCGGGCGCCACCACCGGCACCGCATCGCCGCCGTGCATGAGGTCCGCCGCCTTGAGCAGGCGCTGGCCCAGCTTGCCGCCGGGATGGAAGACGCGGAAATCTGCGGCGGAGAAGTTCTTGCGCTCGAGCAGCGCCACCGCCAGCGCATCACCCAAGGCCAGCATCAGGGTGGTCGAGGTAGTGGGCGCCAAACCCATGGGACAAGCCTCGGGCACCGGCGGCAGGATCAGCCCCACATCGGCGGCCTGGGCCAGCGAGCTGGCCGGGCGCGAGGTGATGGCGATCAGCGGAATCTCGAAACGGCGGGTATAGGCGACGATGTCGCCCAGCTCGGGCGTCTCGCCGGAATTGGACAGCGCCACCACGGCATCGCCCGGCATGATCATGCCTAGATCACCGTGGCTGGCCTCGCCGGGATGGACGAAGAAAGCGGGGGTGCCAGTGCTGGCCAGCGTCGCCGCGATCTTGCGCGCCACATGGCCGGACTTGCCCATGCCCGACACCACCACCCGGCCGGTGGCCCCGGCCAGCGCCTCGACGGCCGCCGCGAACGGGCCGTCCAGCGATTCGGCCAGCGCTTCGAGAGCGGCGGCCTCGGCCTTCAGCACGCGGCGGCCGGAAGCGATGTCGGCGGAGCCGGAAACATCGTCCGGCACATGGATGGTCATGAAGGGACCCTACTATAAAACTTGCAAGCTTCGCGCCAACGGCGGGCGCGCGGTCCCCACTATACGAATCGCGCCGCCAATCGGAAGGTCAAAAGCGGTAACAGGCGATTTTCGCGCCCGCCCCGGACTGCCCGCGCGCCTGTCAGTGCGAGAAGATGTCCACGTCCGCCCAGTCCAGCAAATCCAGCTCGGCACGGGCGGGCAGGAAGCGGAAGCAGGCCTCGGCCACCTCGCGGCGGCCTTCGCGGTCCAGCAGCCCGTCCAGCTTGGCCTTCAGCTGGTGTAGATAAAGCACGTCCGAGGCGGCATAGGCCAACTGGTCGGCGGTCAATTCGGACGCCCCCCAATCCGAGGTCTGCTGCTGCTTGGACAGGTCCACGCCGATGAGATCGCGGCACAGATCCTTGAGCCCATGGCGGTCGGTGTTGGTGCGCGTCAGCTTGGAGGCCAGCTTGGTACACCACACCGGCTGGCACACCACGCCCAGATGGCGGCGGATGATGGCCACGTCGAAGCGGGCGAAGTGGAACAGCTTGGTCACCTGCGGATCGGACAACAGCCGCTTGAGGTTGGGCGCGTCGTAATCCGGCGTGGGGAAGTGCACCACGTGGGCATTGCCGTCACCGGCCGACAGCTGGACCACGCACAGGCGGTCGCGCACCAGGGATAGTCCCATGGTCTCGCTGTCCACGGCCACCAGCGGGCCGAGGTCGAGATCAGCGGGAAGGTCGCCGACGTGGTAGGTGATCGACATGCGAACGGCTCCTTCAGGGGATCCCCGGAGGAGCCGTTTGGCATAACCCCGACACTCGGGGAAGAGATGGTGCCCAGGAGAAGACTCGAACTTCCACGACCTCACGGCCACACGGACCTGAACCGTGCGCGTCTACCAATTCCGCCACCTGGGCAGGTGGTTCAGCGGGGTAGCTCCCGCCGAGGCGCAGAGAAATATTCGGATCGCCCCCGCCTGTCAACGAGGTTTTTTGCCCCTTACGATCTTTTTTTCGGCGCCAACTTTCTCGGCCCGCCGCAATGCCAATCAGCGTACACGCGGTTGCGTTCCCACGACGAAAAGAATAGCTTTTCGCCACAACGACATAAGCTGCTTTTCAGGCGCGGCGGACGAGAGGCGGAGGGATCCACATGCGGCAGGTGGTGACGGTCTTCGGGGGCTCGGGATTCATTGGACGCCAGGTGGTCAAGCGCCTGGCCGCCCAGGGCTGGATCGTCCGCGCGGCAGTGCGCGATCCGGTGCGCGCCGGCTTCCTCAAAACCATGGGCGATCCCGGCCAGGTCAATCCGATCCACGCCGACGTCACCGATATGGACACGGTCCGCGCTGCGGTGAGCGGCGCCACCGCCGTGATCAACCTGGTGGGCATTCTGTTCGAGAAGGGCAAGGCCCGTTTCGACGCCGTGCACCGCCAGGGTGCCGCCAACGTCGCCCAGGCCGCGCGCGAGTCAGGCGCCACCCGGCTGGTGCACATGTCGGCGCTGGGCGCGGACAAGGCCTCGCCCTCGACCTACGCCAGCACGAAGGCGGCAGGCGAGGAAGCGGTGCTGGCCGCCTTCCCCGGCGCCACCATCTTCCGCCCCTCGGTGGTGTTCGGCCCCGACGACGATTTCTTCAACCGCTTCGCCCGGATGGCCCGTATCTCGCCGGTGCTGCCGGTGTTCACCGGCGACGGCTTCAAGGCGATCCACACTGAGCACGGCTACGGCCTGGACCTGTTCGGTTCGGGCGGCCCCACCTTCCAGCCGGTCTATGTGGGCGACGTGGCCGACGCCCTGGTCAAGGCCGTGGACGATGCCAGGCTGGCCGGCAAGATCTATGAACTGGGCGGGCCGCGCCGTTATACGCTGAAGGAAATCCTGGAACTGGTGCTGGCGGCCACCGGCCGCCGGCGCCTGCTGGTGCCGCTGCCGTTCTGCGTCGCCAAGGCCCAGGCCGCCGTGATGCAATTCCTGCCCAAGCCGCCGTTGACCCCCGACCAGGTCAAGCTGCTGCGGGTGGATAATGTCGTGCGCGGCGGCAAGCCCGGCCTGTCCGACTTAGGGATTCCCGCCACCGCCGCCGAAGCGGTGCTGCCCACCTACCTGCACCGCTACGCGACCTAAGCACGGACGCGTCCGCTCGGCCCCTTATTCCTGATTGCCGTAGACCACCGGAACGAAGCATTCCGGGTCCTGCAGCATGGAGGCGGCCACGGTCATGGCGCGGGCGCCATTGCGCTCCACTAGGCGAACGTGGCGCGGGATGTCGGGATAGTCGAAGACGCGCTCGACCACCCATTCGCCGCCATAGGTGCCGGACTTGCGAAAAACATCGCCGGGAACAACCTCGGTCCCACGGGCGCGGCGGCCGAACAGACTCATGATCGAAAACCTTCTGCAAACAACGACCTGAGCATCGTTCATACCGCGTCGCCGCAACCGCTGTCGAGTGTCCTCAGCGCGCCGAACAGATCGGGCGGATCGGCCTCGGCCGATGCGCACAAATCGGCCACGCCGATGCCGATCAGGCGGAAGGCACGGCCGTCGGCCTCGCGCTCCAGCATGGCCCCGGCCACCCTCAGCAGGGTGTCCGCCTTGGCGGTGGCGGCGGGCAAACGATGGTTGCGGGTCAGCACCTTGAAATCGGCGGTCTTCAGCTTCAGCACCACGGTGCGACCGGCCAGCCCGGCCCGCTCCAGCCGGGCGGCCACCTTCTGCGCCAGAGGCTCCAGAGCCGCCATCAGGCGGGCAGGATCGGCGATGTCGCGAGCGAAGGTGGTCTCGTTGGACACGCTCTTGGCCGGGCGGTCGGGAGTGACGCGGCGGCCGTCCTCGCCCCGCGCCATCAGGAACAGGGCCCGCCCAAACTTGCCGAAGCGGGTCACCAGTTCGGCCTCGGCCATGGTCTGCAATTGGCCAACCGTGGTGATGCCGGCCTGCTCCATGCGGGCGGCGGTGGCGGCGCCGACGCCGAACAGGGCGCCGACGGGCATGGGCGCCAGCATGTCACACGCCTCGGCCCGGCCGATCACCGAGAAGCCGCGCGGCTTGTTGCGGTCGCTGGCCATCTTGGCAAGGAACTTATTGTAGGACAGCCCCACCGAGACGGTGATGCCGACGCGCCGCTCGATGGCGCGCTGAAGACGGGCCAGCAGCACCGCCGGCGCCTTGTTCACCAGCCGCACCTCGGCCGACAGGTCGAGATAGGCCTCATCCAGGGACAAGGGCTCGACCAGCGGGCTCGCCTTGTGGAACAGCTCACGGATGTCGTGGGAAACCCGACGGTACTTGGCCATGTCGGGCGGGATCACCACCGCGTGGGGGCACATCTCCAGCGCCTTGAACATGGGCATGGCCGAACGCGGGCCGAATTTGCGTGCCACATAGCAGGCGGTGGTGACAACGCCGCGCCCGCCGGGATGGCCGACGATCACCGGCTTGTCGGCCAGCGCCGGGTTGTCGCGCTTCTCCACCGAGGCGTAGAAGGCGTCGCAATCAATATGGGCGATGGCAAGGTCGAGCAGTTCAGGATGCTCGACCACCCGCGTCGAACCGCAACGCGGGCAGTCGGCTCCGGACCGGAACGGGATGCAGCAATCTCGACAGAGGGCGGCCATGGCGCCGCCATCATAGCCGTAAATGCCTGGCGGCGGGAAAGCGCCACGGCAGGCTGCATCCTAGTAATCAGCGGCGAGGCGCCGCGGCGCGCAGCTCGGCCTCCAGGTCGGCGATGCGCTTGGCCAGCGAGGTCTTCACCGCCTCGGCCACCCACGGCTTCAGCTGAGCCTGCTGCTCCTTCAACTGCACCAGCAGCCGCTTCTTCTCGTCGACCGAACGCTTGATGGGCATGCGGTCGGAGTGCTGGCCGTCATGGGTGCGAAAACCGCTCATCCTTGTCCTCCCTGACAATGGCGTGATGGGGTCGGGTTCGGGGGTGCGGACCATGACGGAAGCCCGCCCGTCAAGCAAGCGACAAAATGGCGAACACCCTCCCCCGTCTCGGGGGTTTGTCCCGCCCGCCCAGCAATGCTATAACCGCCCAATTCAGGCCCCCACGGGCCTTTGCGTCCCGGTAGCTCAGCAGGATAGAGCAACGGTTTCCTAAACCGTAGGTCAGGGGTTCGAATCCCTTCCGGGACGCCATTTTCCCATCGATTAAGGGCCAGAGCCGCGCAAACAGGGATCACCCCAGCATGAGCGGCTGCCGCCAGATCTGCGTCCCGATTAGGATGCCCGTTTAGGATTTGTCCTGCGGAGCCTCCCGATGGCGTTGTTCGAGCTGCGGAAATTCGTCGCGCCGGAGTTCATCTTCGGCGTCGGCGCGCGGCATCGTGTCGGTTTTTATGCGCGCAATCTGAACGCGCGGCGGGTGCTGGTGGTCAGCGACCCCGGCGTGACGGCCGCCGGATGGCTGGCCGAAGTGCTGGACAATCTCGACCAAGCGGGCATCCGTTCCACCGTCTTCAGCGACCTGACGCCCAACCCGAAGGACAGCGAGGTGATGGCGGGGGTCGAAGCATATCGGCACGGCGCCTGTGATCTGATCGCCGCGGTGGGCGGCGGCAGTGTGATCGATTGCGCCAAAGGCATCGGCATCGTCGTCGCCAACGGCGGCAACATCCTTGATTACGAGGGCGTCGATCAGATTCCCGTCCCCGGACCGCCGTTGATATGCATCCCCACTACCGCGGGGACGTCGGCCGACATTTCCCAATTCGCCATCATCGCGGACACGGAAGCCCGCCGGAAGATCGCGATCATCAGCAAGACGGCGGTTCCCGACGTGGCCCTGGTCGATCCCGAAACCACGGTGACGATGGATCCCTATCTGACCGCCTGCACGGGCGTCGACGCCCTGACCCATGCCATTGAAGCCTATGTGTCCACCGCCAGCTCGCCGGTCGTGGACGTCCACGCGCTGGCCGCCATTCGCGGCATCCGCTCCCACCTGCTGGACGCCGTCGCCGATCCGAATAATGCGGCAGCCCGCGAACACATGATGCTGTCCAGCCTGCAGGCGGGCATGGCGTTCTCCAATGCGAGTCTGGGTGCGGTCCATGCGATGGCGCACAGCGCCGGCGGCTATCTGGATCTGCCCCACGGCGAGAACAACGCGCTGCTGCTGGAATTCGTGGTCGATTTCAATTTCCAATCCTCGGTCGAGCGCTATCGCCATGTGGGCGAGGCCCTGGGCCTGGACCTGCGGGGGCGCACCGATTCCGAATGCAAGCGGCTGATCATGGCCGACCTGCGGTCGCTGCGGCAGGGTGCGGGAATCCACGACGGATTGCGGGCTCGCGGCTTGACCCCGGATACGCTGAAAACGCTGGCCGACCAGGCCGTCCGCGATGCTTGCATCTACACCAATCCCCGCCGCGCCAGCGCGGCGGATGTCGAGGCCATTTACAGTGAAGCCCTCTGAGGACCATTCGGATTGGGAGGCTGCCCGCAACCGCATCATCGGTCTGGGCGAGCGCTCGGTCCACAAGAACTATTACCCGGCACTGCGGCGGAACACGGCTGACCTGCAGAAGCTGATGCTTGCCATCGAGCAAACCACGACCGGCCTGGTCATCTGCGACCTCGCCGAGGTCATCGAATTCGTCAACCCGGCCATGTGCGCCATGACCGGTTTCTCCGCTGGGGAACTGGTGGGTGCCACGCCGCGCGTGTTTCGCTCGGGAGCCACGCCCCCAGAGACCTATGCGGAAATATGGACGCAGTTGAACGCCGGCCAGCCATGGCGAGGCAACCTGCTCAATCGGCGCAAGGACGGCACACTGTTCTGGACCCGTCTTTCCATCACGCCCCTGCGCGACGAAGCCGGAGCCATTTCCCATTTCGTCGGCGTCAACGAGGACATCACCGAACGCGTCCAGGCGGAGGAACGCCAGAAGCTGCTGGTTGACGAGTTGAACCACCGGGTCAAGAACACCCTGGCTCTTGCCCAGGCCATCGCCGCGCAGACCTTGCGAACTGCCGAGTCGCCCCAGGCCTTCTGTCAGCAATTCGAGGCCCGCCTGCATAATTTGTCGCAGACGCACAACCTCCTCAACCTCACCGCCTGGAGCGGCGCGGACCTCGCCAAGGTGCTGGGCGCTGAACTGGCACCCTACGCCGGGGCGGAAACGCCCCGCTTCGTGATGGCTGGGGATGAGGTACTGCTGACGCCGAATTCCGCCGTGACACTCGGCATGGCGTTCCACGAACTGGCCAGCAACTCCGCCAAGTACGGCGCCTTTTCGCAACCCCGCGGACGGATCGATGTCGACTGGAACCGGAGCTCCGGTTCTCGCCTTCGTCTGCACTGGCGGGAACAGGGCGGTCCGCCCGTCCAGGTGCCGCGGCGCCGCGGGTTCGGGGTGTCCTTGCTTGAACGCGGCCTCGCCCACCAGCTGGGCGGGCGAGTAGAATTGGATTTCCGGCCCGAGGGAATCCGCTGCCTGATGGACTTGCCGCTGGAAAGGTTGGAAGCACAACGAGGATGATGGCGACTGAGAAGCAACGTGAGCTGGAAGGCGTCCGCGTGCTGATCGTCGAGGATGACGCCATGCTGGCGATGGCACTGGAAATGGCGCTGTCAGATTTGGGCTGCGAAATCGTCGCCCTGGCGTCCAATCTTGCCGATGCCGTGCCGCTGGCCGCCGAGGTGGCCGTCGACGGCGCCATCCTGGATGTCAACCTGGCAGGGGAGATGATCTTCCCGGTCGCCGACATCCTTACCGCCCGCGGCATCCCCTTCATATTTGCCACGGGCTACGGCAGCGCCGGCTTGCGCGACTGCGACCGCGATCGTCCGGTGTTGCAGAAGCCCTACCAGATGGGAACCTTGGCAAAGGTGGCCCGCCAATGGCGCCAATCCTCGTGATGCGTTAAGCCTCCTCCGAAGGAGGATGCGCCGCATGCCTCCTCGCCCTGGCCGCGGCGCAACGGCACAGTGCCTTGTCGCGTTCGCCTGGTGAGGCCCCCATGCGCCCGTTGCACTGCCTTCCCCTGCTGCTGAGCCTGCTCGCCGCCTGTTCCAGCCAGTCCACCGGTATCGGCGTCGACCTGGTGCCGCAGGCCCAGGTGGATGAAGAGGGAGTGAAAGCGTGGCAGCAGCTGAAGTCGGAAGTGCCCGCCTCCCCCAATGCCGAGTACCAGGCCCGTGCCCGCCGGGTGGCGGACCGGGTACTGAAGGGGGCCGGGGAGCAGCCCTCGCAATGGGAGGTGCTGGTGTTCAAGAGCGACGAGATCAACGCCTTCGCCCTGCCCGGCAACAAGATCGGCGTCTACGAGGGGATGATGAAGCTGGCCTCCAGCGATGACGAGTTGGCGGCTGTGCTGGGCCACGAGGTCGGCCACAACAAGGCCCATCATGCCGCCCAGCGCATGAGCACCGAGGCCGCCACCCAGGTGGGCGTCGAGGTATTGAGTTCGGTGCTCGGCGGCGGCAATGCCCAGACAACGGCGGCGCTGCTGGGTGCCGGGGCGCAATACGGCATCGTGCTGCCCTATTCGCGCAACCAGGAGACCCAGGCGGACGAGCTGGGGCTGACCTACATGGCGCGCGCCGGCTATGACCCCAAGGCGGCGCTGACGCTGTGGCAGAAAATGGAAAAGGCCGCCGGCGAGGGCGGCCCCGCCTTCCTGTCCACCCATCCGGCCACGCCGGACCGCATCAAGGACATCGAGGCCCACCTGCCCCAGGCCGAGGCGGAATACCGCGCGGCCAAGGGCTAGAGCGTCGAGCGCCAATTTGGCACTCGACGCAATCAGCGGCCATTGAGGCCGCGGCCGTGCCGCCCTGTAGGGGCAAACGACGCCCGCAGGGCGGCCCGAGCCTTGCGAGGGTGGGCTTCGCCCACAAGCAAGCGGATGCCTGCGCCCGGCGAGGGAAAACATAAAGTCCAGGACCGTGGTGCAGATTTACCGCATCACGGTCCCGGGTGATCAGGGTCAGAGCTCCAGCGCTTGGCGGATGCGGTTGATCTTGACCAGCGCCTCGCAGGCGCGCATGCCGGGATAGCGGCGCATGAGGCCGCAGGTAAGGCGGCGGGTCAGTTCGGCGTCGTCCATGCCGGTTCCGCCTGCCTCACGCAAGGCCCGGGTGATGCTGCTCAGCTGTTCGACGGTGACGTTTTCCAGCATGGCCGCACCACCCGGCATTTCTCAGCCCTTGGACAGCTCGGCCTGAAGCTTGTCCACGTCCAGCTCCTTCTCCCACTTCGACACCACAATGGCGGCGACGCCGTTGCCGACGAAGTTGGTCAGCGCACGGGCTTCCGACATGAAGCGGTCGATGCCCAGGATCAGGGCAAGGCCGGCCACCGGCACGTCCGGCACCACCGCCAGGGTGGCGGCCAGGGTGATGAAGCCCGCTCCGGTAACGCCCGAGGCACCCTTCGAGGTCAGCATGGCGACGCCCAGGATGGTCAGCTCCTGACCCAGCGACAGGTTGATGTCGAGGGCCTGGGCCACGAACAGGGCAGCCATGGTCAGGTAGATGTTGGTGCCGTCCAGGTTGAAGGAGTAGCCCGAGGGAACCACCAGGCCCACCACCGACTTGGAGCAACCCAGCCGCTCCAGCTTGTTCATCAGGGGCACCAGCGCCGATTCCGAAGAGGACGTGCCCAGCACGGTGAGCAGCTCCTCCTTGATGTAGGCGATGAAGCGCAGGATGTTGAAGCCGGTGAAGGCGGCAATGGTGCCCAGCACGATCACCACGAACAGGAAGCAGGTCAGGTAGAAGCTGCCCATCAGCGCGGCCAACGGCTTCAGCGCGTGGATGCCATACTTGCCCAGCGTGAAGGCCATGGCGCCGCCGGCACCCAGCGGGGCCAGCTTCATGATGGTGTTCATCATGCCGAACAGGATGTGCGAAGCCTCTTCGATGAAGCCGTGGATCACCTTGCCGTGCTTGCCGGTATGGGTCATGGCGTAGCCGAACAGCACCGCTACCAACAGCACCTGCAGCAGGTCGCCCGAGCCGGTGAACGCGTCGATCACCGTCTTGGGGATGATGTGCATGATGAAGTCGACGGTGCTCTGTTCCCCGGCCAGCTTGGCGTACTTGGCCACCGCCTTGGCGTCCAGCTGCGCCGGGTCGGCATGGAAGCCGGCGCCCGGCTTCAGCACGTTCATCACCACCAGGCCGATGGCCAGGGCGAAGGTGGAGACCACCTCGAAGTACAGCAGCGCCTTGCCGCCGACGCGGCCGACCTTCTTCATGTCTCCGGCGCCGGCGATGCCCAGCACCACGGTGCAGAAGATGACCGGGCTGATCAGCATCTTCACCAGGGCGATGAAGCCGTCGCCCAGGGGCTTCAGGCTGACGCCGATATCGGGCTCAAGGACGCCCAGAGTGCCGCCGACGAAAATGGCCAACACGACCCAGAAGTAGAGATGCCCCGTAAGTTTCTTCATAACGCACCTGTAGGCGAGCCCAGAAAATTGCGCGCTCACCCTATACTTTTGGTGCAAACGATCGTATTGGGGATTTCCGCATTTCGGTTTTCCGAAAGGCGTTAGGCCCACCTCTACATCTGGAATGCAATCTCCCCGCCAGCCATATCCATCATAAATTTGGGGTGCCGAAATTACATCTTTCGACACCCCCTTCGAAACTTCGTCGATCTTTCTAAGACCGCATCAGCTCATGCAATGGCCGCCGTTGATGGACAGGGTCGAGCCGGTGACGAAGCCGGCATCGTCGGCCACCAGGAACAGCACGCCGCGGGCGATTTCCTCGGCGCGGCCCAGACGGCCCACCGGGATTTTGTCGACGATCTTCTTCAGCACCTCGGGCGGCACCGCCTGCACCATCTCGGTGTCCACATAACCCGGGCAGATGGAATTGACGGTGATGCCCTTGGGAGCACCTTCCTGCGCCAGCGCCTTGGTCAAGCCGAGCAGGCCCGCCTTGGCCGCCGAATAGTTGGCCTGGCCGAACTGGCCGGTCTGGCCGTTCAGCGAGCTGATGTTGACGATGCGGCCGAAACCCCGGCTGCGCATGGATTCGATAACCAGCCGCGAAACGTTGAAGCAGGCGGTCAGGTTGGTGTGCATCACCTGCTCCCAGTACGCATAGCTCATCTTATGCACGGGGGCGTCACGGGTGATGCCGGCGTTGTTGACCACGATCTCGATGGGGCCAAGGTCGTTGGTCACCTGGGCCAAGCCGCCTTCGCATTCGGCGAAGTTGGAGACGTCGAAGCGATAGGCGGGAATGCCGGTTTCCTCGGTGAAGCTGCGCGCGGCCTCGACGTTGCCGAAGTAATTGGCGGCGACACGGTAGCCGGCCTGCTTCAGCGCCAGCGAAATGGCCTTGCCGATGCCGCGGGTGCCGCCGGTGACGAGGGCGACTCTGCTCATGGTCATTGGGTATTCCTCCCGTTTTTGTTGGTGGCCCAAGGGAAGCGCAAACACCCCCTAACGGGATATCGGGCAGACGACCGGGTTCGGCCCGCTGGAGGATGTAGACCCTTTCGGCCCCGTTCCCCTGGCGAAGGTTACCCACCCTTTCCGAACAGCGGACGCCGCACCAACTTTGATGCAGCGCAGCAAACGGAGGTTTTTCATGTCGAGACGGGCCTTGGTGACCGGCGGGGCCGCCGGGATTGGCGCGGCCATCGCCGAGCGGCTGAAAGCCGATGGCTTTCAGGTGGTCATCGCCGATGTGGCGGCCGAACGCCTCGCCGCCACCGCCGAACGCCTGGGAATGATCGCCTGTCCCCTGGACGTGGCCGACTTCGCCGCCTGCGAGCTCGCGCTGGGTGAGCTGGAGGCCAGGGGCGGCGCCATCGACGTGCTGGTCAACAACGCCGGCATCACCCGTGACGCCATCGTCCACAAGATGACGCCCGAGCAATGGTCCCAGGTGCTTCAGGTCAACCTGTTCTCGGTCTTCAACACGGTCCGGGTACTGGCGCCCGGCATGCGCACGCGCGGCTGGGGCCGCATCATCAACATCTCATCCATGAACGGATTGAAGGGCCAGTTCGGCCAGAGCAATTACGCCGCCGCCAAGGCCGGCATGATCGGCTTCACCAAGTCCATCGCCCAGGAACTGGCGGCCAAGGGCGTCACCGCCAATTGCATCGCGCCGGGCTTCATCCGCACCGAGATGACCATGGCCATGCCCGCCGAGATTCTGGACGCCGAGCGCAAGAAGATTCCGGCCGGCGACCTGGGCACCCCCGCCGACATCGCCGCCGCCGCCGCGTTCCTGGCCAGCGAGGATTCCCGCTTCGTCACCGGCCAAGTGCTGTCGGTCAACGGGGGCCAGTACATGTAGCGTCATATGTCGCCTGCCGGAGCAGCGCCGCCAGGCTGACCCCGGCCAGGGCGGCGCGCGCCTTGTCCTCCATGCCGCCCAGCACCTGCCGCAGTGCCCGGCCTCCGGGGGTGTGGTCGCCAGGCTCAGGCGTCCCGGCACCCACCGGCTCGAACAGGGTGACGATGTCCAGCAGGGTGATGTGCTCGGCCTCCACCGCCAGTCGGTAGCCGCCGCCGATGCCGCGCGCCGCCTCCACCAGCCCGGCGCGGCCCAGATGGCGCAGCACCTTGGCCAGGTGGTTGGCCGACAGGCCATATTTCTCGGCGATCTCGACGGCCGAGACCGCCCGGCCCGGCTGGGCCGCCAATTCCATCATGGCGAAGAGGGCATGGCGCGAGGCGATTTGCAGCTTCATGGACTTACCTTCATGGCCTTACCCCGCCTTGCCCGGCTGCACGAACGCCTCGGCCAGGGATTTGGCCGCCACGTAATCGGTCTTGCCGCTGCCCAAGAGCGGCAGCCGGTCCACCTTCAGCACCGCCTTGGGCACCATCAACTCGGACAGACCGGCGCTGCGGAATTGGGCCAGCACGCTATCGCGGGTGATTTCGGACGTATCGGTCAGCAGCACCAGTTGTTCGCCCTTGCGCTCGTCGGCCAGCGCCACCGCCGCATGCTGGCCGGCGGGCCAGCGGGCGCTCACCTCGGCCTCGACCCTGCCCAGGCTGATCATTTCGCCGGCGATCTTGGCGAAGCGCTTGGCGCGGCCGACGATGCGGATATAGCCCAGTTCATCGATGGCGACGATGTCGCCGGTGTCATACCAGCCGTCTTGCGGCGGCTGAAGTTCACCGGGTCGGTCGACCTTGTAGTAGCCCAACATGACGTTGGGCCCCTTGACCCACAGCCGGGCGCCCTCGGCCACCCCCGGCACCGGTTCCAGCCGGGCGGTGATGCCGGGCAGCAGGCGGCCCACCGTGCCCGCCTTGAAATGCATGGGCGTGTTCACCGCCAACACCGGCGAAGTCTCGGTGGCGCCGTAGCCTTCCAGGATGCGCAGGCCGAACTTGTCCATCCACACCCGGCGGGTGTCGTCGCGCACCTTTTCGGCCCCGGCGAAGATATAGCGCACCGAATAGAAGTCGTACGGGCTCGCCACCCGGGCGTAGCCGGACAGGAAGGTGTCGGTGCCGAACATGATGGTGGCGTTAGTGTCGTAGACCATCTCGGGCACGATGCGGTAGTGCAGCGGCGACGGGTACAGGAAGCACTTGATGCCCGACAGCACCGGCAGCAGCAGGCCGCCGGTCAGGCCGAAGGAATGGAACACCGGCAGGGCGTTGAACACGCTGTCGGTGGGAGTGAACGCCACCCGCGCGGCCAATTGGGCGCAATTGGCCAGGATGTTGGCGTGGGACAGCACCACCCCCTTGGGCGTTCCTTCCGAGCCCGAGGTAAACAGGATCACCGCCGGGGCGTCGGGCTTGACCTTGCGCCTGCGGTGAGCCAAGCCGGCGAACGGCCCCGCGACCATGCCGGCCAGCTTGGCGCACGGGCCGATGCGGGCGCCGATCTCCTCGAGGTAAAGCAGCCGCACCTTGCCCGCCAGCGCCTCGGCCAGCGTCCCCAGCCGGGCCTGCTCGATGAAGCGGCGCGAGGTCACCACCGTGCGGATGCGCGCGGCCTCACAGGCGGCCAGCACGTTGCCGGCGCCGGTGGAGAAGTTGAGCATGGCCGGCACCCGGCCGAACGCCTGCAGGCCGAAGAACGCCACCGCGGTGGCCGAGGCGTTGGGCAGCAGCAGGCCCAGCGGCTCCCCCGGCTTGGCTTGCCGCGCCAGCACCCGGCCCAGCACCAGACTGCCAACCACCAGGCGGCTATAGGACAGCGGCTTGCGGGCGATGTCCTCCAGCGCCGGCGCATGGCCGCCGTGGATCTTGCGGGCGTCCAGCAGCGTGGCGAACAAGGTGCGGCCCTTGGGCGCGGTCTCGAACATCATGCCCGACATGACGTCGTACAGCGCGGTCCCGATACGCTGGCGCCGGGCGCGGCCCTTGACCTCCTCGGGCACATGGAAACGGCGCGGGGCCAGGATGGTGATAGTGACGGGCGGGAACCAATGGCGCCGCACCTTGCCCTTGAGGCGCGAGAACGGCGTGTACTGGGCGCCCTCGATGCGCACCGGCACTACGGGAGCGTCGGCGCGGTCGGCGATCATGCCGGGGCCTTCGTAGATTTTCATCAGGGCGCCGGTGACGGTGATGCGGCCCTCGGGGAAGATCACCAGGGTGCGGCCTTCCTGCACGGCGCGGATCAGGCCCTTGGTCGCCATGGGGTTGGTGGGGTCCAGCGGATAGGCGTCCACCACCGACAGGAAGGGCCTCACCCACCACCGGCGGGCCACCGCGGTGTTGATGGCGAAGGTGGGCTTGCCGGGCAGGAAGGCGGCCATCAGCACGGCATCGAGGAACGAGACGTGGTTGACCACCACCACCGCGCGGGGACCGGCGGCGGCGATGTTTTCCAGCCCGGCAACCTCCACCTTGTAGGCCAGCCGCAGCAGCCACGAGAACAGGCCTTTCAGCACCGCGTCGGGCAGCAGGCGGCAGACATAGACGGCGACGCCCAGATTGGCCAGGGCCACCGCCAGGAACACCTGGGGCACGCTGAAGCCGGCGGCCAGCATGGCGGCACCGGCCACCGCCGAGGCCACCATGAAGGCGGCGTTCATGATGTTGTTGGCGGCCACCATGCGGGCGCGCTCGGCCTCGTCGCTGTGAGCCTGGAGGATGGCGTAAAGCGGTACGATGTAGACGCCACCGCACATGGCTAGGCCCAGCAGGTCGACCAGCACCCGCCAGTTGGCAGGCGTGCCTAAGAAGCGGGACAGATCGGCCAGCTCGGGCCCCGGCAGAATGCGGCTGCTGGCCGCCCATAGATCCAACGCGAACAGGGTCATGCCGAGCGCGGCGAAGGGCACGTGGCGGGCCGAAATCTCGCCCTTGAGCAGGCGGCCGCACAGGGCAGACCCCAGGCCGATACCGACCGAGAACACGGTCAGCATCAGGGTCACCGCGTGCTCGTCGGCGCCCAGATTGTCCTTGGTGAAGGCGGGGAACTGGGCCAGGTAGGTAGCGCCTACCAGCCAGAACCACGAAATGCCCAGCACCGACAGGAAGATGTCGCGGCGCCTGCGCGCCAGGCCCATGACGCGGGCGGTTTCCCTCAGAATATTGGGGCGCACCGCCACGTCCGGGTTGCCGGCATGGGCGCGCGGCAGCATCAGGCTGGCGCCGAAGCCGCCCAGCGCCGCCAGCACCATCAGCGCCGTGACGATCTCAAGCCCGTGCGCGGTCAGTACCAGCATGCCGCTGGCGATGGTGCCCAAGAGGATGGCGAGGAAGGTGCCGCCCTCGATCAGCGCATTGCCGCCGATCAACTCGTCCTCGCCCAGGTATTCGGGCAGCACTGCGTATTTCAGCGGGCCGAAGAAGGTGGCCTGCAGGCCGAACAGGAACAGCACCAGCAGCATGCCGGCCACGTGTTCGCTCAGCAGCGCCCATGCGCCCAACAGGGCGATGACCACCTCGGCCCCCTTAACCAACCGCATCAACCGGCTTTTCTCGAAGCGGTCCGACAACTGGCCGGCGGTGGCCGAGAACAGAAAGAACGGCAGGATGAACAGGCCCGCGGCGGCGGTCACCAGCAGTTGGGGCGACATGCCCGCCTGCGCCCCTAGACGATAGACCACCAGGATGCCCAGCGCGTTCTTGAACAGGTTGTCGTTGGCGGCGCCGAGGAACTGGCTGACGAACAGCGGCAGGAAGCGGCGGCGCCCCAACAGGCGGAACATCCCGTCATGCATGGCATCGTCCATCCTCGGCAATGATACTTTAGCCGGCCACAGACCGAAGCGTCGGGCAAGCCCTTTTCAACCGTTTCACGCCCACCTCGCCATTGGGGTTGACCCTGGGCCTCCGAGGTATGGCGGAAGCCTCAAAACCGACGCCAGGTGAACCGGCCTAAGATGACAGACCCGCGATACCACCCTACCGACCCGGCCGCACGATATGTCCGGGCGGGGAGGCAGTTCGGCCTTCATCTGCGTTGACAAGGTAAACCGCGCACCGGCGCGCGGGAATCTTCGCACGCTGCTTGCTTGGCGGTTGACGACGGCCCCGGCCGGCGCGAGCTTGAATCGAACATGCATTGCGAGGGAGGTTCCCATGGCGTTCAGGGCTTGCATCGATGCCTGCGACAGCGCTCACCGCCACTGCATGGAGGCGGCCATCCACTGCATGCAGCAGGGCGGGCATCAATGGGAGGTGGTTCAGTTGCTGCTGGACACCGCCGACATCACCGAAACCGCCAGTGACTTCATGCTGCGCAGCTCGCGCCAGCACCACCTGCTGTGCAGGGTGGCGGCCGAGATCGCCATGCGCTGCGCCGATGCCTGCGACAGGTTCGCCGAGAGCGACCTGAGGCTGGGCCAGTGCGCCAAGGCCTGCCGCAGGGCAGCCGAAGAGTGCCAGCGCTACGCCTGAGACCGCTCATTCCTGGGGGATGACCCCCAGCCGCCGAGCCAAGGCCTGGGCGTCGAACGGCGCCCGCACCTTGGCGTCGTTGTCGAAGAATACGAACACGGCCAAGCCCGTGGCACTCCAGCCCCTCACCCGTTCGGCCCACGAATCCAGCGCCGCGTCGTCGTAGCCGCCGGCATACAGCTCCTCGGGTCCGTGCAGGCGGCAATAGACGAAGCCGGCGGTGGGCTCGGTGAAGCGCGGCCAGGCGGGCGAATCGGCGCACACAAGGGCCACATCGTGGGCCCGCAGCAACCCGCTTACTTCCGCGGTTTCGAAGCTGGGATGGCGCACTTCCAGCGCGTGGCGCAGCGGCCGGTTGGGCCCCGCCTCCAGCGTGCAACGTCCTTCCACCTTGGAATCGTGCGCCGCCGCCAGCTGCGCCGCCGCATCGGTGTCATGGGGCAGCTGCGCCAGGAACGCTTCGATCCGCTCGCGCTCATAGGGGAAGCTGGGAGGCAGCTGCCACAGGATCGGCCCCAGCTTCGACCCCAATTCGAACAACCCGCTGGCCAGGAAATTGGCCAAGGGCGCCCGGGCATCGCGCAAGCGGAGAATATGGGTGATGTAGCGCGGCGCCTTCACCGCGAAGACGAAGGATTCCGGCGTTTCCGCCGCCCAGGCGGCGAAATAGGCCGGCCGCTGCAGGGAATAGAAGGTGCCGTTGATCTCGATGGCGGAAAGCCGGCGCGAGGCGTAGGCCAGCTCGTCGTGCTGGCGTAGGCCCTCGGGATAGAACACGCCACGCCAGGGCGGGTAGCGCCAACCGGAAATACCGATCCGCACGCTCTGAGCGTCGTCCATGGCAATGCGCTCCGCTCAACGAATTTGCCGCCGCTGATTGGGAAACAGGCGTGAGGGGCAGTATGCACAGGGGGATTTCGAGGCGCCTGATCAACCTAGCCGAGCTCTAACCCCAATTTGCTTACTTTATAATCATCGGCAATTTTTGCTAATCTCGCAGGCACACCCCCAGCCGCGAGAGCGCCCATGCCGTTTTTCTCTTACCGCTGCACCGCTTGCGACACCATGTTCGAGACCCTGGTGCGGAGCGGCGACACCCCTGCCTGCCCGCAATGCGGCTCGGCCGGGCTGGAGCGCCTGGTGTCGGCCGCCGCCGTGCACGGCAAGACCAATGCGGCACTGAGCGCCGCCCGCACCCAGGCCGCGCGCGAGGGCCACTTCAGCAATTACAGCAAGTCGGAACTGCGCCGGAAATAGGCCGCCCAAATAGCAGGAGATTTCGGCGCGCCGCTTCGGCTAGGATGGCGGCAGCCGTCACTTATAGAGCTCCGAGTCTCGCCATGAGCCAGCCCCAGCCCCCGGCCCCGCCGCAGACCGCCACCCAGCCCGACCACCGCTTGGCGTGGGCGGCCATGATCGCCATGGCCGCCATGTGTGCCGGCGCCCTGGTGTACGCGGCCTCGCTGCCCGCCGCCTAAGCCAGTTCGCTCCCGCACCTTAGTAGGTGACCAGCATGCGGGCGACGAAGGTGCGGCCCGGCGCGTTGGGCATCACCCCGGCCGAGTTGTTGGGCGTCGCCTTGAGGTGTTCGCGGTAGAGCTTGTCGAACACGTTATCCACGCCGACGCTAAGCGCCAGCGAGTCGCCGAAATTCATCCCCGCATAGAGGTCCAGGACGGCGAAGCCGCCGGCCGGGCCGGCGGTATCCATGCCGGAACCGGTGGTGATACTGCTGTCCACCGCCCGCTTGGCTGCCACCGCGCGCAGGCGTGAACCGGCGTTCCAGCCGAGATCTGGTTCGCCGCCGTAGGTGTCGATGAACAGGATGGCCTCGAACGGCGCCATCTGATACAGCGGCCGGTGGTCGGTGAGATTGCGGCCCCGCTGCCCGGTGAGGTTCAGCCGCACCGCCAGATGATCCGACAGCACCCTTTGCAGGTCCGCGGACAGGCCGGTAATCGTCGCGTCCACGTTGCGATAGACCATACCGCCGGTGTTGACCAGCACGCCCGGCTGGCCGCGCGCCCAGTCGATGGTGACGAAATCCTCGACGCGGTCGAGATAGGCATTGCCATCCACCCGCCAGGCGCCGGCGGACGAAGCGCGGCCATAGCCCTTGTAGCCGCCGCCCGACACGACCGAGCCCAGCGTCGCCCGGTTGTGCTTCTCGGGCGCCAGTTGAGGATTGCCCACCTCGGTCAGCGCGGCCGGGCCGCCATTGGCGTTGTAGCGCTCGGTATGGTCGGGGCTGCGCACCAAATGGGCCAGGTCGGCGTAAGCCATGGCGTCGGGCGTCAGGTTGCGCTCGGCGCGCAGCCGGCCGCTCAAATTGTGGTCCAGGTTGTCGTTGTCCCCATTGGCGCCGTAATAACGGTCGTAGAGGTCCTGCGACGTGTAGTTGAACAGCGGGCTGGACGTGGTGGTATGCTTGTGCAGGTCGGCGGCACTCATGCTCACCAGATCGTAGCGCACCGCCCCTTGCAGGCGGGTTTCCCCCAGGATGGCGGTGTGTTCGACCCAGGTACTGGCGCGTAGGGTCTCGACGTCCGGCGCCCAATAGGCGGTGATGGATTCGGGGCGGTCATATCGCTTGGCGCTGTGTTCGATACGCGTCGCCTCGATTCCGAACAGGGTGCGCCGCCCCGCCTCGTCATGCGCGGCCCAGCCGTGGGCGCGCCAGGATTGTTGGTCGCCGACACCCTGGATGAGAAGCGCGCCCGGCTGGCGCAGGGTGTAATTGTCGGCATCCACATGGGCATAGCCGAACGCAGCCATGCCGCCGGCATGGTTGAACCAGCCGGGCAGGGTGACGGTTTCCAGCGTAGCGCGGGCACCGCCCTGGTCCATATAGTCCAGGTCCAGGCCGTAATTGGGCAGTTTGGCGTCAGCCACCGCGTCGCGCACCACCGACACGGTCGCCAGCGTGCCATCCGGTTTGCCCCAGCGGGCGCCGAGCCATTCGGTATCGCGCCCATAGCCGAAATTCACCTTGGCTCCGGCGCCGTCGCGATAGGCGTGGCCGTCCTCGGTGCGCGCCGCAGCGGCCACTCCCCAGCCGTCGCCCGCAGCCCGCAGCCGCTCTCCGGTGAACACGGTACTGCCCTCGGCCACCCCGGCCATCAGCGCCACGGGCTTGGGCGCGTCGGCGACGGTGTCGACGGTGGGCTCGTAGGCCGCCAAGGGCGCGCGCCGGTACGGGAAGGTGGTCTGCCCTCCCAGCATCGTCTCGTAGAGAAATACTTCTGGTAGAACGCGGCCTGAATGACGCTGCATTATAGATGTATCAATGAATGGGTCGGCCGCCCCGGCAGATTCCGCCGCCAACATCCAAAGTGCAGACCACAGCACTATTTGGCCGTAGCCCGCCTTCCTCCTATACGACATACGCCCCACCTATCCCACAAGTCGTAGGGCTTATCGGCCGAAACGAATGAACTATCAAGATGTGTTTCGCAACTTAACGGCAGGTTCAAGAGGGAGAATTTCCATGCCATGGAACATCGCCCAGCGTGCCACCGGTTTCGGTCCGGTGGGCTACGCCGCCCAGGCCGACACGGTCATGAACCGCATCCGCACCCGCGTTCACGCCTTGTGGGAACAGGCTGGCCGCCCCCAGGGCCGCGACGCCGAGTTCTGGCAGCAGGCGGAAACCGAGGTGGTCGACGAAATTTCGCTGCGAGATTAGAGGTTCCGGCTCGCCCTTTTGACGATGTAGGCCGTCGCCTTGCCGCCGGCCACGCCCCATCGCCCACAGACATCCCGTACCCAGGCGGGATGATCCTTGGCGGCATCGTTGAGCCAATTGGCCACCGAGTCCTGCACATAGCGCTCTGGATCGGCGCGCAGAGGCTCCAGCACCGCCAGACCGGGGCGAGGATCGGCGCGCAACTCCGACACATGGGCGCACCAAACACCGCGCGGGCGGGTGGCCTCGCTGGCGAAGCGGCGAATGAAGGGCGAGCCCTCGGCGGTCCACGGCGCCAGCAGTTCGAGGGCGCGCAGCGGCTGGCCGGCGATGTGGGGGCGGATGCCCAGCCAAGCCCATTCGCGCACCCCGAAGTGGCGGTCGTCGGCCAGCGGCCGGATCATCACCAGCCGTTCCTCCAGAGACAGGTGGGGGCACAGGCCCACCGCATAGGCGCCCCAGCCGCGCACGGTGTCGGAGTTGTGCGCGGCCAGCTCCACCAGCGCCGCGCCGCCCAGGGCGTCCAGCGCCAATTGCGCCGCCAGCGCCATGCGCCGGGTGAAGCCCTCGGCCGCCGCAGCGCGTAACGGCGCGGCATCCACCTGGGGAAAACAGGCCTGCATCAGGGCGGCGAAATCCACCGCCAACCCTTCCGGCAGGGTCATGGTCTCAGCGGTGCCGGCGTTGAGGGCCGCCAGCACCGTCGGGTCGATGTCGGCTATGGAGCGAGCGCCCTTGCGACTCACGGTCCCGGTGCCGGCTATTTGGCCTCGCGCGCCAGGGCGCGCCAGGCGATGTCGCGGCGGCAGAAGCCCTCGGGCCATTGGATGCGGTCCACCGCCTGGTAGGCGCGCTCGCGCGCCTGCTTCACGCTCGCGCCATAGGCGGTGACGCCCAGCACGCGGCCGCCGGTGGCGATGACCTCGCCCTTGTCGTTGCTGGCCGTGCCGGCATGCAGCACGGTGACGCCGTCCACCTTGTTGGCCTCGTCCAGGCCCTTGATGACGGTGTTCTTCTTGTACGAGCCGGGATAGCCCTCGGCCGCCATCACCACCACCAGGGCGCAATCGTCGCGCCATTCCACGCCAACCTGATCCAGGCGGCCTTCGGCGGCGGCCAGCAGGATGGGCAGCAGGTCAGACTTCATGCGCGCCATCAGCACCTGGCATTCCGGGTCACCGAAGCGAACGTTGTATTCCAGCAGCTTGGGTGTCTGCGTGCCGTCAGGGGCCTTCGTGATCATCACCCCGGCGAACAGCACGCCGGTAAAGGGCTTGCCGTCCTCGGCCATGGTGCGCACCGCCGGCAGGATGCAGCGTTCCACCAGTTCGTCCTGCAGTTCGGGCGTCAGCACCGGCGCAGGCGAATAGGCGCCCATGCCGCCGGTGTTGGGGCCGGTATCGCCGTCACCCACGCGCTTGTGGTCCTGGGCGCCCACCAGCGGCAGCGCGGTCTTGCCGTCGCACAGGGCGAAGAAGCTGATCTCCTCGCCGTCCAGATATTCCTCGATGACCAACTCGGAGCCGGCATCGCCGAACACCTTGTCGCCCATCATGTCGTCGACCGCCTTCAGCGCCTCGTCGAGCGTCATGGCCACCACGACGCCCTTGCCGGCGGCCAGGCCGTCGGTCTTGACCACGATGGGGGCACCCTTTTCGCGGATGAAGGCCTTGGCCTTGTCGATGTCGGTGAAGCGGCCGTACCAGGCGGTGGGGATGCCGGCCCTCCACACCACGTCCTTCATGAAGCCCTTGGAGCCCTCCAGCGCGGCGGCGGCGGCCGAGGGGCCGAACACCTTGATGCCGGCATCCTTCAAGCGGTCGGCCAGACCCAGCACCAGCGGCGCCTCGGGGCCCACCACCACCAGATCGACGGCGTTGGTTTTGGCGAATTCCACCAGCTTCGGAATGTCCTCGGCGCCGATGGCGACGCATTCCGCCACGTCGGCGATGCCGGCATTGCCGGGGGCACACCACAGCCGGGTCAGCAGCGGGGACTGCTTCAGCTTCCAGCACAGCGCATGCTCGCGGCCGCCGCCGCCCACCACCAGCACCTTCATGGCACACTCCAAGGACTGAACAACTCGTTGGAGCGGGTTTTAGCACGGTGCGGGGCGTTTGCAACGCATGGTCAGGATCCGTCCGGTGGCCGGCCCGTCATGCCCTGGACCCAATGGCGGAAACATTGGGGACAGACGGTGTGGCTGATACGCACCACCGAGGACCCGCCGTGGGCGTAATAGCGTTCCGCCTCCATCCATGGGGCCGGATCGGCGCAGCCGTCCTCGAACGCCTGGCACACCCGTTCGCACATGCTGCACATGGACAGCAACGGCGCCCCCTCGCGGGCACGCGCGAACTCGAACAGGGCGATGGGTGGCCGCGTGTGTTCGGACAGCGAAATGCACTGGAACAGATAGGCGTGGATGGACCGGCCGCGCTTCAGCGGGGTCACCGTCATGTGCATGTCCCGCGTGATGTCGGGCGCGTCGCAGCGGCACGGCACGGTGATCTGCGGCTCGCCCAGGCGGATGCGCTCCAGCATGCGAGCGTAGGCCGCGCGCACGTCCTCGCCCAAAATGAAGTCGAACAGGTTGCGGCCGATCAGCTTGTCGGGATCGGCCAGTTCGACGGCATGGTTCTCCATCGCGAACAGGCGCCAGCCACGCCTGCCGATGCTGAGGATGCGACCGTCCAAATCCACGGCGTAAGCCACACCGGCCAGGGCGTCCATCACCGATTGCACGGAAACGCTCATGGCCGTGCATATGTGTGGGCGCATGGAACGAAGCCATGGTGCGTTGCGGTTACCCCCAACTCATCGCCATGACGAATGGGGTTGCTCCGCCAGGGGATCGCACTACCATGCGGGACATGTCCGAGTTGCCGCCCCGCCCCGCCTCCAACGTTCCCGAATTCACCGTTTCCGAGCTGTCCGGCAGCTTGAAGCGCACGGTGGAGGAAACCTTCTCGCACGTGCGGGTGCGCGGCGAGATTTCCGGGTTCAAGCGCCATTCCTCGGGCCATCTGTACTTCTGCCTGAAGGATACCGACGCCGTGCTGGACGCGGTGTGCTGGCGCGGCCAGGCCATGCGGCTGGGCATAAACCCAGAGGACGGCATGGAGGTCGTGGCCACCGGTCGGCTGACCACCTATCCCGGCCGCTCCAAATACCAGATGGTAGTGGAGCGGATGGAGTTGGCGGGCCAGGGCGCTCTGCTGAAGCTGCTGGAGGACCGCAAGAAGAAGCTGGCCGCCGAGGGCCTGTTCGACGCGGGCCGCAAGCGCCCCATTCCCTTCCTGCCCGAGGTGATCGGCATCGTCACCTCGCCCACCGGCGCTGTCATCCGCGACATCCTGCACCGGCTGGCCGACCGCTTCCCGCGCCGGGTGCTGCTGTGGCCGGTGGCGGTGCAGGGCGACGGCGCCGCCGCCCAGGTGGCCGCCGCCATCGAAGGCTTCAACCGCTTGGCCCGCGGCGGACCGGTGCCGCGCCCCGACGTGCTGATCGTGGCGCGCGGCGGCGGCTCCATCGAGGATTTGTGGGCGTTCAACGAGGAAGAGGTAGTGCGCGCCGCCGCCGCATCGGCCATTCCGCTGATCAGCGCGGTGGGACACGAGACCGACACGACGCTGATCGACTACGCCTCGGATCTGCGCGCGCCCACCCCCACCGCCGCCGCCGAAAAGGCCGTCCCCGTCCGCGTCGAGCTGATCGCCAATGTGGCCGATTGCGCCGGACGACTGGTGGGATCCATGGCGCGCGGGCTGGAAGAGCGTCGGGTGCGGCTTGAGCACCTGTCGCGCGCCCTGCCCAATCCGCGCCGGGTGATCGAGGATTGCACGCTGCGCCTGGACGATCGGGTCGAACGCCTGCGCCTGGCGCTGCCCAACCTGCTGCACCGGCGCGAGGTCGAGGTGGAGCGGCTGGCGGGACGCCTCAAGCACCCCAAGGAGCTGCTGACCGACAAGACCCACACGCTGGCCCAGCTGTCCACCCGCCTGGACCACGCCGCCAAGAGCGCCGTGGCCGCCGAGAAGGCGCGGCTGGAGAAGTGCGACCTGAAGCTGGAGCAGATCGAAATTCGCCTGAAGCCTGGCATGCAGCGCGTCCTCGACGACCGCCAGCGCCAGGTGCAGTCGCTGGGCGCCCTGCTGGAGAGCTTCAGTTACAAGAAGGTGCTGGAGCGCGGCTATGCCGTGGTGCGCGACCCCTCCGGCACACTGGTCTCGACCGCCAACGCCACAGCCGGGGCCGCCTGGACGGTGGAGTTCAAGGACGGCAAGACCGACGTGGTGGTCGGCCACGGAACCCCGGCGCCAGCGCCGAAAAAGCCCAAGACCACCAAGGACGACGGGCGGCAGGGCAGCCTGCTGTAGCTGATTCCTTCTCCCGCGAGCGGGAGAAGGTGCCCCGGAGGGGCGGATGAGGGAGCCAAGGACGAGATGCTTTGCGGCTCCCTCACCCTCCCAGCCTTCGGCTGGGCCCCTCCCTCTCCCGCCAGCGGGAGAGGCGGGTTTCCTACTTCCCTTCCGTCTCGTCGAACAGCGCCGTCAGCTGGCGCATCACCGTGCCGCCCAGTTCCTCGGCGTCCATGATGGTGACGGCGCGATTGTAATAGCGCGTCACGTCGTGGCCGATGCCGATGGCGATCAGTTCCACCGGCGAACGGGTCTGGATGTACTCGATGACGTCGCGCAGGTGCTTTTCCAGGTAATTGCCCGGATTCACCGACAAGGTGGAATCGTCCACCGGGGCGCCGTCCGAGATCACCATCAGGATGCGGCGCTGCTCGGACCGCGCCAGCAGGCGGTCGTGCGCCCACAACAGGGCCTCGCCGTCGATATTCTCCTTGAGGATGCCTTCGCGCAGCATCAGGCCCATGTTGCGCCGCGTGCGGCGCCACGGCGCGTCGGCGGCCTTGTAGATGATATGGCGCAGGTCGTTGAGGCGGCCCGGCTGGATCGGCTTGCCGTCGGCCGTCCACTTCTCGCGCGCCATGCCGCCCTTCCACGCCCGGGTGGTGAAGCCCAGCACCTCGACCTTCACCGCGCACCGCTCCAGCGTGCGCGCCAGGATGTCGCCGCACATCGCCGCCACCGTGATCGGCCGCCCGCGCATCGACCCCGAATTGT
>Ga0306923_10000577_pt1 | contig 29159 bp, 22 predicted proteins | sample sta12Can44000108_FD_203841 | JGI IMG/M metagenome (GOLD analysis project Ga0306923, IMG submission 203841) | Lab enrichment of tropical soil microbial communities from Luquillo Experimental Forest, Puerto Rico - statanox.12C.anox.44.000.108 (v2)... | ecosystem: Environmental > Terrestrial >... | reverse complement strand
AAGGAAACCGGAATCACCTGGCCAGTTTCGGTGTAATCGCCGAAGCCGGTCGAGTCCGGCATATGGATAAACTCGTATTTGACGACAGGTTCATCGACCTCCAGCGGCTCCGGCACCAGCGCGCGCAACTTATCCGGATCAGTCCGGTAAGCGATGATGAGATATTCCCGCTGACGGAAGCGGTAGGGTCCAGGCGGAAACGTGGGGCTCGTCAACGGCATGGCAAATGCTCGTGCCCGCACATCACTTTCCTTCATGACGATTCCTCTCGTGAACAATGAAGACCGAACGCGCGCACAATTCGATGTTAGGGCCGCTCTTCGCCGATATCGAACGTGCGCACCCCTTCGAGCCGATCCGGAAGCTCAAGCACCTCGGGATTGGCCAATGTCTGGCGCGCATTGCGGTAACCGGTCTGCCAGTGCTCCTCCATGGTGCGCCGGGAGAACTCAAAATCCTTGGCGATGCCTTCATAGGGCTGGGCGCGATAAATCAGATGCACGATGTTACAGACCTTGTCGTCGGCTTCGGCGAGCAAGAGCTTGGCGTCGGCGCTCTCGCGCAATTCCTCGGGCATCTGTCTGAGCAGATTGGCGCATGCAATCCGCAGCTTCTGAATATATTGATATCGATCGGTAGCGGCGCGATTGCGGCTGGAATAGATGATCTCCTTTTGCCGTACCTCGACTGCGATCATGTCCTTCGGCAATTCGCCCCGCGCATTCCAAAGATCGACCTGGAAGGCGAGCGTGTCGCGCCGGGGGCGCGCGCGCCGAGCACCCATTCGAGCGGCGTATTCGAGATCAAGCCGCCGTCCCAAAAATACTCGTCGCCGATCTTGGTCGCCGGAAAACCCGGCGGCAGCGAGCCCGAGGCGGCGATATGTTCGAAAGCGATCTTGTGCTTGGTGTTGTCGAAATAGGTGAAATTGCCGCTGCGCACTTCGACCGCGCCGACGCTAAAGCGCATCTCGCCGGAATTGATACGGTCGAAATCGACCAGCCGCTCGAGTGTCGTACGCAACGGCGTGTTGTCGTAATAGCCCGCTCTCTCAGGACTGCCGGGCGGCCAAATGGCCGGCGGTGGCAGGCGCGGCACAAAGAGATTCGGCGTACCGAACAACAAGATATCTATGGCACGAGCCTGATTGAGAAGCTGATGCTGGTCGTCGCTGAATTCGATCTGTCTGAAATAGGGTATGCCGACTGGCGAAGTAGAGACCGCGTGCCAAAATTCGCGCAGCGCGTCCACCCGCTGGTTCGGCGGATTGCCGGCGATGATCGCCGAGTTGATGGCGCCGATCGAGATTCCGGCAACCCAATCGGGATGCAGATCGGCCTCGGCGAGCGCCTCATAGACGCCCGCCTGATAAGCCCCGAGCGCGCCGCCGCCCTGTAGCAACAGCGCAATTTGTTCGAACGGAGTACGCCCCTGGGGCTCGCGCCCGTGCTCCCAAGTTGGGGAGGGCGCTGGATGCGGCCGGCATCGAAGGCCGATATGTTTATCAGCCATTTGGGCTCCCATTCTTCCAGCTTGCCTACGTTGGCCTCTAGTTGACCCGCATGCGCTGCTGGCGCCAATCAAGCCCGGCAAATCGCACCAAATTGTTGCAAAAGAGACGGCAGGAACCGTGCGCGTGTCGGATCAGGCAAGCGGCTGGTATTTCTCAGAATATCCGGTACGATTGCTGCACGGCGGAGAGAGGCTTCGGGGGCGCGTGGTGTACGCCGGAGTCACAATTGATGCCGGATTTGCTGATCGGCGCGTATTCGGACGGCGGCTCTCAGGTCTTTTGGGAGGACGGCGAACGCGTCTTTCGCAGACTGGACGATAATGGCAAGCGCGCCGTGTTGCTCGTTATGCCTGCCGCCGACCAGCCATCCCGCTCAAGCCTCGATCGCCTCACCCACGAATACGAACTCAAGGATGAGTTATCGATGGGGCGTGGGCGGTCCGGCCGCTCGAGCTCGTGCACGAGTCCAGTCGGACCATACTGGTGCTCGAGGATGTGGGCGGCGAGCCGGGCCGACGCCCGTCTTTGCCAGAGCGTCGACGAACTGGATCTTCTCGGGGATGCCGAATTTCGGGATGACACCCGAGGCCGCGAACGCGAGCAACTGCTCCCTGCCGGCGCCAGTGAAGCCCGGCAAATCGTGCCAAATCGTTGCAAACGAGACGGCGCCGAGTTCCGGATTGCCGATGGCGCGTGCAACAAGCTCACGCACTTTCGCGTTATCGCGGCACGCTATGACAAACTCGCGAGAAATTTTCTCGCCGTTAACCACCTGGCTTCCGCTATCATTCTGCTCAACTGAAGATAGGAGCTAAGGCGGCGTAGAGGATTCCATGGACACCAAGAAACGCACTATTTTCGATCGACGCCGGCTGTTGCAGACGGGAGGTGCCGCGCTCGCTGCTGCCGCGGGTCCGCTGCTGGCGGCCGGGCGCACGCTCGCGCAGGCGCGGGCGGTATTCGTCAATACCTGGGGCGGCAGCTGGACCGCGGCGGAGGAAGCTGCTTTCTTCAAGCCGTTCATCGAGGCGACCGGCGTCCGCGTGCACACCGTGGCGCCTGTGTCCTACGCCAAGCTCAAGGCGCAGGTGCAGAGCGGACGCTACGAATGGGACGTCACCGAGATCAACCAATCCGAATTGTTGCGGGCGGAGCGCGAGGGCCTTGTCGAGCCGATCGACTGGACCGTCGTGCAGAAGGACAAGCTGTTCCCCGATGCCGTCTTCGCCAACGGCATCTCCAACTGCGCGCTGGGCACCAATCTGTGCTATCGCAAGGATAAGTTCCCAAAGGGCGGTCCACAATCCTGGGCCGATTTCTGGGACGTCAAGAGGTTTCCCGGAACGCGCTCGCTCTACAACAACGCGCCACGGTCGCTGACCTTCGCCCTGCTGGCGGACGGTGTACCGCCGGATAAACTCTATCCGATGGACATCGATCGCGGCTTCAGGAAGCTCGACCTGCTCAAGCCGCATATCAAAGTGTGGTGGACGCAGGGCAATCAGTCGCAGCAGTTGATCCGCGACGGGGAAATCGACATGATGGCGATCTGGAACGCGCGCGCCAGCGAGTTGGCCGCCCAGGGGGTGCCCGTCGAGCTCGTCTGGAACGGCGCCCACCTCACCATCACGATGTGGGGCGTCGGAAAGGGCGCACCCAATCGCAAGCTTGCGTGGGAGCTGATCCAGTTCGCGGTCCAGCCGAAGCAGCAGGCCGAATTCTGCAACCGTCTATATTACGGGCCGACCAATCCCAAGGCTTACGAGTTCATCAAGCCCGAGATCGCCGCGCAGATGCCCACCTATCCGCAGAACGCGAAACAGGCCGTTACCGCCAATGCGGAATGGGAAGCGGACAACGCCGCCATGTTGCAGGAACGGTTCACGCAATGGCTGGCCAGCTGACGGTCACCGCGACAGGTAGCAGCACCTCAGATTCATGGTCGCTTCCAACCCTCATACCTTGCGCTGACGTTAAGTAATTTCCTCGTCGGGCGTTGTTCCAAGAGCACCCCTCCGCTGGCAACGTCCCCTATTTTCATATCGACTGGCGGCGTAAAATTGATCGACCGCAACGAAATCTCCCGGCCCGGAGAGTTGCCGTTGATCGACCCGCGTGCAGACTATTCGGACAGCGGCTCTCAGGTCTTGTGGGAGGACGGCGAACGCGTCTTCCGCCGTGGCTGGCAACTGGACGATAACGGCAAGCGCGCCGTGCTGATCGTTCAGCCTGCCGCAGAGCACCCGTCGCGTTCAAGCCTCGATCGCATCACCAACGAATACCAACTTAAGGATGAGCTCGACGGCGCATGGGCGGTGCGGCCGCTGGACCTCGTGCGCGATGCCGGTCGCACAATGCTGGTGCTCGAGGATGCTCGCGGCGAGCTACTCGACCGGCTGCTCGGCGCGCCCATGGAGGTGGGACGCTTCTTACGACTTGCCATCGCTATCGCCGCGGCTTTAGGCAAGCTCCACCAGCGCGGGATCGTCCACAAGGACATCAAGCCAGCCAATATTCTGATCGACGGCGCGACTTGCGAGGCGCGGCTGACCGGGTTCGGCATCGCCTCACGCTTGCCGCGCGAGCGCCAGTCCCTTCACCCTCCCGAGACGATCGCCGGCACGCTCGCCTACATGGCCCCCGAGCAGACCGGACGGATGAATCGGTCAATCGATTCCCGCAGCGACCTCTATGCGCTCGGCGTGACATTCTACCAGATGCTCACTGGTGCTTTGCCGTTTAACGCGGCTGATCCCATGGAATGGGTGCACTGCCACCTGGCCAGACGGCCGGTGGCGCCTGCCGAGCGGCTCATGGAAATCCCCGGCGCCGTGTCGATGATTGTCATTAAACTGCTCGCGAAGCGGGCCGAAGATCGCTACCAGACCGCCGCCGGCCTCGAAAGCGATCTGCGCCGCTGCCAGACCGAATGGGAGGCCCGTCAACGGATTGACGACTTCTTGCCCGGCGAACACGACAAGCCCGACCGGCTGCTGATCCCTGAGAAACTCTATGGGCGGCGACGCGAGGTCGAGACCTTGCTCGCCTCCTTCGATCACGTCGTCAGAGGTGGGGCCCCGGAACTGGTCCTGGTCTCGGGCTATTCCGGCATCGGCAAGTCCTCGGTCGTCAACGAGCTGCAGCCGGTGCTGGTGCCCCCGCGCGGCCTGTTCGCGTCCGGCAAGTTCGATCAGCACAAACGCGACATCCCCTACTCGACGCCGGCACAGGCCTTTCAGAACCTGATCCGGCCGCTGCTCGGCAAAAGCGAAGCAGAGCTTGCGCCTTGGCGTGACGCGTTGCGAGAAGCGCTGGGACCGAACGCAGGACTGATCGTGGATCTCGTTCCTGAAGTGAAAGCTATCATCGGAGAGGCGCCGTCGATCCCTGAGCTTCCGCCACAGGACGCGCAACGGCGCTTCCAGCTGGTGTTTCGGCAGTTCATCGGCGTCTTCGCGCGGCCGGAACATCCTCTGGCGCTCTTCCTCGATGATCTGCAATGGCTCGACGCGGCAACGCTCGATCTGCTGGAAGATCTGCTGACGCGTTCGGAGCTACAGCACCTCATGCTGGTTGGTGCTTACCGCGACAACGAAGTCAGCGCAGCACATCCGCTCGTGCGCAAGCTGCAGGCGATCAAGACCGCTGGCGGAAAGGTGCAGGATATCAAGCTCGATCCGCTGACGACCAACGACCTGGGAAGCCTTGTCGCGGACTCGCTACGCTGCGACACGGAGCACGCCTCCGCGCTTGGAGCGTTAGTGCACGCGAAGACCGCCGGAAATCCGTTCTTTGCAGTCCAATTCCTTCACGCGCTCGCCGACGAAGGTCTCTTATACTTGGATCACGAGCGGGCGCGATGGTCCTGGGACCTCGATGGCATCCAAGCCAAACAGTACACGGACAACGTCGTGGATCTCCTGGCGGAGAAGCTGACGCGGTTACCGCTCGAAACGCAGGACGCCTTGCGGCAGCTCGCTTGCCTCGGCAACGTCGCCGATGTCGCGATGCTCTCGATCATTCTGGAAATGCCCGAGGAACAGTTGCACGCGACTCTCTGGGAGGCCCTGCGTCAACAATTGATCGAGCGTGTCGAGCACTCCTATAAGTTTGTTCATGACCGGGTGCAGGAAGCCGCCTATGCGCTGATCCCGCAGAAGACGCACGCCGAAGCGCATTTGAAAATCGGTCGGCTGCTGTTGGCGGAGACACCATCGGGAAAACGCGATGAGCCAATTTTCGAGATCGTCAACCAGCTCAACCGCGGTGCACCGCTGATCACGTCACCCGAAGAACGCGAGCAGCTCGCAGAGCTGAACTTAGTTGCGGGCAAGCGCGCCAAGGCATCGGCGGCCTATGCCTCCGCGCTGACATATTTCAGCGCCGGGGAAGCGCTGTTGCCCGAGGACGCGTGGGAGCGCCGGTGGGACCTGGCCTTCGAATTGGAGCTGCACCGGGCCGACTGCGAGGTGTATGCCGGCGAGCTGCAAGGGGCCGAGGAGCGCCTGGCGGCGCTCGCAACGCGCGCCGTCGGCACGGTCCAACGATGCGCCGTGGCACGGCGGCGGGTGTATCTGTACCCTATGCTCGGGGCACACGAGCGTGCGGTGGCGGTCGCCCTGGAATGTCTGGGGCATGTGGGCATCGATTGGTCGGCGCATCCCACCGAGGTGGAAACGCGCAGCGAGTACGAGCGTTTCTGGTCTCAGCTCGGAAATCGCTCGATCGAGGATATCGTTGACCTGCCGCTCATGCAGGATCCGGAAGCTCTGGCGACGTTCGACGTGCTCACAAGCCTCGTCGCTCCGGCGTTATACACCGACGTGAATCTGTGCGTACTCAGTGTTTGCAGGGCCACCAATCTCAGCCTCGAGCACGGCAACAGTGACGCCGCACCCTACAACTACGGTGGAATGGGCCTGATCGCAAGCGCCCGCTTCGGCCACCATGATGAAGCTTATCGGCTCGGAAAGATGGCCTGCGATCTGCTCGAACGTCGCGGGTGGAAACACTCTGGAGGACGGACCTATTTCGTCTTCGCGTCTCTGCTCCCCTGGACACGGCCGCTCGTAGATGCGATCGATCCGGCACGCCGGGCCTTCCAAATGGCGGCAGATCACGGCGACCCGGCATTTGTCGCAATTGCCTCCCGCGGTCTCAATTCCATTTTTCTTGCCGCGGGCCACCCACTCGATCAAGTCGAGCGTGAGGCCGAGCACGGGTTGGAGTTCGTGCAGCGGTTCGGATTCTTTCTCGACAGAATTTCCGCGCCCCTGGCGCTCGTGCGGATGCTGCGCGGAAGGACCACGAGATTCGGCTCCCTCGATGATGGCCGGTTCACTGAGCGCTCCTTCGAGGAGCGCACGACCGGTCATTCCACCCAGGGTTTTCTGGAATATTACTACTGGATCCGAAAGCTCCAAGCGCGCTTCTTCGCCGGGGATTACGTCTCGGCCACCGAAGCAGCGGACAAGGCGGATGCCTGGTACGTCAGGTTGGCGTCGCTGTCACACTTCATGCTGGAGGTGGAGGAACATCACTTTTATGCCGCCCTGTCCCGCGCGCCATGCTGCGAGCCCCTGGGTCCCGACCCTTACGCCAAGCATCGAGAAGCACTTGGGACGCACGCGCGAAAGCTTTCGGCCTGGGCGGCGAATTGTCCGCAGAACTTCGAGGATCGTGCAGCGCTGGTCAACGCCGAGATTGCTCGTATCGAGGGACGCCCGCTCGATGCCATGAATCTTTACGAGCGCGCCATCGCGTCGGCACGCGCCAACGGCTTCGTCCACAACGAGGCGCTTGCCAACGAGCTTGCGGCGCGTTTCCACGCGACCCGCGGCTTCGAGACGATAGCAAACGCTTATCTGCGGGAGGCCCGGTCCTGCTATCTGCGATGGGGCGCCGACGGAAAGGTGCGGCAACTCGATCAGCTCCATCCGCGGCTCAGGCAGGACGAGCACGCACCGGGGCCAACGGGAACGATCGAAGCACCGGTCGAACAGCTTGACCTCGCGACCGTGATCAAAATGTCACAAGCGGTTTCCGGCGAGATGGTTTTGGAAAAGCTCATCGACAGGCTCATGCGGGCGGCCATCGAGCAAGCCGGCGCCGAGCGAGGGTTGCTAATTACACCGCGAAGTGAAGAGCTGCACATAGATGCGGAAGCGACCACTAGCGGAGAGGATGTGACCGTGCAGCTGCGAGAGGCCGCTTACACTCCGACCATGCTGCCTGAGGCGCCCGTTCGTTACGCAATGCGCACGCAAGAGACCGTGATTCTCGACGATGCATTGTCTGATAATCCGTTTACTGCCGATCCCTACATCGTTGAGCGTCGTGCCCGCTCCATTCTCTGTTTGCCATTGATCAACCAGGGAAAACTTATCGGCATTCTCTATCTTGAGAACAATCTGACTCCACGCGTTTTTACGCCTGAGCGCATTACGGTGTTGAAGGTGCTTGCTTCGCAGGCGGCGATTTCGCTCGAGAATACGCGACTCTATCTCGATCTGGCAGATCGCGAAGGGAAGATCCGGCGCTTGGTCGACGCCAATATCATTGGCATCTTCGTTGCCGACCTCGAAGGTCGGGTTGTTGAGGCCAACGACGCGTTTCTGCGTATCATAGGCTACGACCGTGAGGACTTGGTTTCGGGTCGCGTACGCTGGAACGAGCTGACCCCGCCGGAATGGCGCGAGCGCGACACACGTACGCTGGCAGAGCTGAACTCAACCGGGACCGTTCAGCCCTTCGAGAAGGAGTATTTTCGGAAAGATGGCGGCCGCGTGCCTGTGCTCCTTGGCGGCGCGCTGTTCAAAGAAGGCGGCAATGAAGCCGTTGTGTTCGTGCTCGATTTGACCGAGCGCAAGCGGGCCGAACAGGCGCTGCGCGAGCTTGAATCGGATTTCGCCCACATGAACCGCGTGAGCATGATGGGAGAATTGGCTGCCTCGCTCGCTCACGAAATCACGCAACCGATCGCCAGTGCGCGCAACAACGCCCGTGCAGCCCAAAATTTTCTGGACATGCAGCCACCGGAGCTGAGCGAGGTCAGGGAAGCACTCACCTGCGCCGTTGGCGATGCCGATCGAGCCGGAGACATCGTCGACCGCATCCGGGATCACATCAAGAAGGCACCGCCGCGGAAGGCTGGTTTTGATCTCAATAAGGCGATCAATGAAGTGATCGTCTTGGCGCGAAGCGCAATCATCAGGAATGGCGTCTCGGTCCAGACTCGCCTCGTGGAAGGCTTGCTTCCCGTTCAGGGGGATCGTGTTCAACTGCAGCAGGTGGTCCTGAACCTGGTCCTGAATGCGGCCGAAGCAATGGGCTCGGTTGAGGGAGGAGCCCGAGAGCTGTTGATAAGCACCGAGCAAGACCACTCCGGGGTCTTCGTGGCAGTGCGCGATTCCGGGCCGGGTATCGATCCGACGCATCTGGAGTGTGTTTTCCAGGCCTTCTACACCACGAAATCCGGCGGAACGGGGATGGGGCTGTCGATCTGCCGGTCGATCATCGACGCCCATGGCGGTCGGCTGTGGGCAGATGCGAACGAGCCTCGCGGCGCGGTATTTCAGTTCACCTTACCCGCCGGGTCGCCCGACGCCGGAGTGTGACAGATGGCGCCGCATTCAGTGATCGGCGCGTTCTCGGACGGCAGCTCCGAAGTTTTGTGGGAGGACGGCGAACGCGTCTTTCGCCGTGGCTGGCGGCTGGACGATCACAGCACGCGTCGCCGCGTTCTGATCGCTCTACCCGCCGCCGAACACCCGTCCCGCTCAACACTCGATCGCCTCACGCACGAATACGAACTAAGGGATGAGCTCGACGGGTCGTGGGCGGTGCGGCCGCTCGATCTCGTGCGCGACGCCGACCGGACCATGCTGGTACTCGAGGATGCCGCCGGCGAGCCGCTCGACCGACTGCTTGGCGCGCCCATGGTGGTTGGACGGTTCTTGCGCTTGGCCATAGGCATTGTCACTGCACTCGGCAAGCTCCATCAACGCGGGCTCATCCATAAGGACATTAAGCCGGCCAATCTCGTGGTCGACAGCGGAGCCGACGAGGTGCGTCTGACCGGGTTCGGCATCGCCTCACGCTTGCCGCGCGAGCGCCAGTCACCTCACCCTCCCGAGACGATCGCCGGCACGCTCGCCTACATGGCTCCCGAGCAGACCGGACGGATGAACCGGTCGATTGATTCTCGCAGCGACCTCTACGCCCTCGGCGTCACGTTTTACCAAATGCTCACCGGTGCTTTGCCGTTTAGCGCGACCGGTCCCATGGAATGGGTACACTGCCACCTCGCGAGGCGGGCGGCCACGCCTGCCGAGCGGCACAAAGAGATCCCCGGCACCGTCTCGGCGATCGTCATGAAGCTGCTCGCGAAGAGAGCCGAAGATCGCTATCAGACCGCCGCCGGCCTGGAAAGCGACCTTCGCCGCTGCCAGACTGAATGGGAGGCGCTGAACCGGATTGACGAGTTTCCACTCGGCGAACGCGATACGCCCGACCGGCTGCTGATCCCCGAGAAACTCTACGGACGGCAGCGCGAGGTCGAGACCTTGCTCGCCTCCTTCGATCGCGTCGTCAACGGTGGCGCCCCGGAACTGGTCCTGGTCTCGGGCTATTCCGGCATCGGCAAGTCCTCGGTCGTCAACGAGCTGCAGCCGGTGCTGGTCCCACCGCGCGGCCTGTTCGCTTCCGGCAAGTTCGATCAATACAAACGCGACATTCCCTACTCGACGCTGGCACAGGCCTTTGCGAGCCTGATCCGGCCGCTGCTCGGCAAAAGCGAAGCGGACCTGGCGCGGTGGCGCGACGCGTTGCGGGAGGCACTCGGTCCGAATGCTGGACTAATTGCCGATCTCGTTCCTGAAGTGAAGCTCATCATCGGAGAGCCGCCGCCGGTCCTTGAGCTTCCGCCACAGGACGCGCGGCGGCGCTTCCAGACGGTATTTCGGCAGTTTATCGGCGTCTTCGCGCGGCCGGAACATCCTCTGGCGCTTTTCCTTGATGACTTGCAATGGCTCGACGCGGCGACGCTGGACCTGCTGGAAGACCTGCTGAGCCGGTCCGATCTCCGCAATCTTCTCCTTATCGGTGCCTACCGCAACAACGAAGTCACTCCAGCGCATCCGCTCATGCGCAAGCTCGATGCGATCAAGACCGCTGGCGGAAGGATAGAGGAGATCACGCTTGGGCCGCTCGGCCGAGAGCATCTCGGGCAGTTGATTGCAGACGCGCTTCGCTGTGAGTCCGAACGCAGCGCTCCGCTCACAGAACTGGTGCACCAGAAGACGGGTGGCAATCCGTTCTTCGCCATTCAGTTCATTTCCTCGCTCGCCGATGAAAGAATGCTCACCTTTGATCATGATGCTGCGCGCTGGTCCTGGGATCTCGAGCGCATTCACGCCAAGAGTTACACCGATAATGTGGTGGACCTCCTGGTCGCGAAGCTGGCCCGCCTGCCGGCGAAAACGCAGCTGGCGTTGCAGCAGATGGCCTGTCTCGGCAATGCCGCCGAATTCACGATGCATGCGATCGTTCTCGGGACGTCCACCGAGGACGTCCACGCGGCGCAATCGGAAGCGGTGCGTCAGGAATTGGTCGAGCGCCTGGACGGTTCCTACAAGTTCATCCACGACCGGGTGCAGGAAGCCGCTTACTCAATGATACCGCCAGCACTGCGTGCGGAGACCCATCTCGCTATCGGTAGACTGCTTGAGGCAAACATTCCTGCGGAAGTGCGGGAGGAGGCGATCTTCGAGATCGTCAATCATTTGAACCGCGGAGCCGCTCTGATCACGGCACCAGACGAGCGGGACCGGGTAGCCGAGCTCAACCTGATCGCAGGCAAGCGCGCCAAGGCTTCGGCGGCCTATGCCTCCGCGCTGACCTATCTCACCGCCGGCGCGGCGCTGTTGCCCACGGATGCGTGGGAGCGCCGGCAGGAGCTGGCCTTTGAGTTGGAGCTGCACCCGGCCGACTGCGAGGTCTGCACGGGCGCGCTGCAGGCCGCCGAGGCCCGTCTGGCGGTGCTCGCAACGCGCACTGTCGGCACGGTCCAACAATGCTCCGTGGCACAGCGCCGCGTGGATCTGTACACGATTCTTGGGGCGGGCGAGCGCGCGGTCGCGGTGGCCCTGGAATGCTTGCGGCACAGGGGCATCGACTGGCCTGCGCATCCCAAAGAGGTGGACGCGCGTGCCGAGTACGAGCGCATCTGGTCCCGGCTTGGAAATCGCGCGATCGAGGATCTCGTTGACCTGCCCCCGATGCAGGATCCGGAGGTTCTGGCAACGCTCGGCGTGCTCAGCAGCCTGACCGTATCAGCCATGTACACCGATGCGAATTTGCACGCACTCAACGTCAGCAGAGCGGTCAATCTCAGCCTGGAGCACTGCAACAACAACGCCGCACCGGCGTACGAGTCACTGGGAATGATCGCCGGCCCCCGCTTCGGCCACTACCAGGAAGGTTATCGATTCGGAAAGATGGCCTGTGATCTGCTCGAACGTCGCGGACTGAATCACCTTGGGGGACAGACCTACTTCGGATTCGCGGCTCTCGTCCCATGGACACGACCGCTCGAGGAAGCGATCGATCCGGCGCGTCGTGCCTTCCAGATGGCGAAAGAGCACGGCCACCCGGCATTTGCCGCACTCGCCTGCCGCGCTCTCAATTCCATTCTTCTTGCCTTGGGCCACCCACTCGATCAAGTCGAGTGCGAGGCCGAGCACGGATTGGAGTTCGTGCAGCAATTCGGTTTCTTCCTGGACAGAATTTCCGCGCCACTCGCGCTCGTCCGGACGCTGCGCGGATTGACCACGAACTTCGGCTCCCTCGACGATGGTGTTTTCACTGAGCGCTCCTTCGAGGAGCGCATCACGGGTCAACCCTCTCGCGCATTCCTGGAATGTTTCTACTGGATCCGAAAGCTCCAGGCGCGCTTCTTCGCCGGTGATTACACATCGGCGATCGACGCAGCGGACAAGGCGGAGGCGTGGTACGCGACGTCTGCGTCGCTGTCGCTCTTTCCGTTGGAGAAGGCGGAATATCACTTCTATGCCGCACTGTCTCGCGCCGCATGGTGCGAGCCCTTGGGCCCCGACCCTCACCCCAAGCATCGGGAAGCACTTGCGGCGCATGCGCGGCAGCTTCGAACCTTTGCGGCGAATTGCCCGCAGAACTTCGAGGATCGTGCAGCGCTGGTCGGCGCTGAGATTGCCCGTATCGAAGGGCGTCTGCTCGATGCCATGGACCTCTACGAGCGTGCCATCGCATCGGCACGCGCACACGGCTTTGTCCACAACGAGGCGCTCGCCTACGAGCTGGCAGCTCGCTTTTACGCCGCGCGCGGATTCGATGAGGTCGCGCATCTCTACCTGCAAAACGCACGGCGGGGCTATCTGCGATGGGGAGCCGAAGGAAAGGTGCGCCAACTCGATCAGCTCCATCCGCGGCTGAGGCCGGACGAGCGCTCGCCGGGTCCAACGGGCACGATCGAAGCTCTGGTCGAACAGCTCGATCTTGCGACCGTGATCAAAATGTCGCAAGCCGTTTCCGGCGAGATGGTTCTGGAAAGGCTCATCGATAAGCTCATGCGGTCAGCAATCGAGCAAGCCGGCGCCGAGCGAGGGCTGCTGATCAGGCCGCAAAATGAAGGGTTGCAGATAGACGCGGAAGCGACCACTCGCGGAGAGGATGTGATCGTGCAGCTGCGAGACGGAGCCCGCACTGCAGGTGAGCTTCCGGATGCGCTCGTCCGTTACGCAATGCGCACGCAAGAGATCGTGATTCTCGACGATGCATCGTCTCAGAACCCGTTTACTGCTGATCCCTACATCGTGCAGCGTCGCGCCCGTTCCATTCTCTGTTTACCATTGATCAACCAGGGAAAACTCATCGGCGTTCTCTATCTTGAGAACAATCTTGCGCCGCGCGTTTTCACGCCCGAACGCGTCACGGTGTTGAAGGTGCTTGCTTCGCAAGCCGCGATTTCGCTTGAGAATACGCGGCTCTATCTCGATCTGGCAGATCGCGAAGAGAAGATTCGGCGTCTGGTCGACGCCAACATCATTGGCATCTTCGTTGCCTACCTCGAAGGTCGAATTTTTGAGGCCAATGACGCGTTTCTCCGTATCGTAGGGTATGACCGTGAGGACCTGGTTTCGGGCCGTGTGCGCCGGCCCGGACTGACGCCGCCGGAATGGCGCGAGCGCGACGAACGTGCCCTGGCGGAACTGCGCTCAACCGGGAGTTTTCTGCCTTTCGAGAAGGAATATTTTCGCAAAGATGGTACCCGCGTTCCCGTGCTTGTTGGCGGCGCGCTGTTCAAAGAAGGCGGCAACGAAGCCGTTGCGTTCGTCCTCGATTTGACCGAGCGCAAACGAGCCGAAGATGCACTGCGCGAAAGCGAACGCGGCTTGCGCTCAGCAATTGACGGAATCCCCGGTCTCCTTGGGATCTTGGCTCCGAATGGCGACGTCGAAGCCGTCAATCGCCAAATCATCGAATATTGTGGGCAGTCACTGGAAGAGCTGAAGAACTGGGACACAAACGGAACGATGCATCATGAAGACCTTCCTCGTTTCGTCGAGGTTTTCACAAGGTCGATAGCTTCCGGTGTTCCCTACGAGACAGAAGCAAGAATGCGGCGCTTCGACGGTGAATATCGGTGGTTTGATTTGCGCGGCGTTCCAGTTCGCGACGCCTCCGACCGCATTGTCCGCTGGTACTTTCTGCTGACGGACATCGAGGATCGCACACAAGCGCTGGCGCGGTTGCAGCAGATGCAATCGGATTTCGCCCACATGAACCGCGTGAGCATGATGGGAGAATTGGCTGCCTCGCTGTCTCACGAGATCACGCAACCGATGGCCAGCGCGCGCAACAACGCCCGGGCAGCGCAGAATTTTCTGGACATGCAGCCGCCGGACCTGAGCGAGACAAGGGAAGCACTTGGCTGTGTCGTTGGCGATGTGGATCGAGCCGGAGCCATCATCGACCGTATCCGTGAACAGGTGAAGAAAGCGCCGCCGCGGAAGGAACTGTTTGATCTTAATGCCGCGATGAAAGAGGTGATTGTATTGGCGCGAAGCGTAATCACCAGGAACGGCGTCTCCGTCCAGACCCGGCTTGCGGACGGATTGTTTCCGGTTCGCGGGGATCGCGTTCAACTGCAACAAGTGGTCCTGAACCTGATCCTGAATGCGGTTGAAGCAATGGGCTCTGTCGAGGCCGGGCCACGAGAGCTGTTCATCAGCACCGAGCAAGACCACACCGGCGTCCTCGTAGCAGTGCGGGATTCCGGGCCGGGCATCGATCCGACGCATCTGGAGCGCGTTTTCGAGGCATTCTACACCACGAAATCCAGCGGCGTGGGGATGGGGCTGTCGATCTGCCGGTCGATCATCGACGCTCATGGCGGACGGCTGTGGGCAACGGCGAACGAGCCTCGTGGCGCCGTATTTCAATTCACCTTGCCCGGCTCCAAAAGAGAGCTCACGAATCCCCTTCAGTCGGTTCAGAGGACGTGAGAGCCGCGCGAAGACATCGCGTCAGACGCTGTTCATCCACCGGCTTGCGCAGGTAACAAACAACCCCGTCGTTCAAGGCGCGGTCCTGGTCAATGTCATTTGGATAGGCGGTTACGAGGATGGTCGGAATCGCATATCCCGCGCCAACGAGGTGTCGGTAGAGCTCGATCCCGGTCATCCCAGGCATGTGGACGTCGGCAATCAGGCAGGCCGTTTCGTTAAGACGAGGAGATGCGAGAAAATCGGCCGCCGATGGAAAGGCCTCGACGGTATAGCCCAGCGACCTCATGAGCCTTCCCATTGACTCGCGAAAGAACCGATCATCTTCAACGACCGAAACCAATTTCTTTTTCATCACAACGCCTGTGGCAATTCGCTCGAACCCGCCGTGCGGGCGCTCCAACAATGCCATCGCTCCGCATGGATTGGGTTGATTTGTGTCAACAATGCCACCGGTGCAATGCCGGTGCCCTGTAAACTTTGGCTTATGTCGGGCGGAAATTGCGCAGGCTGGGCACAAAACCAGCCGCTGAGCCGGGTTGGGGCGCATAGACTTTGACCTACACCGCGCGTGCTCCCTGATCCGTCGGGCTTGGCCGCGGCGCTCAGATTCAGGAGCGTCGGTCCAGAGGGTTGTCCTCAGTCGAGGGGATCGCCTGTTCGACGAGAGCAAAATACTCGTCGAGCAGTCTCTCGGCTTGCGCGCGGGTCACGATCGGCGCTCCGCAATTCACCGACGCCATCGCAAGCTCTGCGGCCATGAAGGTGCGTGCCATATTGGCAGCGTATTGGGTGGAGGTCATAGGCGTAGCTCCTCTCGATGGGTTCTGCGATTGACTCACTGATTATTGGGCTTGGGCGGCTCCTAGCTTGCGAACCCTGCGCCTCGTGCATGCTTTGCTCGCCACTTTGGACCGGGGCCACGCATGTAGTGCAGCTCCGGCCGATACGGATCGAACAACGACGTCGTGAGCCGGCGCCATCGCCGGGCCGTCGCGCCCAGGACCCGCCCCGGAGCAGGGCACGCGAACAGCACTCTGGAAACATACGAATCTGCGAATGTACTCATTTCGGATCTCCCTGGATGGCGGCTTCGATAGCCGTCTTACTGATGTCCGAAATGGTAGTTCCGTCGAGGCGGTTGCTCCATACTACGTGGGGTTGGTCCGCTTGCCGTATTGGTTGAGCCGACCCATACTTAAGTTTATTGTCCCATGTGCCGGATTTCGGCGGGCTCCAGTGCCCTGTCCAGGGATTTGCGACTGGGACTGCACGGCCGGGCCAAGCCTGCGAACGCGAGGCAAAGGCTCATTTCCCGTGATCCTCTTTAATCCGAGTAGCAGCGATGCCTGAGGCAAACTCCACCGTCTTGGTCATCGACGACGATCCGGACGTCCGAGCCTCGGTCGGCCGTCTGTTGCGATCGCTCGGCATGGATGTCCAGCTGTTTGCGTCCATTTCCGACTTCCTCAAGTCCGAGCCGCCTGATCGTCCCACCTGCCTGGTGCTCGATATCAGATTGCCGGGACAAAGCGGCCTCGATCTGCAGCGCGAGCTCGCCGCGACAAACAGGGAACTCCCGATCATCTTCATCACCGGGCACGGCGACATCCCGATGTCGGTGCAAGCGATGAAGGGGGGCGCCATTGAGTTCCTGACCAAGCCGTTCCGCGATCAGGACCTCCTCGACGCCATTCAGCTCGGCCTTTCACGTGATCGGGTGCGGCGGGAAAATGAAGAGGCATTGGCGGACCTCAGGGAGCGCTTTGCCTCGCTCAGCCCGAGGGAGCGCGAGATCGTGATTCAAGTCGCGCGCGGACGCCTGAGCAAGCAGATTGCCTACGATATCGGCATTGCCGAAGCGACCGTGAAGGTGCATCGCAGCAGGGCGATGCAGAAAATGAAGGCCGGCTCGCTTCCGGAGCTCGGCCGAATGGTCGACAAGCTCAAGCTGTTGTCTGACGAGCCGCAACGCTCCTGATCTGTACGGTTTGCACGGCGCGCTATTCGCGTTGGCGGATCAGGGGCCACGCCCCTCCCCTGCTACCGCCATCGACGGCCCGTCTAAGCCCAGCCCGTAAACTTAGGCTTGGCGACCTAACGGCGAGTTTCCCCTGATCGTCGAAGCGATGGCGCGGCTGCGGACAACATGGGTAGTCCGTGGGCCGCCATCGACTATTGCTGCACGAAGAGAAAAAGCTGCATGTCATCGCGACCGAGTCGAAGCACGGGCATCCGAGTTCGCAACGATTTGCTGAGATTTGGACTGCTTTACTCCCACGGAAGCTATTTGTCGAATAAGAATCTGCCTCGCGGAGCGTCGAATCGTGGAGCGGCGATAACGAACGAATCTAGGCGTACTCCTAATTCTTTGAATGCGCCGCGCGGCACAATCGCTTCGGCTCCCGGATGTCGAACAGCGAGCAATGAAAATGGGTGACTACGAAAAATGATTGAGACCGCCGCCTTGTCGCGACTGAAGATGAACAAGCGCCGTGGGAACAGGTGCTTCCGTCGGGGCCATCCATGAGCACCATGAACAGAGGAGTTTTTCTTCAACCTGCTCTGAGCTGGAGGTAAGTCATGTCCATTTGGCACATCCTCATGCTAAGCGCGCGAGCGGTCGCCGCATCGACCAATGCTAACGAAGCCGGTCCTTGCTCTCCTGAGCTCTACAGCATGGAGGCGCGCATTGAAGCAAGGCTGAACGCGAAAGCCGCAGCCGGCTCGACTGCCCAGGAGAGCAGCGAAGCCCTTCTCCACCGCCAACCGACGCCGCGCTCGATCGCCGCTGCCGAAAGCACGCTCGGCACCGTATCGCCACAGAAGCTCGAAGCGATCTCGCAGGGCATGGCGCGCGCACGCGAAGCAGACAGTGCCGGCGATCTGTATGCCTGCCGGCGAGCATTATCGGACCTGGAACCGCTATTAAATTAGTAGACTGCGGCAGCGAAGTGGCACCGAAAGGAACCGGAGGTTGGTGCGATGAATCTAAACATCAACGGCGAACACCGGACCTTCGACGCGCACGTCGACATGCCGTTGCTTTGGGTGCTGCGCAATGTGTTGGACATGACCGGCACCAAATTCGGCTGCGGCATCGCGCAATGCGAGCTCGGCCCAATGGTCGACAGGCTCAAGCTGTTGTCTGACGAGCCGCAACGCTCCTGAGCTGTACGGTTTGCACTGCGCGCTATTCGCGCGGGCGGATCAGGGGCCACGCCCCTCTCGTGCTACCCGCCATCCACGGCTCCGTCCAAGCCCAGCCCGTAAACTTAGGTTTAGCCAATATAGCCGCGTCGCTCATATGCGGCCACCCGCGTGCAATAGCTCGCGACGCCCCAAATCGTCAAATTACGACTCGCGAGGATCTGTTGCGGGGATATCGAACGCGAGGTTTCCATGCGCACATCAGGAGCGACTGCAGCTTACGGGCGCTTATCCTGGTCCCAAGGGCCAGCGCTGGCACAATTTCATTCCGATCCAGCACTTCACATGAGACGCGAACAAACTTCGGATACCGACGAGCGATTCTTCGCGGCACGCACCGAACCGGCCCGCGCCGCGCCAATCGAAATTTCGTTCGGACCGTTTCGCCTGCTCCCGACGCAGTTTCTTCTCCTGGAAGACGAAAAGCCAGTGTCGATCGGGAGTCGTGCTCTGGAAATACTCACGGTGTTGCTTGAACGTCCAGGTGAGCTGGTCAGCAAGCAGGAATTGATGGCCCGGGTTTGGCCCAACGTGTTTGTCGAGCCGGCCAACCTTACGGTCCATATGTCCGCGTTGCGTCGCACGCTGCGCGATGGGCGCGATGGCAACCGGTTCATCATAAACGTCCCCGGGCGCGGCTACAGCTTCGTCGCCTCAGTCGCCGTCGCCGGTCGGGCCAAACTAACTGGCGACGAGAACCGCGCCGCGATCCGCGTGCAATCCTGAGCACTGTTCCTTGCCAATTTGGTCGGCCTTGGCAGTGCGGTGCTGAACGGTGCAGCGAATCCAGTGATGGAAATTCGAGATGGACATGGCGATAACCGCGGCTCGAACGGAAGCTTCGCCCGCACGGGGCGCGACGTCGGCAGTCCCGGCGCCAACTCAGCTCGCGTTGCGTCTCGCGGGACTTCCCATCAGTTCCTGGGCCTTTGCGGTCCGCCTCTGGATCGCAGTGATAATATCACTGCTCATCAGCTTCTGGCTCCAGCTCGAGGCGCCTTTCTCGGCAGCGCTGACCGTCCTGCTTCTTGCTGAGCCGACGCGGGGGCAAGCGCTGGCGAAGGCAGGCTGGCGCCTGATCGCGACCATCATCGGTGTGTCGGCATCGATCGCGATCACCGGTTTTCTGAGCCAATCGGGAGACTTGATCCTCGCAGCCTTCGCCGCATGGATGGGCCTTTGCGTCTATGCCGCAGGGTTGCTCGATGGTTACCGCGCCTACGCGGCGGTTCTATCGGGGTACACGGTGGGGTTGATCGCCGTCCAGCAGATCGACAGCCCGCAGCGAGTGTTTGAATCAGGCTTCTCGCGAGGCGCGGCTATTGCCGTTGGAGCCTTGTCCATCACACTCGTGAACAATTTGCTTTTCGCTCCCGATCGTTACCCGCGGCTGATGGTCCAACTGGCGGCAATACACCGCAGGATCCGGGAGTATGCAAAGGCAGTCATGCAGGATGAGGTCACGGATCTGACAGCAACTGCCTTGTTAAAGCGAGAGATTGTTGCGCTGCGTCCCGACATAGCCAGCCTTGCCACGGAAGCGAGCAGCGGTCCGCTCAGAGGTGCGGCAGCCCGCAGCGCGATTGTGGCGTTCGTGGCGGAACTGCACGCCATTCGCGCGTTAGCGGCGCTCCCTGTGGCCGCTGATCCGGCCTTTCGCGAACGGCTCACATCCGTGTTCGATCGGCGCCATGATGAGCCTCCGTCGATATCGCCCGTTGGACACGTCATCGATTCTGCCAAGAACTCGGCCGACGCGACGGCGGCGCCATTGGTGTGCGCACTCAGCGAGTTGCTGCGAACGGATGAGGAGGTTCGCAAGAATCTTATCGCCCTGAAATCCGGCATGCGACCGCCAAGGGCGTGGCGGGCGCCCCTCTATCAATCGAATCGTATTGCAGTTGAGAGCGGCATACGCGCATCCGCACAGTTCGCAATCGCATCGGCGCTCTTCGTTCTGACTGGCTGGCCGGCCACGAGCGTCCCGCTTTCCATCGTAGCCCTCGTCATCGGGCTGGGCGCCACAACGCCGAGTCCACGCGGCTTTACGACCATCGCTCTTATTGCGTCGCCGATTGCGATCGCGCTTGCCGGCGTATTCGAATTCCTGATTCTCGATGGCGTCTCCGACTTCCCGTTACTGGCAATTGGGCTCGCTCCATTCGTCGTCGGGGCGGGGCTTTTGATCAGCGGTCCGAATCCGGCACTCGCGTCTCTGGGCCGCCTTAGTCTGATTTTCTTCATGGTAATCTTCTCGCCGAGCAATCCACAGACCTATGATCCGCAAGCGTTCGTTTTTAGCTCCTTGTTCGTTTGCCTGGGGATTGGCCTGTTGCTGGCGGCACAGTTCCTCGTTCCTCCTGTCTCACCAGACCGCCGCCGGCGCTGGTTGATCGCATCGGCTCGCCATGAGCTGGGTCTGGTGCTCTCTCGCAGCAATCGGCGATACGCACCCGAAGAGGCGATGTTTCGTGACGCAGTGCGCGTGGCACAGATCGCCGCGGCCGCCGGCACTGATCTGCAGCATCGCATCGCGGTTGAGGAAGCACTTTCGCACTTCGACCAGGCCGCAGCGATTCGCCTTTCCGACGCCAAGCTGACCCAGCTGGCCGATAGTCCCTTGGCAAGTCTGGCCGCCGAAGCTCGTACAGCCCTGGTCGATAGGGATGCGCAGCGCATCCGCGCCAGCGCCCGCAGCTTGCGCGACGCCGCTCCGGGCGACTGCCTCGCGATTGCGACGAGTGCGGCCCTCCTTCTCGCAGGCGCCGTTATCGAAGCGGCCTCGGCACAAGCCGCCAATGCTCCCACGGAGAAAGGCTCATGACCCATACCTTTCGTGAACTGGTGGTTGGCGGCGTCCTTCTCGCGCCGTTCGTCACCTACGCAATTGCGGCTCTTGCGATCGTTCTGATGATCCGACCGGTCCTGCGCTTTACCAGGTTTGCGAAGATGTTCAGCCATGCATCGGTCGCTGAACTCAGTGTCTACGTGACCATTCTCGCGCTTTTGATCCTATTCACCTGACAATGGAGATCGCCATGGAAACGCAAACCAAGCGCGAGCTCAAGCCTGCTGGCGGCATCGTGAGCGCCGGCTTCGACGAATTCCGCTGGCCGCACCCAATGCTTATTCTACGAGAAGAACCACGCCTGGCCACTACCCCATCGACCCAAGCCGATGAAGCCAAAGTGCAGCTTTCCAAGTTAAAGGTGGTGGCACGCCAAGCTCTCCCAAAACACGATCAGCATCCATCAATGCCCAAGGACCCCCAAGCGCCTGAGCGCCGTTCCGTAGCGCGAGTAGTGCTCCCCTGGACAAGCCGACTTGCGACCTTGGTCATTGCACTGGCTGCGGTGCTCGTTTCAATCGCTGCCTGGGGTCATTACGTGAGGGCGCCCTGGACCCGCGACGGCCGTATACGGGTCCAGGTTGCGAGCGTAGCGCCCCAAATTTCCGGGCAGATTACGGAACTGAGGATCGTCGACAATCAATTCGTCCACAAGGGTGACGTTTTATACGTGATCGATCCTTTCGATTTCGAGGTGGCGCTGCGCACGAACATCGCGTCGCTGAAGCAAAAGGCCGCCGATCTGCAGGTGAAGGAGATGCAATCGGAACGAAAGCTGCATTTATCGGATCTGGCGACGACCCCACAGGAGCAACAGATCTATAAGGGGAACGCAATCCAGGCAAAGGGGGCGTTCGAGGCCATGCAACAGCAGGCCGCCCAGGCTGAGATCAACCTGAGCCGAACCCAGGTTCTCAGCCCGGTGAACGGTTACGTCACCAATCTCCTCCTGCGGGTCGGCGACTATGCGCATCAGGGGGCAACCAACGTTTCAATCATCGACACCGACAGTTACTGGGTCGACGGCTATTTTGAAGAGACCCAGATGGCACGGGTGTGCGTCGGAGATCGTGCTGAAGCGAAACTGATGGGTTATTCGTCTCCGATCGTTGGACACGTGACAACGGTGACCCGAGGCGTCAGCGTGTCCAACGCAGCCGGAGGCGCGCAAGGTCTGCCGAACGTCGACCCGGTTTACACCTGGGTGCGGCTGGCGCAGCGAGTGCCGGTCCGCATTGCCATCGACACAGTGCCAGCGGACGTGCCGCTCGTTTCCGGCATGACAGCTACCGTGACGATCCGAGACGAATTCGATGCGGGCCAGCGAACCCGGTTCAATCGCTTGAAGGCGGAGGTCGCAACGAGCCTCTCGGGTGTTTTCAATGGCCCGTCGGCGCGGCCCGGGTGTGTTCCGGCGATTACGACTGAGCACGGACCGACGCAATCGCTCCCCGCGACCCAAGCGCAACCAAGCTTGACCCCGGAGGAGATCAATCCAGGTTTGGCTCCCGGCTTGAACGTCTCACCGCAGAACGTTGGTCTGCCCACCGGTCCGTCTACCGGCAAAAAGCCCCGAGGCAGGATTAGCAGTGATTGAGATCGCCGGCCAGGCGCGCCGCCGAGGCCGCCCGCGCCGGCGCGCCGCGGATCACTTGCTTCATTCACGTGCCCCCCGCTTAGCGCACGCTCATGCATTGGCCGCGCCCGCCGCGCTTCTCGTTCGATGCGCTTGCGGATGCCGGGGAGGCCATTGTACGGGCGGCGGTGATGGCAGTGCGCGCGTTCGTCTGATTCACGGCATATTAAGGCTAACAGCAATTCTTTCTTTCAGTTGATGCGCACCGCACTGCATCTGGCCCTCATTTTGTAAGCTGAGATGTATTGTAACACGGCGGTGTCGGACAAAGACTCTCGCTCGTCATCGTCCGCAATCCAACTTCAACCGCCGCGGTTTACTGGATACCCGCATTCGCGGGTACGACCAGCTTAATGTTTGTTGCCGATGAAGTACCCGGAGCGCCGCAAATGAAATTCGACCGCATGCCTATCGACCGCCGCCGTTTCATCGCCATGGCCACCGGCGCGGCAGGCGCGACGGCAACCGCACCGCAGGTGCGCGCAGCGAGTGCCGCCCCGGCGCCCACCGCGGCTTCCCTCGATGCCGCCCACTTCGGCTTGCGGCCAGGCCACCCCGATGACCAGAGCCGTGCCCTGCAGCGTGCAATCGATGAGGCCGCGCGCAGCCGCACGCCGCTGGCGCTGCCGCCGGGCGTCTACCGCGTGGGCCAGATCAATCTCGCGCCGGGCACCTGCCTCGCAGGCGCGCGCGGCGCCACCATCCTCGCGCTCACCCAGGGGCCGTCGCTGCTCGCAGGCGTTGCGGCCGACCATGTGACGCTGTCCGGCCTCGTGCTCGACGGCGGCGGCCTGCCGCAGCCGAAGGATCGCGGGCTGGTGCATCTGGAAAGCTGCCGGGCAGTCAAGATCGCGGATTGCGAGATCGCACACGCGGGAGGGAACGGGCTCGTCGGCGTGCAGGTGGCCGGCGAAGTGAGCGACACCACCTTTCGCGATTGCGCCGAGGCCGCGCTTCACGTCCTCGACGCCGCGGGGCTGCTGATTGCGCGCAACCGCATCGCGGGCGCCGGCAACAACGGCATCCAGGTCTGGCGCTCGGCTGCGGGCGACGACGGCACCATGGTGGTCGACAACCGCATCGAGGATGTCGACGCCCGTGCCGGCGGGTCCGGCCAGAACGGCAACGCCATCAACGTGTTTCGCGCCGCCAACGTGATCGTGCGCGGCAATCGCATCAGGAATTGCGCGTTCTCGGCGGTGCGCGGCAATGCCGCCTCCAACCTGCATATCGAAGGCAACAGCGCAAGCGATACGCGCGAGGTCGCGCTCTATGCCGAGTTCGGCTTCGAGGGCGCGGTCATTGCCAACAATTCCGTGGACGGCGCCGCGATCGGGGTCTCGGTCACGAATTTCAACGAAGGCGGACGGCTTGCGGTCGTCCAGGGCAACCTGATCCGCAACCTCCTGCCCGTGCGCCCGCCCGGCACCGACCCCGGCGACGCCGCGGGGGTGGGCATCTCGGTCGAGGCGGATACGGCGGTGACCGGCAACGTGGTCGAGAACGCGCTTGCCGCCGGCATCATGCTCGGCTGGGGACGCTATCTGCGCGATGTGGCCGTCACCGGCAACGTGGTGCGCCGCGCCGATGTCGGCATCGGCGTCTCGGTGGCGCCCGGCGCCGGCACCGCGCTCATTGCCGACAACGTGATCTCCGAGACGCTGCGCGGCGCCATTGTCGGCATGGAGCGTTCCAGAGCGGTCACCGCGGATTTGGCGAAGGCGGGCGCCGAGCGATATGCGCATATCACGCTCGCGGGCAACCGCGTGCGTTGAGGCCTTCTCTCCGGCACTGCTCCACTGCTGTGCATGAGTTAGCAGTTGGCACATTCCGGCAGTACCGAGATGCCGGTATTGCAGCCGGTCAAATTCGAAATGGTGATCAATCTGCAAACCGCCAAGGCGCTCGGCCTGAGAGTCTCGGACAATTTGCTGTCGCTTGCCGACGAGGTGATCGAGTAAGCCTGTTGCTGCACCTGCTCACGGCCGGTATTGGCACCGAGCAGCAGTTGTTTGGACCTGAGCTTCACAGCCGCTATCGGAGGTGCTGCGGACCTACGGCGAGTCGCGTCGGATGACCGGCATCGGCGCGAATGATCCAACCGGGAGTTACACGATGTTCACCGAGCGAAATTCTTGGAATATCGTAAGGTCATTCCGGCTTGATGCCCCCGGCCTTGACGACCTTGGCCCACTTCTCAGTCTCGTCCATGATGAGCCTGCCGAATTCGGCAGGAGAGCCTGCAAGCACAGTAGCTCCTAAGTCGGCGAGCCTTGTTTTGATCTTGGGATCGCCAAGTGCCGCATTGATCTCCTTGTTGAGCTTGTCAATGATCCCAACGGGCATGTTCTTGGGCGCGCCAATGCCACGAATATTACTCGCCTCGTAGCCCGGCACGAAGTCGCCGACGGTCGGGATATCCGGCAGCGCTTCAGAGCGGGCGGCGGTCGTCACCGCCAATGCGCGCACCCTGCCTGCTTTGATATGCTCGATCGAAGAGGTTGTAACATCAAAGAATACCTGTACCTGGCCGGAAATGAGATCTGTCAGCGCGGGTGCCGCCCCACGATAAGGAACGTGATTCATCTGAACTCCGGTCATCTCCATGAACAACTCACCAGCAATATGCTGAGCGCCTCCTATGCCGGTCGATGCCATGTTGATCTTCCCGGGATTGACTTTGGCATAGGCGATGAACTCAGGCACTGTCTTGACCGGCAGGGAGGGGTTCACCTCCATGACGTTGGGATCGCGTGTGAGGCTTGCGACGGGCGCGATGTCGCGGACAAAATTGAAGTTGAGCTTTTCGTAGAGCGCTGCATTGACCGCATTCGCCGGCAAGGTGATCAGGAGAAGCGTGTAGCCATCGGGCACCGCGCGAACAACCGCCTCGGCGGCAATATTGCTGCCGGCGCCAGGCCGATTCTCGATGATGAATGGCTGACCGAGCCGTTCCGATAGCCACTGCCCTAACAGACGCGCAACGATGTCAGCCCCGCCGCCGGCCGGGAACCCGATGATGATGCGCACTGGTCGCGCCGGATAAGCTTGCCCCCGCGCAATCCGCGACATCACCGGCAGCGCGACAGCGCCAGCGGCAAGACCCAGAAATTGTCGGCGGGGACATTTCATGACATTTCCCGCTTTAAAAGGAAACAGTAGCACAATTGAAGGAGCTCGCGCAGGCAGAAATGGTGCCGACTAACGAGGGCTTCCATGTCCGTTCTGGCTCGGACGAGGCATGCCAACATGCCCGCCGATGTCTGTTGACTGAGGAGCATGGGCCTCAAAGGCGGCCGCAGGTCTTGACCCCATTGCACACATTAGCCCCTCTATCGTCGGCAGATTTCGGCTATATCGGACCTCGGCTCTCGACAGGGAGGCAACCTTGGACGACCCTATAACACTGTCGTCGCCCACGCGATCGGACGCGGCCTTTACGTGGCCGGATCGCATCTATGCAAACTTCAAACACGCCAGAGTCCGCCAGGTGGGCTACGTGCCGGACACCGGGCATGCTCGGCTCATCACGCTTTGCCAAGCTGATCCCGAGATCATCGACGTCGTTCTGACTACGGAAGCAGAGGGCCCTGGGCTCGTTGCCGGCGCGGCACTCGGTGGCCAACGTGCCGCATTGTTGATGCAGAGCAGCGGAGTCGGTAACTGCATCAATATGTTTTCACTCCTGCAAAACTGCGGATTTCCCTGCCTGATTCTGGTCACGATGCGAGGCGAGTTCGCCGATTTCAATCCCTGGCAGGTCCCGATGGGCTCTATTGCCGAGCAAACGCTCAAGCTCAGCGGGTTTCTTACTAATCGGATCGACAGACCGGAGGACGTCGACGAGGTCGTCGCGTCCGGGTGTGACATGGCTTTTAACGGCAATCTTCGCATCGCGATATTGCTGTCGCAGCGCATGGTCGGTCATCGGAGATGACAACCGCACTGAACCGTCGAGAATTCGTGGCAGGTATTCTCCGGGACCGCGGCGATCTTCTCGTGGTCGGTGGGCTCGGTTCGCCCACCTACGACATCGCAGCCTGCGGCGACCATCCGCTTAATTTTTACATTTGGAGTGCAATGGGAAGCTCCCTCATGGTGGGTCTGGGGCTTGCACTGGCGCGACCGGATCGCCGTGTAGCAGTGATCACTGGCGACGGAGAAGCGCTCATGGGCATCGGCAGTCTCGCGACCATTGGAGCGAAGCAACCAGGCAATCTCGCCATTGTGGTGCTCGATAACGCGCACTACGGTGCAACAGGCATGCAACCGAGCCATACAAAGGCAGGCATTGATCTTGCAATGGTCGCCAGGGGCTGCCGTTTCAAAACGATGATCGAGGTGTCTGAACCTGAGCGCAGCGCAGAAACGAGAGAGCTACTTTTCGCGGGTGATGGTCCGATTTTTGTTCTTGCAAGAGTGGAGGCCGACGATCCCCCGAGGGTCTACCCGAGCCTCGATGGTCATGCGACGAAGCTGCGGTTCATGCAGGCGTCGGCGAAAGATGCCTCATTGTGTTTCGGCCGTCCTGGCTAATGCGAATGGCGTGCCACCATGTCACGATGGATTGCGCCGCCTTGAAATGCTTGATGGTTGGTGACAGCGACGCGGGCTGGCCTGTCTGTGGTGGGATTCCTTGTCATGAGTCGAGCCATTGCCTCTGTGGCGTGTGGCTTCGCGGTTGCTGCGTGCTCTTTTCTCAGCTCATCGCCGCCCACGGACGATCTGCGGTTCGAATCCGAGCCCCCCGCCGCCGAAGTCAAGACCTCCACAGGGCAGACTTGTCGCACGCCGTGCGAGCTCCGAATCCAACTGCTCCCGGAGCTTTCGGCGACGTTTTCGCTCGATGGCCATGAACCGCAGACGGTCTCCCTAAAGCGGGTGCCTTCGCAGCCAATTGGCGCTCCACGGTTTTCGCCAAACCCCGTCTACGTCGAGCTTCAACCCGCGGCGGTCACGCCACCGAAACCTGCGGCGGTCACGCCACCGACGAAAATGCTGACGAAGAAAAAGCCGGCTGTCGCCGCGCGAACAAATAATGCGCCCGTCGCATCGGATGACCCCGGAGTGCCGCCTCCGACAGCCGTGCGTGAGCCGGCCATGCGCAGCACCATCGAATTTCCAGGAGTCGTGCGCAGCATCGAGTGGGCTCAGCCGACTGGGAGATAGCTGCCCAGATCAATGGCTCTTCCCAGCTACGAAGATCACCGAGGTCCGCAAGGTGATCGATCCGACGACGGAAAGGTTAGATTGATCGAATGAAACGGCGCGCGTTCATCACGCTCGTCGGCGGCGCGGTCGCGTGGTCGCTCGCGGCGCGGGCGCAGCAGCCGTCCATGCCGGTGATAGGATTTTTCAGCCCCTGCTCCGCCGGCACCTGCCCGTACATGCTTGATGGGCTTCGTCGCGGCCTTGCGGAAACCGGCTATGTTGAAGGCCGCAACGTGACCATCGAATACCGCTGGGCCGAGGGGCGTTATGATCGATTGCCGGAGCTGGCCGCTGAGCTCGTCCGCCGGCGCGTCGACGTCATTTTCGCCAGCGGCTCGTCTGCCCCGGGCCTCGCGGCCAAAGCCGCAACCTCGACCATTCCGATCGTATTCCAGACCGGCGGCGATCCGGTCGTGGACGGCCTCGTCACCAGCATGAACCGGCCGGGGACAAACGTCACCGGCGTGAGCCGGATGACCGTTCTGCTCGATTCCAAGCGGGTCGAGCTGCTGCACGAAGCTGTGCCCAAGGTGAACACGTTCGCCCTTCTGGTGAACCGGGACAGCCCGCGCACGGATTTCGTGATCGAGCAAGTTCAGAAAGCGGCGCGATCGCTCGGACTCGGCGCGGCAATCGTCAAGGTCGGCGCCGAGCCTGAGCTGGACGAAGCTTTCGTTGCGATCGCACGAGAGCGAGCAGGCGCGCTGCTGGTGAACTCCGATCCGGCCATGGACCGCTGGAGGCAAAAGACTCTGGCGCTAACCATGCAGCACGCGCTTCCCACGATGTTCAGCAACCGCGAATATATCGTGCGCGGGCTCATGAGCTACGATTCCAGCATCGTCGACTCATTCCGTCAGGCCGGAAGCTATGTGGGCCGCATTCTCAAAGGCGAGAAGCCGGCCGACCTGCCGGTTCTGGAGCCAACCAAGTTCGATTTCGTGCTCAACCTGAAGACCGCAAAGGCGCTCGGCCTTGAGATTCCGCTCAAGATGCATGCCTTCGCCGACGAGGTGATCGAATAAGCGGTTCTTTGCTGCATTGCATCGGTAAGACTCCGGTCACCCCGGAGGCTAGAGCGGGATGACTTTTCTTCGAATCGTCATCCCGCTCTACCTCTTTGTTTGAGCATGTCCTTTTTCGCAAAACCGGTTCCCACTTTTGCGGGACATGCTCTAAGCGGCGCTTGAGGCTGGGCTC
>Ga0306923_10000576_pt1 | contig 29166 bp, 22 predicted proteins | sample sta12Can44000108_FD_203841 | JGI IMG/M metagenome (GOLD analysis project Ga0306923, IMG submission 203841) | Lab enrichment of tropical soil microbial communities from Luquillo Experimental Forest, Puerto Rico - statanox.12C.anox.44.000.108 (v2)... | ecosystem: Environmental > Terrestrial >... | reverse complement strand
TGTTTCACTGCGTCCCAAGCATCCGCGCAGGCCGTTTTCGGCAGCATTCTCGGAACGGTCACCGACCCACAGGGTAATGCCGTTGCGGGTGCCAAGGTAGTCGTCACATCTACGACCAAGAATTTCACGTTCGAAACCACATCGAACGAGAGTGGCAACTATTCCGTCACACACTTGATCCCCGATACGTACAAGATTCACGTTGAAGCAACCGGATTTAAGGCGTACGACGTTGCCAGCATCGCCGTAACCGCCGACTCCTCGGCAAAAGTTGACGCTGCTCTCCAGGTTGGCGCAATTACCCAGTCGGTCGAAGTAACTGGTGAAATTCCTCAGCTCCAGACGGATCGCGCCGACGTGGACATTTCGTTTAACCAAACGTACGTGCAGGAACTGCCGGTCCTCAATCGCAACTTCACCAACTTTGAGCTGCTCTCTCCCGGCACGCAGAAGCTCGTCGGCTGGAGCCACGCGGCTACCGAAAACCCTCAGGGCGGCGGCCAGATTTTCGTGAACGGTCAGCACTTCTCCGGTACCAGCTTCGAGCTGGACGGGACCGACAATCAGGATCCCATTCTCGGCATCATCGTCGTCAATCCCAACCTCGACGCCATCGGCGAAACCAAAATCGCCTTGCAGGACTATGACGCCGAAGCAGGCAAGGCCATTGCCGGCTACGTCAAAGTTCAGACGAAATCCGGTACCAACGATTTCCACGGCGGAGGGTTCTACTTCTACCGCGACAGCGACCAGCAGGCTCGTGATCCCTTCACCAATAAGCCGGGCGTTCCCCTTGCTGCGGCCAACTGGAAGCAGTTCGGCGGAAACCTCGGCGGGCCGATCCTCAAAAACAAATTGTTCTTCTTCGGCGACTACCAGGGAACCAGGCAGCAGCAGGGCATCACCAACCTGTACACCGTCCCTACCGCGACCGTGCTGCAGTCCTGCAATCCCGCTACGAATGCCGCGAGCACTACTCCAGGCTTTTGCAACATGAGCGAATACCTCGGCGCCAACGGACAAGCCTATGATCCAGCCACTGGCAGTGCCCTCGATGGGTCGGGACGCGCAGCGTTCGCGGGAAACCTGATTCCGATCGCAAGAATCAGCTCGCAGGCTGCCGCAATTTTGGCTGAGTTCCCTGCTCCGAACGCGGGAGCCGCTGGGGACGTCACCAACAACTTCACCTCCCAGGGTGCTGGGCCGTTCACTCAAAATTCATTCGACGTGCGCATCGACTATGCTGCGCCTCGCAATTTTCAGGTCTTCGGCCGCTTCAGTCTCGACTATTTCTCGTTGTCGGGCAAAGGCGGGCTGGGTGCCCTCGGTGGCGCCGGTTTCGGCCCCGGTGGCCTGAACGGTTCGTCCATCAACCACGATTACAGCTTGGCCAGCGGCTTCACTAAACCCATCGGTACTCACTGGCTTACCGACTTCCGTTTTGGGTACTTCAAGTACAATCCCGTCACCGCTTATTCCGACGCATCCGCGTCCCCCATGGACACGTTTGGAGTTCCTGGTCTAAATTCCGGACCGGGTATCGTCGGTCCCCCGGTAACCGGTGGTCTCTCTTCCTTCTTCTTCAATTCCAACGGCAGTTCCAATGGCTATAGCGGTTTGTCCCCTGTCGGCGATGGCCTCAACGTCGGCCGCTGCAATTGCCCGCTCACCGAAAGCGAACAGCAGTTCCAGTGGGTCAACAACTGGACTCGCACGCAAGGCAACCACACCATCAAGTTTGGCGCAGACATTCGTTACGCCATGAACCTCCGCGTTCCCAGCGACTCCAACCGCACAGGCATTTTGAACTTCGACGCGGGTGGCACCTCGTTCGGCGGCACTCAGGGCAACGCCCTGGCCACATTCCTTTTGGGCGACGTCAATTCCTTTCAGCGTTTCGTCAGCACCAGCCTGGATGCTGCGGAGCGCCAGAAGCGTCTGTTCTTCTATGGCCAGGACTCCTGGCGCATCAGCCCGAAGTTCACCATGACCTACGGGTTGCGCTGGGAGATCTATTTCCCAGAGACCGTCAACGGCAAGGGTAACGGCGGTTTTGCGGACCAGCAGTTAGGCGTTGTCAAGGTAGCGGGCTACGGGCCTATTGGTCTGAACGGCAACGTGGACAATACTCTGAAGGCATTTGCGCCTCGCTTGAGCTTTGCCTATCAGTTTGATCCCAAGACCGTCGTTCGTATCGGTTACGGCCGGAGCTTTGATATCGGCGTGTTTGGCTCCAACTTTGGCCACGTCGTGACCCAGAACCTTCCGGTTCTCGCTCAGCAATCCATTGCCGATTCGAATCTGAATTCCGCCGCCCACGACAATCGGACCGCAGTGTTCACACTGGCGCAGGGTCCACCGGCGTTCGACTTCAGTCCCATACTGGGCGCGATCTCCTCGAATGGGACGCTGCCACTGTTAGGCCCGGCGGGCAACACTTCGCCCAACATCCGTCCAGGAATTCAGCGCTTACCCACGATCGACCAGTGGAATGCCACGATACAACGGCAGCTTACTCCGACTCTCAACCTGACTGTCAGCTACGTCGGCAACAAGGGTACGCACGTCTTCTCCGGTCGTGGGCCGTCCTACAACTCCAACGAGGCGGCGATTGGCGGCGGCACCGACGCCTATCAGTGCACGCCGAACCCAGCGCCGGCAACAACTTTTGACTGCAAACAGGGCTTCAAACCGTTCATACCAGCGAACGAACGTCGCCGTCTGTTCCTGAACGGCGTTCCAGCCTTTGATGCAGGGACTCCATTTCAATGCTGCGCAGTCGACCTGAACTATAACGGTAACGATGCCAACGACAATTACGAGGCGCTGCAAATCAAGGGGGAAAAACGCCTAAGCCAAGGCTTGCAGTTCATTGCTCATTACACCTTCTCCCACGCCAACTCGTACGACAGCTCCTACTACTCCGTGGACAAAAAGTGGGCGTATGGTCCTAACCCTGACAATCGCAACCACGTGTTTGTGATCAATAGCGTCTATGAACTGCCCGTAGGCCGTGGCAAGAAATTCATGGGCGACATTAGCCGCCCTGCCGATCTCCTGATCGGAGGCTGGCAGGTCACCAACACCCTAAACTGGAGCGGCGGCCTTCCTTGGACGCCCAGTCTTCAGAACTGCGGCCAGGTTTCCGACGCTGGTCCGTGCCGTCCCGATAAGATCGGCTCTCAGCGCCTCAAGACCGGCGTGACGCGCGGAAGTGATGGTAACCTCTATTGGTTCCAACCGGTTACCACCCTGACTCAGAATCTTCCAGAAATTGCAAATTCGCCGACAGACATCTCAGGCACGCTTGATTCGTGCCAGTCGACGCGCCCAGCCAACGGACCTTTTGCTCTACCGGCCTGCGGCCAAATCGGCGACGTAGGCATTTATTCCTATCGCGGACCTCACGGCTTCTTTGACGATATGGCGATCTCCAAGAACTTCACGATCACCGAACGCGTCAAGGCGCAGTTCCGCTTCGATGCCTACAACGTTTTCAATCATCCGGTGCTGGGCTTCAACTCCAACCAGGGCAGTACCTGCGTTGACTGCACCATCGCGAGCGGCGCCGGACGCATCGCCGACATCGAAAACGACAGTTCGCCGGGTTCGCCGACTGGCATGCGCCAGCTCCAGTTCGGCGTTCGTCTGACTTTCTAACCCCGAACACCCCAAAGCAGAGCGGGGAGTCCTTTACCGGGCTCCCCGTTTTTGTTTGACTCCAACCGCGACGTTCAGAGCTCACATTTTGTAAAATCACCAGGGTGGAGGTGCCCCGTTTTTTATCATCCCTTCTGCCGCCGCGCTGGCTTCACGTCGCTTTGTTTGGTCCTAGCGGTCATCGCCTGCTATGGCCAGTCTTCCAGCGCGCCCGCCCCTCTAACGCCGCCGGCCACTCCGTTCGATCGGGTTCACAGGCTCTCCGAGCAAGGCAAATTCGACGAAGCCCTGGCCATCCTCAGCGATCTCTCCAAAGCGACTCCGCCGCCAAAAAACCTGGCGCACGAATACGGCGCCACGTACTACCGCAAGGGCGATTACCTCAACGCCGTTACTTGGTTGAAGCAGGCCAGCCTGGAAAATCCCGACGACGGCGAAGCCGTCCAGCTTACTGGCCTCTCGCTCTATCTTGCCGGCAAGCCCAACGATGCCATTCCGTATCTTGAGAAAATTCAGTCGTGGTATCCCAGTGCCAATGTGGACGCAGCCTACATTCTCGGCGTCGCATACATTCAGACCAAGCAATACGCAAACGCCCGCGCTGCGTTCGCCAAAATGTTTCAGGTTCCGCCCGATTCCGCCGCGGCCTATCTCTTCACGGCTCGCTTGCTGCTCCGTTTCGATTTCGGCCCCATCGCCGAAGAGTACGGCAAGAAAGCCGTCGAGCTTGATCCCAAACTCCCGCTCGCTCACCAGATGCTCGGCGAACTCTATCTCTATCAATCCAAAATCGCCGAAGCTGCCGAGCAGTTCGAGCGGGAGCTTGCCCTCAATCCCGGCAATCCCGTCGCCTATTACAAGCTTGCCGATGCCTACTCGCGCGCCCAGAAATTCGACGATGCCGAAAAGCTCCTGCAGCGTTCCATCTGGCTGGACTCTACGTCGACGGGCCCGTATATTCTGTTGGGCAAAGTCCTGTTGAAAAAAGGCGAAACCCAGCTTGCCGTTCGCGCCTTGCAGCGGGCTGTATCCATGGATCCAAACAACAACATCCCGCACCACCTGCTCGGCCAGGCCTACCGCGATCTCGGACGTACGGAAGATTCGCAGCGCGAACTGAAACTCGCCGAACAGCTGCAGTCTCGCGAAGATTCGAAACAACCCTGACCTTGGCACCTCATGCCGCCGCAAAAAGCCAACGACAATCAGCCGCGGCCGCTCGTCGTCGGCCTCGGCGAACTCCTCTGGGACCTGTTCCCGCGCGGAAAGCAACTCGGCGGCGCTCCTGCAAACTTCGCCTACATCACCGCCCTGTTAGGTGACTGCGCGGTGGTAGCCAGCCGCGTCGGCGACGATCGCCTCGGCCAAGAGGCGCTCTGGCTCCTCAAATCCAACCGCCTCAACATCGATCACGTTCAGCGCGACGCGCAGCATCCAACCGGCACCGTGAAGGTCGAAGTCGACGCCAAGGGCCAGGCCGAATATGTCTTCCCCGAAAACGTCGCCTGGGATTTCATGGAATTTTCCGAAGACTGGATTTCGCTCGCTCGCGCGACGCACGCCGTCTGCTTCGGTTCCCTTGCGCAGCGCAACTCCGTGTCCCGCGGCACTCACCGCGCCTTCCTGGCCGCTCTCCCGTCCATCGCTATCGGAATCTTTGACGTCAATCTGCGCCAGTCCTTTTTCACCAGCGAAATTCTTCGCGATTCCGTGCGTTTCGCCAAAGTCCTCAAGCTCAATCACGAGGAATTCCCTCGCTTCCTTGAATTGATCCGCTGTCCTCTCAAGGATTCAGATCGCGGCGACGTCACCGCAGCTCGCTGGCTTTGCAAAGAGTTCGCCCTTCAGCTGGTGTGCATCACACGAGGACCGAACGGCAGCCTTCTCGTCACTTCCTCGGCCGAGCACGAGCATCCCGGTTTCCGAATCAAAATCGCCGACACCGTCGGCGCTGGCGACGCCTTCACCGCGACCATGGTTCATCACGCGCTCCGCGGCTCATCACTGCCGGTAATGAACGCCGCGGCCAACCGCATGGGTGCGTGGGTTGCTTCACAGGAAGGCGCCATGCCTCCCGCCGACCATGAAATTCTTAGAGAGGTGCGAGCAGCATGACGCGGGCAGGACCGGCTGTGGCGTGTGCAGTTTTAGCGCTGCGGGCCCCGGGTGCTACCAACGAATAGGGAGAGCTTCAGCGGAAACTCAGTGCGAAGCAGACTGCAGCTGTTCCGTCGCCAGCTTTTCTACTTGGGTTCGCGGCAGCTGGTGCAGAAACTCCAGAAAAACCGCGTTGGTCCAGCCGAATCCCACAACGTTGATGTTGTATCCGGCCTTCACTGCGGTTTCCGAGGACCGCGTCACGGCATCGTACTTTTCGCGGATGGTTCCGTCGTGCCGGAAATTCGCCGCGATCATGCTCAGGAAGTTGTAACTGATGCGGTCCGCGTCGGTATGGAATCCGTAGTTTCGCATTCCCTCGATGGCCACCAGTTGTGTCGGCGCCCAGGCGTAAGGAAAATCCCACTGTCCTTCGGATTCGTAGGGGCTCATGACCAGCCCGCCCGGTTGCTCCAGTTTGCCCAGGTGTTTCATGATCGCCGCGGCCTGCTCCTTCGTTGCCACCCCCGCCCACAGCGGATAGAACGTCGTGATGTATACGTAGGTCGACCGCTCTTGGTGGTGCAAATCCCAATCAAAAAACATTCCCTGTTCCGGGTCCCACAGATATTTCTGGATGTTCCGCCCGCGCCGAGCGGCACGCTCCTTCCACGCCGCCGCGTCGGTCGGCCGGCCGAGTATCGTGCTCATCGCTTCCATGTCTTTTTCGTATTTGTAGAGCAGGCTGTTCAGGCACACCGGTGCGTAGTGGTGCGTGCCCGCGCCGTGCGGACCGAAGCGAAAGGACACGTCAAACCCCGATTCGCGCATGGAGCGGTCGCCGCGGTAAAACTCTTTGCTCAGGGTCACGCCGGTGGCGCCTTCGCAGTCCGGTTTTCTGGCCTCTACGGGCGCCTCGCAGACCTCCACGGCGTAGTGCTTGCCGACTCCGTTGCCGTTGGGCTTCGCGATCGACTCACGTTCGAGGTATCCGCGGTCCAGTTCCGGATGCATGATGAAATACGCGGCGACCCGGCGGTAGTGATCGGTTTCGTCCTTCAGGCTTTCCGGCGCCGGCACGTCGCCGTGATCGTAGTAGCGCGAGAGCCCGGTGTCGCCGGCCGCGTGCGGAGCCTCGGCCCACATCTGGTAGTCTTTCGCGGCGTAGCCGTAAGCCCGCTCCAGCCACTTACGGTCTTCGCGCCCGGCGGCCTTCTCGGCCTCGTACACGCTCAAAATCATCGAAGTCAAAAACGGCGGCTGCGACCGGCTCAGGTAATAGCTGCGGTTCGCGTTCAGAATTGTTCCGTAGTGCTCGATCTCGAACAGAAAATTTTCGATCATTCCTTTGGCCATTGCGATCCGGCCGGCGCGTACCAGTCCGCGCACGATGAAATAGCTATCCCAACCGTACATTTCGTTGAATCGTCCGCCGGGGACAACGTAGTTGTGTTCGAGGTAAAGCAGGCCCTGCGGGTCAAGTTTTGCGGGATCGATTTGTCCCGGCTGGGTGATTTTTTCCGGCAGCGACTTCACCTGAATGTGGCAGCGCTTTTGCATTTCGGCGATGTTAGAGGGAACCGCCAGCTCGGCAGGCAGGTACAACACGGAATTCTCCGCAAGCTTAGGGTCGACAACCGTGGTGCACTCTTCCATCGAACGCGTCAACGTGTCCCACGATTTGGCGATGTAGTCGAGGATCGGCTCGAGCCCCGGGGCGGCCACCGCGCTGTCAGATTCGGCTGAGACCTTCACCGGCAAGACCATAGAAATTACCAGCAGCAGGAGGAAGTTCCCGCACCTGGAAAAGTGGGAGAAACGGATCATGAGAATCACTCTCGGCCGGGGATAAATGCCGAGGGCTAGAATAGATGCAAACTATTGAAAAGTAAAGCACTTAGTACTCTCCTGGGCGTCGCCCGACGGCCGGCCCAACTGGGCTCCAGTTGAGGTAAGGAAACAGGGCTTGAAATATGCAACTTGTTTTTAATGCAACTCCGGAGCCAACCTAGCCGTGACCGCTTCCGGTGAGCCCGCGAACGATGTTGGCGACAAATCCTATCGCGTCTCCAAAAAGCATCAAGGTCCGGTCCAGATAGTAAAGCGGATTTTCAATTCCGGCGAAACCCGCGGACATGCCGCGCTTGATCACCATCAAGCGTGCACGCCTTGTCCACATCGAGCATGGGCATTCCGTAAATGGGGCTGCTCGATGGCCGCGGTACCCAGGATCGTCGCCAGCGTGGTCTGGTGCTCGCCGGCCAGGATGATCGCGCCAACCACGGCAATGGCGTGGAGCGCGTTGGTCAGCGACATCAGCGGCGTGTGCAGGAGCGGCGAAACCCGCCGGATCACTTCGAATCCGATGAACGCGGCCAGCATGAATACGTACAAACGGGACAACAATCGAGTTTCACCGTATCACACTCCTTTCGCCGCCGGCATGCCGAAGAACTCGAGCACGCGGGCGTTTACAATTTCGCCGCCATGTGTCAGCAGCGTTTCGCGGTGGATTTCATCCGCTTCGTTAATGCGCAGCTTTCCGTCTTTGACCAGATTCAGAAGGAAGGAGGTCACATTTTTCGCATACATCTGGCTGGCGTGATAGGGAACCGAGCTGGCCAGGTTGAACTCGCCGATGATCGTGACGCCGCGCTCGATCACCGTTTCTCCGCCCCGCGTCAGTTCGCAGTTTCCGCCGCGCTCCGCGGCGAGATCGATGATCACCGAACCCGGCGCCATGCGCGCGACCATCTCGGTCGTCACCAGCACCGGCGATTTTTTCCCGGGAATCACGGCCGCCGTGATCACCACATCGTTGGCAGCGATCGCTTCGCCCAGCAGCTCGCGCTGCTTGCGGTAAAAGTCTTCGCCCTGCGCGGTCGCGTATCCCCGCGCATCCTGAGCGTCCTTGGCCTCGATCGGCAATTCCACAAAGCGGCCGCCGAGGCTCTGCACCTGCTCTTTGGCGGCGGGCCGCATGTCGTAGGCCGACGCTACCGCGCCCAAGCGACGGGCGGTGGCGATGGCCTGCAGGCCGGCTACGCCCGCGCCGATGATCAGCACGCGCCCCGGAGTGATGGTTCCGGCCGCCGTGGTGAGCATCGGAAAAATCCGCGGCAGCGTATTCGCCGCCATCACCACCGCTTTATATCCGCAAATGGTGGCCATCGACGACAACGCGTCCATGCTTTGCGCGCGCGTGGTGCGCGGCATGAGCTCGACCGAAAACGAAGTCGCCCCGGTCCTTGCGATTTCCTGCAAGGTCGCCGCAGCTCCCAGCGGCCGCAGGAATCCGACCAGTACCTGCCCGTTGCGCAGCAGGGGCAGGTCCGCTTGTCCGGTTTTGTCGTTCGAGCCGTGGCACAAGACCTGGGCAACGATGTCCGCGTTCAGGAAAACTTCCGCGCGGCTCGCCGTCACCTTCGCGCCTTTTTCCGAGTATTCGCTGTCCGGATACCCGGCGGCTTCACCCGCACCCGCTTCGATTACCACCTCTAAGCCGGCTTTGCCGAGGCCGGGCACTACGCCCGGCACGAGCGCTACTCGCCTTTCGCCCGGATAACTCTCTTTGGGAACCCCGACAATCATGAAACGCCCCCGCGCGAAAGCGCAAATCGCCAGTCGTAAATCGATTTATTTAAGAATGCACCGGGAAGCGCGCCGCGGGAGGGAACCGCTGGCCCGGCGCGCCGGAGGACACCGCCAAACTCAATCCGCTGGTCTGATTCCGGTTGCAACACGTTCGCCCGTGTACACCGTTTCCGCATTTTATCGTCTATTTGGCGAATGTCCACTAAAACCTGTCCGCGCCGGGCCTGCCTATGGTTGACAAACCGGCGCGGTGCTGCGAATGTTTTGCACGCTCTGGCGGAGGTTCTGATGCGTCTAGCAACGTTGCTGGTGCTTTGGATGCTGTTCGCCGCGGCTTTGCCCGCTCGAACCACTGAGGCGCCCGGGTCGTCCGCCACTTCCGCGGAGGATGAGATCGCCCGCATCGTCGGCCACTCCTTTACCGGCAACGGCGCCATGGAATTTCTCGAGGCCCTAACGGACGGAATCGGCGGCCGGATCACCGGCAGTCCGGGGTCGCGAGCCGCGGCCGAACTGATCTTGAAAGAGCTTAAGGGCGCCGGATTCGACAACGCGCACAGCGAAGAATACAAACTCGCTTCGGTCTGGGAGCACGGGGCGGCCACGGGGGAGGTTGTGAGTCCGGTAGAGCGCCGGTTGATTGTGGGTTCCTACGGATGGGTGCCCGGGACGTCCGGTCCGATCGAAGTTCCCGTGACCGATTATGGCCTGGCCACCGCGGATCCCGCGCCGCCGCTCGATCGTTTTAAGGGCAGCGCCGTCATCGTGGACCTGCGCAGCAGCGGTCTGTCGACAGCCTATGTGGGCATTCGAGCCGTCCTCGCCAGGAGGCTCGCTTCGGCCGGCGCGGCGGCCATGTTCATCGTTTCCGATAAGCCTGACCGCATGGTGTACACGTCGGCTTTTGGCTTCTATCCGCGTGCTCCTTTGCCGGTCCTGTCCATAGCCAGCGAAGATGCGGCTTTTCTGCGGCGACTGCTGGCCAAAGGGCAGGTGAAGATTCGGCTGGACGTGCAAAATTCCTTTGCCGCTTCGCCGGGCATGGAACGCAATGTTGTAGCCGACCTTCCCGGAGACGACACGCGCGAAATGGTGCTGCTGACCGCACACTTCGACGACTGGGACCCGGCGCAGGGCGCCAATGACAACGGGGCGGGTGTCGCGGTGGTTCTTGAAGCCGCGCGCATTTTCAAGCGCCTCGGGATCCGCCCGAAGCACACCATTCGCTTCGTGTTTTTCTCCGGAGAAGAACAGCTGTCCAACGGCTCGCGCGCCTATATCGACCGCCACCAGGCTGAGCTCGATTCCATTCGCGCGGTCTTCAATATCGACTGCGGGGCGCACCCGCCGCTGGGGTTCAAGATTCACGGCCGGACCGATCTCGAACAGCCTTCTCGGAAGCTGCTAGAGCCGCTGGCCGCTTTGGGCGCGGGGCGCATATCGCTTGAAGCGGATTTCGATTCGGACCAGGAGACGTTTATCGTGGCGGGCGTGCCCATCTATTCGCTCTATGTCGAGCCGCAGGACTACGACGCCAGGCATCACACCATCATTGACACCTTCGAAAGGGTGGATCCGATGATGGTCAAATTAGAAACCGCGGTGATGGCGGTTGCGGCCTACTCCCTGGCCAATGCTGACAAGCGGCCGGGTCCGCGAATCAATCCGGCCGAAGTGCAGGAACTGCTGAAGCGAACCGGGCTCCTGCCGCTCTACAAACTCGAATACGCCGACGAAAATTCCCGGCCGTAAGTCAGTTTTGCGCCGGCTTGTAAGCGGAGTCCTGCAGCTGGTCCAGCATTTCGCGCACTTTTCGTCCGAGCACGGTCGGGCTGAACGGCTTCTGCAGGAACGATGTCAGCTTTCCGCTGCTTCCGTTGCGCATCGCCACCGTGTTCGTGTATCCGGACATGAAGAGCACGCCCACTTCCGGCCGCATCGCCAGGATTTCGTCCGCCATGTCCCGACCGTTCATGCCCGGCATGATCACGTCCGTCAACACCAAGTCGATCGGGCCCGCGTGCTGCCGGCAAATCTCCAGCGCCGCGTCGGGGCGTTCCGCCACCAGTATCGAGTAGCCGCGCGATTTCAGAATCTCCTGCGCCAGCCCGCGCACCAGCGGATCGTCTTCCACCAGCAGAATGGTCTCCTTCCCCGCCAGGCTTTGCGATAGCGGCGGCGACGGCGCCAACTCCTGTTCGTTCTCGAACACCCTCGGCAGGTACACCCGGAAGCTGCTGCCTTTGCCGATCGCGCTGTGCACCCAGATGTATCCGCCGCTTTGCTTCACGATTCCGTACACCATGGAAAGGCCAAGTCCGGTGCCTTTGCCTAATTCCTTGGTGGTGAAAAACGGCTCGAAGATGCGCGCTTGTGTTTCGTCGTCCATGCCCAGGCCGTTGTCCGTCACGGCCAGCATGACATAGCTCCCGGGCACCGCGCCCAAATGGCCTTGCGCGTAGGATTCGTCCAATTCGATGTTGGCGGTTTCCAGCGTCAGCGTGCCTCCGTTGGGCATGGCATCGCGCGCGTTGATGACCAGATTCAAGATCACCTGCTCAATCTGGCCCGGATCGGCTTTGATCGTACCGAGATTTTTCGCGGTAACCGTCACCATCTCGACGTTTTCGCTGATCAGACGGCTCAGCATCTTCTCGGCATTCCAGACCAGGGTGTTCAGATTGAACACTTTCGGCTGCATCACCTGCTTTCGGCTGAACGCCAGCAATTGTTGGGTGAGCGATGCGGCCTGGTCCGCCGCTTTGCCGATGCGTTCGAGCTGCGGCATTCCGTCAGCGTTTCCTCCGCGTTCGATCAGCAGGTCGCAGTAGCCTTTGATCACCATCAACAGGTTGTTGAAGTCGTGCGCCACGCCGCCGGCCAGGCGTCCGATCGTTTCCATGCGCTGGGCTTGCCGCAGTTGCGTCTCGAGCGATTTGCGTTCGGAAATATCCACCGCGATGCCGATGAGATAGCATGCCGCGCCCTTCTTGTCGCGGACCAGATAAAGGTGAAGGTCGGCGAATACGCGCCGCCCGTCCCGCAGGATGTAGCGCTTCTCGCGGCGGTCATACTCAATTTCGCCGTGGATGAGTTGCTGAAATCTCTCGGCATCGCCGGCGCGGTCGTCGGGATGCGTCAACTCGTCGAAAATGTCGACCCCGGCCATGTCCTCTTCCTTGAGGCTCAGCATCTGCCGGCAGGCCAGATTGGAAGCCACGATCCTGCCGTCGGTGGAGATGACCGCCATTCCGATCGGCGAGCCGTCGAAAATCGTGCGGAAACGTTCTTCGCTCTCCGCCAGAGCTTCAATGGCGCGATAGCGCTCGGTGATGTCGAGAGAGCTGCCGACGATCCCGGCCACGCGGCCCTGGGCATCCCTTAGCGGCCCTTTGGTGGTGAGAAAGGTCCGCGTCACGTCGCCCCGTGAAATCTCTTCTTCGTAGGTGCTTACCAGCCCGGACCGCAGCATTTCCTGGTCGCGCGCCATCAGTTCGCTCGCCGATTCGGGCGAAAACAACTGCGAGTCCTTCTTGCCTACGATTTCTTCGAGCCGTTTTCCCACCAGCATCACGCCAGCCGAATTCATCAGCTGGTAGCGACCCTGCAAGTCCTTGACGTAGATGGCCGCGGTCGTCCCTTCGACAATGGCATGCAGCATTTCATGCTGATTGCGCAGAGCTTCCGTGCTGCGGCGCAGAGCGTCGTGCGTCAGCAGCAACCGCGCGTAGGAGATACCCAGCGACAGCAAGACGGCCAACGCCGCGATTTTGAGCTGTGTCGGGGCCACGCTTGCCGCCATAACCACCACCAGGACGGGAAAAACCAGCGGAAGCACGTGGGTCAGCAACATTCGTGGCCGGCGGCGTTTTGCGCCGGCGGGCGATGGCTCGGTCTCTTTGCCGTCCTCCCAGCAGGTGGCGGTGACCAGAGGAATCAGCCAGGGCATGCTCCAGACCAGGTCGAACCACGTGCCGTTGCCCTGCTCCGGGAAGCCGGCTACGAAGTACAGGTCGGTCAGGAGAGCCACGGCGCGGAACAGGCCGATGCCCAGAAACAGCTTTCTCTCGGGCGCGCCGCGCATCGAAAAAGCGCGAGCGAAAAACGCCGCGGTCATCAAGCCATCGGTGGCAGCGGAAAGGCCGTAGGCGGACCAGCTGGAGTCCTGCGCCGACAGCGCCGAGAAATAGAAGAAAAGCAGCACGAAAACCAGGGCCACCTGGCCGAAGTCCAGCAGCCTGCGCCGGTCCGCGCCTTCCGGTTCCTCTTCGCTGTCGAGAAACAAGCACATCACCAGCGGGGCCGGCCAAGCCATGTAGAAGATGTCAACAAACCACAGGTTCCGCGTGGGCAGGTTGAGATAGCTGCCGTAGTAGGCGCCGAAGGCTTGCCCCGCGCACCAGAGAAAGAAGGCGGTCGCCGAGAGCTTCCAGAAAAGGCGGCCGAGCGTTTGCGAACGTCGCATGGCGCGCAGAGATGCGACGAACGTGGTGATACCCAACAGCAGCTGAATCGTATCGGAAAGGAGCGGACCCGACCGGGCGTCGCCGAGCCACTTCAATACCGTGGCGTGAGCGACGAGCAGGGCACCGGCAGCCAGCAGAAAGTAACGACGCGATGTCATTTCCGCCCTGGAAAGTGGATTTCTTCCATCTTATTCCAGGCCAAGTGGCGGAAAGAATTTTCCGCGAAAGAGCTCTTTCAATCGGTTACGTAGGCGCCGGCATACCGGGGTCGGAGAGCGGCGGCGGATTCCGGAAAACCGCGCTTCAGCCTCAGGCCAGGCCGAGTTTGCTGAGCGGCAGTTCGCGGACGCGCTTGCCGGTGGCGGCAAAGATGGCGTTGCACAGCGCCGGCGTGAATGGCGGAACGCCGGGTTCACCGATGCCCGCGGGCGGCGCGTCGCTCGGAACCAGATGGACGTGGGTTTCGCGCGGCGCGTTGTTCATCCTGGCCAGGGGGTAGCGGTCGAAGTTGGTTTGCTCGATGACGCCGTTTTTCGCGGTGATTTCGCCGAACAAAGCCAGGCTCGCGCTGAACGTGGCGGCGCCTTCAAATTGCTGCAGGGCCATTTCCGGATTAACGATGGTGCCCGCGTCGACGGCCGTGTCGACCCGGCCGATGGCTACCTTTCCGTCTTTGCCCATCTCGACCTGGACCACGGTTGCGACGTAGGTCAGGAAGCTGCGATGGATGGCCAGGCCCATGCCAGAGCCGCTGCCGTTCCGCTTCTTGCCCCAACCGGCCTTCTCCGTGGCGATTTCAAGAACGCGGCGAAAACGCGCGGTGTCGATCGGATATTTCTCGTAGTCGCCGTCGTAGTTGGTGTAGTCCTTGGCCAGCTCAGATCTGGGGATGATGCGATCGCGGCCGAGGAGCGCAAGGACGTAATCGCGCGGATCCTGGCCGGCGGCGTGTGCGAGTTCGTCGGCAAAGCAGTGTTCCGCGAAGCCGTGGAAGACGTTGCAGACGCTGCGCAGCCAGCCGATGCGAACGTGGGCTTTGGCTTCGCCGTTTTCCGCGCGGTGGTTGGGGATGGCGAAAGGCAGATCGCTCCAGCCGAGTCCGATTTCGCCGGCGTCGGCGGTGAGGGCGTTGGCGTCGAAGGTGGAGGCGATGGGCGGAAACGTACTGCGCTGCAGCCAGGCGGTCGGCTTGCCGTCCGCGCCAAGCGCGGCTTTAAGATACATGGCCGCGACGCTGTGGAAGGTGTCGAACTGCAGATCGTCTTCGCGGGACCAGACTACTTTGACCGGCTTGCCGGATTTTTTGGAAAGCACCGCCGCTTCGACCGCGAAGTCCGGAAACGACTTGCGGCCAAAGCCGCCGCCGAGCAGCGTGACGTTGACGGTGACGTCTTCTTTCTTTGCGCCCACCGCGGAGGCGACGGCTTCGCGCGTGCCTTGCGGGTTTTGCGTGGCCGCCCAGACTTCGACTTTGCCGTCCTGGTAGCGGGCGAGCGCAGCGGGCGGCTCCATCGAGGCATGCGCGAGCATCGGCGCGTAGTATTCGGCTTCTATGACCTTTCCGCCTTTGGAGAACGCTTGGTCCACGTTGCCGATTTCGCGCACCACTTTGCAGGGTTTGCGGCAGGTGGCCTGGAGTTCCGCCTTGTAGGGATCGGAGTTGTAGGATTTGTGCTCGCTGTCGGTCCACTCGACCTTGAGTTTCTTCTTGCCCTGCATGGCGGCCCAGGTATGGTCAGCGAGAACCGCCACACCGCCATGCGCTTGAAAGAGGATGGGAGGCCTGTACGGATCGATGGTGGCGGTCTGTTTCACGCCCGGAACGGCCAGAGTAGCCTGGTCGTCGACGGATTTGACGGCGCTGCCCAGTACCGGCGGGTGGGCGATGTTCGCATAGAGCATGCCCTCCATGTGCGTGTCGATCCCGTAGACAGCTTTGCCGCGCACCATGTCTTTCAGGTCGTAGCTGGAAACGCCTTTGCCCATGTAGCGCCACTGGCTGCGCGGCTTCAGCTTGAGTTCTTCCTTCTTCGGCACCGGGAGCTTTGCGGCGGCGCCGACGAGTTCGCCGTAGCCGGCCTTTCTCCCGGACTTGCTGTGCAGAACTTCGTGCGTGCCGGTGGAACACTCGGATTCGGGCACGTTCCAGTTTAGTGCCGCGGCGCGCACCAGCATGAGTCTGGCCGCGGCGCCGGTTTCGCGCAGCGTTTCAAACGAACCGCGCACGGAATGCGAGCCGTCCGTGTCCTGGTCGCCGTACTTTTCGTCACCCACCGCCTGCACGATTTTTACGCGATTCCAGTCGGCGTCGAGCTCGTCGGCAATGACACGAGGAAGAGCGGTCTTGCTGCCGCTGCCCATCTCGGAACGATGCGCGATGGTGTAGACGGTGCCGTCTGTGTCTATCGCGAGATAAACGCTCGGCGACAGCGGGCCTTTGAGGGCGATGTCGGCAATTCCGTTGGGCGTGCCGGTAAGCGCGGATGCTCCGCCCGCAGGAGCCTCAGCCGGCAGATAGCGGGCCGCCAGCACAAAAGCTCCGGCGCCGACCATGCCACGGAGAAAATCGCGGCGCGAGCCGGAAAAAGAACCTGTGGATCCAGACGGAGCTGAGGAAACGTTTTCGATGGTGACCACGAAACCCTCCGGCTTTTCGGTGATTTTCAGAGCTTCATGGTACGCCGATTTTCGATTTCTGCAAATCGAGCTGAGCCGAGAGAAAAAGGGCGCCTGGGAAGGGATCGCCGAACAGTTATCTAGTGGGATAGGCCCAGAAGGACCTTGCGCAGCGCCTCCACGCGGCTTGAGCTTTTCTCTTCCGCCGCCTGTAGCGCGGTCTGGTCGCGGTTATTGCGGATGGTGAGGTCCGCGCCGTGAGCGACGAGCAGACGAATCGAGTCCTCGTCAATGCTTGCGAAGATCGGAGTTTCACCATCGTTGTTGCGAGCGTTGACATCGGCTCCGGACTTGATCAGCTCCTCTTCGACATCGGTCAGGAAGGTTTCATGCAGCGGGGTGTTGCCCCGGAGATCGCGGGCGTTCACATCCGCACCGGCATGAACGAGCAGCCGGACGCATTCGGCCCGCGCACCCTGGCGTTCGCCGTGACGGTATCCGGCGGCGACGGCGAACAAAGCGGTCTTGCCTTCGCCGTCCCGCACCTCGAGCCTCGGATGGTAACGAACAATCGCCTGCACGATTTCAGGATCGCCAGATTCCGCCGCATGGATAAGAACGCTGCCGGTGCCGCGCGCCTCCGTGGCGGGCGTTTCGCCATTGTCGACGACGGCCGACCGGCCAAGATCAGCGTCGGGATTTGCGCCATAAGCAATTAAGGCCCGTACGGCTTCGAGCTTTCCCGAGCGCGCGGCTTCTGCGAGCGCAAGATCCTTATCCGCTTGGTCGAACCTGCTCGCACCGGCGCCGATCAGCACCGCAAGAGTTTCGGGATTTTGAGCCGCGGCGGCGAGCCAGCCGGCCTGCTCGAGCGGAGCGTAGCGGTGAAGGTTCTGGGCCTTCGGAGCCGGCAACGGGTCGAGAGGCACGCCCGCGTCCAGCAGCGAGCGCACTGTCGTCGATTGCCCGCGGCTTGCGGCCTCCTTCAACAACTGTTGGGCAGCGAAGGTTCCGAATGGAAACTCCTCGGCACGCAGCGCCGGAACGAGTCCCTCATTGCCTTCAATCCAGCGGTCCGTCCGGGCCAAGGAGTCGACCGCTTTTTCCAGTTCCGAAATCACAGACGGCATGCCTTCCCACTCGCCCACATAGTCTTCGACTTCTTTCTTGCGGCCGTCGATGGAAATGGAGAGGGTGTAGGTAGGGTGGTCGGTGACCGAAGCGCGGTAGGCGGCGTCCATCGAATAGAAATCCGCCGCGACAAAGCGGCCGGCGAGCGCTCGCACGTCGCCGCTGTCGACCGACTCGGTATGCGAACCGGACGCTACGACGAAAGCGCGGCCCTCGAAGGTAATGCCTTCCGTGCTTACATGGACCGTGTAGTCGGGACAACTTCCGAAGCATCGCGAACGCTCGAGAGTAATGGAGACTTCGGAATTCGGGCGAATGGCGGGAGGAGAGACGTGGCGGGTAGGCCGGCGCTCGGCGGGGAGAAGGCCCACGTATTCCTCGACCTCGGCCGCTGTGGGTTTGCCGTCGCGCGCGAAGGGAGTGAACTTCCAATTCCGGACTTCGCTCTGTACCTGAGGCCAAAACTTGAGGGTCTGCGGATCCGCGCTTGCTGCGACACTCACGACGTCGCCCAGCGGAGACACGGTCAACGTGAGACGAATTTCGCCGGCGCCCGGCGGCCCAAGCAGAAAGTACGAGTGTGAAAGAATGCGAGAGCCGGGTAGCGCATCGTAAAGTCCCCGGAGAGAGACTAACCCGAACCTTGCCTGCACTTCTAGAACCCGGGAACGCCCCCTAAGGTTGCCTGGTTTCCGTCACGCATTATGGCAAGCGGGCGGCCGAAGCTCGTTTCCTAGCGCAGCCGCGAGAGGTCGAGGCCGGTGACAAACTGCTCGCCCTCGGGCGGCTCGACCTGGACGGTGACGTCCTGGCTTGCGAAGGCGTCGGCGGCAAAGTCGAGGAGCACCGTCGCCCCGATTAAAAAGCAGCTGGACTTTGTGCAGTCGTAATCTGGCCGGCCCTCCTGTGAGCTGGGTTCCATTGCTAGGTCGCCGTCGAAGACCGTAACCGCGAAGTCCCGCCAGAAATCGTACGACCGCGGAACGAGTCTCGGCTGGCTCCCGCGCGAGGTTGGAAGGCCGGAAGGAATGATCGCGGGATAGGAATCGGTGAAGCGGATGGCCACCTCGATCTCGACGGTTTCACGGAGCCCGCGGTGGGCAATCTGCGCTTGTTGCGCGCTGTAGTTGCCGACGTGGTTGCTCGACGCCAGGATGGCCTGCGCAAACGGTGTCAGGTAGGTTACCGAGGCAATCTGCGGACCGTGGTCGGGAAGGGGAAAATACTGGCTGTACTTTTCAAGGGCACTGGTGACCGTTTCATCGTGCCGCTGTCCAAGGAAATAGGCTTCGCGCACGGCCTCCTCGGAAAGCGGGGTCTGGAAGGCCACCAGAGGCTCGGCACCGGCTAGCCATGCCCCGAGAAAGTAGACGGCACATTGGGCTACGCGACGGCGGAAGATTCGATTCAAGCGGCAAAAACTGCGCTGACGTAGTCTGGCCTTGCGCATGGCAGTCCCGAAAGCCGTGGCGCAGCGCTCTTCGCCCGACTGCGGACGAATTAGTTCTGCGGCGCGGCAGCCTTGGCCGGCAGTGTGCTCTTCGCCGCGGCCGGCAGCTTACCGTTCGATTCGAGCACCTGTCTCGCCAGGTAATTCGTTATACGCGCTTCGTCGCGCGCCACGGCCAAATACGCCGCCCGCAACAACTGTTCCTTGCGGTTCCGCAGCGTATCGCGAATGGACTGCTGCACTTGGGGATCGCTAACGCCGCGCTGGCCGGCGGATTCGCGCGTGACCAGTTTCAAGATTCGAATGCTGTCTTTCAGCACGATGGGCTGGCTCACCTGCCCGGGCTTCATGCCCAGCACCATCTTTTTCAAGGCCGGGTCTGACTGGTTTAGCGCCGACTCCGGGACATAGCCGAGGTCGCCGCCGGTCACGGCGGTGTTCATGTCTTCGGAGTAGTCCATCGCGAGCTGCGCAAAGTCGGCGCCGCTGTTCAGCCGGTCCATCAACATCTTTACTTTGCGTTCCGCCTCCGCCTGATTGGTGGCATCGTCGTTCTTGCGGTTGCGCACCTGCATTTCCTTGCGGGGCGTTACCACGATCTGCGCGATGCGGTATTGCGGCTCCGCCACGTTGAACTGCGGGCGGTTTGCGTTATAGAAGTCGGCGATGTCCTGGTCGGTGATGGTGACCTTGGCCACCACTTCGCGGTTGATCAGCTTCTGAATGGAGAGTTCGCGCCGCACCGTGTTTTTCAAATCTTCGACGGTCACGCCGCGCTCTTTCAGCTGGCGCTGGAATTCATCTTCGGTGTAGGGGCTCTTCAGCTCGGTGAATTTGTCTTCCACCTCGCCGTCGCTGGCTTCGAGATTCAGCTTCTTCGCACGCTCCAACAAGATCTCGTTGTTGATCAGCTCGTCGATGACGTTGAGCTTCAGCGACAGCGCCTCTTCCTGCGAAGGCTCCTGCCCCTCCGGACTGATTCGCGTCCGGTAATACTTCTCCACTTCGTCACGCTTGATCTCTTTCCCGTTCACCACGGCCCACACGTCGGCCGAAGGAGCCGTCGTGCTCTTGCAGCCCGCCAGCAGAGCGCAAGCAGCCGCCAGCGGCAGCAAGCGGGTGCGCCAACGGTTGGAGGCGCGCGCGTGCCCTGCTGAGATGAAGGGATTTGACAAAGGAGTCCCGCTTAAGCGGCTTTCTTGACTTTACCCGCGCGAATGCACGCCGTGCACACGCTTACGCGCTTCCGGGCGCCCCCGACAACGGCGCGCACCGATCGGAGATTCGGATTCCAGCGGCGGCGCCGCGTATTGTTCGCGTGGCTCACGATGTTTCCGTAGCCTGGCGCTTTGCCGCAGTATTCACACTTCAGTGCCATGACTGTTCTACTTCCCATCTAATTGAAATTGCAGACGGTTAAGTATACCAGAGCCGCGGCCCGCCACAAAGCACGCTCCCGCGAATCAGATATAGAGCGGTATCTTGGCCTCCACTAGCGTTCCCGGCTCGCTCCGCGTCACCGTTAGCTCGCCGCCAAACTGGCGGATGCGTTCGCGCATTCCTGAGATGCCCACCCCCACTCGTTGTCTCCCGTTCAGACTGGCAAGCTCGGCCGGCAACCCTTGGCCGTAGTCCCGAACCCGCACCACCACCAAATCCGGCCGTTTTTCAATTTCGACGCGCGCGCTCTCGGTCTTGGCATGACGTACGGCGTTCATCAGCGCTTCCTGAATCACGCGAAAGATGGCCGTCTCGATTTCCGCGCCGAGCCTCGGAAAAATATCCGGTCTGATCTGCAACGTGATCTGAATCGAGCTCCGCTTGGCCAGCCCTTCGATAAACCAGTCCAGTGCCGCTCGCAGACCGCTCTCATCGAGCAGCGGCGGATGCAGGAGGTAGGAAAGATTGCGCACGGTGGAAAGCGCCGAACTGACAATTTCTTCTACATCCTTGCTGCCGGCGCCCCGGCTCAGGAGCATCTTCAGCAAGCTCAGCTGCTGCCCCAAATCGTCGTGCAGTTCGCGCGCAATACGCCGCCGCTCGTCGTCTTGCACCTGCATGACTTCGGCCGAAAGCTTCTGCAGTTCGAGCGTCCGCAATTCGATGATGCGCCGCGATTCGTCGAGCTCCGCGACCTTCCTGCGCAATTCGCGGTTCAGATTTGTGATGCGTTCGGCTGCATCCCTAGCCTCACTCATGTCCCTGGTTATTTTTGCGAAGCCGGAAAGCTGTCCGGTCGAGTCGCGCAGAGCCGTGATGATGACCGAGGCCCAAAACATCGAGCCATCCTTGCGGACCCTCCAGCCTTCATCCGCGAATCGACCCTCCTTGTCGGCCATGGCCAGCTCACGCATCGGCCAACCGCTCTCGACCGCTTCGGGCAGGTAAAACTTCGAAAAATGTTGGCCGACGATCTCTTCGCGGCTGTACCCTTTCAAAGCCTGCGCTCCGGGATTCCACGTCAGCACATTCCCTTCCGGGCTCAACACAAAAATCGCATAGTCCCTCACGCTTTCTACCAGCAGCCGGTAGATATCACTGCGTCGCTGGTAGAGGTCGGTTTGCGTCAGGTCTGGGGCGGCCATAAAGCTTGACTCAAAGGACGCGCTGAAGAGTCGATTTGAGCGCGCCCGGAATACGGAACTGCGGAAGTCTTCAACGGAGTATGCTTTACCACAAAGACTTTGCGAAAACTATACCGTCGAATACCAAGCCGGAAAACCAGCAGGAGGATGTCTTTTCCGAGCGATTCTTGCGTTTTTGTGTCGGCCGGAGTTAACCGCGCACCTTCTGAAACACTCCGTAGAGCACCATTCCGGTTCCGCCCAGAAACAGGATCGGCGTGAGGTACAGATTTATGAACCCGGGGACTTCCACCGGCAGCTTCAACCCGCTGTGGCCGCCGGCAAAGTAATAGATAACGCCCGCGAGCAATCCCCAAAGGAGCCCGCGCCGGATGTTTGCGTTCCCATCACCGGAACTGCCGTGGGCACCGACGCGCACGTTTGGCATGGCTTCCCGGCAAAACGGGCAGCGGTCAAGAGTGACGCTCACCTGCTTCCCACAGAAAGGACAGTTCCTCTTGCTCATAAAACCGAGCCTCGCCAGGTCGTTGCTAGGTCGCAAATCCTCTGGAAGCTGTTAGTTCCACACTAGGTTTGCCCGGCAGGTCCGTCAAGGAATTCCGGGCGCGGCGATTCCTTGATCTCTACTGACGAATAGGTTACGAAGCTTGAAGCGAGTCCGATTAGGCGGTAACCGGTTTAGAATCTGCGTCTTGCGGCTTTTCAATGCATCCCCTATCTTTCCGGGTGTTCATGGGACATCGCGCTTGTCCCGCCCTTTGCCTCGTGGCGGAGTTTCGCGAGCGCCGCCTCCTCCCTCGGCACAAAATACCCTACGACGATTCCCATCGCTCCATCGCGCAACATCCGTCCCGAACTGTTCTCATAGGTCGCTCGTATCGTCAGCAGGTCTCCTTTCCGCAGCGGATAGCCTCCCGTCTGCGGGTATTTGGTGTAGAAAAGCTCCACCGGCAAGCTGATGAGCTGGCCCGTCTCGCCGGTTTTCGCCACGAGCTTCGCCAATGGGTCCTTGCTTCGAGAGTCCTCGAGAACGAGTTCCTTTGCGTAATCATGCATATGTCCGCCGACTCCGAGCAGTACGCCGTCAAACTTTACCTCTACCGTGCCAACTTTCGTGCTCGGCCCGGTGGGCAGGTCGTAGCCCGAACTGCCGCAACTCCCGACGTCCATCCATGCGGGATAGAGATTTCTGACGGCAGCGGGCGAAGCCCCATCGGCGTAGGGAATCGCGACCTCCAAATAGACCTGCGGGTAAGCTTTCGGCGTCGGATTGTGCATCATGGTTTCAATCCGAATGCGGTCACCCTGCTCCACGCGATAGCCGAATCCCGGCACGGGCGCCCAGTCGGTCAGCTCGCCGCCCGCGCCAAAAATGTGCTCGTCCTTGTTGGGGCATAGAAAATCGGGGCGGTTTTCGTTCCAGAATGCGACGTGATGCAACACCACGCCGGGTACGGCTGCACCCGACGCCTCTACCAGCCTGGCCCGATACCCCAGCAGCCATGCGGCGTCCGCAATCGTCCATGTCAGGTCCGGAGGCTGCGCCATCCGCATGTGCGATGTGTTCGCCGGCAAATCCATCGGGCCGACGCGTAGCGTAACGGTGTGAGTCGTTGCTTCGACTTCCACCGCGAGCTTCACGCCTTTGGCCGTCGCGTGCCTCATGCCTTCCTGCATGAAGCCGCCGTGCTGCATGTTCGACATGTCGTGCGGCTTCGCCTGCGGCCGTTGTTGCGCGGCAGCCGGAAAGGCCAACCAAGCAACGGCCGCGGCAACGCGGATTTTCATGGGACACCTCGGGTGAACGGCGGACTTCATTCTTCCATGATACGCTCGCGCAAGACGGGTGGCCGATCCTGCTCTCTAGTGGAGAACACCTCGGGCGCTCTAAAGTCGCGTTGCTTTACTAAACACCTGAAACTTTCCCTGCTCCGATGACTCGATGAAGGCCGCCATATACAAGGTGGGATGAAATCGGCTAGCAACTCTCCCAGCTGCTCGTTCTGCGCACGGCCGAGCCTCCGGGTATTTGCCGTCATTGGGATGGTGTGAGGCGTGACTCCGACCGAAATCGGGCCTGGAAGCACTTCGTCTAATTCGTTGACGGTCAGACTTTGGGCGATCATTAAAACACTGTAGTCCCCCGCCTCGATACTTTCCTCCCTTCCCGCCCAGCGGGTCAGAGCGTCACCAATGACGATACTTCGACCGTGAGTGTCGATGTGATGGCACGGCCTTTAGTCCTCGGCAGCCTTTTGCCGGAAAAAGCCCTGTAACCGTCGGTTTCGCCCCGTTTTAACGCGGTTTTAGCCCCGCTTCCCTTCGATTTGGACTGCTGGCGCCCCGCGAGCATGGAGACCCGGTTGCAATACCGAACTGAGAGGAACATGGACCATGAGTTCGGACGAGATGCGCTGGCTGCTGCGAACCATCAGCGATCCGGAGGCGGCAAAGCGCTTCGTGGAAGCACAGTACAGGCGCGGCAGAATTTCTGTTCAGGCGATTGCCGACTTGGCGGAGGAGCAGCTTGGGGCTGAGGTTGCCATGGCGGGTGCGTTGACGGCAAAGTCTGCGGCGTGGGTTGCGTCACAAGCCTGCACCCACTCCAGCAGGTCATAGGAGCATTCGATGAACGTCGTAGGTTGCGAGCAAATGGAGCGAAAGCAAATCGACAGAATGAGCCTCGACCCTTCTGCGGTCGCCAATGAAGAGCGCGAGTTTGTCGCGGCCGCGAAAAACGGAGACGCCACTGCTTTTGGCTTTCTTTGCACGCGGTATGCAAGCATGGTATTCAAAATAGCGCGCCGAATCCTGCCGACCAAGGAGGACGCCGAAGACGCGGTCCAGGAATCGTTCCAACTGGCATTCGTTCATCTCAGCGACTTCAGAGGCGATTCGCGGTTTTCAACCTGGCTGACGCGCATTGTCACCAATGCGGCTTTGATGCAGATGCGCAGGAATAACGTCCGTCAAAAATTGCAGCTCGACGAATCGCATGAAACCCAATCGTACTCTTTGCGATTGGAGGTAAGAGACCAGGCCTTCGATCCCGAGGAGCTTTGCGGTCAAAAGGAATGTCACTGGCTGCTTCATAACGCCCTGAGTCAATTGTCCGCGAAGACGCGGAGGGCTATCCAGCTCCGTGAACTCGACGAGCGATCGGCGCCAGAGGCTGCTCGCCTCATGGGAATCTCGGTAAACGCGTTGAAAAGCCGAGTGTTTCACGGCCGAAAAAGATTGCACCGACTGCTGAGCCGTATGAAATGCGAACCCGTTCATCGAAAGCGGCCGCTGCGCATCGCTCCCAAGCCAAACGCTGCTTTGCGGGCAGAAATCCCTTGCATTGCAGCCGATTAGAATAGTCGCGACGATTTTAGGTGCAGCATACGGGCCGCCGGCTCCCGGGACGGCGTCGGAAAGAAACTGCCCTTAACTCGCTTGCTGCAGGAGGTGCTCTCATGAAAAAGTTCGTCAATCGTCCTGAGAACGCCGTCGAGGAAATGCTAGAGGGCTTGACGATCCTCAACCCCGGATCAAATCGCTTGCCGGGACATCGCGTGATTTGTCGCGCGGATGCCGACGAGATCCGCGACCAGCAGGTCGCCATCGTCTCGGGTGGAGGCAGCGGGCATGAGCCTGCGCACGCCGGCTATGTCGGTGCGGGTATGCTCAGCGCCGCCGTCGCGGGCCAAGTGTTCACCTCCCCCGACACAGACTCCATCTTCGAAGCCATCAAAGCCGTCGCGGGAAAGCCCGGGGTCCTTCTGATCGTCAAGAACTACACGGGCGATCGCCTGAACTTCGGACTGGCGGCGGAAATGGCGCGCTCCGAAGGAATTTCGGTCGAGATGCTCATCGTGGACGACGACGTTGCTCTAGACGCAGCGTCCGCCACGGGAGCGCGTGGGCTGGCCGGCACGATTTTCGTTCACAAGTTGCTCGGAGCCGCCGCTCGCGAAGGCAAGAGCTTGAGCGAGTTGGCAACCCTGGGAAAAGCCGCCGTGCACTCGCTCGGGACCATGGGAGTGTCGTTTTCCGCGGGCATTTCGCCCCTTGTCGGCAAACCCAGTTTTGAGCTGGCTGAAGACGAGATGGAGTTGGGCCTCGGCATCCACGGAGAACCCGGCGTCAGGCGCGCCAAGCTGCAGCCGGCCGACCAGCTGTCGGAAACGCTGCTGACTCAGATTGTGAAGGGCCGAAACTTTGACGGTGAAAAACGAATCGCCGTCATGATCAACAATTTGGGCGCGACCACGGAAATGGAGCTCGCCATCGTGGCGCGGCACGCTGTCGTGTTTCTCGAAAAGAACGGATTCATCGTCGAGCGGCTCTATGGCGGAACCTTTCTTTCATCGCTCGATATGGCAGGAATTTCACTTTCGGTCCTAGGCGTGAACCCAGATTGGCTTCGCTGGCTCGACGCTCCGACTACCGCTCCGGCCTGGCCGAGCCTGGCCAAACAACCGCCTCGGCCTCTCCAGGTTCAACCCGCTCCGCCTGCCGGCCCGAACATCAGACCGACGACCCGCCAAAGCGACGAAACGGGTCTGGGAACGAAAGTGAAGAAAGCAATCGGGGCCGCCTGCGCGGCGCTCATTCAAGCCGAACCGGAATTGACGGAAATGGACCGCATCACCGGAGACGGCGATCTTGGTGCGTCGATGAAGCGTGCATCGCTCGCCATAGAGAGGGCGATCTCGGGCTATCCGCTGGACGACGTTTCCGCGACGTTGAAAGCGCTCAGTCATACTTTGCGGCATGAGCTCGGTGGATCCTCGGGCCCCCTGTATGGAGTCCTGTTCCTGCGTGCCGGCAATGTTCTCGAAGGTTTGCGCGCGATCGGCATAGCCGAGTGGATCACCGCCATTGAGGAAGGTTGCCGCGCCATCAGCCAGCTGGGCGGAGCGCAACCGGGCGATCGAACCATGCTGGATGCTCTCGATCCGTTTGTGAGGGCGTTGAAGGAAGCCGGACCGAACTCCCCTCGCGAGATAGCCGTAAATGCAGCGGCCGCAGCGCAACGCGGCGCCCAAGCAACTGCGCAGATGAAACCCCGGCTGGGGCGATCGAGTTATCTTCAGGATCGCGTGCTCGGCCATCCCGATCCCGGCGCAACGGCGGTTGCCATTTGGCTCGGCGCGGTGGCCGAAGCCGTCATCGCTGCGGAAACCGCCGCCTTTTCTCGGAAATGCTTATAAACTTCGTTAGGCCGTCCGCCGAATGTAGCTGGACCGGTTTGCACGAGAGTTGGGCCGCACAGGGGGAGCCAATGAAGCGCACGTGGACCATCATTGGGACAGCCGATGTGCCAGGCAGCTTCAAGTGGTACCAGGCGCTGTTCGGTCAGCCTGCGACCGTTCCTGCCCATGACTACTTTGCACAAATCCTCGATGCAGACGGAACGGTCTTGCTCTGCCTCCACAAGTGGGGCGCCCACGAGCATCCCTCATTGAAAAGCCCCGACCACGGGATACCCGGCAACGGCCTGCTGTTGTTCTTTCGTGTTGATGACTTTGACTTGGCGCTTGAAAGGGCACGCTCTCTCGTCACTCGGTTCGAAGAGGAGCCACACGTGAATCCGAACACTCAGACCCAGGAGTTCTCAGTCCGAGATCCCGACGGATATTACGTTACGATCAGTGCGTTTTCTGCGGGCTGACAAGCGTCGCAAGCCACGAAGCTGGCGGAAGGCTCGAAGAGGAAGCGCTTACTCTGTTGCGCTGCGTCTCGCTGAGCATTGGTGATTCTGATCGAGTCCCTGGCAACTCGGAAGCAAGGCTTGGTTCGCTCAGCCAACCGTGAGACTTGCTAGAAGTCGACAAATGTTTCGTAACGCACCAGCCGCAAACCCTCTTTCGGCCAATTGCCATGCTCATGTTCCACCGCCAGTGCCAATAACATTCCCTTTTTCGAGGCCCAAATGACGAACTTCGGATGCAGCGGGACCTTGATCGAGGACTTGTAAGCCTCCCACGGCCGGCCCGCCGCCTGGAGACTCTCGACTCCGAGGTAGTGCAACTCCCCGCTCAGAACCATCGGGCTAACCGGATTTTCTGCGCTCGGCTGTTCGATGGTGACAAGTGAAGCGCGTGTCGTGATTTGCGGGTCGCGTTCGGACTCGTGGGCAACGCTTCCTAGTGAGAACGGTGAAATTGGCCAGAGCAGCCCGTACGGGTGCTGCACTTCGATGTGCCAGTCGTTTGAAACATTCGGTTTCTTCACGCCAGCCGAGCACCGCATCTCGGCCGACAGGAACTCGCAGGTCAGCGGACCCGAGTCTTGAATCCACTTCAGCTTGCTGAATTCCGTCAACCTGAGGACCGTCAGGTCGCGCGAGAGCTCTACGGCAAAGGGCCTTGTCACGACATCCTTGTCTTTTCCAGGACGGAAACGCCGCTCGCCCTTCACCTCGAAGTTGCCACCCGTGGCGCGCGAGAGGGTCCACGTCTCGCGAAACTCATAGACTTCCTCGCCGAAGGGCCCAACGGCGCCGCCGCTTCCTTCCTCGTAAAGTTCGTATTCTCCCTCTGCGATACGAGTGGCTTGCGGTTCGGCTTGCGTCGCGGCCGCTTGCTTTTTGGATGGGCGGCGATGTTCCCGGTTCGCTAGCGAACCTGAGTCGGAAACGGCACGAGAAGCGAGGCCGAGCACAGCGCAACAGACAGAGCCAAGGCTTTCATTCCATCCTCCGATACTGCAAGCGGTACGACGGCTAGGCGGCGCTTCACCTTGATTCGTGGACCGTCGCGACTCGCACGAAATGGCCGGCCTCGCGTAGACAGCTATTCGAGCGCCGTTCCCACGTCCCGGTCGCGAACCCGATCTCCTCAAACGAGAATTCGCTACTCAAATCCTAGAGCGTGGTGGGGCGGGACGTACGCTCGCATCTGACCGGCAAGACGGTCGTGCGAGGCGAAAATGAGCCGGCCGAACGTCCTAGACTACCTGTAGTTCAAAGCGACTTTAAGTAAGCTACAACAGCCTCCGCATCCTTGCGCTCCATATGAAAGTGAGGCATCGGAGGGCGCGGAGCTTTGCCGTCTCGCCACGTTGCGGTAGTCAACAAAGTGATGATTTCCTGGTCTCTGCCTGGCGGTACACCGGCGATGCGAGGGGCTGAGATCGCCCATCCCGGAACACGTTGCGCCGGTTCATAGAACACCGGCGCTCCCGCAAGCCACTTGGTGCGGTCGATATCGCCATCCGTGTTGCGCGGGGTGTGACAATCACCACATGCAGCAAGCCCTTCCACGATGTATTTCCCGCGGGCGATTAGTTTTGCATCATCTCGCGCCTTCGAAGCCGCATGCGGCTGCTTCCCCGTGGTCTCCTGCGCTTGTGTGAACTGCACCCTGCATATGCCGAGTACCAGGAAAACGGCAGCCAACGCTAATGCGGTCAAGGCCCCCACCGTGGCGCTGGCACGGGAAGTCGGCCCGGCTTCGCTCTTCGATTCTCTTTTCATGGTTGACCCCTCCTTGTACTAGGACCGCGCGCTGTTGATGAGAGTAGGAACAGAATGGTATCAAGTCTGTGAGCGCTGTCACATCCGTGAGGGGAACGCACA